>Ga0335079_10004631_pt1 | contig 15821 bp, 13 predicted proteins | sample Lox_Sample_33_FD_206719 | JGI IMG/M metagenome (GOLD analysis project Ga0335079, IMG submission 206719) | Soil microbial communities from Loxahatchee National Wildlife Refuge, Florida, United States - Lox_Sample_3.3 | ecosystem: Environmental > Terrestrial > Soil > Wetlands | place: USA... | reverse complement strand
CGATCATGTGCCGAGGGGAGCCAACAGAGGCGTAATCCTAGGGCCGCAGTGGACGGCAAGTCAATGGAAAGCAATAGGCTACGACCTCGCACCTGAATCCGCCGAGGATTACTGGCGCAAAATTGATTGGATCAGAACGAGGCCTTAGCGACCTGTATGTTTGTTGTTGAGAATGTGACAGTTCCCAGATACCCGCAAGTGTAGTGAACTGCCAGCGGGGCGGCAACCATTCGACCCAGCGACAGCCCCAAGGGAAAGAAGCCGCCCGTACCGGACCGAACGAACCCTACCTGGAAGTCCCATAAATTTGCCGTTTTCGAGGCCAAAAGGGAAACGTCGATCAGGGGTTTTCTCGGGCTGGTTGAGACCCCGGTAGGGCAGCAAGTGCTATATTCGCCTGCGCGAAATTCGGAGGTGGTCCACCATGGGCACCGTCGCATTGAAAAAGTCTGTACTGCTAACCGTCCTCTGTCTGCTGGCAACGATTGCCGCCGCCCAGACCAAGCCGGTGGTCGTATTCATTGCAACCGGCGGCACCATCGCCATGAAAATTGACCCGGTCAAGCACGCGCCAGTGCCGGCAATCTCCGGCGAGGATCTACTGGCCACCGTGCCCGAGGTCTCGAAATACGGCACCGTCGAGGTGAAGAACGTCTCCAACGTTCCCTCCGATTACATGGACCCGGTCCGCTGGACGGCGCTGACCCGCGAGGTCAACACCGCATTGGCCCGCCCGGAGGTGGCCGGCGTCATCATCTCGCACGGGACCGACACTCTGGAGGAAACCGCCTACTGGCTCGACCTCACCGTTGATTCCGATAAGCCCGTGGTTCTGATCGGCGCCCAGCGCAACGCCTCGGAATCCGACTTCGACGGCCCGCGCAATCTGCTGAACGCCGTGCGCATCGCCGTTGATCCGCAATCCAAGGGCAAAGGCGCGATGCTGGCCATGAACAGCCAAATCAACGCCGCTCGCGACGTCACCAAGACCCACACCTCGAGCGTGGAGACCTTCAAGTCGGGCGATTTCGGCTTCCTCGGGGAGGTGGATTTCGACCGCATCGTCTATTGGCGAGCGCCCTTGCGCCGCCAGCATTTGCCCATCAAGACTGATAGCATGCCTTACGTCGAGATCATCCCCATGTACGGCGGCGCCGACGGCTACCTGATTAAGGCTGCGCTCGACCACGGTGCCAAGGGTCTAGTGGTCGAGGGCTTGGGATGGGGCAACGTCAACAAGCCGATGTACGCCGCCATCAAGGACGCGATCGCCAAGGGCACACCCGTCGTGATCACGTCGCGAGTTCCTAATGGCCGCGTTCTCCCCAACTACGGATGGGAGGGCGGCGGCAAGACCCTGGTCGAGGCTGGCGCGGTGATGGGCGACGATCTCTCTCCGCAGAAGGCGCGCATCCTGCTGATGCTCTTGCTGCAGGACGGCGTTACCGGACAGAAAAACCTGCAAGCATCCTTCGATCGCTAGAACCCACGTTGAGGTGGGGATGGTCGGACTGTAACTAGCCGGCGGTGCCCTGTCAGATGCAGGAGGTGGTTGGCCACCCTCCCGCCCCTTCAGGGCCTTACCACCCGCACTTCGCGGGTGAGGAAAAAAGAAAACGGCCCGGCTATCCTGCCCATTCCGCCGGGACGGTGCGGCCGGCCTGGCGGTTGAATGTGGAAGCCGCTTCCTCGACCGTGTCGTAGAACTCGAAGAGCGAGCCTAGCTTGGTGATCTGCAGCACGTCCTTGACGCGCTCCGTCAAGCCGGCCAGCTTGATCTCGCCGCCGACACTGCGGGCCGAGGTCTTCAAGCCGACCAGGGTGCCGAGGCCGCTGCTGTCTATGTAATTTACATCCGCAAGACTCAGAACGATCTGGCGGGACTCGTTCAGCAGGTCTTTGACCTGGTGGCGAAGAAAGGCGGTCTCCTCCCCCATGACGATTCTGCCGGAGCAGTCGATGATGACGACACCGCCCAGGCTGCGCGTGCTGGTCTTGAGCAACATGGTTCTCCTCCCCAAGCGACCGAGGCCGGGTCAGGCCGGCTCAAATCGAGTACAAGTACCACTCGGCAACCGACCTGTCAATCGCGGGTCCGCAAGGTAATGGGTCAGTTTCGTCCCGAATAACCGGCGGGATTGTCCAAGTGCTACTCCCAGGCACACTTGCTGTGTCGTTGTTGACCGTATCTGGGGTCAGGCATACGATTCGCGCAGGAAGCTTCTGCTTGTTAGAACCATGCAAGGGTTCCGATCGTTGCCAAAACCGCTCCTAACAGTACTAGCGATGCTGTTTGCTGCTGCTGCCATTCTCTACAGCGGTCTGTGGATCGTTTCTGCCATGCGCGGGGTTCCGGTGGAACTGGGATTCGACAATAAATACATCCCCAATGAGCGGTGCCAGTTGATCCAGAACGTAGTGCGCAACAGTCCAGCCGAGCGGGCCGGAATGAAGCCGGGAGATTGCATTATCAGAGTCGACGGTACTCTGCTGGAGGGAGAAGATTCGCTCACGCGTATCTGGGTTCAGCACAAGCCTGGAGATGCGGTTGAGTTGACCGTCCGCCGGCCTGGAAACCCGACTCCGCTCCTCCTGCACGCCATCTTTCGCCGGAGCGGTGCGGGGTCGGCGGAAGCAGGAGTGGCGCAGCACCTAGGTCAGGATGTAAACAGCCTTTTTCCACTTGCTTTCCTCACGGTGGGCTTGGCGGTTTTGTTCCTTCGTCTGGAGGATCCAAACGCCTGGCTCCTGGCTTTGATGTTTGCGGGCTTCATTGCCATACCCGGCTTCGCCAATTCGTTCCTGGTCGTGCCTTCGTTGGTGAGACCGCTGGCAATCGCGTACCGGGCCTTCTTTAACAACATGGTTGCAACCTTCTTTTATTTCTTTTTTGCGACCTTTCCCGCGCAGTCCCCACTGGATCGTCGAATTCCCTGGCTGAAGTGGGTGGCCCTGGCCCTCGGAGCGTGTCTGGCCTTCCCAGCAGCGTTCTGGCCGTATGCCAATCGGGTCGCAGGTGTCGGGTGGCTTGCCGTTGGAAAAGGGCGCCCGTTGGTCTTGTTCTTTAACTATGGATTGATCGTATTAGGCTTCGTTTCCCTGGTATGGAACGCAATTGCTGTCGACTCTGCCGAAGCGCGCCGGAAGATCCGAGTAATTCTTTGGGGAACCCTGGTAGGAGTCGTGCCGGCTACCTTGGCGCTGGGAGCGAGTGACTTTTTCGGTTTTCACATTACTTTTTGGATTGGTACTGCGCTCGTGCTGTTGCTGTGGCTTTTCCCTCTATCCTTTGCTTATGCGGTAGTTAAGCATCGGGTGCTCGAGATCCCGGTCCTGCTTCGCAGAAGCGCCCGCTACCTTCTTGTGCAACGAGGGTTTGTGCTTCTGTTGGTGGTGGTGAGCGCGGGCGTAACCGTCGTCTTTGCTCTGTCTTTTTCTCGCTACTTGCAGTCCTTCACGGGAGCGGCGGTACCGGGAGGCATAGCCTTGGGCACGATCTTCGGCACCGTCTTGTTGTGGACGGGAACGCGGGTCCACAAAGATGTGGGCCGGCGCATTGATCGCGCCTTCTTCCGCAATGCCTATGATGCGCGCGTCATCCTGGAGGAGTTGCTGGAGAAGACCCGCACCGCGACCGATCGAAAAGAGCTCGCAGCGCTGCTCGATCGGCATCTGAAAGATGCCCTTCAGCCCAGCTCTGTCGCTGTCTATTTCGAAACCCATGACGATCAACTTTCAGCGGTAGTTGGTGATGTCCCCCCGGAATCCAAAACCATTTCTGCCCGCGAGCCCGCGCTTGCGGAACTGGCACGATACGGGCGGCCTCTGGAAATTTCAGGCGACGCCGCCAGCACAAACGATGCGACGCCTCCACTCTCGCTCGCGCCGCTGCGGCCCGATTGCTTGGTACCTATCCTGGGTCGCGACAACAGGCTGGTGGGCGTTGTTGTACTCGGGCTGCGGCTGTCGGAGGAATCTTATTCCGCCGAAGACAAACACCTATTGGCATCGGTCGCAAGTCAGGCTGGAGTTGCGCTCGAAAGCATCCGCCTGGGTGAAAAGATCGCCGAGCGTATTGAGGCCGAGCGCCGCGCCGCTCAGGAGATGGAGATTGCCCGCCAGGTGCAGGCCAGGCTCTTTCCCCAAAGGCTGCCCGCAATGAAGACACTCGAGTACACCGGCGGCTGCATTCCCGCTCGAACCGTGGGCGGCGACTACTATGACTTTCTGGAGCTGCGCCCGGGCCGCCTGGCTCTGGTGCTGGCGGACATTGCGGGCAAAGGGGTGTCTGGCGCCCTGCTGATGGCCAATTTGCAAGCTAACTTGCGCAGTCAATACGCGATGGCGGTCGACGACCTGCCGCGCCTGCTCGCCTCGGTTAACCGCTTGTTCTACGAGAGTACTGGCGACGCCAGTTACGCGACCCTGTTCTTCGCGGATTACGACGACTCAAGCCGCACGCTCCGCTACGCAAATTGTGGACATCTTCCCCCACTCCTGCTGCGCGCCTGTGGAAGCTCGCAGGATCAGGGTTCGGAGGCGCCGAAGGTGGAGTGGCTGCGTTCCACCTGCACCGTGATGGGATTGTTTGAAGCCTGGCATTGTGACATCGCGGAGGTGCAGTTGGCTCCAGGTGACACGCTGGTAGTCTACACAGATGGGATCACCGAAGCCACGGACGCGGATGGCGCGGAGTTTGGCGAGTCCCATTTACTGGACACCCTTTCGAGTCATTCTCATCTTTCGGTGGGCCCGCTTCTCCAAGCAGTTGTTGGGGCGGTCCAGCAATTCGGCAGGGGTAGCGAACAGCAGGATGACATCACGGTGGTGATTGCGCGATCCCTCGCCTAGGTGGATAGGCGTCGACTTGCCGCAAAAGTCAGCCGGGCGCGGGCCTCGCCCTCACAGAAGAAAGAAAAAGGTGTCAGGTTTCGTGGTCTCGCGATAGGGCGAATCCGCAAATCTGACACCCTCAGAGTAAGCCCGTATGTCTCTTATCCCAAGAAAGCCCCAGCGCTTTCCAGTTCGTTTTGCAACAATTTCACGTTCAAGTGTCTCGGTGACTTTCCTTCCTTGATGGAGAGCGCTGCCGCAGTGCCGGCGGCTTGCCCCATGACCATTGCAGGCCCCATAACACGGTAGGAAGCTTCCGCGTCGTGAGTGCCCGATATGAAGCGTCCCGCCATGATCACATTCTCCACGCCCTTCGGCAGCAAGCTGCGGTAAGGAATGGTGTAATAATTGTCGCCACCCAGGTATCCGAAGGTGCGGCCGGTGGCGGTTACAACCTCGAACGGCCAGGCGTTGGCGCCAATGGCGTCGGGGAACTTCGTAGCCGCGAGCATGTCAGGTGCGCTGAGTATGTAGTCACCTGTAACGCGCCGACTCTCGCGTAGCCCGATCTTCGGAGCCGTCGCGACAAGCTTCGCATTCTCGAACCCTGGGCACTTGTCGTGCAGGAATTGCATCAGCCCTGCGGCAGACTCGCGGCCCACAATGGCAGCTTGGGTGAGGTAGGCGGGATCGGTTTTATTCCCGTCTACGGCAATGTTATTCCAGTTGAACCAGTACACTCCTCCGATCTTTATCCCCATGACGATGACCGCTGTTCGGGTGATCATGTAGCTCGCTAGTTCGGCGGGCGTGGCAGCCGCGACCGCCGCGGCGATCTCAGCGGTATTGGTACCAGGATCCACGTTGGCAACCTGGAAGACCAGGTCCGAGGCCTCGAAATCGCTGGCGAGAAGGCCGAGGCCATCGCCGTTGGTGAATGGAGCGCCGGCGCCGGCGCACACGTCACCGTCACCGCTGGCGTCCACCACGCGCTTGGCCAGAATAGCCTGGCGTCCACCCTTGTTCTGGATGATGGCTCCGATCACCCGGTTCCCGTGCATGATGGGCTCAGTAAACTGGGTGTAGTACAGGATGTTTAGCTTGGCGGCGGCGGCCATCTGGTCTAATACCCGTTTCAGGATCTCTGGATTGAATGACGGGGCTTTGTAGGTTGTCGCCGCGGATGGGTCGAGGGCAGCGAGGGCATTGATGATATCGTTGCCGATGCCTTTGACGAGTTGTACTCCCGTACTCCCCGGCCCGGTTGTGGTGATGCCACAGTAGTTGCTTACCATCCCGTTGGTGCCATTGCCGCCTAGACAGCCAAAGAATTCAACCACGAGGGTCGATGCGCCCATGCGTGCTGCAGACAGGGCTGCAGCAGAGCCAGCGGCGCCGCCCCCCACCACGAGAACATCCACTTCCGCGGCAATGGGAATCTTCCGCGCTTCCTCTTGTATCCATTTGTGATGGCCACCGTCGTCGTCATGTCTGTCATCCCTGTCGGCCATCGCAGAGATGGGTTGTAATACACCGCCGAATGCTGCACCCAACCCAGCCACCGTTAAGCCCTTGGCAAAGGTCCTTCTGCTGAACGGATGAGGATTGTTTGATTTCTGATCTTCGTCGTCCTTCTTCATGTTTCGCTCCCCCAAATGAAGCCTTGAAATGCGATGAATAAAATGAAGAGTGTATGAGTTGGGGCTTATGCAACCTATGATCACGATAAAACCGGAAACTGGTCACAAGCCGCATCGAGCGCAGCTCACTTCCTAACATCTGCGCGATCTTAATTCTTTGTCGAACGCTGGGGACCTGGGGACCGTGCCACGATTGTAGGAATTGGCGTCTGAGGCTAACCGCCATGCCATTCGCCACGCAGTGATTTGCCTCACGTGGGCCTGTGAGTTGCATAAGTGCCTCAAGTCACACATCGACGTGAGCGCGAGCACCGACGCCTGTCTTGCATCACTGGCCTAATGGGCAGCTACAGTGGTGGAGGAGCCTCAGGACTATGCAGACAGGGCCCTTTTCTGAATCCACACGCCAGGTAGCCTCGGCGGACCTCCCGACGCACTGGGGGCGATTCCGCATTCTCGGGTTTGAACGCGACTTCCGGGAGAACGGCTGGGCGCGTCGCGAAACCGCAGTGGCGTTGATCATGGGAGACCTGCGCAGCCGGCCTCCGCTGGTACGCATCCATTCGCAGTGCCTGACCGGTGAAGTCTTCGGATCGCTGCGCTGCGATTGCGGCCAGCAGGTGCAGTTGGCGCTGGCGATGATCGCCGAAGAAGGCGCAGGCGTAGTCATCTACGAAGAGCAGGAAGGGCGCGGAATCGGCCTGATCCCCAAGCTCCAGGCCTACGAACTGCAGGATCTGGGATGTGACACGGTCGAAGCCAACCAGCGCCTCGGGTTCAAGACGGATTATCGCGATTTCGTCCTGCCCGTAGAGATCCTGAAACAGCTAGGCGTCGGACGCTTACGGCTGCTCTCCAACAACCCTGACAAAGTGGAGGCGCTGCAACGCGCGGGCCTCCAGGTGGTGGAGCGAGTCCCGTGTGAAGGAAAGCCGAACCCGCACGCCGCGCCTTATCTGAAGGCGAAGAAGCAAAAGCTGCACCAACTGCTTACGTGCCTGTGATCGGCTGGCAGAACCAGGAGGCAACAACCCATGACCCCGAAAGCCCCTTTCACGGATGTGGAAACCGCTCTGGCCGAGATCCGCGCGGGACGAATGATCATCGTCGCCGACGACGAGGATCGTGAGAATGAGGGTGACCTCACGATGGCGGCCGAAAAGGCCACGCCGGAAGCGATCAACTTCATGGCGAAGCACGGACGCGGCCTGATCTGTTTGGCGATGACCCCAGAGCGCCTCGATTACCTGCGCCTGCACCCGATGTCGGCGGAGAACACGTCGCAGTTCGGCACTGCTTTCACGGAATCGATCGATGCGGCGGGGCGCGGGGTCACCACGGGAATATCGGCGCGCGACCGAGCGCAAACCATTCTCTGTGCCATCGATCCCGCTACCCGGCCGCCAGACTTGGCACGCCCAGGACATGTATTCCCGCTCCGCGCCCGCCAGGGCGGCGTGCTGGTGCGCGCCGGCCAGACGGAGGCGTCGGTGGACCTGACGCGCATGGCGGGCATGGTACCCGCCGGCGTGATCTGCGAGATCATGAATGAGGACGGCACCATGGCACGAGTGCCGGAGTTGGCGGAGTTTTGCCGGCGCCACGATCTGAAGATGCTGACCGTGGCCGAGTTGATTCGCTACCGCATGGCCCACGAACGCTACATTCACCGCGTGGGTGAATCAGTGCTCACGACCGAAAACGGGGACTTCCGCGTCATCGCCTACGGGTGCGAAGTGGACGGTGGATCGCACCTTGCCCTGGTCCGCGGCGATGTCGAGGATAGTGCCGACCCTGTGCTGGTTCGCATGCACCGTCATTGCCTGGCGGGGGACATCTTCGGAAGTGCGGGATGTGCATGTGGCACGACCCTGCGTGCCTCCTTGAGCCGGATCGCGAAGGAAGGAGCCGGCGCAGTGATTTACCTCCATCAGAACTCGATTGGCTTTTCCGTCGAGACAACGGGTGAGGGCCACGCCCTCAACTTCCACCAGGACGAGAGGAACTCGTCACAGTTGGAGCATCAGCGCAGAACCCAGCGCGAGGTGGGCATCGGTGCGCAGATCCTGCACGACCTGAACTTGCAGCGCATTCGCCTTCTCACCAACCACCCGCGCAGGTTGCCGGCGCTGTGTGGCTACGGTATCGAGATTGTGGAGCAGGTGCCCGTTGCTGAGGAGCAATGGACGCGTTCGCGAGTCGCGGATGCAGCCGACTGAATAGCTCACGACTCCGAGCTCAGCAGGTTGAAACTCAACCTGCCATACCCCGACGCGACAACTGAGGGCTCCCCGAGTGACTCCCTTGATCGATCTTTAAAAGCTATCCCCAATGTCTGATGCCGGACAATGTCCGACACCATACGGTGTTCACCGTATTTACTATCGCAACTTAAAGAGTAGGGTTGGATTGCCCTTCCTCCCGGCCGTCCGCACTTCCTGCACGATGAGCGCGGCCAGCAGCCTGCCAAGGGCGCCCTGGCTCCTACGATTAATTGCCGCTCAAATTTGAAGGGCGGCGGGGCCAAAGGGGGCTACTTGGCCTACAGAATTCTGATTGTCGATGACAGCGCTCTCATTCGCTGTACACTCCGGTTTTTGATCGAGCAAAACACCGATTGGCGCGTATGCGGCGAGGCAGATAATGGCAAAACAGCGGTCGACAAAGTCCAGGAACTGACACCTGATGTGGTGATCCTGGATTTCCAGATGCCCGTCATGAACGGGCTTGATGCCGCACGGCGGATTGCCTCGGCGGCTCCGAACACGGCAATAGTGATGCTGACGATCCATGACTGCAGGCAGCTTCGAGCGGTCGCTCAAAACGCCGGAATCAGAATCGTTCTCTCGAAATCCGATGGTGTTGCAGATCACCTGCTTGCTTTGCTGAGGAAGCTTGGTGCCAGATCTATGCCGACGGCCCGGCGGTGAGAGGAGCGCAACCACAGGCCCCAGGGTGTTGGTCGCTGATACCAGATTCAGTCCTCCAGTTGCTTAATGCTCTGAGCAGACTCTACATCCTGGTGTGCAGCCCTTTTGCGATGATTCCCACCTCGCGCTTGCCCCGTTCAATGTCTGAAATGTGTCCCACGCCGGGAGTTTTGGATTGCTTACACGCCCAGGTGGCGGTGCATGACGGCCTTGTTCGATCGGCCACAGTACCACGCGCGCGCCTTCGGGAAGGCGACGGCGGGGACGATCCGCGGGATGATCCCGCGTGTGCTGTGCGAGCTCATGTACCCATCCCCGTCGCAGGAAGCTGGAAAAGACGGGAAGACAGTCGATTGCCGGGGCTTTTTCAAACCAAATGGAGGAGCGCGGTTGAAGCGGAACCTGGCGACAAGTCGATATTGAAACCGTAACGCAGTCTCGGCAACATACGGGTTGGCCGACTCGTTGCCGCGCACCTGATCCCGAGTCAGAGCCACGCAGCTGTGCAATTGACGACCGCGACGGTTATGAGAACATCTCTAACGAAGTCGGCGGTGTCCCCAGAAGAGGCTTCCACTTGCGGAGGTTGCAGGTTACGCCGAGCGCAGCTAAATTAGGCGCGAGAGTTGGAGCTGTACACGAAAGGCCCGTCCCGATGGAATCTGTCTCTGCATTAATCGACCAGAGGATCAAGGAACTTGGTGACTGGCGCGGGAAGACGCTCGCGAAAGTGCGCGACATCATCCACCAGGCAGACCCTGAGATCGTCGAAGAGTGGAAGTGGATGGGGACTCCCGTCTTTTCCCACGGCGGCATCGTCTGCACGGGAGAGACGTACAAGAGCGTCGTCAAGCTGACATTTGCCAAGGGAGCTGCGTTGAAGGACCCTGCAGGTCTATTCAACTCCAGCCTCGAGGGGAACGTCCGGCGCGCCATCGACATCCACGAAGGCGACAAGGTCGATGAGGCGGCCTTGAAGGATCTCATCCGCGCTGCCGTGGCGCTCAATCTCAAGGGCAAGAGCAAGCCCAAGCCCCGGCGAGCGGGCAGCAAACGGGCCGACTAGCTTCATCGCACAATGCTGTTACGAATGAGCGCATGGCGGAAATCTATCGCCAATTTCCGCGCTTGGCCGAGCGGCGTTCTCAGCTCGCGGGAACCATGTCTGGCGGCGAGCAGGCGATGGTGTCAATCGGGCGTGGGCTGATGCGGGCAGCCAGGAAGTCCACGACGCGTATTTTGGCTAGGAGCCAGCCGGTCCCGAGGCGCTAATCGCCACTCACCTCATCTGTCCTGGGCAATACCGGCATAAGTCTGGCCACGTAGCCGAACATAAAGATCGTGGCCGCGCACAATCCTGCCGTAATGCCCCACTCCACCAGGCTCGGTGAATAGCTCATGGGCGCAATCTGCGGCATGGGACCTTTGAGGTCCATGGCGAAGACCGCAAGATCACGCGCAAGCAGCTCCAGCTATCGGGTAGAATCAGCGTCCTCACGCGGGAGGAAGAGGGCTCGATGAAGAAGCTTGTGGTGCTGGTGACACAAGAAGGCCTCGGCCGAGTTGACCCTGCCGATCGCCAGTTCGGGGTGGAAATGTTCGATCGGTTCCTGCATGCATTCGAAAGCCAGGCCGTCCGGCCGGCCTGCATCTGCTTTTACACTAATGGAGTCAAGTTGGTGTGCGAAGGCTCGCCCGCGCTGCTGGGTCTCAGGCTGCTGCAGGGAATGGGGGTGCGCCTGGTTGCGTGCCGGACCTGCCTGGAGCACTTTCAGGCGTTGGACAAGGTCGCGGTGGGAGAGGTGGGCGGAATGAACGACATCGTCGCCCTGCTGGCCGGCGCGGATAGCGTCGTCACCGTGTAGATTGAGGACCCGAAACACCCGACTCAGAGTGCAGATGCGCCATTATGGACCATGGCCTTCCAGAGAATCCCGCCGACACAATGAAACCGCTGGAAGCGGGGACGAAACCTTTTGCCTTCTGGTGCTTCTAATGGACAGTTCGGGGCACCGTCAGGCGATTCGCATCGGGAGGTCGGCGCATGAGAGTAAATCCGTTCTCGGACACCCTGTCGTTTCTAACGACGGGCGGCTGGACCACGGTGGTGTTCTGGCTGCTGCTGGTGGCCAGCATTGGCATAGCTTTTTTCAACTACCGGCGTGATGCCCGGCAGCGTTCTGCGCTCCACGTATGGAACTGGCTTTCACGGCTGTTCATCGGTGGTTTGTGGTGGCAGCAGTCTTTGTGGAAGCTGCCGCCGACTTACACTGACCAGCCCGATGGCTCCGGCGGACTGCGCTACTGGATGGAGCAGATGGTCCGGGGGGCCTCGTTTGCCGCCCAGGCTGATTTTGTCAAGAAGATCGTTCTCCCCCATTTCTACTTTTTTGCGCCACAGGTGTACGCCGGGGAAGTCCTTGTGGCCGTATCGCTAATGCTCGGTTTATTCACCAGGGTTGGAGGCTTCCTCGGCGCGCTGATGGCTGTCAATCTTTGGCTGGGACTTTACCGCTTGAATTCGGAGTGGCCCTGGACCTACTTTTTCCTGGTCGTGATCCAGATCATGTTCGTAGCCTATCGGCCCGGGCGCAGCTTTGGGTTGGACGCCCTGATTCGCGGCGAGGAGTCAGCGGCCGTTAGCAAGCACTGGTGGACTCGGCTTACGGAACTGGTGGCGTGAGTTCATCCAACCCATGCTGAACTGGCACACGCAAAACAGCGTCGGTAGAATCTAGAGCTTGAGTTTGGGATGCTGGGTACATCACGGTTCCAGGACGCAGACCGATACGCGTCTTACCTGAAGACGCCGGCAGGCAAACTGCGTTCCGAGTTGGCATGGAAGAATCTGCGGCGCTTCTTGCCGCAAGACGCTTCGACGCGACGTGCCCTCGACGTGGGTGGCGGCACCGGCTCGGCGAGTACGCAACTGGCAAGGATGGGCTTTGAGGTCGTACTGCTTGACAGCTCGGAACAGATGCTGTCAATCGCACGGCAGCAGGCGAAGGCCAGCAGCGCGACATCGCGGATTTCCTTTTGTCATGCCAATGCTGCCCGCTTGCCCGACCTCTTTGAGGCCAACTCGTTCGATGTAATCGTGTGCCACAACCTGCTGGAGTATCTTGAGGACCCTTTTACCGTTGTTCGCTACATCGCACATGTCATGCGGAAAGATGCCGTGCTTTCTGTGCTGGTACGCAATCGTGCCGGAGAGGTACTAAGGGCAGCTATCCAGTCGGCCGACTGGAAACTCGCGACGGCCAACCTTTCCGCTGAGACAGTAGCAGATTCCCTTTTCGGGGAGCCGGTACGCCTGTTCGCTCCCATGGATATACGCAGCATGCTCGCCAAAGCCGGCTTGGGAGTCGTCGCCGAGCATGGAGTTCGGGTATTTTCCGACTACCTGCGCTTGACGGGCGACCTGACCAGCGAAGCATTCGAGCAACTGTTCGAACTGGAACTGGCGCTGGGAGCACAGCCACAGTTCGCGGCCGTTGCGCGTTACATACAGTTGATCGCACGCTGTTCGAGCGCGTCTTCGGACGAGGAGACAGCACCATGACGCGGGCCACCGCTCAGCCTGCGCTGGTCCGGCCTGTTACAGCAGGAGGGTTCGCGCTCGGCCTCGGGTTAACCAACGAGTGCAATCTTGCTTGTTCGTTCTGCTACCGCGATCCGGCGAGGCTCGACCGCCTTAGCCTCGAGCAGGTGCGGTCGGTGATGCAAAGCCTGCCCGTGCGCTCCGTCAATTTGGGCACGGGCGAAAACGGGATGCACCCCCAGTTCCGCGAGATCTTGGCCTACCTGCGGACTCTACCCATAAAGCTCACCATCACCTCTAACGGCCACAGCGCGGCCGTGCTCACCGACAACGAACTCCGAGCTTTTCACGACGTCGAGTTCTCGTTGGATTATCCCGCCCAGGCCGAGCAGGACACCCAGCGTGGTCCCGGCAATTGGACCCTCATCCATGAGCAGGCTGCCCGCTGCGTCCGGCTGGGAATTCCGGTGACCTTCATTGCTGTCATGATGAAATCGAACTACCTCCGCTTGGCCAGCGTGGCGCGTGTGGTCAAACAGTATCAATCGCCGCTGCGCGTGAACGTCTATCAATCCGTACGCTCGGACGTCTATGCCTTGAGCTACGAAGAGTATTGGCAGGGGTTTCGCGCGCTGTTTGCGGAAACCGACGTGATCGCAATCGGGGAGCCACTGGTTCGCGCCATGGCAGGGCTGCCGCCGAGGTCCGGTGGATGCGGAGTGAGCACCGTGCGGGTGACCCCTCAGGCGACCGCCCAGCCTTGCGTTTACTGGCCGGGAGCAGGAGAGTCCCTCTCACTCCTGCTTTCCCTCGGCAGCGGCGTGGCGGAAACCTCGCCATTCGTGGAGGCGCGCACCGTGCCTGAGGCCTGTCGCCCATGCTTGTATCTGGAGTCTTGCTATGGGGGATGCGCTGGGCGGCGCCGTCTTCAAAACGCTCTTTGTGAGCCGGACTTCTACTGCCCGATTGTGCGCGGAGAAGTACAAAGATTGGAGATCCACCTGGCACCCGCTCGTGAGCTTCCCAAGGGTGAAAGCGCATGTACGACCATCGTAGTTGCGCGTGACTAGAATGATCAGGCGCTTGCTGGCTACCGGTGCGTATCTTCTCCTTCTGCTGGGACTTGCGCCTGCCGCTCCAGTTCCGCCACAAACCCCTGCCGCTCAGGGCGCCCAGGTTCAGCCGCGCAAAACCAGCCCGCCGTACACCGGCGATCTCTCAATCTTCGAGTACAACGATCGTGACAAGAAGCTGCACGTCGAAAGGGTGATGGATATCCTGAGCATTGTGCCGGGGAAAACTGTGGCGGATATAGGCGCCGGCTCGGGATGGTTCTCGGTCCGCGCTGCCCGGCGGGTGACGCCAAGCGGTCTCGTCTATGCGGTGGACATCAACTCGGAGGCCATTCAATATATCCAGCAGCGTGCGCAGCGTGAGGGCATCGGCAACATACGCGTGATCCGCAGCAAGCCGGATGACCCCCTGCTGCCCGCGGAGAGCATCGACGCCGTCCTGCTTCTGAAGACATACCATGAAGTAGCTGAACCCGTTACGCTGTTGCGGAACTTGCGCAAGGCACTTCGACCTAACGCCCGGCTTGGAATCATTGATCGCAACGGAAATGGTGCAGATCATGGCGTGAGCCGGGACGTCGTGGAGCGCGAAGCCGCGCAGGCGGGATACAGACTTGTCAGCCAATACGGCTTTGTGAAATCAGACGGCGACGATTACTTTTTGGTCTTCGAGCTGCGTTAGCCTTTCCTCCGTGCCCACGCCACACGGACGAAGGTAACCAGGATGCGCGCTCCCGCCCGAATCGTCCCCGTCACCGTGCCGGACACTTTGGACTTGCCGCCGGCGCGCCGACGATGGTCCACCGGCACCTCTAGAATGCGCAACTGGGCACGCGCTGCGCGGATTTGCATTTCCAGGTTCCAGCCGTAGGTCTCCTCTCGCATGCCCAGTTGTTCCAGAGCCTCGCGGCGGATGGCCCGAAATGGACACATGTCGGTGAAGCGCACGCCATAGAGGGCTCGTAAGACTAGTCCAGCCGCGCGGCCTGCCAGCAACTGCGGCCAGTTCATGCTTCCCGTCTCGCGCTGACCGCGTGTGCGCGAGCCGATCACAAAGTCGTGTGTTCCGGCTGCAATAGGCGCGAGCAAGCGCGCCATCAGCTCGGGAGGGTCGCTACCATCGCCGTCAAGAAAAACCAGTACCTCAGACCAAGGCGATGCGGCCCGCACACCGGTGCGACAGGCGCGTCCGTAACCTCGCTGTGGTTCGTGGACAACGCGAGCACCCTCGGACCTGGCTCGCTCAGCAGTACGGTCGATGCTGGCGTTGTCCACGACGATAATCTCGTCAGCCAGATCTCGCGGGATGGCGCGTATCACACCGGAGATAGGCTCCTCCTCATTCAGCGCGGGAATCACAACCGAGACCTTGAGCATGCGACCCGCGTTTTCGAGCCTCGCCTCGGGAGACACGCTGGTCACAGACTCCAGCGCAGGCCGCAGTTGGCACAGGAAGGAGGCGGGTGGCAGGTCTGTAGTGTGCGGCGGAACTCCTGGTACTTGGCTCCGTTCCAGATTTCGGCGAGCGTCTGCTGGGTAGCATCGCCCAGGGTAAAGCTGTCGTAGCCGCGGAACGAGAACGGGGCGATGCAACAAGGTAACGCCCGCCCGTGCGCTGTAAAGTACATCAGCGTCCACGGACGCCGGCAAAGCGACCAGGGCTGCGTTGGATCCTTCCTCTTTAGACTGGTTCCGGGTTCGCTGGCTCCAGACGCATTGAAACTGACTCCCAGCGACGCCGCGAGTTGCTCCGCCTCGCGGACATGCTGATCCTCCTCGGCCGTGAGATGCTCGAACAGTGAGG
>Ga0335079_10004630_pt1 | contig 15821 bp, 9 predicted proteins | sample Lox_Sample_33_FD_206719 | JGI IMG/M metagenome (GOLD analysis project Ga0335079, IMG submission 206719) | Soil microbial communities from Loxahatchee National Wildlife Refuge, Florida, United States - Lox_Sample_3.3 | ecosystem: Environmental > Terrestrial > Soil > Wetlands | place: USA: Florida... | reverse complement strand
TCGCTCCTCTTCCTTCGGCTCGTAAAACAACGCGAGCCCCCCACCGCCGCAACAGAAAGACCGATCGCGGCACCGGCTCATTTCCACCCGCTTCAATCCCGGAATTGCATCCAGCACCTCGCGCGGATCGTCGAATACCTGGTTGTGCCGGCCGAGGTAGCACGGGTCGTGGTACGTGTACGTTGCCGTGCTGTCTGCCAGCGGCTGCAGCCGGAGCTTGCCCGCACGCACGTCGCGCGCAATCGCCTGACTGATGTGCTCCACGGGCGGCACATCGCGGTAGTCGTGCTTCAGCGTGTTGTAAGCGTGCGGATCCGCCGTGACGATCCGGTTTACTCCCGACGCGCGGATGGCCTCGGTGTTGTAATCGCGCAAAGCCAGGAAGAGCATCTCTTCGCCGAACCGCCGGACGTCGTGACCGCTGTCACGCTCCGCGGGGCCGAGAATGCCGAACTCCACGCCGGCACGGGCAAGCACTTTCGCAGTAGCACGGCCGATCGACTGGATCCGCTCGTCGTACGACGTGATGCTATCCACAAAGTACAGCGTGCCCGTTCGAGTCCCGTTGCCGTTCAACACCGGCGCCGTGCCCTGGGCCCAGTCGGCACGTTTCTTTTGCATCTTGCCGAAGGGATTCCCCCGGCTCTCCAGGGCCTTGAGCGGCTTCTGCATCGCCTGCGGCACTCTGCCGCCGTCTACCATGCCGCGACGTAGATCTACGATCTTGTCGATGTACTCTACGAGCAGCGGGCATTCGGCTTCGCAGGCGCCGCAGGTCGTGCAGGACCAGATCTCATCCTCCGAATAAATCGCGCCGATGAGCGGTTTGCCGTTGCCGGTTTGTCCTGTAATCGGGTAGTGCTGGAAGCAATAGTCGCGGGACTTGATAGTGAATTGTCTGGGCGAGAGCGGCCGCCCCACGGCGTTGGACGGGCACTGGTCCGAGCACCGGCCGCAATCGGCGCAGGAGTAAAAGTCCAGGAGGTGCTTCCAGGTGAAATCCTCGAGGGTCTTCACGCCGAAAGATTTCACCTGGTCGATGTGCGCATCCGCGACGCCCCAGCGGACCGGCTTCAGTTGTTCGCGATCGAGCTTTGCAAAGTAGATGCCGAACAACGAAGTCTCGACATGGAACTGGATTCCGAAGGGCCGGTAGCACAGCAGGAAAAAGAACGTCAGGCCATGGACCAGGTAGGCGCCGAGATAGAAATTCCGATGCCAAGACGCGGAGACGTGCAAAAGCGTGCTTTTCGCCATCCAGGAGAGAGAAAGGAAGGTGACCGGTTCGTTTTGCGCGGCTGCCCTGGCACCCTCAAAAAAGGCGTCTGCTGCCATCAAGACGCCGATCAGAGCCAGCAGGAAAACAGCATCGGCGGGGCGATCCTTGCCGAACCGGGCCGGTGGGAATACCAGTCGCCGAATCGCGGCTATCACCACGACGAAAAACACAACGGTCGCGGCATAATCCCTCACAACGCCGTACATCGGCCCACCCGGCATGATGAACTTTGCATCGATGCCGTAGATCAGCAGCGCAAAGGCACGCAGCGCCAGAATCAGAAATCCTGTAAAAAGCAGGATGTGCAGCGCGCCGGAGACCGGGTATCGCGGGTGCCGCCACTGACCGAACCAATACCTGGCGACGTTCATCAACCGCGCGAGCGGCCGATCGAACCGGGGATCCGGCTGGGCCCGCCACAGGGGCGCCAGGCGCTTCGCGACAATCCACGCAAAGCACGCTGTTCCTAAAAAATAGAGGAACAGGAACAACGCCCGGCCCTCTACCAGCCAATAGGTTGCTTCCGCGGGGGAACGGAAGTCCAAAGGGCACCTACGCAGTCTGCGCCGTCGACAGTGCAGCTTCCGGTGTCGCGCGCTCGCTCATGACCAGGCGCCGGATGGTGCGCAGATCGTTGAGGGTTCGCCGGCTCTTGTAGACGTAAGAGTTCAGCGTTTTGGCCTTGAAAATTGCGAGTTCGATAGCCTGGGCGCGACGGTCCTGGCCTTCCTGCAACGCAATCTGATGGTCGCGATGCAGATCTTTGATGTTGTCCAAAATGGTTTCAGCGAGCACGTTCATGAAGTCGTACGCGCTTTCGATCGAGTCAAACGGTTGTTCGATTCCGTTAGCGGGCATGGAAACCCCCCAAAAGACGTCTCAGAAGATTACCTCTCCACGTCAATTCCCGCCGCGGCTGCATCCGCGTATGATGGGCGTTGCGTGCTGCTTCAGATCCGAAAAGTCCGAAGTTACGGGTCTGCCTGGCGGCGGGGAGGCGATTCAAGATTGTCGCGCCGAGCCACCAAGAACGTCTGCGATGCGCTCGTCTCCTGTCCCGGCCCGTGTGCATCAGCGATGCCGTCCAGGATGCCGCTACAAAGCGCTAGCCGATTGACCGATTCGTCCCGCGCGAGGGGCAGGTATCGAATGCGTACCAGCGGGCCGACTATCGGAATAGGACAAGTATATCTTAAATTCGAAAAATTCAGATCGGGTATTTGTCCGAGTCGCGCTGCACGGCGGTTCGCAGGGTGCGAATCCAAACAATGGCGGCGCGGTCAGGCGGGGCGAGCCGGAATCGTGTCTCCAAAATGATTGTTCGAGGCGCGGCACCTTGGGTTCATCCCGGATACCGCGCCCCCGAAGCCGGGTGGGCCGCCTACAGCCGAGGCAGAGCGCCCAGCCTTGTTTTCAAGCGGTGAATTGCGCAGTCTCGGTCGAGCCTTCGAGCGCCTCGGTGGATGTGTGGCCGCCGGCGACCGTCGTCTGCACGGCGTCGAAGTATCCGGTGCCGACGAACCGCTGGTGTTTCACGGCGCCGTATCCATCGTGGGCCAAGGCAAACTCCTGCTCCTGCAACTCTACGTAGGCGGTCATGCCCGACCCGGCGTATCGCCTGGCCAGTTGGAACATTCCTGCGTTGAGAGAGTGGAAGCCGGCCAGCGTAACGAACTGGTACTTGTATCCCAACTCGCCGAGGCGCTGCTGGAACGCGGCGATTTCGCCGTCGTTCAGGTGGCGTCTCCAATGGAAGGACGGCGAGCAGTTATACGCCAGCAGTTTGCCGGGGAATTGCGCATGAATCGCCTCGGCGAAGTACCGGGCCTGCTCCAGATCCGGATGCGAGGTCTCACACCAGATCATGTCGGCGTATGGGCAGTAGGCCAGACCACGCACGATGGCAGCCTCGATTCCACCGTCGTACCCGACGAAGCCCTCCTCGGTGCGCGTGCCGGTGAGGAAGGGACGATCGCGCGGGTCGATGTCGCTCTGCAGGAGCCTGGCGCTGTCGGCGTCGGTGCGGGCGATCAGAATGGTGGGCACGCCCATGATGTCGGCGGCCAGACGCGCGGCGATCAGCTTCTGGACGAACTCGCGGATGGGGACCACGACCTTGCCTCCCAGGTGCCCGCATTTTTTGGCACTGGAGAGCTGATCCTCGAAGTGGACCGCGGCGGCGCCGGCTTCGATCAGGGCTTTCATCAGCTCGAAGGCGTTGAGCACTCCGCCGAAACCAGCCTCTGCATCGGCCACAATGGGCGCGAACCAGTAGGTGTCCTGGTGCCCGTCGACGCGGCTGACCTGGTCGGCGCGCTGGAACGCCTGGTTGATCGCCCGCACCAGGGCCGGCACGCTATTCGAAGGGTAGAGACTCTGGTCTGGGTACATCTGGCCAGCCAGATTGGCGTCGCCGGCCACCTGCCAGCCGCTGACGTAGATGGCTTTCAAGCCGGCCTGCACCTGTTCGATAGCCTGGTTGCCTGTCATGGCGCCCAAACTGGCGAGGTAAGGTTCGCCGTGCAGGAGCGACCAAAGCCGCTCGGCGCCGGCGCGGGCCAGAGTGTACTCAATCGGAAGGGAAGGCCGCAGCCTCTCTACCGCGGCGTCGTTATAGGTGCGCTTGATGCCCTGCCAGCGCTCCCGGCGCTCGAATCCGTTCGTCCGCCCGTTGTGTGTCATGCGTTTATCGTGGCCGGGCGTGCCGTTTTGCGCAACCACACCGGCGCGCGACGGACCAGTGATCCGGATCGGACTACCATGCAGGCGGTTTTCCGCGGCGTGCGCTAGCATCGCTTCGAGGGAAATCTAACCAAGTGACCGCCGCTCAGCAGGAACCAATCCAAATCACCGCTCCAGCCAGCGATTCGCAACACCGGGTGTTGACGCCCGAGGCTGTGCGATTTCTGGTCGGGCTCTCGCGCAAGTTCGAACCGAGCCGCCGCCGGCTGCTGGAAGCACGGCAGGCGCGCCAGCAGACGATCCATGACGGATGGGAGCCGGATTTTCTGAACGAAACCGCGGAGATCCGCCAATCGCATTGGAAGGTGGCCGAAATTCCTGCGGATCTGCAGGACCGGCGCGTGGAAATCACCGGACCCACCAACCGCAAGATGATCATCAACGCGCTGAATTCAGGGGCGTCGGTCTTCATGGCGGATTTCGAGGATTCCAACTCACCCACCTGGGAGAACATGATCGAAGGCCAGCGCAATCTCCAGGATGCGGCTAATGGAACCATCGATTACGAGAGTCCGGAGGGCAAACGGTACGAACTGTCCGAAAATCCAGCGGTCCTGATGGTCCGGCCGCGCGGCTGGCACCTGGACGAGAAGCATTTTCTGATCGACGGCAGGCCGATTTCCGCGTCGCTGTTCGATTTCGGCCTGTTCTTCTTCCACAACGCGCGCACGCTGGCGTCGAACGGCACAGGGCCTTACTTCTACCTGCCCAAGTTGGAGAACCACCGGGAAGCCCGCCTGTGGAACGACGTGTTTCTTGCGGCGCAGGCCCATCTCGGCCTTTCGCGCGGAACGATCCGCGCGACCGTGCTGATCGAGACCGTTCTGGCGGCGTTCGAAATGGACGAGATTCTGTGGGAGCTGCGGGAACACATTGCCGGCCTCAACTGCGGGCGTTGGGACTACATCTTCAGCTACATCAAGAAATTCCGCAACCGCCCCCAATTCCTCCTGCCGGACCGTTCGAGCGTCACCATGACGCGGCATTTCCTTTCTTCTTATGTGGAGCTGCTGATCGCGACCTGCCACCGGCGCGGCGCGCACGCCATGGGCGGCATGGCGGCGCAGATCCCGATCAAGAACAATCCCGAGGCCAACGAGGCCGCGTTGGCCAAGGTGCGGACAGACAAGCTGCGCGAAGTGTGGGCCGGTCACGACGGCACCTGGGTCGCGCATCCCGGCCTGGTTCCGCTGGCAAAGAACGTCTTCGATACGTACATGCCGCTACCGAACCAGTTGGCGCGCGTGGTCCCTTTCGAAGCGACGGCGGCGGACCTGCTATGCACTCCCGAAGGGCAAATTACCAGGGAAGGGCTGCAGATCAACCTGGACGTTGGGCTACAGTATCTCACCGCCTGGTTGGGCGGCAACGGATGCGTGCCGATCTACGGCCTGATGGAAGATGCGGCGACCGCCGAGATCTGCCGCGCGCAAGTGTGGCAATGGCTCCGGCATCGGGCTATTCCACGAACCCAGGTAGATGAGATGCTGCAGGACACGCTGGCGAGGCTTCGGAAAGAGCTTCCCGAAGCTCAACTTGGGGTCGCGGAGAGGCTCTATGTCGAGATGCTCGACACCTCGGATTTTCTGGACTTTCTGACTCTGCGCGCCTATGATTACATCGAGTAAGACGCGGACCCGCGGCGGGGGACAGGCCGGAAGGCCTGCGCTGAGGAGATGCTCCGAATTATTTCGCAGTTGCGGGACGATCTCGGATACCGCCGCATCGGCGCGGGTATCGAGGCGCTGGAACGGCTGCGCCCGCAGATCGAGTCCCTCGCACCGGGCGGTCCTCATGCCGGCATCCTGCTCGGCTTGATTGCGCAGTGGGTGGACGCGGGATTCGACTCTCCCGAGCTGCTCACCTGCCTGCTGTCCCGGTTTCCGGCGCCGGCTCGGGCCGAGCTGCCTCTGATCGACTACCTGCACCTTCGCATGGCCGAGGGCGTGATTGACATGTCGCGGGAGGATTACGACCCAGCCATTGCGCATTTCCGGTTCGTGCAGAGCCTGGAAAACGAGGTGCGCGGCGATCCCGAGCTCTTCGCGATCGCCAACTTCTGGACGGGCCGCTGCCTGCGCAAGACCGGCCAGTACGACGAAGCCCTGGCTTACATCATTCACGGCGAGGAACTGGCCCTGGCGTGCGGATACCTCCAGATGGCCGCCATCACCCAGGTGACGCAAAGCTGGCTTGCGTTCCAGAAGGGCCAACTCGACCATGCCCTCGCAATGCTGCAGCGGGCATGGGAGGCCCTGAGCCAGACCGACGACTATCTGAACCGCGGCAACATCCAGTCGGCTCATGGCCGGATCGCGCGGCGCCAGGGCCGGTACGATGCCGCGGTGCAGTATTTCGAAAGCGCCCTCGCGGAATACCGGGCAGGCGGGGGAGGCCAGTTGCAGATGGCGCGGGCGCTGCAGAATCTCGCGTTCGTGAAGCGATTGCGGGCGCTGCAGCTGCAGCGGGAACTCGATCGAATTGCGGCCTCGCGCCGTTCCGGCGGGTCCCCCGCCGGAACGACGACTCCGCTGCGATCGCAAGTGGAGGAGCTGCGGGCGGAGGCCGCCGGAAATGTCGAGGAATCGATGGTGATCTATGCGCGCCACAACCATCACAAGGGTATTGCCGGCGGGCAGATCATCCGTGGATTCCTGCGGCTGGACGCGGGCGACCTGGAGTCCGCCGGTTCGGAGGCTGCCGCGGCCTTCCACCACGGCGAGGAAAAGCGCGACTATTTCGTAATGGCTCGCGCGCGGACGCTGCAGTGTATCATCGAGCACGCGGCTCTGGAAGAGCAGGTCGGTGTCGCGGCACTCCACCGCGAAGCCGCGCAGGCTTTTGCCCGGGACGCGGTGAACTTTGCCGGCCACACCCAGAACCGGCGGCTCCTGGCGCGCGCGTGTGTCTGGCAGGGACTCACGCATGCCGCCGGGTCCAACCCGGATCTCGAAGCCGCGCGCCGATGCTGCGAGCAGGCGAGCAGCCTGCTGCAGCCGGACGCGGCCAAACAGCAGTACGTGTGGGAGGAGCTGGAGACCCTTAAGGCGGCGGTGGTGCTGGCTTCTCCGATAGAGCCGCGGCTGCGCGCCTGGAGCGCCGGCATCGTGCCAGACACCTCGTTTCAGAGGCTGACGGAGGAATTTGCCCGGGTGGTGATTCCCAAGGTCTGGGAGCGCGAAGGACGGAAGGTCTCGCGCGTGGCGGAGAGGCTGTCGATATCGCCCAAGAAGGTTCGGCGGATCTTGCAGTCGGTAGGGGAACTCAAATGAAACCCGCGGCGCGATGTGCGACAGCGAAAAGAGCGCATCGGCCGGAAGATACCAGCCAATTCCGCCGAGCAGCGGTTGATGCCGGGGTTCGTGTTTCCTCGCGTATTTCGCTCGGCGGGCCGAATCGGACTTATTTGCCCGATTGTCCGATGGTGCCCATTGAATGCCGCCTGTTTATGGGTTATCCTCAAGCCATCCAAGGTCCGCCGAGATAGATGGCTGATCCCAGCACGGAAGTTCCGGGAACGGGATATATATGGAGTCGGTTCACGACAGGGCTCAGACGCTTCGAGACACATCCCGGCAACTTCGTTCGGAGCTTCTGAAAACCATCTGTTCTACAATCCGGATCGTCGCCACGTTCCCGAACTGCAAGGGTGGCGACCGTCTGGAGGAGTCCTGCCAAAGAACAGCGTGGAAGGGCTACAACCTGATCAGGAACCTTGCCTCACGCGATGGCTTCGGAACGGGAGACGACGTGGCACAGAGTTTGGAGAGCGTGCGGGCTGTCCTGATGAGTCCAGCCGGCGCCGACGAGGCCGCGAACGTTTCGACAGGCTTATGTGCGCCTGCGTCAACTCAGAGCCCTCCGTTCGAAATGGGGCTCGAGCCGCTGTCGAAGCGCGAAATCGAGGTGCTCAAGCACGTTGCCGAGGGACAAAGCACGAAGCAGGCTGCGGCAATCATGGGGATTACTTTCAAGACGGCATCCTGCCACCGGCAACATGTGATGGCGAAACTCGGCATCCACGATACTGCATCTTTGGTGCGGTATGCGATTCGCCGAGGAATCGCGGCGGCCTGAAACGGGGACGAGCGCGAACGCAGGTGGTGGGGTAGGGGCGGGCCTCCCCAAATCAGGTAATTCCCTTTTCCCGGTATGCTGCCTCTGGAGTTCTCATTGTCGCCGATCAGCCTTGATTAGTCTGACAGCCGTCCGAACGGAGGGAGTTTGGCCGCGGCCTGCGATCAACGTGCGAATTCGCCGGCTTGGCAGCGGCTATGCCGCGGAAAGCTTACGTGGCTGTTGTTGAGGCTAATCAGGCTGGAGGCGCGGGTCGGAATCGAACCGACGAATAAAGGTTTTGCAGACCTTGGCCTTACCACTTGGCTACCGCGCCTGGTTCGGAAGGCTCTCTTGCAACATAACCCGCCGGCCGCTTGGAAGTCAAACCGCCGACCGCCTCGCCCTTATGATGGACAAATGGCCCGCTACCCTTCCCTGCTCCAGATCAATACCCGGGTGCTGCTGGCGGAAATCGCGCGGGAATTGGGCAGGCGCGCGAGCCTGGACGACATTGCCGATCGCGAGCTCGACCGCATCGCGACGGAAGGTTTCGAATGGGTCTGGTTCCTCGGCATCTGGCAGACGGGGGCCGCCGGACGCAAGATCGCTCGCGAGCTTGGTGAGCTGCGCCCCGAGTTTCAGGAGGCCCTGGCCGACTTCACCGAACAGGATGTATGCGGCTCCTGCTTCGCGGTGCAGGCCTATTCGGCGCACTCCGATTTCGGCGGCAACGCCGCGCTAGATCGGCTGCGGCAGCGGCTCCACGATCGCGGCCTGCGGCTGTTGCTCGACTTCGTCCCCAATCACACCGCCCGCGACCATCGCTGGGTAGCCGGGCACGCTGAGTATTACGTCCATGGAACCGCCGAACAACTCGCGCGCGAACCGCGCAACTTCACACGGGTCGACACTTCCGCCGGTCCCGCGGTGCTGGCTTACGGCCGCGATCCGTACTTCCCCGGCTGGAGCGATACGCTGCAACTGAACTACGCCAATCCCGAACTTCAGGAAGCCATGGCGGCGGAGCTGGAGAACATCGCGGAAATGTGCGACGGGGTGCGATGCGACATGGCGATGCTCGTCCTGCCCGAGGTCTTCGAACGGACCTGGGGCATGAAGCCAGCCCCGTTCTGGCCCGGCGCGGCGGCGCGGGCGCGCGCGCGCCATCCCGGCTTCCTGTTCCTTGCCGAGGTCTACTGGGACCTGGAGTGGACGCTCCAGCAGGAGGGTTTCGATTTCACCTACGACAAGCGCCTCTACGACCGGCTACGCGGCGGCCAAGCGCGTCCGATCTACGATCACTTCCGCGCCACGATGGAATTCCAACGGAAATCGGCGCGGTTTTTGGAGAATCACGACGAACCGCGAGCGGCGGCGTCGTTCGCGCCCGAGACCCACGAGGCCGCCGCCGTGCTGGCGTATCTGTGTCCGGGTATGCGCTTCTTTCAGCGCGGACAGAGCGAGGGGTTCAAGAAGAAGGTGCCGGTCCAGTTGTGCCGTGGGCCCGCCGAAAGCGCCGATTCGCGCCTTCAGGCGTTTTACGGCCGGCTGCTGGAGTGCCTGCGCCATCCGGCCGTGCAAGGCGAGTGGCAGCTTCTGGACTCCGTCCCGGCCTGGTACGAGAACTGGACCTGGAGCAGCTTCATCGGCTTCGTGTGGCGCAAGACGGATCGCACGCTGCTGCTGGTAGTCGTGAACTACGCACCGGGGCGGAGCCAGTGTTGCCTGCCTCTTCGCTTTCCCGACCTTGCCGGCAAGACGGTGCGCCTGCGGGACCTGATGGGGCCGTTTGTTTACGATCGCGAAGGCGATGAACTTCAGTCGCGCGGCCTGTACCTGGACCTGCCCGCGTGGGGATACCACGTGTTCGAGGTGCGGGTGAGCTAGGCCTGCCCGTCCAGCGCTTTCAGGATCGCCGTGTAGGCGAATCGTTCCGCGTAGCGGGCCAGCACGGCGCCCAAGGCGGCATCGTGCTCCGAAACGGTTCCGATGGCGGCCGCGAGACGCTGCCGATCCAGCTCGATCACAGCGGTCCGAAGCTCGGCCCGCACTTCCGCGGGAAGCATCGCCAGATCATCGGCGGTCAACGACGGGGGCGAAGCCGGGCGCGCGGGCGCATCGCCGCCCTCCGCTACATAAGCCACACCCAGGTGACGCCCGATGCATTCGAAGATTTCGGCCGGCCGGTAAGGCTTGCGCACGAAGTCGTCGAGCCCGGCGGCCATCACCTCACCTCGTTCGCTCTCGGAGGTCGAGGCGGTGACCGCCACGATTTTCACTTCGCGTCCTCCCTCCAGCGCGCGGATGCGCCGCGTGGCCTCCACCCCGTCCAATATCGGCATACGCACGTCCATGCAGATCAGGTGGGGCCGCCAGGTTTGAAACACCAGAATGCCCTGCTCGCCATCCCCGGCGATGCGCACGACGAAGCCCGCGTCCAGCAGCAGGCGCTGGAGGAGCAGTTGATTCTCCTTCTCGTCCTCGACGATCAGCACCCGGCACTCGGGCTGACCCGGCTGCAAGCGGAACCTCCGACCACGAGGGTCCGGCGCGGCCCCCACTTCAGAGGCATGCACCGGCGTCGCCGGGAACGCTGCGCGGAACAGCGAGCCCTTTCCAGGCGTGCTGGCCACCGAGATCGACCCGCCCATAAGCTCGATGAACTGGCGCGTGATGGTGAGGCCCAGCCCGGTGCCTTTCTGGCTTCCGGGGTTCCCCACTTGCACGAAGGCGTCGAAAATCCGCTCGTGGTCTTCCCGCGGAATGCCGACTCCCGTGTCTTCCACTTCGAGCACGATGCCGGCCGCTTCGGCGCCGATGCGCAGGGTCACGCTTCCTAATTCCGTGAACTTGACGGCATTGCCGAGCAGATTGATGAGCACCTGGCGGACCTTCCCGGCATCGACGCGGACGTACCGCGGGAACCATGAGGACTTGAACACCTCCAGCTTCAGGCCCTTCTGTTCGGCGCGCACGCGCACCATGTCGGCGACATCGTACACGAGCCGCTCCAGGTCGCAGGGAACGATTTCCAGGCCCTTACGGCCGGCCTCGATCTTGGCCAGGTCCAGAACTTCGTTGATGAGCCCGAGCAGGTGTTCGCCACAGCGACTGATGATGTCTATGTCCTTGCGGCGGGGTTCGGGGAGGCCGGGGTCCTCGCGCACCAGGCTGGAGAAGCCGAGAATCGCGTTGAGCGGCGTGCGCAATTCGTGGCTCATGTTGGCCAGGAACACGCTCTTGGCGCGATTGGCGGATTCCGCCGCGTCCTTCGCGGTGCGCAATTCGCGGGTGCGCTCCGCGACCTGGTGTTCGAGTTGGATCGTTTGCCGTTCGAGGAGGCGCATGCGATAGCGATGAGCCGAGAACGCCAGACCGGCGACGGATATCGCCAGCGCCGTTCGGAACCACCACGTCGCCCACCACGGCGGCAGGATGGTAATCGCGACGGCAGCGCCGTGCTCGTTCCACACGCCGTCGTTGTTGGAAGCCTGCACGCGAAATACGTACTTGCGAGGTGGAAGACTGGTGTAAGTTGCGGTGCGGCGCAAGCTGTCCACTTCGTTCCAGTTCTGTTCCAGGCCTTCCAGACGGTAACGGTACCGGTTATTTTCCGGCGCAGCGAAACTCAGCGCAGCAAACTGGAAGGTGAAGATGCTCTGCCTGTGATCGAGGGTCAGGGCGTCCAACGCGTCAATCGACGCCTTCAGAGGCGAATTGGCCCCTGCCGCGACGGGCACGTTGAACAGGAGGAAGCCCGTCAGCACCACGGGGGGAACGTAGGTGTTGGACACCAGGCGGCCGGGATGAAACACGGTGACGCCGTCGGTGGAGCCGAAGGCCATTTCGCCGCTGCGCATCAGGCAGCTCGCCTCGGTTCCGTACGAGTTCATATTGTTGCCGGCCAGCCCGTCGGTTTCGGTGTAGTTGCGGAAGGTCTTCGTCCGCGGGTCGAAGTGCGACAGGCCGTAGTGCGTGGCCAACCAGAGATCTCCACGCGCGTCTTCCAGGATCGCTTCGACGCTCGCATCCGGCAAACCATCCTTGTCGGTGAAATGCGTGAACGTTCCGCGAACCCGGTCCATCCGGTTCAGGCCGCTGCGCGTGCCGACCCAGAGCGTACCCTCGCGGTCTTCGTGAATCGCATTCACGGGACCGGCGCCGATGCTGCCGGGATTGGCGCTATTGCGGTAGATCGCGACCCGCTCCGTCCGAGGGTCGAATCTTCGAAGGCCGCCGTTGCTGCCCGCCCAGATCATTCCTTCGCGATCCTCAACGATCACCTTGATGTCGCTGTCCGGCGGAGTTCCGGGCTCCCTCATCCAGGACTTGAACTTGCCGGCTTGGGGGTCCATGCGATTCAAGCCGCCGCCGCCGGTACCGATCCACAGAACTCCGGCGCGGTCCACCAACAGGCTCAGCACGCGGTCGTTGCTCAGGCTGTCGGGATTGTCGGGCTCGTGCCGGTACGCGGTGAAGTGCCCGGTCGCCCGGTCGAACCGGTCTAGACCTCCGCCGTAGGTGCCGAACCAGAGCGTTCCGGTGCGATCCTCGCGCACCGCGGAGACGGTGTCGTAGGAGAGGCTGTGGAGATCTTCGGGATGGTGCTGGTAAAGGGTGATCTGTCCGGTCCTGCGATCCAGCCGGTGGACGCCCATACGCGTACCGATCCAGAGGAAGCCCAGGCTATCCTCCTGCAGTGACCAGATCGTGTTGTCGCGCAGGCCTCCGGTCCCGCCCGGCTCGCGCTGGTAGCGCGCGAATCCCGCCGGCCGTGCAAGAAACCGGCTCACGCCGGACTTCGTTCCTGCCCAGATATTGCCTTCCGCATCTTTGAACAGGGCGTCCACGCCGTTATCGCGCAACCGGCTGGGATCGGCCGGGTCGCTCAGATACCGGCTGAACGTTCTGCGTTCCTGATCCAGCTTGAGCAGTCCGTTGTTGTTCGTGCCCAGCCAAAGTGCTCCGTCCGGGTCTTCGAGGATGCTTGTCACGCCGGCCAACGCTTCGCTGCCCGGCTGCTCGGAGTGGTACGAATAGTGCGTGAATATCCCGGTTTTCGGGTCGAGCGCCTCCAGAATATTCCCGGCGCCGGCCCACAGCACTCCTTTCCGGTCCTCACAGAGAGAGACCGCGTTGTCGAGCAGAGGACGGCGCGGGTCTTTTGGATCGTGGACATATCGCGTAAACCGGCCGGTAGTCCGGTCCAGCTTGTTCAAGCCTCGATAGGTGGCAACCCAGAGGTTGCCTTCCCGATCTTCGAGGATGCGGTTGACGCCGTCGGCATTGAGGCTGGCCGGGTCTTTCGGATCATTCCGGTAGTGGATGAACGTTCCAGTGGCCGGATCGAAGCGATCGAGGCCCTCGCTTCCCACCCACAGCACTCCGCTGCGATCCTCGTAAATGCACGACACCAGATTGCCGATTGGGCCACGGGCGTCGTTCACGGGATCGTGCCGGTAATGGATGAAGGTCTCACGCCCAGGCTCGAGTTTGTCGAGCCCGGCGGAGTTTGTACCCACCCAGAGATTCCCGGCGCGGTCGCCGAACACCGAGCGTACCGTATCGTCGGCCAGGCTGCCGGGATCGGAGGGATCGTGCTCATAGTGCTTGAGGCTGTAGCCGTCAAAGCGGTAGAGTCCGCCGTTGGTGGCTATCCAAATGAAGCCGCGGCGGTCCTGGGCGATGCCGAACACCCACCGCTTCAGCACCTCGCCTCCGCCGGCGACCGGGGAGAACCGGACGTCGGTGCGGTCAATCACCGGAAGCCTGATCAACGCGTCAGCGGCGTTGGCGCAACGGCAGAGCAGGATTAGGGCCGTCAGAACCTTGATCGTTGTCTTCACCAAAAGGACCTTGAATGCCAGTTGTATCACGCGCGGCGTCCGCAGCGAACTGATGCGGCCGAAGTTCGCGCCGGCTCCCGAATTTCCGTTGGGTTGCCCGAATTCGGCATGGTTCCACGCGTTGAACATTTCGGCCCGCAACTGTATCCTCGTCACCTCACGCACCACCGCGAGAGATTTCTCATGCGGTGCTCATAGCGCGCGATCACTGCCTCATAGGAGGTGTTTCCGGAACTGGTGCCGGTCAGCAGCAGTGCGTAGCGCGACCATGGCCTGGTGGCCGGATCGCAATAGGGACCGGCCCGCCGCAACCGGGCAGGGGTTCCCGATGCCGATGGCGGCGAGATCACATCAGGACGCGAGGCAACTCCGCGAGCTCGTCCGCGGCGAGATCCGACACGGCCCACCAGTTCATGCCGCCGTGAATCCAGCTCTCGACATGGAACCCTTCGTGGGTTTCCGCGCGCGGCGGGCGGTCACTGTCATGCGCCGGCCAGACGAACAGATTGATGGTGTGCTGCCGGCGGCGGTAGACCAGCGCGGCCACGGTGCGCCCGTGGAGGTAATCCAGGCGGCCGCCGGCCAGCGTGAAGCCGGCGGTTGCCAGGTCGCGGACCTCCGGAGCGAAATCCAGCTTCCCGGCAAACCACGGCTTGACGGTGTGGCGGTCGGAGGAAACCACGTCCATCAGGTGATCGGCCAGGAGCGAGCGTACATGCGCGTCGACTACCTCTCGCGCGAGATCGCCGGAGTGTTGCGCAGAATGGTGAGCAGCCAGGCGCGGCCCTCGTCGCCGCGGAATCCGTCGAACAACTCGAGCGCGCGAAGACAGGCCTCCTGCACCACGTCGTCGGCGTCCTGGGCACTTCCCAGCAGCCAACGGGCGAGATTGTAGGCCGCGTCGAGATGCGGCAGCATGACCCGCTCGAAGCGGGCGAGCTTGATGGGATCGCCGGACTGAGTCACCTTACCTAACAATGCCATACCGGCGGGGGCGCGAATTTATTCCGCTTGGGGGACACGTGTGCCAGACCGGTCGTCGTCTGCCGTCCCGCAGAGCTTGATCAGCGGCACTTGGGTGGACGGCAAAAACCGACCATAAGCCCGACGAGCTTGCAGCTTTTGTAACACCCTGACGGTTGCGTTCCGTGTTTTGTTTGATTTAGAATCACGAAAATCAAGTCGTACGTGATAGAGTGAGTCAGCCGAACGGAGGGCCTCATGAAGGCGTCACTGGTTTCCGCCAGTCTAGTCGTGATCTTCAGTCTTGTCCCTGGTTTCGCCCAGAATTCGGGCGAGAAACCCGATCGCGCCGCGCTGGCGCAATCCGCGCGCTCCAATCCCAACAATGTCGCGGCGCAGACGGCCTATGCGGAATTCCTGGACCGGTACGGCGACCCCGGAGCGCGCGAAGCGTACACGCACCTGCTCGATGCCGCGCGCAACTCAGGCGACAACGCGAGAGCAGCCAGTGTGGAGCACCGCCTGAAGCTGTTTGACCTGCTCTCGGGCAGCGCATCCGGAGCGCGCGCGGCGGCCGCCGATTCGTGGCCCACGACACTGATTCCCGGGCCGCTGCGTTCGTTTGCGCGCATGGCGGCGCTCTCGCCTGATGCCAGCCCAGAGGACATTCTACCCGCGCTGGCGCGCAACGTGGTCACCAACGGATATCAGGCCTCGCACAATAATGAAGCGCTCGAGCAGACCGAGTATCTCAAGCTCGTACACCGCTACCTGTCGCAGGCGCGCGAGCTCGAAAAGCTCGCCGGCGACGCCAAGGCGATCAAGATTCCCAACTGCGATTCACCGGCAGCGGGCGAGCTGCTGCGCATCATGGGCTTCCGCATGCGCGGGGGCTGCGGCAGCGAAGTGGTTCTGGAGACCGTGAACCAGAC
>Ga0335079_10004628_pt1 | contig 15824 bp, 12 predicted proteins | sample Lox_Sample_33_FD_206719 | JGI IMG/M metagenome (GOLD analysis project Ga0335079, IMG submission 206719) | Soil microbial communities from Loxahatchee National Wildlife Refuge, Florida, United States - Lox_Sample_3.3 | ecosystem: Environmental > Terrestrial > Soil > Wetlands | place: USA... | reverse complement strand
CCTGATCTTTAGCGTGCTCCTGTCCTACCTGGCCGCGCTCGGCGTGGCGACGCTCGTGTTCATCGACGTCGGCGGCGACAGCGGGATCAGCTTCTTCCTGCCGTTCCTGATGTTCGTGTTCCTGTTCGCGCTGGGCGAGGACTACAACATCCTCGTGATGACCCGCATCCGCGAGGAGGCGCGGCGGTTGCCGCTGCGCGAGGCGGTCGTTCGCGCGGTCGGCCGGACCGGGTCGACCGTGACCTCGGCGGGGCTGATCCTCGGTGGCACGTTCATCGTGCTGACGGTCGCCAGCTCCGGTGCCGAGGCCAGCCAGGTCCGCGCGATCGGACTCGGCCTCGCCGCGGGGATCCTGATGGACACGTTCCTCGTGCGCACGCTGCTCGTGCCGGCGACGGTGATCCTGCTCGGTCGGCGGAACTGGTGGCCCTCGCGGATGGGCCGCGCCGACGCGACCGCGCATACCGCCGGCGACCAGGCGCGCGGCGCAATCGACCCGTCGGAGGCCCGGTCATGACCGCGACGACGGCGCCCGGCCGCCCGGGCAATCGGCTGTCGGCCGGCGATCGACGGATTGCGGGGCTGATGGCGCTCGAGGCGGCCACGCTCGCGGTGTTCGGGGTTCTGCACATAGCGGGCGTGCTGCGGCCGGGTTCGGGCGCGTCGAGCGCCGGGTTCGGGGCGGGGGTCGCGGAGGCGATCATCTGCCTGGTGCTCGTCCTCGGGCTGCGGGCGTTCGTGCGCTCGCCGGCCCGGGGACGCCTCATCGCGCTCGGCGCGACCGTGTTCGCCATCCTCGGGTTCATCGTTGGGCTTTCGTTCACCGTCCGGGGTGGCGCCCCGATCGACCTGATCTACCACGCCACCACGTTCCCGATCCTGATCGTGACGGCGCTGATGCTCGCGCGCGGGGCGGGGTTGTCCGCGCTCGGTGGCGGTCGGCGACTCTAGCTCTGCGACACACTGCCGACACGCGCCCGGTGGCCTCCGACCGACCTGTACAACGTGCCAAATCCCCCGCGCGCCAACCGCATCTGCCACATAAGCATGCGGTCCATGCTTATGTGGCCGGGCCGTTGCATAGTGCGGAGCTATTGCGCGAAATACAGGGTGAGGCCGCGGAAGTTCCTAGCGACGAGCGATTGGTAGCGTCTCGGCACCATGGCCCCACGCGTCGTCCTTCTCCCCGGTGACGGCATCGGTCCCGAGATCACCGCACCGACCCTCGACGTGCTCAGCGCCGCCGGCGTCGAGCTCGACTACGACGAGCACGTGTTCGGCGGCGCGTCGATCGACGCCCACGGCACCGCGCTCACCGACCAGACGCTCGCCGCGTGCAAGAACGCGGACGCGGTCCTGCTCGCGGCGGTCGGCGGCCCGAAATGGGACACGACGGATCCCGACAAGCCACGCCCCGAGCAGGGCCTCCTCGGCCTCCGCAAGGGGCTCGGTCTGTTCGCGAATCTCCGACCGGTCAGGCCGCTCACCGCCCTCTGCGACGCGAGCCCGCTCAAGCGCGAGTTGATCGAACGGACCGACATGATCGTGATCCGCGAGCTGACCGGCGGCATCTACTTCGGCGAGAAGACCCGCACCGCCGACCGCGCGTCGGACGACTGCGTGTACACGCGCGAGGAGATCGAACGGATCGCGCGGGTCGCGTTCAACATCGCGAAGTCCCGCGTGACCAGCGTTGACAAGGCCAACGTGCTCGAGACGAGCCGGCTGTGGCGCGAGGTCGTACGCGATATCCACGCCACGGAGTTCCCGCACATCGAACTCGAGCACCTCCTCGTCGACAACGCGGCGATGAAGCTGATCGCGGCGCCGCGCCACTTCGAGGTGATCCTCACCGAGAACATGTTCGGCGACATCCTCAGCGACGAGGCCGCGATGCTCACGGGTTCGATCGGGATGCTTCCCAGCGCATCGCTGGGCGACCAAAAACCGGGCGTGTTCGAGCCCGTCCACGGCTCCGCGCCCGACATCGCGGGCACCGGGGCGGCCAACCCGCTGGCGATGTTCCTGTCGGCGGCGATGATGCTCCGCCACGGACTCGACATGGAGGCCCAAGCGGCGGCGGTAGAATCGGCCGTCGAGCGAGCCGTGGCCGCGGGGCTGCGCACGCCCGACCTGGGGGGCACGGCAACGACATCAGAGGCCACCCAGGCAGTCCTCCAACACCTATAAGGCGCCGCCGCAGGCGCCGCCGATAAATTCGAATAAGGAGTCAGTCGTGCAACAAGCGGACCTCATCTGGCACAACGGTGAAATGGTTGCCTGGGAGGACGCGAAGGTTCACGTACTGACGCACGGCCTGCACTACGGGACGGGGGTGTTCGAGGGAATCCGCGCGTACGAGACCGCCAGGGGAACGGCGATCTTCCGCCACCACGACCACCTCGACCGCCTGTTCAAGTCGGCCGAGCTGTACTACATGCCGATCCCGTACACGCTCGCGGAGCTGCGCTCGGCCACCCACGAGCTGGTCGCCGCCAACGAGCTGCGCGAGTGCTACATCCGCCCGATCGTGTTTCGCGGCTACGGTCAGATGGGCCTGTACCCGCTCGACGCGCCGGTGGAGGTCTCGATCGCCGTGTGGCCTTGGGGCGCCTACCTCGGCGAGGAGGGCAAGACCCACGGAATACGCGCGAAGGTCTCGAGCTGGCGGCGGATCCCGCACGACGCCTTGATCCCGCACGCCAAGGCGTCCGGCCAGTACCTGAACAGCGTGCTGGCGAAGATCGAGGCGTCGAAGGCCGGCTACCAGGAGGCGATCCTGCTCGACCATCACGGGTTCGTGTGCGAGGGATCGGGCGAGAACATCTACGCGATCCGCGACGGCCAGATCGTCACGCCACCGCACACCGCGGGCATCCTCGACGGCATCAGCCGCAAGTCGATCATCCAGATCGCCCGCGACCTCGGCCACACGGTCGTCGAACGCGACCTCGCCCGCGCCGAGCTGTATCTCGCCGACGAGGTGTTCCTGACCGGTACGGCGGCGGAGCTCGTGCCGGTGCGTGAGATCGACGACCACCGGATCGGCTCCGGAGAGCCCGGCCCCGTGACGCGCGAGATCGGGCGCGTGTTCGACGACGCGCTCCACGGCCGCGACCCGCGTTACGCCGAGTGGCTCGACGTACTCGAGGTGCCGGTGCCGAGCCGAACCTCAGCCGGCTGAGGCGCCGCCGACAAGATCCATACGGCGCCGCCGTCAGGCGCCGCCGACCAAATCCAATGACCACTCACATCGAGCTTTACGACACCACCCTCCGCGACGGAATGCAGGGGGAGGGCATGTCGCTGTCCGCCCAGGAGAAGCTGCGGGTCGCGCACCGCCTGGACGAGCTCGGGATCGACGTGGTCGAGGCAGGGTTCCCGAGCTCGAATCCCAAGGAGCTCGAGCTGTTCGCCCTGCTCGCCGGAGAATCCTTCCGCCACGCCCAGGTTGCGGCGTTCGGGATGACCCGCCGGCGCGACACCCGCGCCGACGCCGATCCGGGCCTGCGGGTGCTCGCCGACTCGGGGGCGCCGGTGTGCACGATCGTCGGCAAGTCGTGGGGCCTGCACCTCGAGAAGGTCGTCAAGGTCAATCGCGACGAGAATCTGCGGATGATCTCGGACTCGGTTGCGTTCCTGGTCGGTCAGGGAAAGCGCGTGATCTACGACGCCGAGCATTTCTTCGACGGGTTCGCGGACGACCCGGCGTACGCGCTCCGCTGCGTGCTCGCGGCGGCCGAGGCGGGTGCCGACACCGTCACGTGCTGCGACACCAACGGCGGCACGCTCCCGCATGCAGTCGCGATGGCGATCGCCGAGGTCATGGCGGCGCTCGCGCCGAGCGGCGGGCGGGTGGGTCCCAAAATCGGGATCCACTGTCACGACGATTCCGGCTGCGGCGTGGCATGCACGCTCGCCGCGGTCGAGCAGGGAGCGGTCCACGTCCAGGGGACGATGAACGGCTACGGCGAGCGCTGCGGTAACGCGAACCTGGTCACGATCATTCCAAACCTGCAATTGAAGCTCGGCTACGAATGCGTTACTGCGGAGCAACTCGCCTCGCTCGCCCAGGCGGCGCACTTCTTCGACGAGATCCTCAACTTCACCCCGGATCCCGACCAGCCGTACGTCGGTCGCAACGCGTTCGCCCACAAGGGCGGCATGCACGTCGCCGGTGTGAACGTCGACCCAGCGACGTTTGAGCACATCGACCCGGACGTCGTCGGCAACCGCCGAGAGCTGCTGATCTCCGAGCTGTCGGGCAAGGGCACCGTCCACGCGCGCGCCCGCGACGCCGGGATCACGCTCGGCGACGGCGAAGCCGGCCGGCTGGTCGAGCGGGTCAAAGAGCTCGAACACCGCGGTTACCACTTCGAGGCTGCCGACGGGTCGTTCGAGCTTCTGCTCCGACGCGAGACGGGCGACTACGAGCCGCTGTTCCGGCTCGAATCGTGGCGGGCGATAGTCGAAAAGCGCGCCGACGGCCGCGTGGAGACCGAGGCAACGATCAAGATCTGGCTGCACGGCGAGCGCTACGTGCGGACCGCCGAGGGCAACGGACCCGTGAACGCGCTCGACCGCGCGCTTCGCGATGCGCTTGTGGAGATACATCCCCACCTGCGCGACATCGACCTCGTCAACTTCAAGGTGCGGATCCTCGATGAGACCAAGGGCACCGGCGCGATCACCCGGGTCCTCCTCGACGCCTCCGACGGCGACCAGGTATGGGGCTCGATCGGCGTGTCCGAGAACATCATCGAGGCGTCCTGGGAAGCGCTGGTCGACTCGCTTGAGTACGGGATGCGGGTATTGGGCTCGCCCGCCCGGCCGTCGCCTTCGCCCGACGAGGCCGCCTCTTCACAGATTCGTGACTGACTTCTCTTCGAGGGAGACCGTGGCCAGACGCGTCGGCGAGGCCATCCCACTCGCGCGCCCCGTGATCGGCGAGCCTGAGACCGAGCGCGTGCTCGAGGTGCTGCAAACGGGACGCCTGTCGCTCGGACCGCTGCTGGCCGAGTTCGAGCAGGAGTTCGCCCAGCGGGTAGGCGCCCGGTGTGCGAGCGCGGTCTCGAGCGGCACCGCCGGTCTTCATCTCGCGCTGCGGGCGGCGGGCGTCAGCGACGGCGACGAGGTCGTGACCAGCCCGTTTTCGTTCGTCGCCAGCGCCAACGTCGTCGTGTACGAGCGTGCTCGTCCCGTGTTCGCCGACATCGACCCGGTGACGTTCAACCTCGACCCGGACGCCGCCGCCGCGGCGGTCACCGATCGCACGACGGCGCTCCTGCCCGTCCATATCTTCGGCTACCCGGCCGACCTCAGAGCGTTCGAGCGGTTCGGGCTGCCGATCGTCGAGGACGCGTGCGAGGCGCTTGGTGCGGTCGACGCCGACGGGGTGCCGGTGGGTGGTCGCGGGCATCCGGCGGTGTTCGGCTTCTACGCGAACAAGCAGATCGCGACTGGGGAGGGGGGGATGGTCACGACCGCGGACGCCGCGGTCAAGGAGCGGATCGATTCCGAGCGCAACCAGGGTCGCGCCCCCGACATGGACTGGCTCGACCACGACCGCCTCGGTTTCAACTACCGCCTGTCGGAGATCGCCTGCGCGCTCGGGCTCGCGCAACTCGAGCGCCTCGACGCACTGCTCGACGGCCGTGCGCGCGTCGCGGCCGGCTACGGCGAGGCGCTCGCGGACATCGACGGCGTCGAGCTGCCGTGCCCGGCAGCTGGCCAAGTACGCCGGGGCTGGTTCGTGTACGTCGTCCAGCTCCCGCGCGCCGTCGACCGCGACTCGATCGTCCGCGCGCTGTCCGCGCGGGGCATCCCGAGCAAGCCCTACTTCCCGGCGGTTCACCTGATGAGTTACTACCGGGAGCGCTTCGGGCACCGCGAGGGCGAGTTTCCGGTGTGCGAGGACGTCGCGGCCCGTTCGATCGCGCTGCCGTTCTTTCCCGAGATGACCGAGTCGCAGGTCGCGCAGGTGGCCGAGTCGCTGCGCGAAGCGCTGGGCGGGGCCGGCGGCGCCTGACGGCGGCGCCTTGGGGGCGATAATCCCCGGTCGATGTCTCGTTTCGCCGAGCCTCAAGACGCGGCCTTCCGCGCGCTCAACGACTCGCTGTCGTTCGACTGGCGCCTCGGGCCCTACGACGTGCAGCAGTCGCGCGCGCACGCGTCGATGCTCGCGGCGCAGGGGATCATCTCCGCAGCCGAGCGCGACCAGCTGCACGCAGCACTCGACCAGGTCGCGCGCGAGCTCGGCGATGGCAACCTCGGGTTCGCCAACGGCGACGAGGACATCCATATGGCGATCGAGCGGCGCGTCACCGAGCTCGCCGGCAGGGTCGGCGGCAAGCTCCACACCGCGCGATCGCGCAACGACCAGGTGGCGACCGACGTCGCGATGTTCGTCCGTGCCCATGCTCAGGCGGCGGCCGAGCGGACAGCGAAACTCGCCCAGACGCTCGTCGAGCTCGCGCAGGCGCACATCGATTGGCCGATGCCGGGGTACACACATCTCCAGCGCGCCCAGCCGGTGTACCTGAGCCATCACCTGCTGGCGTACTGCTGGATGCTGATCCGCGATCGCGACCGGTTCTCGTCGGTGGTGTCGGCCACGGGTCCGCTGCCTCTAGGTGCCGGCGCGCTAGCGGGCGTGAACTTCGACACCGACCGGGAGTTCGTGGCGCGCGAGCTCGGATTCGCGTCGGTGGCCGAGAACTCGATCGATGCCGTCTCCAACCGCGACTTCGTGCTCGACTATCTCGCCGCAGCTGCCACCTGCGCGACCCACCTGTCGAGGCTCGGCGGCGAGGTCGTCCTGTGGTCGAGCGAGGAGTTCGGCTTCTGCGAGGTCGCCGATGCGTGGGCCTCGGGGTCCTCGATCATGCCGCAGAAGAAGAATCCCGACGCCGCCGAGCTCCTGCGCGCCAAGGCGCCGCGCGTGGCCGGCCACCTCGTAGCGCTCCACGGCGTTCTGCACGGTCTGCCGCTGACCTACAACAAGGACATGCAGGAGGACAAGGAGCACCTGTTCGACGCGGCCGACACCGTGGAGCTGTGCCTCGATGCGGCCGACGGGATGCTGTCGTCGATCCGCTTCGGGCGCGACCGGCTCGCGGCCGCGGCCGCGGACGAGCTGCTCGCGGCGACCGACGTCGCGGACCTGCTCGTCCGGCGAGGCCTTCCGTTTCGCGAGGCCCACGGGGTCGTGGCCGGTCTCGTGCGCACCGCGATCGATCAGGGCAAGCCGCTGTCTGCACTCACGCCGGAGGAGCTCGCCAACCAGTCGCCGCTGCTCGACGACGAGTTCTATGCGCTCCTGCGCGACGGCGCGTGGCTCGAGAGCAAGCGCTCGCAGGGCGGGACGAGTCTGCCGCGCGTGCGCGAGCAGCTCGACCGAGCGCGGATCGTCCTGGAATGAAGCGCGCCTTCTATCAACGGCCGGTCGTCGAGGTGGCGCGCGAACTGATCGGATGCGTCGTGTCGCACGACCGCTGCGCCGGTGTGATCGTCGAGACCGAGGCGTATCACGATTCAGAGCCCGCCTGCCACGCGTTCGTCGGCCTGACGAACCGCACACGGGTGCTGTTCGGGCCGCCGGGCCACGCCTACCTGTACCGGTCCTACGGGATCCACGCGTGCCTGAACGCCGTCAGCGAGCCCGAGGGCGTCGGTGCAGCGGTCCTGATCCGGGCGCTCGAGCCGGTCGAGGGGATCGAGCTGATGTGCGAGCGCCGCGGCCTGGAACGGGTCGAGGACCTGTGCTCAGGTCCCGGCAAGCTCACGCAGGCGCTCGGGATCGAGCTCGAGCACAACGGCTGCGACCTCGGCCGGGGGCCGGTCGTATTCGCGCGAGCGCCGAGGGCGTGGCGCGACGTGCCGGTGGCGGTGAGCAAGCGGATCGGCATCACCAAGGCTCCCGACCTCCCATGGCGCTTCTGCGCGGTCGATAGCCGGTGCCTGTCGCGCCCTGCGCTGTCCCGGGCTTAGCCGAAGCCGGCTCCGAACCGGTTCGGAGCCGCAAAGAAGGAGGCCCGCCGAAGCGGGCCTCCTCGTATCGATCAGGGCGTTGTGCCCGTCACCGATGCACTGCTAGGCGAGCTTCACCTCTGCGACCTTGACCTTGCTGCTGAGCGGGATCGTCAGCCGCACGGACCGGTTCGTGGAGATGGTCATCGTCAGGGTCCGGATCTTATGGCCGGACTTGTTCAGCTCGACGATCCGGATCCTCGCCGACTTGTTCGTCGACGCGACGCGCACCACGAGATACACGTGGCCGTGGATCTTGACCAGCTTGGCCGACCGCAGCTGGGTGTGCGACTTCGCTGCACTCGAACCAGGCGCGGCCGTCGTGCCGCTGACCGCGGCGATGACCGTCGAGCCACCGATGGTCACGCCAGCGGCCGAACCGCCGCCGGCCGAACCGCCGCCGGCCGAGCCGCCGCCGGCCGAACCGCCGCCACCGGACGATCCACCGCTACCGGGCGGGTCGTTGGTGTACGTCGCGATCGTGGTGTCGCCACTGCCGATCGCAACGCCGATGGACGCGCCGGCCGGAGTCAGCAGCCTCGCCGTCGGGCTGACCGCAACCGACGCGAACGGGAACGTGCTGGCCTGCTGCGCGATCGTCACGGTCGAGTTGTACAGCCACAGGCCATCCGACGTGACCGGGTTGGGAACGATCGTGCACGATCCGAACGGGACCGCCGCGGTCGTCGTGCTCCCAGCCGGGGTCGGGGACGAGACGGTGAAGGTCTCCACAGCCGAGGCTGGGGCCTTCGAGTCCACGTTCTCGCAGACCTTCAGGGTGCCACCGGGCTCGCTGGCGTTCGTGAACGCCATGTCCGTCTCACCCGAGCCGAGGATCACGGCATCCTGACCGGCCGGACCCGGCGTGGTCGGGTTGGGAAGCGGGGAGAGCGTCTTGGCCCCCGAAACCTCCCGGTTCGACGGAGTTACGGCGATCGCCGTGACCGCGGTGCCGGGGACAACGCCCTCGGACACGGTCACCGTGGTGCCGGCCCTCCATCCGGTGGTCCCATTGGGATTCGTGTACGGCCCGGGAACGAGCTGACACTGTCCTGGGAGGACGGTCACGGTCCTCGAGATGCCACCCGGGAAGCTCGGATCGCCGGTCCCGACAGCCGTGAACGTATACGGCGCCGTGACCCCCGAGTCTGCCGCGACCTTGCAGATCTTCAGCTGGACCGTCTCGTTGGCGAAGCTGACGATCGCCTCCTGAGAGGTATCACCCGCCGACGGAGCCGGCTTCACCGTCACGTTTTCGGACCCATCAGCGAGGGTGGCCGACGGAGCGCCGTTTTGAACGGTGATGCCCGTGATGCTGTTGGGCGCCGCCTCGGCAACGTTCACGACTCCCGCCGGAACCAGGATCGGGAGACTGCAGTGCCCGATGGGAACCGATGTGGTGGTCGAGAACGCATTGTTGCCCGTGATCGTGAACGTGAAGTTTCCGGTCAGGCCGGCGTCCGAGGCGTTGTTCTTGCACACCTCGATATAGCCGTCGACCGGAATGTTCGTGTAGTTCACGGTGGTGGCGGTCGATGGGTCGGAGCTCGCGGTCACCGAGACCAGCGCCGTCCCGTTAGGCCCACTGTTCAGCGCACCTGATCCCTTCGGATTCGAGGAAATCAGCGCGCTGCCTGGCGCCGTGCTGATGCTCGAAACCGTGTAGAAGCTGCCCGATACCTCCTGGACCGTTACGTTCCCCGAAGGCACCTGGAACGGCGTGCTACACGAGTTGTTTGCAACCGTGACGTCGGCGTGACCGGAGACGTGGAACGTAAAGCTGGGCGTGCCCGTCAGTCCAGTCGACGTCTTGCAGATCTCCAGCCACCCTGGGTCGGTTGCACTTGCAAGCGCGGGTGCCGCGAACACCATCATTCCCATGGCGACCGCGGCCCCGAGCAATGCTCTTTTCATAATTCCTCCTGAATTGTGGGACGCGAGTAAAAAGCCGTAGTTACGCGTGGTCGGTCAGAGGCAAGCCACGTGCGCCACGCTGGTGATCAGGTCAAACTGCCCGTGCGACCTCCTCTTGACCAAGAGGGGATGAAGTTCGCTGCATTGGCGGCGCGAACGCACGCATGGGCACGGCAGTCGTCCGACCACCGGACCTCCGGTTACGACGAAGCATCTGACCGGCCCCCATGAACTTCACCCCATCCAATTGCCTGGCGGTGCGCTGCTCAATCCCACCGCACCTCTGGCCGAAGGGTAAGTCCCGGACTAACTCCTACACAACACCTTGATGTGTGGTGTGGGACTGCCCATGGAACTAGTCCGCCCAACCCGAACAGGTAGTACGGGGGTCCGCCTCCGCGGTGGCGTATAAAGCCGTAGCGCGATGGAGAGACGGCGTGCGACCGGCGGGTCTCGGGTGTCGTCCGCGTGGGATGTCGCTGGTGTCCGACGGCGCCCCGCTCCTGTGGAGCCGGAGGCCGTGCCGGCGCACCCGTTGGGCGGCCCACCCCGTCCGGCCCCGCCTCGCGGCTACGCGGCCGCCGCCCGCTCGGTATCGAGGTGCCTGTCTATCGCGCCGGCCCCGTACAGTCGCGCCGGCCCCGCACATCGCGCCCGGCCCCGGAGCCGTGCCGAGAACGGCGCGCGCACCGAGGTGCGGCGTACGCGTCAGCCGCCGCCGATGCCGGCGCCGCCGGTGCCGCCGCCCCCACCGGTAGCGCCGCCGCCCCCACCTCCGGTGCCGCCGCCGCCTCCTCCGGTCGCGCCGGTTCCGCCGCCACCGCCTCCGGTAGCGCCGCCGCCACCGCCTCCGGTAGCGCCGCCGCCACCGCCTCCGGTAGCGCCGCCGCCCCCACCTCCGGTGCCGCCGCCCCCACCTCCGGTCGCGCCGGTTCCGCCGCCACCGCCCACTCCGCCGCCTCCGCCGCCCGTTGCGCCTGTGCCGCCGCCACCGCCGGGCGTCCCGCCGCCGCCTGTGGCGCCGGTCGCGGCGCCACCGGGCGCGGTGGCGCCGCCGGTGTTTCCGCCGGTCGCGCTGCCCGTCGGAGTGATCGGCGTCGTCGAGGTTGGCGCGCCACTCGAGCCCGATCCGCTCGGCACGCCGGCGGGCGCGCTGGTCGTGTCAGTGGTCGTCGAGGTCTTGATCTTCTGGTGCGGGTTCTCCGTCACGAGGATCTGCAGCGCCTGGACCATGAAGTTGTGCCAGATGATCGCCGGGTAGGTTCCGCCCTCGACCGGCGCTCCGTTGTAAGCGCTGGTCATCGGCACGAGCTTGTTCGGATAGCCGACCCACACGGCCGTCGTCAGCTGCGGGGTCCACCCGACGAACCAGGCGTCGGCGTAGTTGGTGGTGGTGCCGGTCTTGCCCGCGACGTCCACGCCCGAGATCGCGGCCGAGGTGCCGGTGCCGGACTGCACGACCCCGGCCAGCATCTGGTGGACGACCGCCGCGATCGACGCCGGGAGCACCCGCTCGTATTCCGGCTGATCGACCACGTTTTTCTGCGGGCACACCTTCGGGCAGTAGATCTGGGCGATCCCGGTCGGGCCCTTGTTCGGAGCCCCGAGCGCCGGGTCGTAGACCCTCCGGCCTCCTTCGGCGAACGTCTCATAGGCGTGCGCCATGTCGAGCGGCGACACCCCGATCTTGAGCCCGCCGAGGATCATCGCGTAGTTGTCCGAGACCGGGGTGCGGATCCCGGCGTGCCGGGCGAACCTGGCGATCTTCTTCGTTCCGACGTTGATTCCGACCTGCGAGTAGACCGTGTTGTCAGAGATGTCGGTCGCGTCCTGGAGCGTGATCGGGCCGGAGTACGTGTCGCCGAAGTTGTGGACGATGAAGTGCTCTTTGCCGCCGCTGTTGGGGACAATGAAGTTCTGGGGGGCGGAGTCGATGATCGAGTCCGGGCCGTACTTTCCGGACTCGAGCGCCATCGCCAGCGTGAACGGCTTGAATGCGGACCCGGGCTGGCGCTCGGCCTCGGTGGCCAGGTTGAACGGGAACTGGCCGTAGTCCTCCTGTCCGTTGACGATCGGGCCGCCGACCATCGCCCTGACCTCCCCCGTCTTGTTGTCGATCGCGACGAGCGACGCGCTCGGGAGGCCGGAGCCGTTGGGGAGCTCCTGCGAGATCGCCTGATCGGCCGCCTGTTCCATGCTCAGGTCGATCGTGGTGCGGATCTTGAGCCCGCCGTAGTACGCGCGGTACTCGGCGACGCTGTCGGGGACGCCCTGCTTGCCCAGCCCCACCGCCGCGAGGATCTGTGGACGCAGCCAGCTCGTGAAATACGGCGCAGCGCCAGGCTCCTGAGGCTGCTGGATCAGCGACGCGGTCGGGAGCGGCTGGGCCGTCCCGTGCCGGTACTGCGCCTCGGTGATGTAGTGCTGCTCGAGCATGTCCTTGAGCACGAGGTTGCGCCGTCCCTTCGCCGCCTGTGGGTGCAGAACGGGATCGAACGCGCTCGGGTCCGCGACCATCCCGGCGAGCAGCGCCGCCTCCCACGGCTCGAGCACCGACGCGCATGCCGGCCGCGGCGCATCGCCGCAGCCGGAGCCGGCCTGGCTCGAGGAGTTGTAGCCGTGCACCTTCCCGAAGTACACGCGCGCGGCCGACTCGACCCCGTACGCGCCGGTCCCGAAGTAGATCGAGTTCAGATACTGCTGCATGATCTGCTGCTTGGGCCACCGGCGCGTGAGGTGATAGGCCAGCGCCGCCTCGCGCAACTTCTCGAAGATCGTCCGGTTGTCCTGCTCGGACAGCGCGTTCTTGACGAACTGCTCGGCGATCGTCGACGCTCCCTGTGTGGAGCCGCCGGTCACGTCGGCCATTACCGCGCGCGCGATCCCGCGCAGATCGACGCCCGGGTCGGTCCAGAAGCGCCGGTCCTCGACCGACACGATCGCGCGCCGCATCCACGGCGAGATCTGCCGGAACGTGTCGATCGCCTCGTGGTTGGGTGGCGCGAACTGCCCGATCAGATGCCAGTGGTCGTCGTACAGGTACGAGTTCGCCGACGCCGACGAGTACACCTGCCGGTTCTCGATCTGCGGTAGATCGGAGGCGACCGCCATCATCATCCCGAACACCGTCGAGACGGCCGCGAGCGCGCCGAGCCCGATCAGGATCAGCAGGAGCCGCAGCTTGCGCACCCGCGGCTTGGCGCGCGGCCCCCGGCGCGGTCGCCAGAACCGGCCACGAGGCCGTCGCCGGCCGGGGGGCGGGCGCCCGTTCCCGTTTCCGCGGCCGCCGTTGCGCCTTCCGTTCCCCGTCTGAGCGCGGTCCGGGGGGATCGGAGCGTCCGGCTGATCCCCCTGTGGCGGGATTTCGACGTCGTCCATCATGCAAATGGCGGGTTGCGCGCAGCGGCCGATCCGGCAGCGGCGGCGCGCAGCGGGACGTGGCGGCAACAATGGTCCCGCGGCGGCGAGAGTCTAGCATTGGACCAGATGGATTCCGAGGTCCAGACGGAGCCCGCCGCAGTGTCCGAAGCATCCGCCTGGAGTCCCTCCGAGGCGGCGGCGTGGCTTGCGCGAAACGCCGTCGACAGTCTGCCCGAGGGGGCGCTCGAGCGCAAGCTCGCGGCCGGGAGGCCGCTGCGGGTCAAGTTCGGCATCGATCCGACCGCGCCCGACATCCACCTCGGCCACACGGTCGTGCTCCAGAAGCTCCGTGAGTTCCAGGACCTCGGCCACGAGGTGGTGCTGATCATCGGCGACTACACCGCTCGCGTGGGCGATCCGAGCGGCCGCTCGGCCGCCCGCCCCGCCCTGTCCGGCGCCGAGATCGACGCGAACGCCCGCACCTTCACCGAGCAGGCCTTCACGGTCCTCGACCCCGGCCGCACCACGGTCCGCTTCAACGGCGAGTGGCTCGACATGTCGATGGAGCAGCTGTTCAAGCTCGCGCGCATCCCCACGGTCGGCCGGCTGCTCGAGCGCGACGACTTCGCCAAGCGGTTCGCCGGCCACACCCCGATCTCGGTGCTCGAGCTGCTCTACCCGCTGCTCCAGGGGTACGACTCGGTCGCCATCCGCGCCGACGTCGAGCTCGGCGGCACCGACCAGAAGTTCAACCTGCTGCTCGGGCGGGACATCCAGCGCGCCTACGACGTTCCCGAACAGGCGATCCTGACCGTGCCGATCCTGCCCGGGACCGACGGCAAACTGAGGATGGCCAAGTCGCAGGGCAACTACATCGGCGTCACCGAGCCGCCGGAGGAGATCTACGGCAAGACGATGAGCATCCCGGACAACGCGCTCGGGACGTGGTATTGGCTGCTGCTCGACGCGGATCCGCCGCCCGAGCTCGGACCTCGGGACGCCAAGCGAGCCCTCGCCCGAGATCTGGTCGCTCGGTTCCACGGACTGGATGCGGCGGAGGCGGCCGAGCGGGAATTCGACCGGGTCCACGTACAGCGTCAGGCACCCGAGGAGATGGCGACCGTGACCTGGCCGGCCGATCAACCCGAGGTGCACCTGCCGGCGCTGCTCGAGCGCGCGTTCTCGATCTCGCGGTCGGAGGCGCGGCGCAGCCTGGTCCAGGGCGGGGTCAAGCTCGACGGCGAGACGGTAGAAAACGGGTCGCTCGATCTGCCGGCGGCCGAGATCGACGGCAAGGTCCTGAAGCTCGGCAAGCGCCGCTTCGCGCGCGTGCGCGTGGAGTATGAAGGCGACGGTGGCGCGTAGGGCCGTGCTCAGCAGGGCGGTGCCGCTCAGCGCCATGTTCAGCGGGGGGCGCGCGTGACCGTCCACGGCGGCCTGCTGCGGATGGAGACGCCGGGCAACGGGCACATCGTCGACATCACGCCGGGAGTCGCGAGCGTCGTCACGACGGCGGGCGTCGACCGCGGCGTGGTCGCGGTGTTCGCGACCGGGTCGACCGTCGCCATCACCACGATGGAGTACGAGCCCGGTGGCGTCCACGACCTCCAGGCGCTGCTCAACCGCCTGATCCCGACCGCCGGCGACTACGAGCACAACCGCCTCAACCACGACACGAACTCCCACGCCCACCTGCGCGCCGCCGTCATCGGCCCGTCGGAGACGGTCCCGATCGTCGACGGGCGCCTCCAGCTCGGGACCTGGCAGCAGGTCGTCCTGATCGACTTCGACGACCGGCCGCGCCGGCGGACGGTGACGGTCCAAGTCCTGTCCTGAGGCCGCGGAAGCGTGCAGGTCCTGTTCTGAGGCGTGCGCCGGCCGGGGCCGCACCGCCGTGCTCGAGGCCCGCGGACGTGGCGCCGGCGTCGCCGGCGGGTGCGCCGAGGCATGGCCCGGGGGTGCGCGCGGGCGGTCCGGCGAGCGGCGGCGCCCCATGTCGCGATCCTGGCGCTATACTCACCGGTCCGCTCCGAGATCGGAACGGTCTCGGACGCGCCTCGGGGAGGAATCCCCTTCCCGAAGAGGTGCGACGGTCTTTGAAAACTCAACAGCATGCGCACTCTTCGGCCGACCCCTCGGTCGAGGTGTGTGTCCAGGTTCGACGCCGTCGCATCGACCGGCCCCTCGCGGGCCAGGCGATTGACGACGGTGCCAGATTGAAACCCCGTCTTGCGTCCCGGGATCCGTGGTGTACATCGGATCCCCTCGTGTGGACGCAGGGGCCTGATCCCACCAGGGATAGGCCCGGGTCCGACCCGCCGCGCTAGGTGGGAACGTCCGCCCCGGCGGACCGGACCTCGACGACTCTTTGTGAAGCGGGTTGCCCTTGGCGGCCCGTTCGAGCAGTTCTTCACGGAGAGTTTGATCCTGGCTCAGGACGAACGCTGGCGGCGTGCCTAACACATGCAAGTGGAGCGACGAACCAGGCTTCGGCCTGGGGCAAAGCCGCGAACGGGTGAGTA
>Ga0335079_10004620_pt1 | contig 15833 bp, 10 predicted proteins | sample Lox_Sample_33_FD_206719 | JGI IMG/M metagenome (GOLD analysis project Ga0335079, IMG submission 206719) | Soil microbial communities from Loxahatchee National Wildlife Refuge, Florida, United States - Lox_Sample_3.3 | ecosystem: Environmental > Terrestrial > Soil > Wetlands | place: USA... | reverse complement strand
TGCACGGCCCCGCCGGAGTGTGGTCTCACAGGCAAAGATGCAGAACGTCGTCAAAAGTTGCTCACGTCCCTCCCGACGGGGCAAAAAAAACACGCCGCATGACCGATGCGGCGTGCTGACGACACACGAAACCCCCGGGAACGCTAACTGCCCGGACTATAGTATTTTTCCGCGTATTCTGCCACCATCCGCTCGGTGTTGTAGACGGGGATGAGCGTCGCCATCGCGTGGCGGATTTTCTTCAGCCACTTGTGCGGGACGCCGTCTTTCCCCCGGTCATAGTAGAGGGGGATGATCTCCTGCTCGAGGACAGCCCTGAGCGAGGCTCCGTCGATGTCGTCCTGCATCTGATCCGTGCTCGCCGTGGTGTCCTCGCCGATCTTCCAGCCGTTGTGGCCGTCATACGCCTCGCGCCACCACCCGTCCATCGTGCTCAGGTGAAGCCCGCCGTGGATGGCGATCTTCATCCCGCTCGTGCCGCTCGCCTCCATCGGCCGCCGCGGCGTGTTCAGCCAGACGTCGGCCCCCGCAACAAGGTGGCGGGCGACGTTGATGTCGTAGTCCTCGACAAAGACCACCTTGCCGAAAAGGTCGCCGCGCCTGGAGATGCCCACGATCTCCTGGATAAAGCGCTTGCCGGCGTCATCCCGCGGGTGCGCTTTTCCGGCGAAGACGAGCTGGATCGGCGTTTCCTTTGACGTGAGCGTGCGGAAAGCCCATTCGAAATCCCTGAAGAAGAGGGGAGCGCGCTTGTACGTCGCGAAGCGCCGCGCAAATCCAATCGTCAGGACGTCGGGGGAGAGGAGATGGTCGAGCGCCCCCGGATCGTTGGTTCCGTACCTGAGGTTCTGTTCGGCGAGGCGCCTGCGCGCAAACTCGATCAGCTCCCGGCGGAGCGCCATGCGGAGCGCCCAGAGCTCCTCGTCGGACACCGTCGCCGGCGAGACCGCCTCCTTCCAGAACTTCGGGTCCCGCAGGCGGTACTGCCACCCGCTCCCGAGGCGAGTCGTCCAGAACTGGCTCGCGGTGGGGAGCGTCCACCCGGCGGTGTGTATTCCGTTTGTGACGTGCCCGATGGGGATTTTTGCCACGGGGGTGCCGGGGTAGAGCGACTTCCACATCTCCTGGCTCACTTTCCCGTGAAGCTCGCTCACGCCGTTGGCCGCGCGGCAGTGCCTGAGCGCGAGCACGGTCATCGTGAACGCCTCGCCGCCGTTCTCCGGGTGCTCGCGGCCCAGCTTCATCAGTGCGTCCATGGAGATCCCCGCGCCGGAGGCGAACGCGTGGAACGCGGCGTTCATCAGCCCCTCGTCGAACCTGTCGTGGCCGGCCGGAACGGGGGTGTGCGTGGTAAACACGCAGTGCTGCTTCACCCACGTGGCGGCGTCCTCCATGCTGCTCCCCGCTGCCATCCGTTCGCGGAGGAGTTCCACCGTCAGGAACGCGCTGTGTCCTTCGTTCATGTGGAACGTGCCCGGGGCGATCCCCAGCGCCCGGAGGAGCCTCACCCCGCCGATCCCGAGCACGATCTCCTGGGCGATGCGGGTCCAGTTGTCCCCCCCGTAGACGTGTGCGGTGAGCTCGCGGTATTTCTGGTCGTTCTCCTGGAGGTCCGTGTCGAGCAGGTAGAGCTTGATGCGCCCCACCTGTATGGCCCACGCCTGCAGCCGCACGCTGTCGCCGCCGATCTCGACCGAGCAGATGACGCGTTTCCCTTTCGCGTCGACGACGGGCGCAATCGGGAGCCGGGCCGGGTCGTAGCTCGGATAGCGCTCCTGTTGCCAGCCGTCGCCGGAGATCTGCTGCTGGAAATATCCCTGGCGGTAGAACAGCGTGATGCCCGTGAGGGGGAGGCCAAGGTCGCTCGCGCTCTTGGCGTGATCCCCCGCGAGTATCCCGAGGCCCCCGGAATAAATCCGCACGCTCTCGTGGAGGCCGAACTCGGCGCTGAAGTACGCGATGGGGGATTCCCTGAGCGCCCGTCCCCGCGTCGCTGCCCAGGTCCGCCTGGCGGACATGTACGCGCGCAGCTCGGCGCACACGCTCGTCACCTGCGCGTGGAAGACCGGGTTCTGGAGCCTCACGCGGAGCTCCAGCGGGCTCACCCAGCGAAGGATTTCGACCGGATTGTGGTTGCTTGACTCCCAGACCGAGGGGGAGAGTTCACGGAATACCTGCTGCGCCTGGGGATTCCAGGACCACCAGAGGTTGGTAGCGAGCGCGGAGAGGTCCGCGATGGCCGCGGCGACCGCCTTGTCTGAGACCTTTTTCGTTGTCACGGTTGAGGGTGGGGTGTGGGATAAGAGACGGGGGGCCTCCCTAGGGACGGGGAGCTTCCTCCTGGGTTTCCGCTTTCTTTCTCGACATCCTGTTGCGGACGTTGGCGTCCAGCACCTTCTTGCGAATCCTGATGCTTGCCGGCGTGACCTCCACCAGCTCGTCGTCGCCGATCCACTCGATTGCCTGCTCGAGCGTCATGATATGCGGCGGCTCCAGGCGCACGGCCTCGTCGGATCCCGAGGCCCGCATGTTGGTCAGCTGCTTGGTCCGGCAGACGTTGACGGTCATGTCCTGTTCCCGGGAGTTTTCGCCGACCACCATGCCGACGTACACTTTTGTCCCCGGGGCGATGAAGAACACGGAGCGGTCCTGGAGCTTCCACATGCCGTACGCGACGGACTCCCCCGCTTCCATCGTCACGAGCGCCCCCTTCGTCCGGTGGGCCATGTCCCCCCGGTAGGGCTCGTAGCCGTGGAAATTGTGGTGGAGCACTCCCGTTCCCTTGGATTGCGTCATGAACTCGCCCCGGAACCCGATCAGGCCGCGGGCGGGGACGACGAACTCCAGGCGGGTGTTGCCCCCCGAGGTGACCATGTTTTTCATTTCCCCCCGCCGCCGGCCGAGATTTTCGATCACGACCCCGACGTACTCGTCCGGCACGTCAATCACCACGTGCTCCATCGGCTCGGAGAGGACGTCGTCGATCCGCCTGTAGATCACTTCCGGTCGGGAGACCTGGAACTCGTACCCCTCGCGGCGCATCGTCTCGATGAGGATCGCCAGGTGCAGTTCGCCGCGCCCGCTGACCTTGAACGTGTCGGGAGAGTCGGTCAGCTCGATGCGGAGGCTGACGTTCGAGCGAAGCTCCCGCGTGAGGCGTTCGCTCAGGTGCCGCGTGGTGACATATTTCCCTTCCTGCCCTGCGAAGGGGGAATTATTCACCAGGAAGTTCATCGAGAGCGTGGGCTCCTCGATCGCCACGAAGGGGAGCGGCGATGGGTCCGCCTCGTCGGCGATCGTCTCGCCGATGTCCACGTCCTCCATCCCCGCGATCGCGATGATGTCCCCCGCGCCCGAATCCGCCACCTCCAGCCGCTTGAGGCCGTCGAACGTGTAGATCTTCGTCACGCGCGCATCGTCGACCCGCCCATCCGTGTGGATGATCTTCATCGGGCTCCCCAGCCTGATCGTCCCGCGGTGGATGCGGCCGATGCCGAGGCGGCCCAGGTAATCGTTGTAGTCGATCGTAGTGACGAGCATCTGGAACGGCAGGTCGACGTCTCCCGGGGGGGGCGGGACGTGCTCGATGATGGCGTCCAGCAGGGGAACCAGGTTTGTGCTCTCGTGGTCCAGCTCCTTGCGCGCGATCCCCTGCTTGGCGATGCAGTACACGGTGGGAAAATCGAGCTGCGCGTCGCTTGCCCCCAGGGAGAGGAACAGCTCGAAGACGAGATCCAGCACCTCGTGGGGACGCGCGTCCTTCCTGTCGATCTTGTTGATGACGACGATCGGCTTGAGGTGGAGATCGAGCGACTTCTTCAGCACGAACTTCGTGCCGGGGAGAGGTCCCTCGGCCGCATCCACGAGCAACAGGACGCCGTCCACCATTGTGAGCGTGCGCTCCACCTCGCCGCCGAAATCGGCGTGACCCGGCGTGTCGACGATGTTGATCTTGACGCCGCCGTAGTGTACCGCGGTGTTCTTCGCAAGGATCGTAATGCCGCGCTCACGCTCCAGATCGTTGGAGTCCATGACGCGCGTGACCACCTGCTGGTTTTGTCGGAACGTCCCGGTCTGCCGGAGCATGTGGTCCACCAGCGTCGTCTTGCCGTGGTCCACGTGCGCGATGATCGCGATATTTCGGATATCCCTTCTCTGCATGCCTTCGGTAGTGAAAAACGACGTAAAATACGCAAATGGCTGGAGATTTTCAACAGGAGTGATGCCGTCAGAGGAATGACGCCGAGTTGAGCGCGAAATAGAACGTGCGGGGAGCGACAAGGCGCCAGGCAAAATCGACGCGGAGAACCTGGAGGATCCTGCTGATCCCGAACCCGGCCTCGCCGTACGTGCCGTGCATCTCTCCGCCCGGGGCCGCAGGCGCGCCCCAGGGGCGAGCGACGCCGCCGAAGACGATCAGCTCGATCCCGTTTTCGTAGAGAAACGGGATCCCGAGCGCGAGGAAGGGGAGGGACCGGAAATTATGTTCGAGCACGACGGACGCGTAGCCGGTGCCGGTATACTGGCGGGGATGCAGGCCGTACATGGCGCCGAGCATCGTGCCTCCCGACAGCGTGCTTTCGATCGCGTAGCGGCGCTGGACGGGGAGGTCCCCCCACGATCCCCCCGTCATCGCCCGGAGGCGGAATCCCGGCTTGAACAGGAAGCTCTGTGCGAACGTCGGCACGGTCAGCGAGAGCTCCGCATCATACCGCGTGAAATCGAAGTTCCCACCTGTCAGCGAAGGAGAGGCGTGCTCGAGCGTTACGTCGAGGCCGTCTTCCAGCACGAAGTCAAGGGGGGGCTGCTCATTGCCAATCCTCGCATCCAGCGTGAGGGAGCCCATCCGGCCCGGCTCGGCAGCCGGGTTGAGCCGGAACGGTTCGCTCCTGTAGGCGAAGCTGTAGCTGGTCGCGACCGGCATCGGGCTCTCACGCTCGCTCGTATACGTCAGGCGCCAGCGGAAGACCGGCGAGTGGCGGACGGTGATGAACGCTTTTTCCCCCTCGGCGCGGTAGTAGTCCCCGTAATCCTCCTTGCCGAAGAGGCCCGCCATAGCGTTCGTCAGGGGGGCATAGAACCCGTGATCGGGGGCACCTGCGACGGAGCGGTAGACGTCGCCACCGATTCCCAGTGCGCGCGTCCGTTCGGTATACCAGGTAAACCCGGCGCCGTACGTGGCGAGCCTGTCGGAAAGGCCGTACGCCCATCCCCCCCTGAGCGAGAGGCGTTCGGTAACCGTGTCGATATCCGGGTAGAGGCCGAGGTGGAGACCTTCCACCCGGTTGTATGCGAAGTCGATCGATGAGATGAGCGTCGCCGGTGCAGTGCCTATGTCGGCGAGCGTGAACGCCACGCCGTTGGGCTTGAACTGCATCTCCAGCGACTGCGTCGAATCGAGCGTGCGGTAGGCGCGGGATTCCACCGAATCGAGGGGGAGCACGACGTTGCGCGCCCAGTAGGTCGAGTCGAATCTCACGGCCGTTGAATCGACAGTGATGCGTGGCTTCCCGAACACCGAGTCCGGCAAAGGGGAATTAATGTCGTAGTCAGAGATGACAGACGTATGCACCATCGCGAAGGGGGGGATTGTCATTCCCGGGACCGCCAACCTGGCCGAGGCGTCGATACGGATGTCCGATGGCATCCAGAACGACGATTCATACAGCGAGAACTCCTGCCTGTACCGGAGCTTGAGGTCCTTGACCAGGGGGATCTGGAACGCCTGGTTTGGCGTGAGGTCCACCCCCACGAGGGCATACGTGCCCCCGGCGATCATCACCGTCCCTTCGAACAGGGGTCGCATGCGCGTCAGGGGGATCATCCGGATTTCGAAAATGCGCACGAGCTTGTAATCGTAGTAGTCGAGCGCATTGCGTGCGGTGGGGCCCACAAACGAGAATCCGACGAGGTTGATCTCGTCCTCCATGAAGTTCAGGATCCGCCCGACGGAGATGAGATTGACCGCCTCCGCGACATTCGAAGTCTGCCGTCGCTGTGTGACCACCTCCCTGAGCGTGTCGCCGGCGCGCCAGTATCCCCGGGTGTATGATTCCAGGATGGCCGCGATCGCGGTATCGCGATAGATCGTCATGCGGGTAAATGCGTTCATGGCGTACGACCGGAGCCGGTCGATCCAGCGCTGCTTGTTGTCGATGGCGCGGCGGATGATGCCGATCGCAGGATCTTCAGGGGTGGCGAGGACTTCGGGAAGAACGATCGCGGAGGGCTGCATCCGGACGTCGCGGTGCGCGTCGCCCGCTATGCGCAGGGCGATTGTGTCGCGGGAGTACCCGATCATCGTGAAGAGGAGACGGCAGGATCCCGTGTCAACGGAGAGGGAATACTCCCCCGCGGAATTGGTGATCGTGCCGCGGGATGTGCCGAGGAGCCGGACGTTAGCAGCGGCGAGGGGTTCGCCGGTGGCGGCGTCGCGCACAGTTCCGCCGACCGTCGCGCCGGGGCCGGACGGGGAGGCCGTGGCGTGTGCCAGGCAGGCCACACCGCACAGGAGGGCCAGAGATTTGAGAAGGCAACACATGGGAAATCTCCGCCAGGAAGCGTCTATAATACAAAGGGGCGCCCTGCATCGCAAGGCGCCCCTTCTGACAGCTCCCCTGACGGAGACTATCCCAGGAGCTTCCCGTGACGCAGCTTGGTAAAGAACCCCCCCTGCTCCTTCGGAGGTTCCTCGGGTGGCGGCGGCTGCGCTTCATCCCTGGGCAGCGGCACCAGCACGTCCTCGAGGATCTTCGGCAGGCGCGAAGCTTCACGCCACATCGCGCGCTCCTTCTCGAGCCGCTCCGCTTCCTTCTGCCGGCGCAGCTCTTCTATACGCTGCGAGTCCTTCGCGCTGAGCGTTCCCGGCTCAGGCTTGCGGCCTGAAGGGGGAAGCGAAACGAGGCCGTTCATTCTCTCGCTCCCCTCTTTCCCCCTCTGTTTCCTCATCATCTCGATCGCGGGGATGAGCGTTTTTTCAGATTCCATCAACGTCGGGCTGACCGGGTCCAGGAAGTAGGCGTTCATAAGCGAGTCGAATGCGGTCTCGTACGCCCCCCGCCGGATGAGTTCCTGGGCTTTTGCGGTAAGTTTCTTGATCTGCAGGTCAATATCTTCGGCGGGCAGTGGCGTGGCTGGCCCGGGGCGAATTCCCTCGTCAAACTCGTTCCCGACCGTAATCGCGAGAAATCGTCCGCCGTTCGAGGATTCCGCTGCGAGCCTGTGTATCCGCTCGACGATCGCGGTGATGTAGATGTTGTCGGGCTCCATTCGCTGGGCCATGCTCAACTTCTGCATAGCCAGGTCGAATTCACGGGCCTCTATGTGCTTCTCTGCGACACGGATGATTTCCCGTGTTGCCGCCGACTGCTGCTGGCCAATTTTCATCAGGGGATCTCCTTGCGGGGATGCATTGGCTCGCCTCGCGGAATCAACCTAGCCAAAGTGTGGCGAAAAGTCAACAATCGCAAAGAATTATTGATAATATTTTTTCCGCTATCCGAGGAAACTCACATTGCTTCCCCTATTGTATAGTACAATCAGTTAAAGAATAAGTTTATGTACATTTGAAGCAATGATGAGACCCGGGTGACAATTAAGCTGGGAGGGCGTCTTGACAACAGGTAATCAGCACAATCTTCAGCCCATGCTGAAAGACAGTGTCGCGGTTATCACCGGAGCATCCTCGGGAATCGGCGCCGCGCTTGCCCGGAGGATGGCGGGAGAGGGGGCATCGGTAGTCATCGCCGCCCGGAGGGAAGACCAGCTGAAAGCGGTCGCGCAGGAGATCGCACGTGACGGTCACAGGGCGATCCCCGTGGCGGCCGATGTCACTGTGCGGCAAGAGGCAGAAGTGATTATCAGCACAGCACTCGAGGAGTTCGGCCGGATCGATGTCCTCGTCAACAACGCCGGGAGAGGACATTTCGCCAGCGTGGAAGACACGACCGACGAGATGATCCGGAGCATGTTCGCGCTCAATGCATTCGCTCTCTGGTATACGACGCGACCGGCGCTCGTGCAGATGAGAAAACAGGGGAGCGGCCACATCATCAACGTCGCGAGTATGGCGGGCAAGCTCGGCTATCCATTCAACAGCGCGTATGTCGCTGCGAAACATGCCTGCGTCGGATTCACGCACGCGCTCAGAATGGAGCTTGTGGGAACGGCGATACACGCCACGGTCGTCTGCCCGGCCGGCGTCCTCACAGACTGGGCGTCCGTGACGGAGGGGGCGCCGATGCTCCCCTTCTTCTCCGCCTCCGGCCCCGTCATCAAATCTCTCGCGGCGGAGCAGGGGATCTCGCTTCCTCCCATCGAGGGAGTCATGCCCGCAGACGAAGTCGCGCGGCAGATCATGGAATGCATCGGGCGTCCCGTGGCGGAGCTCTTCACGCACCGGGGATCCGAGGAGTTCCTGAAGCAGGTCGCCATGAACCGGGAGGAAGCGGAGAACCACCAGCTTCCCGTCGTCATGGGTGAACAGGCCGTCTACGAGAACCTGAAACGCCCCGGATAGAGATTTGTACGGCCTGTCGACGCGCTAGATGTGCAGGTCTACAGTCGGAAGGTACTTCGGCGGCCGCCGGTGGCGCGTGGCTTGCTCGAATGCGTACGCCAGCCGGATCAGCGTTGCCTCGCTCCAGGCGCGCCCGAAGAACGAGATCCCGACGGGGAGCCCGAAGACGAACCCCGCGGGGACAGTCACGCTCGGGTACCCTGCCACCGCGGCGCCGGTCGAGCTGCCCCCGAGAAAATGATCGCCGTCGACCAGGTCGGTCAACCAGGCCGGGCTGTCCGTCGGTGCCACGAGCGCGTCGAGGCTGAACTTGTCCATGACCGCGTCGATTCCCTCCTTCCTGGAAAGCCTGATGTCCGCTTCGAGCGCGTCCAGGTATTCCTTCGTGGTGAGTGGACCTCTCTCTTCGGCCTTCAGGAACGTCTCCTGCCCGAAATAGGGCATCTCCCGTGAGCGGTTCTTTTCGTTGAACTCGATGATCTCCTTCAGCGTGTGGACGGGGGCGTTCGGGCCGAGGCGCGCGAGATAGGCATTCAGGTCCGCCTTCAGCTCATACTGCAGCACCGTACCTTCAGTCTCGTCGTACTTGCCGATCGTCTCGATATCGGCCGGGTCCACAAGCACCGCCCCCTCCGCCTTCAGCGCATCCAGCGCGACGCTCATCACCGCGTCCACCTTGTCGAGGAACCCGAAGTATTTGCGCACGACCCCGATCCGCGCGCCCTTGAGCGCCCGGGGATCCAGTCCTTCCGTGTAGTCGGCGCGGGCCTTTCCCCGGCCGGCGTCCGTCGCCTTATCATCCGGGTCTGGATCGGCGAGCGCCCCGAGGAGTATCGCGGCGTCGCGCACCGTGCGCGCCATCGGCCCGGCGGTGTCCTGCGTGTGGGAAATCGGGATGATCCCCGTCCTGCTCACGAGCCCGACCGTCGGCTTGATGCCCACGATGCCGTTGATGGACGAGGGACTCACGATCGAACCGTCCGTTTCCGTTCCCACCGCCAGCGTGCAGAGGCTTGCGGCGACGGCGGCCCCGGAGCCCGAGCTTGAGCCGGACGTGTTCCTGTCGAGCGCATACGGATTTCGCGTGAGACCGCCGCGTCCGCTCCAGCCGCTCGTGGAGTGGTTTGAGCGGATGTTCGCCCACTCGCTCAGGTTTGTCTTGCCGAGGATGATGGCGCCAGCCGCGCGCAGCCGCTTCACCAGGTGAGCGTCCTCCGGCGGTTTCGAACCCACGAGGGCAAGCGAGCCGGCGGTCGTCGCCATCCGGTCGACGGTGTCGATGTTGTCCTTGATGAGGACGGGGATGCCGTGCAGCGGCCCCCGCGGCCCCTTCTCCTTCCTCTCGCGGTCCAGGCCCTCGGCGATCGCGACGGCATCGGGATTCAGCTCGATCACGCTCCGGAGGGCGGGACCCTCTCGGTCGACGCTGCCGATCCGCTCGATGTAGGATTCCGTGATGGAACGCGCGGTGAGCGCGCCCGACCTCATGGCGTCCGCGAGGTCGCCGATCGTCTTTTCTTCCAGCGCAAACGGCGGAGGCGCAGAGGGTGACACATCCGTGCGCGCCGCCTCGCCTTCACTCGTGAGACCCCCGGGGAACGCTGCCAGCAGCGCACCTCCCGTGGCGGCGGTTTTCAGGAATCCCCTGCGAGAAACCGTGGCGTTCGATCCCTCCGTGTGCGGCGTGTCTTCCATGGGCGGCCTCCGTGGTGTGAGATTGCGGGGTGTGATGCGTGTGAATCTACCCCGAATGGCCGAGACAGTCAAGCGGATGCGTCATTGCGAGGGGCGCCGAAGGCGCCCCGAAGCAATCTCGCGCGGGATTGTGGCGCGTGCGGCGCCACGCTCGCAATGACCGGGAGCTACCGCACGTCGTACCTCATGAACGCCACGAACGCCCCAGCGCAGGAGAGGAGCGTGAGCGCTGCGACGAGCCCGGTGTCAATGAGCACGGACGATGCAACCCGGCCCGGGTGCCCCGCAGGCGGAACAAACACCGGCACGTCGCCCACATCCAGCGTGCCCCGCTCGCGGGGGGCGCTGAAGTGAAATCCGGTCTGGCTGTCAACCGTGATCCTGAATCCCCCCTGCGTCCCTGTTTCTTTCTGTTTCATCGCGGTGTATTCAAGGAATGCCCTCCTGTACGCTCTCATGGCCTCTTCGTTCGAGGCTTTCATCTCCACCCCCGTGCCGGCCAGGCCCATGGAGGCAAGCTGATAGGAGGACGCCGGCGAGAGGCGCGCGAGTGCAAATGCCAGCTGTTGCTGCGCGGCGATCCTGTTCGCCTGCTCTTCGTTGACACGGACCCGGTAGGCGTCAATATCCTTGTGGACGTCCTGGCGCCCCGCGTCGTCCTCGTTCGCCCATTCCTGTTGCTTTGCCTGCTGGTACGCCTCCCGCTCCGCAGCCGTCATCCCCTCCATCGCCCCCTGGCGCACCTCCCAGCGCGAGGCGAGCGCCTTCAGCTGCCGGTCCCACCGGTCCTTTGCGAACGCATCGATCCACCCCTCCTTCTCCGCCACGCCCGGGACCGGACGCGCCGCGCCCGCGACCATGACGGCGAGACGGGGAACAATGAGCACAAGGAGCACCCAGGCGGCGAGCGCGGCAAGAAATGACGCTGCGGGTCGCCGGGTGAGCGCCGAGATGAACACCCCGAGCGCGATAAAGAACGTGAAGTAGAGGAGCGACGAGAGGAGGAAAAGCGCGCACCGTACCCAGCCCTCTGCGCCGAGCGGCACGCCGTATGCCGCAACGAGGAGGAGGCCCAGGAGCATCGGGACGACAAGGGGGACGGCCAGAGCGATCCAGGCTCCCGCGAGCTTGGCCATGATGAACGTCCCCCGGGGGACGGGGCCGGCAAACGTCAGCTGGAGCGTCCCTCCCTCCCGCTCGCCGTTGACGGCGTCGTATGTGAAGAGGATTGCAAAGAGCGACAGGACAACCTGCACGATGAACGCGACGTCGATCGAGCGGAACAGGGCGAATATCGGATCGTCAGCGTATGCGCTGTTGTCCAGCTTGACGTCTTCCGTGCCGTCAATTGGAGAAAGGCGGCCGACGTCACCGGCGACTCCGGGCACGAAGACCTGCATCGGGTCAGGCTTCCGGTAGGCGGTCGTGGACAGGCTCATCCACGTCGACTGCGTCCGCAGTGTCTGCGCCGCCAGTTCGAGCCCCTCCGCGTACCGGGCTTCGGCGGTGCGGTATTCGCGAATGCCGATGAACGTGCTGAGGACGATGAGTATCGAGCAGACGGCGAATGTGGCCGGGAACCTCGGGGTGAGGAGCACCGCCTTGAGTTCCTTGACGAGTATTGTCCCGAACATGGTTCTTCTCCTGTTAGGCTCTGTGACGGTGGTCCGCTAGCGCAGGTCGTACCGCCTGAAGGCGACGTGCGCGACGCCGAAGAAAATGAATACGCACGCCGCCAGCGCTCCCGCCTCCGGCAGCGACGCGGGGAGCACGTCGCCGGGCGAGGGAGGGCGGTATTCGAATGTCGGCAGCTCGTGCGTGTCGATCGGTGTCTCCTCTTCGCCGTTACCGATCCGCATCCTGAACACCATGCCGCCCCCCGGGTTCACGCCGGTTTTCCCCAGGATAAACTTCGCAAACGCATCCTGGTAGTCTTTCGCCTGTGCGACAAAACGGTCCTCGAGTGCAAGAGACGTTCCTGCGAGCGATGAGGCCGCGAGCGTGAAACAGGTTGCAGGAGAAACGCGGGCGATCCCGAGCGCGACAGCTGATTGGAGGGCCTGCGCGTTGGCGCGCTCCTCGCTCAACCGGGCGGCAAAATCGTCCATCTTCTTCTGACGCGCGTCGTTCAGGCCCCCCATGAATTTCTGGAACTCGGCGATCATCGCGCGGGGGTCCGATTTTTCCGCGGGGGCAAACGCGCTCATGACCGTGCGGTCCTCGGCGAAGAGCTGTTCGGCGTAGCGGAATTTCTTCGCGTTGATGTCGTCCAGCGACGGAACGTCCACGGCCCGCCCGGCGATCAGGATCGCGCTCCTGGGAATAATCAGCACGACAGATATCCAGATCACCAGTAGTGCCAGGAACGATGTCGACGAGCGCGCCGTCATTGCCGAGACGGCGATCCCGATCGCCAGGAATGCGCCCACGTAGAGGAGTCCCGCCCCGATGATCAGCGCCAGGCGCAGCCATTCAGCGCCCGTGAGGGGGACCCCCATCAGCGTGAAGAGGGCGCACCCTGCGAGCAGCGGAACGAGCAGCGGGAGGGCGAGCGCCAGGAACGACCCGATGAGCTTCCCCGCCATGAATGTGGATCGGGGGAGCGGGTTGGCGAACGAGAGCCTCAGCGTGCCCCGTTCCTTTTCCCCGCTCACGGCGTCGAATGCGAACACGATGGCAAAGAGCGACAGCACGGTCTGGAATATGAACTCGAGATCGAGAAACCTGAACATGGCGAAGACCGGTTCTTCGCCGTAGCGCGCGTCCTCCTGGGGCATCTCCCCCCTGCCGTGGACCACCATCGTCCCCCCGATATCGTCCGCAACCCCGGCAACGAGCGCGGCCAGGGGCTGCGGCGGCAGGAAGATCCTGTTGTTCCTGACCATCATCCAGTCGGTGAGCCCCTCCATCTGCTTGAGGTTCTCGCGCCGGGCCGCCTCGACGCGATCTGCCTCGGAGCGGTAGGCGGCAGCCCCCATCGCGAACGCGACGAGTATTAGCACGGAACACGAGGCAAACGAGACGATGAATTTCGTCGATGTCAGGATATCGCGCAGCTCCTTTGCGATGACAAGCTTCAGCATGGTATGATCTCCGCAGTCGTGTGAGCGATGCCTCAGGCGGCCAGGCCGTTGTGGCCGGCGATGTGTTTCATGTACACGCGCTCCAGGTCCTCCCCGGCCAGCTCTGCGGCGGAGCGCTGCATGACCAGCCTCCCCCGGTTCATGATGCCCACCGTGTCGGCGGCTTCCTTTGCGCGGAAGATGTCGTGCGTCGACATGAGCACCGCCTTTCCCTCGCCCCGGAGAGACTTGAGGAGGGCGATAAACTCGAATCCCGCCTGCGGGTCGAGTCCCGACGTCGGCTCGTCGAGGAGTATTGCGGGGGCGTTCTTCATGATCGCGATCGCGATTCCGCATTTCTGGCGCATCCCCTTGGAGAAGCCCTTCAACCGTTTGTGGTGCGCCTCTTCCGCGAGCCCCGTGCGCAGCAGGGCCTGCCTGAGTGCTTCCCGCTCCGGGGCCGGCTGACCCGAGAGGCGCGTGAAATACTCCAGGTTCTGCATCGCCGTGAAATTGGGGTAGAGCATGACGTTCTCCGAGACGTAGGCGACATGCGCCTTTGCCGCGAGCGGATCTTTGTGCGTCACGATCCCGTTGATCCGCGCCTCTCCCGCCGTGGGTTCGATGAAATTCAGAAAAAGGTTGATCGTCGTCGTCTTCCCCGCCCCATTTCCTCCCAGCATCGCATACACCTCCCCCGGGCGCACGGCGAACGACAGGTCCTCAAGCGCCATAACGCCGTCCTCGTATTTCTTGCTGAGCCCGATCGCCTCGATCATTGCTGCATTGCTCATCCGGTCCTCCATTATCGACTATTGGCTATAGTCCATGGACTATTGTCCATTGGTGTTTCACCTCCGCGTAAGTTTGACTCCGAACATTACAATTCCACCAATCACCCCGACGATAAGGAGCACGAGTATTGCTGTGACGAGAACATTGGTCCCTGCCGTGATCTCCACGGTCGCGGTCTTGTCCTCCGCGTTCACCGGGCGCGTGTCCGTGAGCGCGCTCGAGCGGAGCCTGATCTCGTACCGTCCCACGGGGACGTCGCGCGGGGGCGCGAACGTGAGCGTGATGCGGCGTTCTTCGCCGATCCCGAGGGAGGGAACGAGCGCGGGCTCGACGTCTTTTGTCCAGTTGAGGGGCGGATCGGGCTTGACCTCGATGTTGTCGAGCCGCCGCGTCCCTTCGTTCACGACGTCGACGGATATTGCCACTGTCCCCTCCGGCCTGATAGAGTAAAAGAGCTGGGGCGCGCGCACCAGGAGCTTTCCCTCTCCCCGCGGGACGATCTCGAGCTTGACGTATCCGGCGTTCAGCGCCTGGACCTCCTTCAGCGTCCAGGCACGCGCGTCGGACCCCGGGGGAAGCGCCGGCCCGTCATGCGGCAGCACCACGACGTAGAACTGTATCGGCCTGTCCATCGGCACATTTTCCGTCGGGCGGTCGGGGAGCGAGACCTCCAGGCCGGCCTTCCGCGATGTGGTAGTCTCCGTGAACTTGAACTGGCTGAGGCGCGCCTGCCCCGTCGGGTCCTTGAAATACCGGTCGATCTGCGGGGGGAGGTTCAGCACCTCGAGGCGGAATGTGTTGCTCACGCCGCTGAAGAGCTCGAGCGTCAGGTCGAACGTCGCCGACGCGCCCAGCTCGATCTCCTGGGAGAACTGCTCCGACTGGACGTCGACCCGGTTCACGGACGCGTCCTTCTGCAGGAAGATCTTCATCGAGCGGGATGAGCCACTCCCGTAAATCATGTTGACGGTGACCGCATCCAGGTCCTGCAGGAGGGCAAAGTCGATCATGACCGGTTCGCCGTACCTGAGCTGCGCGATCTTCGCCTCGTAGGGCTGGCTGATGATTGCGCCGTCGGCGTTGGTGACTGAGACATACACGTTGTTGACGATATCGGGCTGGAGGGAGCGGAAGAGCTTGTCGTCGATGTTCAGGAGCTTCTGGAACTCTTCACTCTCGCCCGACGTGTTGGCCACCGTGAGCCGGACGTGCTTTGCCCCGTTCGGGGCCTGGTATTTCACCGCGTGGGCCACCGAGACAAACTGCTGCTCGAAGAGGACGGCGAGGAGCGATTGCTGGTAGTTGACCTCGGCGTCGGCCATGGCGTTGTGGAAATGGTCGAGATCGGCCTGCGCGATGAGCCCTTTGGCAAAGAGCTCCGCCTGGCGATCGTAATCGCGCCGCGCCGTCTCGTACGCCTCTTTCGCCCGCTTGAGGCCCAGGACGCGGTATTTGTCGTCGCGCTGGTTGTAGTTGACCTGCGCGCGAGCGGGGAGCGCGGCGGCGGCCAGGAGTGCCGCTGCCGCTATGAGCCGGAGAGTCTGTCCAGGTGTCATGGGATTTTCGTGCCTGTGTACGCGGGGAGCAACCGCGCCCCCGCATCTGTGACGGAAAGATACGCGCCGCGTTGCAGGAGGGACAGTTAAACGATGTTAAGAGATGTTAACGGGGGGCCGCTCGCGCGCAATTCAGGGGAGGGGGACGTATATTGAGGCCATCATGAGAAAACCCCGCGCGCTCACGGTGCTCCCCCTCGTGCTGGC
>Ga0335079_10004617_pt1 | contig 15836 bp, 6 predicted proteins | sample Lox_Sample_33_FD_206719 | JGI IMG/M metagenome (GOLD analysis project Ga0335079, IMG submission 206719) | Soil microbial communities from Loxahatchee National Wildlife Refuge, Florida, United States - Lox_Sample_3.3 | ecosystem: Environmental > Terrestrial > Soil > Wetlands | place: USA: Florida... | reverse complement strand
AACTATCGTGAGCTGTTGCGCTTTTATCGAGCGAGAAATGTAGATCCGACATCGATCTTGAGACGCGCTCAACGCCTGTGGGAGATCACACGCGACTCCGGCGATTCCTACCTGTGGGAGGTGCTTGCTAGGTACTTCGAGCCCAAGGCGCCTTTCCAACGCAAGGAGAAGGACTGGTACCCCAGCTTGTCATTTGTCCGGGCCGTCTGGCAAGACGCTGGCGCGAGAGATCCCAAGTTTGGCGTGAAGCTCGCCGACGCGTTCAGCTATGACGACGAAGAAACTCATGCTGCGGACGTATTAGGTGAAATCATCAAGGCCTTTGGGCCGTCCCCCTCCCTCGTCTCCCGGAGCGTGTTCATGCTTGACATTGCAAAGAGAAGCGACGAAGCCGAAACGTTAATTCAGCAGTTCAAGGTCGCGTTTGCGGTCGAACCAGAATTTGCGACGGCTTGGGCCCGGCACGCTCTCAGATTCAAGAACAAGGCGGCGCTATTAGAGGTCGCAAAGTCGCCGGCGATCGAGAGGCTTCGGCCCAGCCTTGCTGGACTGATCTATTTCCACGCCGGCCTGACGGACGAAGCTGTGAGGATGGCCGACTCCGCCCTAAAGGAGATCCGGCAACGGGAGGTTTCGAGGCGGGATTTTGACGAGCTCGGTAGGTTCTTCCAGGAAATAGAGCGATGGGACGACTTCGAGAAGGTAGCAACGGAGGTCTCTCCCCGCGAGCTGATGGACCTGCGAGAGCGTCTCGGGATTCGGCCCACCTCGAGGCGGTGAGGAGCCGCGACGAGGGCCGAGACCGCCCCCGCCGCCTGAGGATGCGCGCGTGTGCCCAGACGTCTGGAGGCTATCTCGCTCCCACTTCTTCTCTCGCCGCGTAGTGGCTTTCCACATACTCATCCACCAGCTTGATGAACTCGGCGACGATGTGGTCGCCCTTTAGCGTGGTGAATAGGCGGCCATCGATATAGACGGGAGCTTTGGGTTCTTCGAAGGTTCCAGGCAGCGAGATGCCCAGGCTGGCGTGCTTGGATTCGCCGGGGCCGTTGACCACGCATCCCATGACCGCAACTTTCATTTCTTCGACGCCCACGTAGCGGCCCTTCCACGCGGGCATTTGCTCGCGCAGGTAAGTCTGAATCTGCTCGGCCATTTCCTGGAAGAAGGTGCTGGTGGTGCGGCCGCATCCGGGGCAGGCGGTGACTTGCGGAGTGAAACTGCGAATGCCCATGGATTGCAGAATCTGCTGCGCCACGCGGACTTCTTCAGTGCGGTCGCCGCCGGGCGCGGGCGTAAGCGACACGCGGATGGTGTCGCCGATGCCTTCCTGCAAGAGCACGCCCAACGCCGCGCTCGAAGCCACGATGCCCTTGGCGCCCATGCCGGCCTCGGTGAGTCCAAGATGCAGCGGATAGTTGCACCGCGCGGCGAGCGACCGGTAGACGTCGACGAGGTCCTGCACGCCGCTGACTTTCGCGCTAAGAATAATCTGGTCGGGACGCAGGCCGTATTTTTCGGCAAGCTTGGCGGAGTTGAGCGCGCTGACGACCATGGCTTCCATGGTCACTTCGCGCGCGTCTTTCGGTTCGGCGAGGCGGGAGTTCTCATCCATCATGCGAGTGAGCAGGGCTTGATCGAGCGATCCCCAGTTGACGCCGATGCGCACCGGCTTCTGATTCTCAACCGCAACTTCAATCATGGTGGCGAAGTTGTCATCGTTCTTGCGCCCAATGCTGACGTTGCCAGGATTGATCCGATACTTGGCCAGCGCTCGTGCACACTCGGGAAACTTCTTCAGCAGCAAATGCCCGTTGTAATGGAAATCGCCGATGATGGGCACGTGGATGTTCTGCTTCGCGAGCTCGTCGACGATGGGGGCGACGCAGGCGGCGGCTTCTTCGGTGTTGACGGTGACGCGGACCAGTTCGGATCCGGCGCGAGCGAGGTCGGCGACCTGCTGGACGGTGGAAGCCACGTCGGCAGTATCTGTATTCGTCATGGACTGCACCACGATTGGTGCATCGGAGCCGACGCGGACGTTGCCGATGGTGCAAGTTACGGTTTTTCTGCGGGGAAGATTGGGCATGGGAAGTACTAGTTTAGCACGCGGGGATGGCTTCACCACAGGGGGCACAGGGGTTCACAGCGGGGTTCAAAAGCGTAACGCGGAGGGCGCGGAAACTAGGGCGGCGTTCGAGCAGAATGAGATCCTTCACTACGCAAGAAAGACCCGCAACGCGGGCCTTCTCGCTTCGTTCAGGATGACAAGCTTGCGGAGTAGAGTGGTTTACGGCAGCCGGCCCGCCAGGCCGGGCAGAGTTTTCGCCAAATCGTTGTAGATGACCATCACTGCGAACAGTACCAGGAAGACGAAGGCGGCCTGATAGACGCGTTCTTTGATGCGCAGACTGATGTCGCGGCGCATCAGGCTTTCGATGAACAGCAGCATGATGACGCCGCCGTCAAGGATGGGAATGGGCAGCAGATTGAAGATGCCGAGGTTTAAGCTGATGGCGCCGGTGAGCAAGAGCAGCGGCGTCCAGCCTTTTTCGCTGGCAGCGGCTCCGGCGGCGCGGCCGATGCCGATGGGGCCCTCGATGGTGCGCATCGACATTTTGCGTTGCACCAGTTTTTCCATCAACTCAAGAATCAGCAGGGAAGTCTTGCGATTGTCGTCGAACGAGCGCCGCAAGGCCGCGCCGAATGACAAGCTCCCGACTTTCATGGGCAGGCTGCCCACCCCGATCCGGTAGGCCTTGGTCTGTAAGGTCTGCACGTCCGCCAACACCGGCTGAATGGTGAAAGTCATGGGCTGGCCGTTGCGCGAGACGGTGAGCGCAATCGGCTTGTCTTTGGTTTGTTTCAACTGTTCAATCATCGCGCCCAGCGCGGGCACAGGCTGTCCGTCCAGCGCCACGATCAGGTCGCCAACTTTGATTCCGGCCTTTTCCGCCGGCATGCCAGGCTCAAGTTCGGTGACTTCCATGGGGCGCTTCGGATCCCATCCCGCAAACCCGATCTGCGAAATGCCGTAAGCTTCAGGAGTGATGGTCAAGTTCAGGGTGTGATCTGCGCGCAGGATGGCGACATTCACCGGCTGGTTGGGATTCATCTCCACCTTGGGCTCGACCTGCTCCCAGGTGGGGTTCGGAATGTCTTCAATCCGGATGATGCGGTCGCCGGCCTGAAGCCCAAGCTTGGCGGCGGGCGAATCCTGTTCTACCCAGCCGATCACGGCGGGCTGGTCGAGATAGGCCGGGTACTCATAATGCACCATGTAAACGCCGGCCAGCAGGCCGATGGCGAGGAGGATGTTCATGGCCGGGCCGGCGATGGCAATTATGAAACGATGCCAACGGGGATGAGACAGGAATTCGGCGGGATCACCGGTGCGCTCATCCATCGGGTTCTCGCCGCTCATCTTGACGTAACCGCCAAGAGGAATCGCGCTCACGCGGTAGTCGGTGTCTCCGCGCTTGATCCCGAACAGGCGCTTGCCGAAACCGATGGAAAACACCTCGACCCGCACGCCCAGCAACTTGGCCGCGGCGTAATGGCCCCATTCATGAATCAGAATCATGAACCCGAGAACCACTCCGACAGCCAGCACCGCGGTAAGAAATCCCTGCATATACGTTGTACGATTCCCCTAAAAATTGGATGACGCCTGCCGCGGAACCGCCGAACAGCCCCGCGATTCGACCTTTTCCTGGGCGCAGTGGCGGGCTTCACGATCCGCCTCGAGCACCTTAGTTATAGATTCCAACTTGTGACTGGCCGTTTCAGCCAGCACCATCTTTATTATCTCCGGAATCTCATTGAAGCGAATGTTTCCCTTCAAAAATGCCGCCACAGCGACCTCGTCGGCGGCGTTGAGTGCAACTGTTTTCGCACCTCCTGCCTCAACCGCTTCATACGCGAGGCCCAAACAAGGGAATTTTTTCATGTCTGGCGGGCGAAATTCGAGGTGCCGTAAGTCCATGACCGGGAAGCGCATATCCGACTGAATCCGCTCCGGATAGGTCAAGGCGTACAGGATGGGCAGACGCATATCGGTCACGGAGAACTGAGCAAGTATGCTGCCATCCACGAACTCCACCATGGAATGAATTGTGGATTGCGGATGGACGATCACTTGAACGCGCTCGGCTGGCAGGGCGAACAGACGGCAGGCCTCAATCACTTCAAAACCCTTGTTCATCAAGGTCGCGGAATCGATGGTGATTCGGCGCCCCATCTTCCAGGTAGGATGATTCAAAGCTTGCGCAACGGTGATGGAGGGAAACTCTGTCCGCGGGGTATTCAAGAACGGGCCGCCGGAAGCGGTGAGCCAGATGCGCTCGACTTCCTGGATGCGCCCGCCGCGCAGGCATTGATGGACGGCATTGTGCTCGCTGTCGATGGGGAGAAGCGGTTTGCCCTGGCGCAGCGCCTCCGAAGTGATTAACTCCCCCGCGGCTACCAGGCACTCTTTGTTCGCGAGCCCTACAGTTTTTCCCGCGCGCACAGCCTCGTAGGTGGCTTCGAGTCCGGCCACGCCCACGATGGCACTGACCACGAAATCAGCCTGGGGATGGGTCGCAACCCGCACGCAGCCGGCGGAGCCGTGGGTGACTTCGACTCCGGCCACTCCTGCTTTCTCGAGGCGAGTCTGGAGGGTTTCCGCATCGGTCAGGGCTGCCATCGAGATCAGCCGCGGCTTCCAGCGGCGGGCCTGCTCGAATGCGGCGTCTACATTTCGGCCGGCGGCGAGCGAGACCACCTCAAAGCGGCCGGGGTGCGATTCGACCACGCTGAGGGTGCTTTGGCCGATGGATCCGGTTGAGCCCAGGATGGCGATGCGCTTCATAGGAAATCGACAAACCACAAAGGACACGAAGTATCACAAAGGAGATAGGTTGAGTGTTTCCTTTGTGCGCCTTTGTGTCCTTTGTGGTTGGCTGCCTTACTGCATGACGCGCCAAGCCGCATAGTACCACAGCACGGGAGCGGCGAAGAGCAGGGCATCGATGCGGTCCAGCATGCCGCCGTGGCCGGGCAAAAGCGTTCCAGAATCCTTCACCCCGGCTCCGCGCTTGATCAATGACTCCACCAGATCGCCCAACTGGGCGGCGATGTTGATGGCGGCGGAGAGCAGCAGAGTCGGCAATAGCGGCGGCTTTTGCAGAGCGAAGAAACCATCCCGCACCTGGATGAGGTGTGCGTTGAGAAGCGCGGTGTTGATGGGCAGGGCGTAGTTGTAAAGCAACATTCCCACCACCAGGCTGGCCAGCAAGGATGCCAGCGCACCCTCCCAAGTCTTCTTAGGACTAATGCGCGGCGACATTAAGTGATGGCCCAAGGATCGGCCCACGAAAAAGGCAAAAATGTCGCCCGCCCAAACCAGCAACAACAGATACAAGAGCAGAAACCCTCCTGACCATTGTTCTCGCAGTTGCACCAGCAGTCCCAGCGGCAGGGCCACGTAACCGAAGGCAAACACGGACACCATGGCAGCGGGCAGAGCGGCGCTCAGGTTAACCTGCCGCAATCCGAGGGTGAGAAAGACAAATGGGGCAAGGGCCGCCGCAAAACCCATGGTGTACACAAATACTGCGGTTGAAAGCAGGGGCTTGGCGTTCCCCGGACTCAGCGTGAGGAACAAAAAGAACGCCCCGACAAAAAGGTAGGTGGGCCAGCGAACGGGCCGTATGCCGTAGGCCTCAGCCAGCTTGAGGAATTCCTGGACGGCAAGCAGCGCCACCAGGGCCGCCACCAGGGCGACCACGGGGATGGGCGCTCGCAGCACCAACAGCAGAACTACAGGGATCAATACCACCGCGGTGAGGATGCGTTTGAGCAGGTGCAAGAGCCTCAGCTCCGAAGCGTCTTCAACGGATGTGAATGGGCAGCGTCTTCGGCCAAGCCGCCGTAACGCCGCTCACGCTTTTGAAATTCGGCGATGCCTTCCAACAGGTGAACCCCGCGAAACTCAGGCCATAAGGTCGAGGTCACATAGATCTCCGCATAGGCAAGTTGCCACAGCAGAAAATTGCTGAGCCGCATTTCGCCGCTGGTGCGTACCACCAGGTCGGGATCGGGCAAATCGCGAGTGTAAAGATGGCGCGACACTGCGTCTTCATCAATTCTCAAATGGTTCAAGCCACCGTTGCGGGCGGCGGCGTCTACCAGCGAGCAAAATGCGTCAACCAGCTCACTGCGCGCGCTGTAGTTGAGCGCGAGAGTCAACACCATGCCGGTATTGTGCGATGTAGCTCCGCGTGCCCACTGCATTTTCTCCTGCACCGAGTCGGGCAATTCGTGCTGGCGCCCGATGTACGCCAAACGGATGTTGTTCTTGTTCAGCGTAGGGACTTCGGCCTTCAGATAACGGCAGAGCAGACCCATCAGAAAATCGACTTCGCTCCGGGGGCGCTTCTTCCAGTTCTCTTCCGAGAAGGCGTACAGCGTGAGCGCGGGGATGCCGATGCGGGCGGCGGTCTCGACGGTGGAGCGTACGGCGGTCACACCGGCGCGATGCCCCGCGATGCGCGGCAGATGGCGGCGTTTGGCCCAGCGGCCGTTGCCGTCCATGATAATGGCGATGTGCCTTGGAAGCCGGGCAGTGTCCAAATGCTGATAAATCTCCGCTTCCTTGCAGTCAAGCCCGGCGGGAACTGTTGGTTGCAAGCTAACCTCTTCTGTTTGTTGACGCTACCACAGGTTGGGGGTGGTTGCAATGACACCAAAGAGACATCCCGAAGAACGGCTAGGTGATGGTATGGGCGAAGATGTGCGCAAGATCGCTGCGATTGACGATACGGTCAGTGTTTGCTTCTTCTCGAATGCTCTGGGCGATTTGCAGGGCTTGAGCATAATGGGGCGAGGCCTCACTGCCATGGCCTGACAGTTCCAGGGCGCGCCCGAGCAGGAAATGGCTTTGTGCGTTAAGCGCGCGCAGTCCGAGTTTCTCACTGCGAGTAACCGCGCCTTCGAGCTCGCGCTGGGCGAGCGCATATTGTTTCTGATTGGTGAGCGCTTCTCCCAGCGACACGGAACACTGAACGGATAAGTACTTTAGCCCCATGGTATCGGCTCGCTCGGAAAGGGCGCGCAACTGGCTCACAGCGGCGCTGGAGCGCCCTTGCTGGACGGCCAGCTTCGCGAGATTCATCTGGGCCAGCAGAGTGAGCCGCGCATCCGTGGTGTGCGACGCGGCTTGAAGAGCCTGGTCATATAAGGGCGCGGCGGATTTGTAATCGCCACGGTAAGACAGATTGTCGCCTTCATAGCCTAGCAGCGCTGCTTCCTGGGCCTGGTTCTTGAGCCCGCGGGCAACCGTCAAAGCCTCGTCAAAGCTTTTTTGCGCGTCGTCGCCGCGTCCAACCTGGGCGAGAGCGTTGCCGTGAGCGCCGAGAATCTCCGCCAGCCAGAAACCGGTTTCCTTGGTCTGGCGGAACGTCTTGAGCGCATCTTCCTCGGAACTGAGCGCCGCGCCGTAACGTCCCTGATAGCCGAAGAGTGTCCCCATGCCTGCAGACTCAATGGCGGCGCTGCGATTGTCGCCGACGCTTCGCCGCAGGTCGAGGGCGCGCAAATACAGTTGCAGAGCCCGGTCATATTGCCCCAACTTGGTCGAGGTCTCGGCCAGGTTGTGGACTGTGTCGGCGATGTCGCCGGGAACCTTGAGCTTCTCGCGCAGTTGCAGGGCTTGTTCGAAGTAGGTACGCGCATCGTCGTAGTGGGCCATCGAAAGATAGGTGTTGCCGATACTATTGAGGACGAGGCCCTGATCGCTCTCATTGCCCAGGTCAACCTGGATTTGCAAGGACTGTTTGTAGAGCGCGAGTGCCTTATCGTACTGGCTGCGATTGTTGTAGAAGTCAGCCAGATCGTTCAGCACACGGGCAGCGTCGGCCTTATCGCCCATCTCCCGGTACGAGTCCAGGGCGCTGCTGTAATCTTTCAGGGCCAGGTCTGGTTTTCCCAGAGGTTCTTCCGTCTGGGCGATGGTTTCAAGGCTGTCGGCGATGCCTTTCTTTAAACCAAGACGGCGTTTAATGGCAAGCGAGTCCTGAAAACTGCGAAGAGCGTCTTCCCACTTCGTCAGATCGGAGTAAGCGATCCCCATCGCTTGAAGGATCTGGGCCTTCTCTTCGTCGTTGCCAAACTCGACGGCCATACCCTGAGCGCGGGTGAGATACTCCAGTCCGCCCTGGTCGTTGCCACTCTTAATTTCGACGCGGCCCATCGCCAGCAGTCCATCGACTCGTTTGGGATCGAGGGTCAGGACCTTAGCGTAGGCATCTTTGGCTTTGTCAAACTGGCTTGATTTTTCGTAGAGGTCAGCCAGGGCGAAGAGCGCGTCCGCATTTTCGGGAGACGCCTTGACCAAGTTCTCGTAAGCTTCAATGGCCTGAGGATAGCTTTTCAGAATGGTCTGATGTTTCGCGAGAATCAAATATTTTTCAGGCGCAGGAAGCTTGTCACTCAGCCCAACAGCTTTTTGCGAAAAGCGTTCCGCCTCGTCTTCCTGGCCCAATTGAGCGTAGGCTTCGGCCAAGCCCGAGTAGGCGAGGGCAAAATTCGTGTCTTCCTTAGTGGCGGCGTCGAACTGCCTCTGCGCATCCAGGAAATTCCCCTGCCGGGCGAGTTGAACGCCTTGATCGTAGTCCCGGAGAGAGGAAAGGGAAGTGGTTGAGGGCTTGAAGGATTGTCCCTGAAGCTCTTTGATGAGGTTGCTAGAAAGTGCCAGATTGCCGCGAATCTGGCCGGCCAGGCGATCGACGGCAGCGAGGGTATCTTTCTCGTTAGCGGACTCGGTGAGCTTGGCGGTATGCGCCCGTTTGAAATCCTGCACGGTGGCGTCGATACGGATCTGGTCTCCAAATTTTGCGTATTGACCCCAGACCACGGTGTCGGCATTGCTGAAGTCGGCGAGGCGTTTGACGGTGGGAGGATCAAACAAGGTGGAGGGTAGAATTCGCAAGTCGCGGACGGTTTGACTAATGTGTTCCGGAGACACTACCCGCAGAGAGGCGGACTGTCCAACGTCGGTGCTGAGCATCTGAGCCAGGCTCTCGCCCAGCCAGTCCAGGCTCTGGTCACCGGACGAGTTGCGGAAGGGCAGAATTGCCAGAGAGACCACGGGCCCGGCTTGGGTCTGCGGCTTGGAACGGAAGCGTGCGCGCAAGCCGAAGCCCCCCAGCACCACAAGAACGAAGATCACGGCCGCCCCAAGTCCGTGTTTCGTCCAGGAAAACGACCGAGGCAGAAAGCTGGTTATTTTCCCCGACCACGGGACCTTGCTGGTGCCCTGGATCCAGGTTTCCAGGTCGTGGGCAATGTCACGCGTGGATAGGTACCGGCGCTGCGGATCAATCTCAAGACACTTCCTGGTTACCTCGCTCAGAAATGGTGGAACGTTGGGGTCGACCTGAGCCGCCAGCCGGGCCGGCTCTTTGGTCCGTTTGAACATGGAAGCTTGGGCCGTGGGCGCGTCGAACGGCATCTTGCCGGTGAGCAGTTCATAGAGAATAAGGCCAAGCGCGAAAATATCGGATTGCGGACCGACGTGCTCGCCTCTGACTTGTTCCGGAGACATATATTCCGGGGTGCCGACGAGCATGCCGGTCTGGGTCATGCCTCCGGGTTCGACCGAGCGGGCAATACCGAAATCCATCACATAGACCTTGCCTTGGCGATCCACCATGATGTTTTGCGGCTTGAGATCGCGATGAACTACGCCCTCGGTATGGGCAGCTTCCAGGGCCAGGCAGACTTGTTTGACAATCTGAACGATCTCTTCAACCTGCAACCTTCCTTTGGTCTTAACCAAGCCCTTCAGATCCTGACCCTCGACATAATCCATGGTGATGAACTTGGTGCCGCCGACTTCACCGAGATCAAAAATCCGGATTACGTTGCGGTGGGTCACTTTACGAGCAAGGATCAGCTCCTGCTTGAAGCGGGAGAGAACCTCAGGGTGGGCCGCCATCTCCGGACGAATCACCTTTAGAGCCACGATGCGGTCAAGCTCCCGGTCTCTCGCCTTGTAAACCGCACCCATGCCTCCCTCGCCGAGTAAACTGAGGATCTCGTAGCGGGTTCCGAGGAAACTTCTGGGCAGCAGTGGGGACAAGGAGACCGGCGCAGCAGGGGAGGGGTGCGACCAGCCTTCGGCAACCGCCAAGGTAGCGTCTTCCGGCGAAGCGGCCGCCACGCCGACGGTTTCATCATTGGGCGAAGACACGGCGACGCCGACGGTTTCATCGTTGGGATCAGGTGCTGACATTTCGGCGGTTCCGGCTGCCGGGAGGGTGACGGCCGTTGCCACGTCCGTTTGGAGAGGAGTGTCACATTGGGCGCAGCGAGATGCCGTCGGAGGATTGCTGGCGTGGCAATGCGAACATTCCATGTCGTTCGCCATTCTACCGCTAACGGTACGTCCTAGTGGACTTCGTGTAACCCGAATCCAGAGCTGCTGCCTCTGTTAGTCTCCCGTACCCGACAACCAGACATCCTGCTTGTGGATCAGGGCGTTGTCACGGATGGTGACGCTGCCCCTTCGCTGGCCCTGCTGCGTGGGAGTGAAGGTAATGTTCATCACGCAGCTCGATTTGGGTGAGAGCGTAGTGCCCTTACTGCAAGTGGTTCCTGGGGCGAATGCGAAGTCATTGCAAATGGCGACCTCCCCTAGAACGAGCGGGGTGGTGCCGACGTTGGTCAGCGTCACCTGCTGTGGTGGACTGGTCGTGCCGACCTGCTGATCTCCGAAGTTTAGGGACTTGGGCTTAAGTGCCGCGATGGGATTGATCACGGTGGCACTGAGCGGCACGGTTTGCGGGCTTCCTGGAGCATTATCGCTGATTGCGAGTGTGGCTGTCGGATGGTAGTTGTCTTTATCCGCGAAGCAGGTGATTGAGATCTCGCAGGATTTGCCGGCTTTCAGAGTCTTGGGGCAAAGGCTGATGACCAGGAAGTCATCGAGATCGTTCCCCGGAGGCGAAATCTTGATGCGGCTGATGCTCATGGGAGCGTTCCCCGTATTGCTCAGGGTCACGAAGGCCTCGCCGGGTGTCCAAAGATAGAGGTTGCCGAAATTGACCTTGGAGGGGGAAACGGTGGCGATGGGTCCCGATCCACTTACCACTTGAATGGTGGCGGTGCTGGTTTGCGGGGGATTATTTTGTGCAGCAAGAGTGGCGGTGTTGACATAAGTGCCGACGCTGGAATTGGCGCTCATGACGTGCACACTGGTGCTGATGGCGGGAGACAAGCTACCCAATGAGCAGACCAACCTTTGAAGATTTGCCGTTTCCGTAATGGCACATGTCCCCGGCCCGGTGTACGGCGGGCTGATCGACCAAAAGACGTTGGCACCTGCGGGAAGTGGATCGTTGAGCGTCGTATTGGTGGCCGATCCCGTGCCCGCTGCCGGGCTGTTGCTCATGGCGACGGTATAGCCGATGGGACTGCCAGCGTTCACGATGGCCTGGTCTGCCGTCTTGACCACGCTCAAGTCCGGGGCTGCGTTGTTAAGCGGGAAAGCCACCACCACATCATTGAATTGCTTGGTCTTTCCACCAATGCCCGCATCGGGGGGCTGATTCGGATCAAAGTAGGTGGTTATATCGAAAACGAACTGGCAATAAATTGGCGGATCCGTGGGATTGCCGTTGATCAGCATCGGCACGCTGCAGTCGGTCCCGTAAGGGGTGATGGGAGAAGCTTCGTAGTCGGGATCGTCATACAGCCGCGGATTATTGATTTGATAAGGATAGTTCGGGTTGGGCAGGAACGAAGTATTGTTCCAGGCAATCGACCAGGAGATGGGGCCGTTGTAGTCGCTCAGGGGAGGCTCGTTTCCTCTGCTCCCAAAATACACACTGTAGAAGACGCAATTTCCGTTCGAATAGGCGTCGCATGCCGGCACGATGACGTCACCGTTGCCGAGGGTTTCATAAGGGAAGAAGCTGGTGAATCGACAATCGAAATCGGTCATCGGTGTATGCCCGAATTGACAGTCTCCATCGGCTTGGGACATCGAAACCTCGGTGGCAGCTACGGTCATGGTGAAGGGTGTGTTTACCTGGGCCGCGGTCAGCGTGAGTGAGTGCGCGTTGGGATCGGGACAGGGGTCCTTGCCGGACGGGCAATTGAACACCGCGGGTGGCGCGGTCACATTGGTGCATGGATAAACACCACCCGGACAAGTGAAAGGCGCTGAAAGCGTGACCGCCGGGGGCACAAATGCGGCTGTCACCGACTGGTTTGAATTCATTAACACCGAACAACCACCAGTTCCTGAGCAAGCTCCTCCCCAGCCGCCGAAGGTAGTGGGCTGCACCGGGGTTGCCGTCAAATTGACGGTTGTTCCCGCGTTATAGCTAGCCGAGCAAATTCCGGACTGTACGCCGTTGGTATCGACGCAATCGATTTGTTGGAGACTGTCAGTCACGGTGCCGTTGCCAGTGCCCAGGGTGGTCACAGTCAGCGTATAGGTGGAGTTCGATGCCACCACTGACAACACAACCTGGGTGCTGGTGTAGTTGATCACCCAGCTCAAATTTGGAGGCAAGGCAGGCAAGTTCGTGGTCACAAACTGGTTGCTGAGTGAGCCCGCCGTCAAGATCACGAACTGGTTGCCGGCCGCAGGAGTAAAGTTGTTGATCAGACTCACGTTGAGGGTGCCGCTCAGGCTTGCGGGACCGGATGTATTCAATTGTGAGTATTGTGTCCCTGCCGTGAGGCCCCCGATCACCACGTCATACGCCCCCGCTGAGCTTTGGGTGTAGCTGCCCGTGCCGTTGACGCCGATGGTCAATAAGCCCGGATTGGGGATGTCGCCAGCCTGTGTTATCCCGGCCATAGTAACGTTGGCGGCGACCAGTCCTGTGCCTGAAAGTGTGCCGGTGGCGGTCGCGTTCAGACCGCTGGATGCGACCAAGGTGCCATCCACCTGCGCCGTTCCGCCGTTCAATTCGAAGGTGACTATGGAAGCACTCCCGGTTGTGGTGACCTGGAACAACCCTGCATTCTGCATGTAAGAACTGACATTGAAGGCGGCTGAATCCACGATGATGTTGCCAGCGTTCACCAGGGCCGAGCCGGTGATGGTGTTGGCACTGGGGGTCATCATCACGGCGCCAGCGCCACTCAGCGTCGCATTGCCGGTGGGGGCGTTCAGAACCGTGGTGTTTCCCGTCGAAGCCAGCAGCAGCGTGCCGTTGTTGTTGATTGTCCCCTGAATATTGGTTGTGCTGTTATTCCCAACGGTGTAGGTTCCCGCGGAAGCAATGGAGACGGTGTTGGTCGTGCCATCGAGAGTAAGGGTGTTTCCACTGAAACTTCCCAGGAAGCCGCCGTTGATGCCACTGAGGGTTCCGCCTTGAATGGTGAGTCCATTCAAGAATTGCACGGCCGCGGCCGCGCCGTTCGCGGTGATGCTTCCGCCCGCATTGGCGACGGTCGTGCTCACTTGCAGCATGCCGGCACCGGTTGCTTCCAGCACGCCCTGGTTTGTCAACGCGCTGGGATTCAAAACCAACGAGCTCGCAACATTGGCATTGATCGTTCCCTGATTGACGACCACCAAGCCGTTCCAGCCAATGACGCCCGTTCCCTGCAGCGTATTACCTACGTTGGCCAGAGTTTGAGTGCCGTTGGCGGTTGAGATCGCGGCATTTCCCCCGCCCGACTCGCTCAAGGTCACAGTTCCTGCACCGCTAAGAGTCACCGGAGCCGCCATGGCCAGGAAAGTGTTGTTGCCGCCGGCATTGATTTGGATCGCGCCCGTATTGTTAATCACTCCGTTGAGGTACGTGGTGGTGTTGTTGGCACCGACGTAAGTGCCGGCCACGGTCAATGCTCCCTGGCTGCTGCCGTCAAAGGTGATGGCGTTTCCGCTGGGGATGGTCAGCACGCCGTTGTTAGCGGTCGCCAGGGTCCCCCCCTGGATGGTGGCGTTGTTCACGAACTGCACCGTGGAAGTCGCACCGTTTACCTGGATCGTGCCAGCCTGGTTGTTGATGGTTCCGTTGCTGAGGATGAGCGTGCCGCCACCCAATGCTTGCAGCAGACCCTGGTTGGTCAGACTGGGTGGATTGAGAGTGAGAGAGCCGGAGTTCGCATTGATGGCGCCCTGATTGATCACCGTCAGCCCGTTCCAGCCGATAAAGCCCGATCCCTGCAGAATGTTGCCCGCGTTGGTCAGGGTTTGATTGCCGTTGGCTTGGGCGATTGCGGCGTTTCCTTGACCCGGAGTCGAAGACAGCGTCACCGTTCCATTCCCGGTGATGGCCACACCCGCGGCCATGGTCAGGAAGGTGTTGTTGGCAGCGGCGTTGATTTGAATCGCGCCGGTATTGTTGATCGTTCCCATGAGATACGTGGTGGTGTTATTGGCGCCCACGTAAGTGCCGGCAATATTGAGGGTGCCGTGACTGTTCCCGTCCAAGGTGATGGCGTTGCCGCTGGGGATGGTCAGAATTCCACCGCTGACGGTCGTCAGCGTTCCGCCTTGAATGGTGGCATTATTCACGAACTGCACCGATGAACTGGCGCCGCTCACCTGGATCGTACCCGCACTGTTGTTGAACGCCGAGTTGCTGATCGAGAGCGTCGCCCCAACCGTGGCCTCAAGCAGTCCTTGATTGGTAAATGCCGAGGGGTCGATCACCAAAGCCCCCTGAGCGGGCGAGTTGGCGTTGACCGTCCCCTGATTGACAACGGCGAGACTGTTCCAACCGATGAAGCCCGCGCCCTGAAGCGTATTGCTCACGTTGGTGAGGGTCTGGTTGCCGTTGGCTTGGGCGATTGCGGCGTTTCCTTGACCCGGAGTCGAAGACAGCGTCACCACACCGCTGCCCGTCAGACTGACAGGCCCGGCCATGGTTAGGAAGGTGTTGTTGGCAGCGGCGTTGATTTGAATCGCGCCGGTATTGTTGATCGTTCCCGTCAGATACGTGGTGGTGTTATTGGCGCCCACGTAGGTACCGGCCAGGTTGATTGCGCCCAAAGCATGCCCGTCCAGCGTAATGGCGTTGCCGCTGGGAATGGAGAAGGTTCCATTATTGGCAGTAGTAAGCGTTCCCCCCTGGATGACGGCATTGTTTACGAACTGCACCACGGAAGTTGCGCCACTCACTTTGACGGTTCCGGAAGCATTGTTGAGAGTGGAACCGCTCAGCGATAGAATGCCGCCGGCCGTGGCCTCCAGCAGTCCCTGATTCGTGAGTGCCCTCGGGTTCAAGGTCAGTGTGCCGCCGGACACATTGGCATCGATCGTGCCCTGATTGACCACAGCCAGTCCGTTCCAGCCGACGAAGCCAGTTCCCTGCAGGGTATTGGTCAGATTGGTCAGGGTCTGATTGCCGTTCGCCTGGGCAAGAGCGGCGTTTCCTTGACCCGGAGTCGACGATAGCGTCACCGTGCCATTGCCGGTGAGGGTCACCGTTGCCGCCATGGTCAGGAAGGTGTTGTTGACAGTGGCATTCAGTTGAATGTTGCCGGTGTTGTTGATGGTTCCCAACAGAAAGGTCGTACTGTTGTTGGCCCCGACGAACTGCCCGGCGAGGGTCAGCGTACCTTGATTCGTGCTGCCGTCGAGCGTGGACACATTTCCGCTGGGAGTGGTGAGCATGCCACCGCCGGCGCCGGTCAAGGTTCCCCCTTGAACGGTTCCGCTGATGAACTGGACGATCGAGCCGCTACCCGTGGCCAGAATGTTTCCGCCGGAGTTGGAGAAGGTGTTTTGCAGATTTAAGGTGCCTGAGTTTGTAGCTTCGAGCAGGCCCTGGTTGGTCAGGTTGGGCGGGTTCAGGGTCAAGGACCCGCTTGTGCTGGGAGCGTTG
>Ga0335079_10004614_pt1 | contig 15849 bp, 18 predicted proteins | sample Lox_Sample_33_FD_206719 | JGI IMG/M metagenome (GOLD analysis project Ga0335079, IMG submission 206719) | Soil microbial communities from Loxahatchee National Wildlife Refuge, Florida, United States - Lox_Sample_3.3 | ecosystem: Environmental > Terrestrial > Soil > Wetlands | place: USA... | reverse complement strand
ATTCACGCGCGCCTCGACCCCGGCGGCGCCGAGCATGTCGTCGATTCTCCCGGTGAGCTCGGCCACCGACATGGGGCCGAGCGCGACTCGACCCGTTTTCCCGGAGGTGGTGTCGCACCGGATCTCGTGCGCGAGCAGGTCGACGTCGACGCTGAACGCCCCGCTGCCCAAGGGCACGAGGCCGGTGGTGAGCCCCCGGCTCGTCACCTCGAGAGCCACATTGGCCCACTCGGGCTCGAAGGGCTTCCACAGGCTGAGCTTGCCGATCGCCTGCAGGCCCATGTGGAGGAGATGCCCGGTTGGCGCGAAGGCATCGTAGGGGAGTGAAGGCCAAGCGTCCGTCGGACTCGTCGCCATGGTTTTAGCCTCTCCGTCGAGAGCCGTCGCCGGCGTCTTAACCGGGCCCCTCGGGACGTCCTCCCTCCCGCACGGGTCCTGCCCTCGCAGCAGGGCTCCCCGGCCGTTATCACCAGGTGAGCGGGAGGGTGTCGAGGAGGCGGATGGCAAGGCCGTGTCAGCACGCGTCCGAGATCCGGAACCCGGCCCCGAGCGGGCCGGGCTGTGTCGAGTGCCTGGCTACCGGCGGGTGGTGGGTGCACCTGCGGCGCTGCGTCGATTGCGGGCACGTCGGCTGCTGTGATTCGAGCCCCAGCAAGCACGCCACTCGGCACGCGCGCACGGCGAAGCACCCCATCGTCCAGTCCTACGAACCCGACGAGGACTGGCTCTGGTGCTATGTCGACGAGGTCGACTTCGAGGTCCCGTCCATGAGGAACTCGCCCAGCCATCCTCCAGGGTGGAGCCCGGGACCTCCGGGCAAGGTGCCGCCGGGCCTGTGAGCCGGGGTTCGGGGCGGGGTCGCGACCCTCGAGACCCGGAAGGAGCTCGGCGCCGGCAGCGACAGCGGTTAATGGGCGGGCCGGTCGAATCAGGATGGGAGGAACGATGCGCGCAGTCGTCATCGCCAAGTACAACGAGCCCTGGGAGCTGCGTCAGCTCCCCGATCCGCACCCGCAGCCCGGACAGGTGCTCATCCGAATTCGCGCCAGCGGAATGTGCGGCACCGACCTGCACGTGCACCACGGGCTGTTCCCCCTGCCGACTCCCCTCGTCGCAGGGCACGAGCCGGTCGGCGAGGTGGTGGAGGTGGGAGCGGGCGCCGGAGCGATCCGGGTCGGCGACCGGGTCGGGGTCCATTGGAACCAGAAGGGCTGCGGCCGCTGCGCCTCCTGCCTGTCCGGGCGACAGGACGCCTGCCCGAGCGCGCAGAGCTGGATGCAGCTCGGCGGTGGCAACTCGGAGCTCATGCTCGCCTGGGCCTCCGGCTGTACTCTCATCCCCGACGGCGTCGAGGACGCGGTGGCGGCGCCCATCTTCTGCGCCGGGTACACGGTCATGAGCGGTCTTCGCAACGCCTCGCCCAAGCCGGGGGAGCGCGTCGCCGTCCTGGGTCTGGGCGGCCTGGGGCACCTCGCCCTCCAGTTCGCGCACGCCCTCGGCCTGTCGACCATCGCTCTCACCGGGCAGGCGAGCAAGACGGAGGAGCTGAGGCGGATGGGCGCCGACGAGGTGCTGGTGGCGGGAGACGACCCGGGCAAGGCGCTGGCCGACGCCGGCGGCGCGGACGTGATCCTCTCCACCACCAACTCGAGCAAGCAGGTGGGGAGCGCCTTCCGCGCGCTGCGCCCCGAGGGACGCCTCGTCAACATGGGCGTCACCGATGCCCCGATCGCGGTCGACCCCATGACCCTGATGATGGGTCAGCGCCAGCTGAGGGGGAGCTCCCAGGACGAGCGGAGCGATCTCTACGAGGCGCTGCAACTCGTGGCTTCCGGGAAGGTAAAGCCGGTCCTCGAGACCTACCCGCTCGAGCAGGCCAACGCGGTGCGCGATCGGCTCGCGGCCGGCAAGGTCCGCTACCGAGCTGTGTTGCTCCACGCGCGCTAGGCTCCGGCCTTCACAGGACAGGAAGCCATGGACCTCAGGCTCTCGGCAAGGCGGGCCCTCGTCACCGGATCGACCGCCGGGATTGGCTTCGCCATCGCCTCCGGCCTGGCCCGGGAGGGGGCGCGCGTCATCGTCAACGGACGCACGGAGGAGCGGGTCGCGGGCGCCCTTGGCCGCCTGCGACGGGAGGTAGCGACGGCCGACGTCGAGGGAGTGGCGGCGGACCTGGCCACCGCCGCGGGCTGCGACCACCTCGTTCGCCGCCACCCGGACGTCGACATCCTGGTGAACAACGTCGGGATCTTCGAGGCGAAGCCCTTTCACGAGGTGGGCGACGCGGAGTGGCTTCGCTTCTTCGAGGTGAACGTCCTCTCGGGTGTGCGCTTGTCCCGCCATCACCTGCCGCGCATGCTCGCGCGGGGCTTCGGCCGCGTTCTCTTCATCTCGAGCGAGAGCGGGCTGCAGATCCCGGTGGAGATGATCCACTACGGCGTCACCAAGACTGCCCAGATCGCCCTCGCCCGCGGGCTGGCGGAGCTGACCCGCGGCTCGGCGGTGACCGTGAATTCCATCCTCCCCGGGCCGACCCGGAGCGAGGGCGTGGACGCCTTCGTCCAGTCCCTGGCGCGCCAGGAGGCGCGGTCAGCCGCCGAGGTGGAGCGGGAGTTCTTCCGGACGGCCCGCCCCTCGTCGCTCCTGCAGCGCTTCGCCACCCCCGCGGAGGTGGCGGCGCTCGTCACCTTCGTCGCGAGCGAGGAGGCATCGGCGGTGAACGGGGCTGCCCTGCGGGTCGACGGCGGCGTCGTCCGCGCGATACCGTGAGCCTTCGAGGGGCGGAACGCATGACGGACAAGATGCGGAGCGCGCGAGCGGTGGTCTTCGACGCCTACGGCACGCTCTTCGACTTCGGCAGTCCAGCCCAGCGGCTCTCCGACGTGCTCGGGGATCGGTGGCGGACGCTCGCCGACCTCTGGCGCGCGAAACAGCTCCAGTACACCTGGCTGAGAAGCCTCCAGGGGCGCCACGCGGACTTCTGGCAGGTGACCGGCGAAGCCCTCGAGTTCGCGCTGTCGAGTCTGGGCGTCGACGATGCCGGGGTCCGCCAGCGCCTCCTCGAGCTCTACGAGCGGCTCGACGCGCACCCGGACGCCCGCGACGCGCTCGCGCGCCTCCGCGGCGGCGGGCTCAGGCTCGCCATTCTCTCCAACGGGTCGCCGCGCATGCTGGAAGCCGCGGCCCGCAGCGCCGGGATCGCGGAGTTCCTCGACCTCGTCCTGTCGGTGGAGGAGGTGGGGATCTACAAGCCCCACCCGTCGGTCTATCAGCTGGCGGTGGACCGGCTCGGCCTCCCCGCCGACGGCATCGCGTTCGTTTCCGCCAACGGCTGGGACGCGTACTCCGCAAAGGCCTTCGGCTTGTCGGTGGCCTGGTGCAACCGCTCGGGACAGCCGGCCGAACGCATCCCCTCCCCGCCCGACGCCGAGATCCGGTCCCTTTCGGAGCTGCCCCCTCTCCTCGGCCGCTGACCTTCCCGGCGCCGCGACGAGGTCTCCGCCGCGACTCAGCGATGCTGAGACGCCAGGTCGGGGTGCTTCGCAAGGTACTCCGCGAAGGTCCCGGGGAAGTCATTCACCGGTTCGCCCGCGCGCACGTGCCAGATGCGCGTCGCCACCTCGTCGACGAGCTGTTGGTCGTGGGTGACGAAGATGGCGGTCCCCTCGAAACGCTTGAGGCCCTCGGAGAGAGCGGTGATCGCCTCCAGGTCCAGGTGGTTCGTGGGCTCGTCGAGGACGAGGACGTTGGGCTTCTCCATCATGAGCTTCGCCATCAGGAGCCGGACCGTCTCGCCGCCCGAAAGGGTGGCGGTGGGCTTCATCCGCTCCTCCCCCGAGAAGAGCATGCGCCCGAGCAGCCCGGAGATCTCCTCGTTGCTGAGCTTGTCCTCGAGCTCCCGCAGCCAGCCGAAGGCGGTGGTCCCGGGGCGGATGAGGCCGGCGTGGTCCTGTGGCAAGTACCCGACCATGGCCTGGTGGCCCCATTTCACCTCGCCGGCGCTGGGCTCGAGATCCCCGGTGAGGAGCTTCACGAGCGTGCTCTTCCCCGCCCCGTTCTTGCCGATGACCGCGACCTTCTCGCCGCGGGCGAGGAGGGCGCTCAACGGCTGGATGACCTCGTTTCCGTGAAAGCGCTTCTCCAATCCCTCGACGGTGAGCGTCTGCTTACCGCTCTGCGCCTTCATCTCGAACTTGATGAAGGGGGCCTGGATGTTCGAGCGCTTCAGGTCCTCCAGGCGGAGCTTCTGGATCTGCCGCACCCGGCTCTGCACCTGCGAGGCGCGTGTTCCCGCCGAGAACCGGGAAACGAACTCCTGCAACGCCTCGACCTTCTTCTTCTTCTCGGCGTTCTGGGCCTCGACGCGGCTTCGCACCTCGCCCTTCTGGCGCACCATGTCGTCGTAGCCACCGGCGTAGGTGATGATGGCCTCGTAGTCGATGTCGGCGATGTGCGTGCAGATGGAGTTGAGGAAGTGCCGGTCGTGGCTGATGGTCACGAGCACCCCTTCGAAGTCGCGCAGGAAGGCCTCCAGCCACCGGATGGAGTCCAGGTCGAGGTTGTTCGTGGGTTCGTCGAGCAGGAGCCCGTCCGGCTTGCCGAAGAGCGCCTGCGCGAGCAGCACACGCAGCTTGATGCCGCCGGCGAGCGACCTCATGGGCTGGTCGTGCCAGGCGGTGTCGATCCCCAGCCCTTGCAGGAGCGACGCCGCCTGCGCCTCCGCCTCGTAGCCGTCCTCCTCCGCCACCACCCCCTCCAGCTCGGCCAGCCGATGCCCGTCCTCCTCGGAGACGTCCGCCTGGGCGAGGATGTCGTCCTTCTCCTTCATCGCCTTCCAGAGCGCGGCATTGCCCATCAGGACCACGTCGAGGACGCGGTCGTTCTCGTAGCGGAAGTGGTCTTGGCGGAGGATGCCGAGGCGCTTGGGGCGGTGGACCGATCCAGCGTCCGCCTCCTCGTCGCCAGACAGGATCCGCATGAACGTCGACTTGCCGGCCCCGTTCGGCCCGGTGAGGCCGTAGCGCCTCCCGGGGGAAAAGGTGACGTCCACGTTCTCGAAGAGCTTCTTCGGCCCGAAGGCCTTGGTGACGTCGTGCACGCTGATCATGGAAGGCGCGGATCTAACTCGAAATGCTGGGATTTGCGAGAAACACCTGCGGCGCAACACGTGGCCGATCGTCGCCGGGCTACCCCCGCCGCCCCGTCCCGCGCCTCGGTCTTCGCCCGCGGCGAGGTTGCAGCCCCCTCGCCGGATGTCTAAGGTGCTCCCGTGAGGGCCAAGGTCACGAGCTTCCTGCGCCGCCGCGTGGCGGATCCGGTGATGCAGCAGCTCCGACAGGGCGTGACGCCCTCCCGGCTCGCGCTCTCGCTCGCCATGGGCCTAGTGCTCTCCTCCATGCCGCTCCTCGGGTTCACCGGGGCCATCTGCATCGCCTTCGCCGCTCCCCTCCGCCTCAACCAGCCGGCGATCCTCGCCGCCAACTACGCCGCCACCCCGCTCCAGGTGGCCCTTTTCGTTCCCTTCTTCCGGGCCGGGTCCTGGGTGTTCGGTGCCGAGCCGGTCCCGCTCACGCTCGCCCAGATCCGGGCCGAGTTCGACGCGGGCTTCTTCTCCGCGATGGCGAAGTACTGGGACGCGAACCTGCGCGCCATGGCGGTCTTCGCGCTCGTCGCGCCCATCGCCACGGCGCTTCTGTATCTCGTCCTGTTCCAGGTCCTGTCCCGGATGCCTCTGCCGCGCTCCGAACCCGCGGGCACGCTCCGGTGAGGGGTGGCAGCGGAGCCGACACACCGACCGTGGCCGAGGTCTCCTCCTCCTCCCGGGAGCGCATCTTCGCCGCCTGCGCCCCCGGCCTCGAACCCGTCCTCGCCCGGGAGCTGTCGGAGCTCGGGGTCCCGGCACGACCGGTACCGGGGGGCGCCGAGGGAGAAGGGCCGGACGCAGTTGCGCGCGCCTGCCTCGGCTCGCGCGTGGCAGATGCGGTGAGGCTCCGGGTATGGGAAGGCCCCGCTCGCGAACTGGCGGAGGCCCGCCGCCGGCTTCGCTCGCGATTCGCCCCGAGAGAGCTCCTGGAGCGGAGGAGCGGGTCGCGCGCCACGATCTCGGTGGACGCGGGCGGGGAGCCGGTCTTCAAGCGGGGTTGGCGAGCTCGGGTGGGGGCGGCCCCGCTGCGGGAAAGCCTCGCGAGCGGGCTACTCCGGCAGCTCGGCTACGACGGGTCGGTCGCATTCCTCGATCCCATGTGTGGCTCCGGGACCATCGCCATCGAGGCGGCGCTCCTGGCCTCAGGGCGCGCCCCCGGGCTCGGCCGAACCTACGCCTTCGAGGCCTGGTCGGACCGTGAGCCCGGGAGAACCGCCGCCCTGCGCACCGCCCTCACCGCGGCGGCCCGGGAACCCGCACCTCCCCTGCAAGCGAGCGACCGGAACGGCGGCGCGGTGCGACTCGCGACGAGGAACGCCGAGGCGGCCGGCGTCTCCCGATTCCTGCGGATCGAGCGGAGAGACGCGATCGAGGTGATCCCGCCCTCGCCCCCCGGCGTTTGTCTCGTCAACCCACCCTACGGCGTCCGCATGAACGAGGAGGTCGAGGCTTCCTGGAAGGCGCTCGGGCGGCTGCTCTCGCGGCTGGAGGGCTGGACGGTGGGCGTGCTCGCGGGCTCACCCGCCTTCGAAAAACTCCTGCCTGGCTCCCCGGTTGACGCCCTCCATGTGCGGAATGGTGGGCTCCGTTGCGTCCTGCTCACCTACCGACCATGAGTGAGGAGGCGCGGGGCCTGCAACGTCACGGAATCTTTGCACGGCAGTCATGCGCGCGACCGCCGCCAAGCACAAGATTGTCCTCGTGAGAGACCTCTGCGAGACCGGCACCCAAGTGGCCCTGACCGCCTCGGCGGCAGGCACCGCCGCGCCCGAGATCCCGGCAGCGCCGGAGATCCCGGAGCGCATGGGCCGGCTCGCGAGGCTCCTCGCAGTCGACGAGCGCCTCCTGGTCGCGGCGCGCCGTCTGCACGGACCCTGGCGGACGAAGCTCGCCTGCACGCTCACCCGCGTCGGGGACGCGTCCTCCTGGACCCTCCTCGTCCTCGCACTTCTGGCCGCGGGCGGGTCCCTCGTCCCCATCGGGGCGCGAATGGGCGTGGCGGCCCTCCTCGCGACCGGGCTCTCGCAGTTGCTCAAGCGGCGCTTGAACCGTCCGCGCCCCACTCGGGCCATCGACGGGTTCGAGGCCCTGGCTGACAACCCGGACGCCTTCTCCTTCCCGTCCGGCCACACGGCCGCCGCCTTCGCCGTCGCGGTGGCGCTCGCCGGTGCGCCCTTTGGGTTCGGCCCCGCCACTCTGCTCCTCGCGCTCGGCATCGGCGTGTCGCGGGTCTATCTCGGCGCGCACTACCCGCTCGACGTGGCGGCCGGTGCCGCCCTGGGCAGCATCGCCGGCGCCGCGGCGAGGATCGCTGTCGCCACCCTCGGCGGCTAGCTGTCCCGGGGCCTCCGGCCGCACACCTTGACGCACAGGGTCGCCCGTTTGCGCCTCGCGGGGTTGCCCCGCGCGTTCCTGGCGACCGCCGAGAAATGACTCGGCATCCAAACCGTGGTCCACTCGAAGGAGATGGCACCGGGCCCGCTCGACTTCCTCGGGGCTCCGACCCCGGCGCTCCGCGCCCTGGTCGCGCACTACCAGCGCGTCCTTCCGGCGGCGGACTTCGAGCGTCTCCTCGCCCACCTCCGCGAGAGGGCGCAGGAGTACGCGGCCGAGCTCGGACGTCTCCCGCCCGGCGCCGAGCGCGCGCGTGCCTGCCACCGCCTCCTCGACCGCGCGCTCGAGTCGTCGCACCGTCCCGTCACGAGCTGCGGGGCCGGGTGCTCCGCCTGCTGCCACCTGGAGGTCGAGGTCACGAGCGACGAGGGGGCGCTCCTCGCCGAACGGGTGAGGAACGGCCAGGCGGTCGACCGCGATCACCTCGGCCGTCAGGCGGCGCGGGCCCGGCAGAGCTCCGAATGGGCCTCGCTGGTGGCCCCGCAGAACCGGTGCGTCTTCCTCACCCGCGTCGACACCTGCGGCATCTATCCCGATCGCCCGTCCGGGTGCCGCAAGCACCTCGTCTCCAGCCCCTCGGCTCGGTGCGGCTCTCCGGGCGGGAGGCTGGAGCCGATCACGGTCCCGCTCGCCGAGCTCGTGACGAGCGTCGCGCTCGCCCTTCCACAGAACTCTTACGGGTCTCTCCCGAAGGTGCTCGACGCCCGTCTCGGCCCCCGCATCAAGGGGTGACCGCGGCGAAGCGCCGCGCTAGCGCGGCGAGCTCCTCCGGATTCACGTCGGAGACGAGCGCGTAGCCGAGGTCGCCGGCGCGCCAGAGGACCACGTTGAAGCCCCTGGCGGAGGAGGCGAGGAGCGAAGTCTCCCCGGCTCTCGGCCAGGCGAGGCCCTCGGAGCGGAAGACGAGGAGCGTGACCGCGTGTCGCCGGAGCGAGTACTGCACCACGCCCGCCTTGCGGTCGCGGAAGTACCCGATCGCTCCTCCCAGGAGGCGGAGGTCGGTCACCTCCGGGAGCGGGACGGCGGGCGCGAAGTCGAGCTTCCCCTCGAACCACGGCTTCACCTGGTGCGAGCCTCCACTCTCGACCTCGAGCGGGCGCTGGCTCGCGAGCACGCGGAGGTGATCGCTCACCGCCTCGGCGGTGAGCGCCGCCAGGACCGCCGGGCCCCCGCTCGCCTGCCTTTCGAAAAGGAGGTAGCCGGTGGTGAGAGCGAGCGAGGCCGCCAGTGCCGGCGCCAGGAAGCGGATCCACGCCGGGCGAGCCGGCCACGTAACGGGGGCCTCCAGGACGGCGAGGCGGGTCTTCAGGGAGGCCGGTGCGCCATGCCTCGGCAGACGGTTCCGGAGCAGGTCGTCGAGCACGCCCTCCTCCTCTTCCACGCGCCGGCACCCCTCACAGCCCTCCAGGTGCGCGCTCACTCCCTCGGCGAGCGGCGGCGCGAGCCGTCGTCGCCGGAGGTCGTGAAGGAGCGGGCGCGCTTCGGTGCAGTCCATGGCTCTCCTAGGCTCGATAGTCCGCGAGCTTCTCTCGCAGTGCGGCCCGGGCTCGCGACAGCCGCGACTTCACCGTCCCCTGGGCGCACCCGAGGACGAGGGCGATCTCGGCCTCGGTCATGCCTTCCAGGTCGAGGAGGATGACCGTCCGTTGCTCCTCGGTCAGGCCCAGCATCGCCTCCTCGATCTCCTCTCCCACCAGCCTGCGCATGCGCTCCAGTTCCAGGTCGCCCCGGAGGAGCCCATCGCCCGGGGAGGGGCTCTCCTCGTCCACGGCGGCTTCGGCCGGGTTCCGCTGCTGGCGGCGCTGGCCGTCGAGCCAGGTGTTGCGGAGGATGCGGAAGAGCCAGGCCTTGAGATCGGTGCCGGCCTCGAACCGGTGCCAGGCGCGCAGGGCCCGGGCGTAGGTCTCCTGCACCAGGTCCTCGGCGTCCGCGGGGTTCCGGGTGAGGTACCGGGCCAAGTTGTAGAGCGCGTCCGCATGGTCGAGCGCCCGGGCGCCCAATTCCTGCCGGCGGGATTCTGAGGGCGGCAAGAGGGCCAATCTCCTCAACCTAACGGTGCCTCCCTTCGCCGCCGCTCCCGGGCGGGAGCCTCCTCCGCTCCCAACGTGCGAGCGACGGAAAGGTTCCGCCGGAAAAGGTGGAACCAAACCCGGTCACGATCGTTAGGGCGGTCGTCGGAGCACTCCGACGAACGGAGGGTCCCATGAGGCAACCGGACCTCGATCGCAGGATGTTTTTGAGAATGGCCGGTCTGTCGCTCGGCGCCGGAGCCCTCTACCGCGTGGCTCCGGCCTGGGCGGCGGAGGGCCCGGCGGCCGACGTCGCCGCGCGGCAGAGGCAGGAAAACGGCGAGGCCGTCACTCCCTTCACCTTCGTCCAGCTGAGCGACACCCATGTCGGCTTCGCCGGGCCCCCCAATCCCACCGGCACGGCGGCATTCGAGCGTGCAGTGGAGCGCGTCAACCGGCTCGCGGCGAGACCGGAGCTGGTTCTCTTCACCGGCGACCTGACGCACGAGAGCGAGGCTCCCGGCGAGCACGCCGCGCGCATGAAGCGCTTCCGGGAGATCGCCTCGCGGCTCGCGGCACCGAAGCTGCACATGGTCCCGGGAGAGCATGACGCCGGGCTCGACGGCGGCGCCCTCTTCCGCAGCGCATTCGGCGAGACGCACTACTCGTTCGACCACCGTGGCGTCCATTTCGTCGCTCTCGACAACGTGTCCCGGTCGAAGCCGGAGGTGGGGCCGGAGCAGCTCGCCTGGCTGCGCGCCGACCTGGCGCGCTTCCCGCCCACGGCTCCCATCGTGGTCTTCACCCACCGCCCCCTCTTCGATCTGAAGCCGGAGTGGGAATGGTTCACCCGCGACGGCGACGCGGTCATGGCGGTGCTCGCCCCCTTCGAGAACGTGACGGTCCTCTACGGCCACATCCACCGGGAGGACCTTCACACCGGCCCGCACGCCACCCACTACGCGGCTCGCTCGCTCATCTTCGCGTTCCCGGACCCCGCCCAGGCGGCGGACAAGAAGCCCATTCCCTTCGACAAGGATCGCCCCTTCCGGAACCTGGGGCTGCGAGTGGCGGAGGCTGGGAACCCGGCCTCGGGGCGGACCGTCCGCTGCGAGGAGGTGGAGCTCTCCATGCGCGAGTACTCGGGAACCGAGGGATTCGCCCAGCTTCTCCGGCCCTCGTCGCTCTAGCTCACCCGCCGTTCGGAGACGAACATGCCGAGAAATTTCCCGATCCTCCTCGCGGTCGCGCTCATCTCCCTCCTCGCCTCTCCCCGACCGGCCGCCGCGGCCGAGCCCCGGGTGGTCGAGATCACCGCCAAGCGGTTCGAGTTCAGCCCGTCCGTCATCACCCTGAGGAAGGGCGAGGCGGTCACTCTCCGCCTCCACAGCCTGGATGTCACGCACGGCTTCTTCCAGAGAGCGCTCGGGCTCGACCTGGAGATCGAGGCCGGGAAGGTCACCGAGGTGACCCTCACCCCGCAGGAGCAGGGGCGGTACGTGACCATCTGCGATCACTTCTGCGGATCGGGACACGGGAACATGAAGATGACCATCGTGGTCGAGTGAGGCGCCTCCCCTGCGCACCGCGGCGCTCCCCGCCCTCCTCCTCTGCTCCCTCGCCTGCAAGGCGACGCCGCCCGGGCGCCTGGAGCGGGCCGTCGCCTCGCAGGTGAAGCGACGAATCACCGTCGGCGGCCGAGCCGACCGCAACCCTCTCGCGGCCGACGCCGAAACGGTTCGCAAGGGGCGGCAGGCCTTCGCCAGCTATTGCTTCGCCTGCCACGGTCTCGACGGGCAGAACACGGGCGTCCCCTTCGCCGAGGCGATGTCGCCCCCGGTCCCCCGCCTCAGCTCGCCGGAGGTCCAGGCGTACACGGACGGCCAACTGAAGTGGATCGTGGAGAACGGGATCTTCCCCTCCGGCATGCCGGCCTCGCGAGGGATCCTGAGCGAGGAGGAAATGTGGCGAATCGTGATCTACCTGCGCCACCTCCCGCCGGCGGGGAGCCTCGGGGAGCCCGCCGCCTACGGCGGCGGCCCGCAGGAGGCGACGCGCTAGAGGCTGACTGACGACCCCCTGGCCGCCGGTCGTCAGGCCCGCGCCTCGCTCACCATCTTCGCGAACTCGCGTTGGAGGCGCACCTCCTGGAGCGCAATGGACCGCACGGCCGCCGCAGCGTTGCGCTCGATTCCGAGGGCCTTGGCGATGACGGCGAGTTCCCGGATCTCCGAGTCGCTCACCACGTTGTCCACCGCCGCCAGGCGGTAAGCGTCGCGGAGCAGGCACAGCCTCAGCCCCTTGTCGCGGATGCGGGCCACGAGCGCCTCGGACGAGACCGACTCGTCGTCTGCGAGCTGGTGGGCGTGGACCGCCACCTCGGAGTCCATCCCCAGGGCAGCGCCCACCCTCTGGACGAAGGTCTTCTCGGACACCTCGAGGCCGTCTAGGGCGGCGAGCCTTACCAGCACGCTCAAGTAGCTCGAGACGTCCTCGCTGCTCGGTCTTTCATCCCCCCGTAGGGTGTAGTCGCCCAGGCCGAAAGTTGGTTCCATCGCCGCCCCCAATCGCTGGACCGGTCGGGTGCCCCGGCCGGATCGTGTTGTCGCTCCGGGTTGCAGATCGCCCCCGGGGCCGTACTTAGAGGGACGAGGCGCGGAATGCTCGCCAGTCTTCCTCGACCTCGTCCGCCATCTCCTCGGCCAACCGCACCAGTTCGCCTCGCCAGCTCGCACGCTCTCCGAACGCGATGAAGCGATCGGCGATGGCCGAGCCCTGGCGCCCGCTGCTGCGCAGCTGGCTCGAGGCCACGAGCCCCCCGAGCGTGCGAACGAGCCCGGGGAGGTCGGCCAGGCCTCGCTTGGAGGCCGCGAGCTGCACCTTGTCGGCCGACGGCTGCGCCTCCTTCATCAGGAAGGACTTCTCTCGGAGGCGCACGTCGGCGAGGAAGGCGGGGCTGACCGCCTGCGCCCGCTCCTGGATGCGCGCGACTCGCTCCGACTCGCTCCCCCAGCGGGGCTGGGAAAGCCTGAGGTGTGGGCGGAGCGCGGACCGCGGCTCGTGCTTCAGGTCGATGAGCAGGTTGTGGTCCGGGGAGCCGTGACCTCGGACCAGGACGACGTAGCGCTCGAGCCCGAGGCTGCCGGTACCAGCGATGCGGCCAGCGACGTCGAGGGGCTCGAGGATCCGGTCGCCGCGCTCGCGGGCGAGGTGCCGCATGAAGTGCATCACGTCGTGGCGAGCCGCAGCCGACACCGAGATCGCTCTCTTGCCGTCGAGCCGCAGGCGCCGCTTCCCGCCCTTCACGACCGTGCGGGAGTCTAGGAACGAACTCCGCCGGCGCCTCCGGACCTGATCGATGAGGGCGCGCACCATGCCCTCGGCCGTCTCCTCCTTCACCCAGCCCGCCTTTCCGCCGCCAAGGGTGATGGCGTACGCCTCCAGGAGCGAGTTCACGAGGTCGCGGCTCACCCCCGGGCGGGCCTCGAGCTCCCGGGTGGCGAGGAGCAGGCTCACCGAGAGCCGGAGGAGATCCCAGGTGCAGGGCGCGAGCGCGCCCTCGTCGAAGTCGTTGAGGTCGAAGTAGACCTGTCGGTCGTTTCCCCGGTAGGTGCCGAAGTTCTCGAGGTGCAGGTCCCCCGAGATCCAGGCCGCGGGGGCGGTCTTGAGCAAGGCGGCGCGGGGGAGCTCGTCGTAGAACAGGTGCGCGGTTCCGCGCAGAAAGGCGTGCGCGCTCGACCGCATCAGCTGGTACTTCCGCTTCAAGAGATCTGGGTCGCGCCCCTCGTTGAAGGCGCGAATCCGGTCGACGACCGTGGTGTTTCTCCCCATCGGCACCCCCCTATAGCCCCCGCAGCGGGTCTGCGCCCGGCCGATCCCGCCGGGAAGCGGGGCCCTGGAAGCTCCCGCCCCTCTCCGGTGAGCTCGCCGCCCGGCGGCGGCTCCGCTCGGGGCCCCGTCCCCGGAACATCCTACACGCGCGCACCGACCCTCAGTGCCGAGGCCAAGATTCTCGAACCTGATCCATTCGCGAGACAACCCCGACACTTTGGTCCACTAAAACCAAAAGTGTCGAAGGCGGTCCGGGAGGAGGACGAGTGCCGCGCACACTAGCCCACATCTCCGACCTGCATCTGGGCCGGGACGAGGCCACCGACCATGCGGCGCGCCGGCTCGTCGACGCGCTGCTGGCGGCCCGGGTGGACGACGTGCTCCTCACTGGCGACGTCACCCACCGCGGCCGCCGCGAGGAGCTGGCGCGCTTCGAGCACATCTTCGCGGGCCTGCTGGAGCAGGGCCGGCTCTTGGTGGTCCCGGGCAACCACGATCGCCTTGGCGACGATGCCGGGCGCGGCCTGATGCGGGGGGGTCGAGTGTCGGTCTCGGAACGGCCCGGGATCCACGTCGTCCGGCTCGACTCGACGGCTCCGCACAACAAGTCCCTCATCGACGGCCACGGGGAGGTGACCCCCCAGGACGTCGCAGACGTCGAGGTCGCCCTGGCAGACGCGCCCCGCGGCTCGCTCGCCGTGCTGATGCTCCACCACCACGTCCTTCCCTTGCCGGTCGAGGACCTGGCGGAGAAGCTCGCCACCCTCATCGGGCTCCCCAGCGCCAACGAGCTGCCGCTCGGCGAAGATCTCCTCGGCCGGATCGTCGGCCGGTGCCAGCTCGTGCTGCACGGCCATCGCCACGTTCCCGCCGAGTTCCACGTCGCCGGACCCCGCGCCGCCCCCATGCGCATTCTCAACGCGGGATGCACCACCCAGCTCGGCCGGGCCCGGCTGCTCGCGCACGCCGCGGGCGAGGTCGTGTGGGAGGGCTGGCTCGCCACCGAGCGCATCGCGCCCCGCGCCTGGACGCCCGGCCCGAGGTCCCTGGCCGCGGCCGTCGCCGTGGCCTGATCGCCCGAGGCCCCGACCCCGTCGCGCCTCACTCGACGGCCTCGGCCGTCAGGAGTCCGTGGCGAGCGCTCCCTCCACATCCTCGATCGAGCCAGCCGCCTTGCGGCCGGGGCGAGCGAGCGCCGATCCCGGCAGCACCCGCAAGCGGTTGCCCCGCCAGACGACGCTGTTCTCCAGGAAGCCACGCACCCAGGCCAGCGCGAAGAGGAGATCCTTCACCGGGACGAGGACCAGCCGATGCCAGCGGAAGCCCGAGCCGCGCAGCGTGCGCACCGCTGCCTCGTCCAGGATGGCCTTCAGGGCGCAGACGGCGAGGAAGAAGGTCCCCGACGCCCAGCAGGGGGCGAGCGCCGCGGCCGCCGCGGCAAAGACCACGGGGTTGAGGAGGATCTGCGATCCGTAGAGCGCCGGCCCGGCGATCATCCGCTGCATCACGCACCAGCGCGTGTACCTGCCGAGGAACTCGCCCACGGCCCGCTCGCAGTTCAGGTTCTCGACCGGGGAGGCAGCGATGGCCACACGCTTGCCCAGCACGGACCAGATCTTCACGCCCAGGACGTAGTCCTCCGCCAGGACGTCCTTCACGCACTCGAAGCCGCCGAGCCTCTCCAGGTCCGACCGCCGGAATGCCATCGACTTGCCCACCACCACGTCCCGGCCACCCAGGCGCTTCGCCGTCACCATCCCGGGCGACACGTTCGCCGCCAGGTGCAGGTTGTCGAAGAACGCGCCGGCCGATCGCTCGCCCACGCCCACGATCGGGTGGGTGACGAGACCCACCTCCTCCGCCTCCAGGTGCCAGGCGATCTCCCGCAGGTAGTCGGCCCGGACCCTCACGTTCGAGTCGCTGATCACGAGCAGCTCGTGGCGGGCAGAGCGCTCCAGGGTGATGAGCTGGTTCACCTTCGGGTTGAGGCCCGGCTCGCCGCGCTGCACCACCAGCCGGAACCGCGAGGGCCAGCGGGCAACGGCGGCCCGTGCGACCTCCCAGGCCGGGTCCGTCCGGTCGCGGACCCCGAGGAGCACCTCGTAGAGCGGGTAGTCGAGCGACGCGAAGACCTCGAGGTTCTCCCACAGGCCCTCGTCCTTCCCGCACAGGGGCTTCAGGATCGAGATGCCGAGGAACTCCCGGGGGTCCTGCCGCGGCGAGCGGGCGTGGCGGCGCAGCACCCACACCTGCACCGCGACGAGTGCTGCGCCGAGAAGGGCCAGCGCAAAGAGGACCTGGCTCGCGGTCAATGTGCCCCTTCCTTCCCCCTCCGGGGATGCCCCTTCGAGCCTAGGGGAGCGGGGTAGCGGCGAGGTGAGGCACCGGTAACGAGTTCGCAACGGAACTCGGAAACGCCTTCGGCGCCGCAGGTTTGCCCACAGTGTGTGCGCGGGGGCTCTAGGCGCCGTC
>Ga0335079_10004612_pt1 | contig 15855 bp, 14 predicted proteins | sample Lox_Sample_33_FD_206719 | JGI IMG/M metagenome (GOLD analysis project Ga0335079, IMG submission 206719) | Soil microbial communities from Loxahatchee National Wildlife Refuge, Florida, United States - Lox_Sample_3.3 | ecosystem: Environmental > Terrestrial > Soil > Wetlands | place: USA... | reverse complement strand
AATGCCGGCCGGTCCAGGCGGCTGCGCGCCCGTGCCGGTCGACGGCATGCAGCTGGCGCAGCTCGCGCCCGGGATCCTGTGCCAGCGCCGCTTCGAGCGCCGCCTCGGGCGCGAGGCCGCGCTCGAGTCCGTCGAGCACGCGCGGCCCGAGATAGGGGTTGGTGATGGATTGCGTCGCCACTGCGCCAATGCCGGCGCGGATATAAGGCATGCGCGCACCGACGGCGAAAGCGCGCGAGGTGACGGCGACGCCAAACGCGCCGCTCGCCGCGTCATAGGCAAGGATGGACCAGGTCATGCCGCCGAAGATAGCGCCTCGCCGGGCGCGGCGACAAAGGGCGCTCAGCCCGGCGAGGCACGTCTCGCGATGCGACGCGCATCGGCCGGGTCGGCGCCCGGCTTGTAGCCGAAGGAATAGACATGCCGGTCGTGCCGCCGGTCGGCGTCGAGACGCGGGCCGAGATCCCACAGCTCGAGCGTGTACCACCAGCTCGCCCGCGGCTGCTGCGGACCGGCGATCGGCGCGAGGTTGAGCACGAAATAGCTGTCGCCGATCTTCAAGAGCTTGCTGGCATGATCGCTCTCGCCGATGACGTTGTGCTTGGCGAGCCAGTCGCCGTCCTCGGCGCGGGTGCTGGAGAGCAGACGGCAGCCGCGCAGTGCCATGGCGACGAAAGTGCCGGGCATGAGCGTCGTGCCGCCTTCCGCGGCGGCGGCGGGACGGCGCCCATCGAGCATCGCATAGTGCTCGCCGCGGAACACCAGGACTTCGTCGCGGCGTTTTCCCGGGCCCGTGATCTCGATGCGATAAGCGGCGAAGCCGCGCGTCGCCGCATAAATGCGATGGGCGGCGGTGATCCGCAGCGGGTCGAGACCGGGGCAGTGCTTGCGCGCGCTGAGATAGCTCGGCAGGTCCGGCCGTTCCGAGCGTTCGACCGGCGTGACCACGCTGAAATCGCCGGCGCGCAGCTTCGCCAGCAGCGTGGTGCAAACGCCGCCGGCACTGCAGCCCTCCTCCGGCGCGAAGGCACGGCCGTTCAGCAACGCCGCGATGGTTGCCTTGGCGTTCTCGGCATAGGAGGGTGCCTCATCGGCTTTCGCGCCAGCGAGCGGCGCCGCGATCAGGGCTGCGAAAAGGCCGAGACCGAGCCAGGCAAATCGGCGCTTTCCCAACCCCACGAGGCAACGCATCGGCAGCCCTCTCCTGCTTAGATCCGGCGGAACATTCGCCGGCGGCGCTCGCGAGCGGCAAGCCGCGCCTTCAGAGCGTATCCCGCAATGAAGCACAGCATCATAACTGCCGCCGCCTCGATCATCTGCGCTCCATTGTCGCACCACGCGCAAATCACACCACCACGGAAACCACCCCGACAGTGGCAAAAAAGGGCTTCGCCGTGCTTTTGCGCGGAATCTGATCAATTGCGTGCGGCTGCAGATCCCGGTGTGCTGCCTGCCCCCACCGGCCGACCTCAGCGCGAACCGCTTACCTGCAGCATGGTCTGGGCCAAATGCGGCTGCAACTGTTCGGACGGATCGGGCCCGCCCTGAGCGCACTCCAGGGCGGGGTTGCCTTGTCTGGCCGTCGCCGCTCGCGCGGCAGCCCGCCGTCTGCGGTCTACGAATACTCTGCGAACAGGTACCGTTCGGGGTGCTGGGTCGTCTCGGTTGGCTTGCTGGTCATCGACTGGGACAGCTTCGGCGGCGAATTGGGACACGCTGCCGGCGGATCGACGACGCGGCGGCGGTCAGCCGCTCGCCGCCACCTTGACCGGCGCACCGATCGCGCGGGCGCCGTAGCGTTCGCGGAACGCGCCGGTGTCGATCTCTTCGAGCTCGATCTCGCGGCTCATCACCTTCTGCTTCCACGCCTGATGCGCGGGCTCGTGGCTTTGAAACTCCGGCATTACCTCGCGGGCAAACAGCTCGAGGCTCTCGCAGATGTGCTCGTGCGAGTTCTTGCCGGCCTGGTTGAGCAGGATGACCTGATCGATATGCGAGGTCTCGAAGCGGGCGAGCTTTCGCCGCAGCGTTTCGGGCGAGCCGATCAGGCCGCCGCGCAGTGCTTTTTCCTGCTGGTCCGGGTTGGCGCGCTTCCACGCGTTGTACTCGTCCCACATGTTGACGGTCCCGGGCGCCGGACGCTGGCGGCCGGGCTGATTGCCGTAGAAACGCAACGCGAACTGGAAGAACGTAGCGCCCTCGGCGCGGCGGCGTGCCTCCTCGTCGGTCCTGGCGCACATGAAGAAGCTGACCAGCGCGATGTTGGGATTGATGACATAGTCGGCGAGCTTCTCCCGCCGCTTGGTGATCGCATTGTAGTAGGCGTGAACCCAGGCGTGCGCCGCCTCCGCGCTGACGAACTGGAAGCCGAGCGCACCGAAGCCGTTGCGGCCCGCTCGCTGGATGGTCTCGAGTTGAGAGCACGCCATCCACAGCGGCGGGTGCGGTTTTTGCACCGGTTTGGGCACGACGTTGCGCAGCGGTATGTCGAAATATTTGCCGTGGTGCTCGGAGCCGCCTTCCTTGAACATCGGGAAGATGGCACGGACCGCCTCCTCGAAGACCTCGCGCTTGTCCTCCATGCTGCGACCGAAGGGCTCGAGCTCGGTGATCGACGCGCTCTCGCCCATGCCGAATTCGCAGCGCCCGTTGCTCAACAGGTCGAGCACGGCCACGCGTTCGGCGACGCGGGCGGGATGCGAGGTCGTGAGTTGGATGATGCCGTGGCCGAGACGGATGTTCTTGGTGCGCTGACTCGCCGCGCCGAGAAAAGCCTCGGGAACCGGCGAATGCGAGTATTCCTCGAGGAAATGATGCTCGACCTCCCAAGCGAAATCATAGCCGAGCCGGTCGGCTTGCTCGAGTTGCGCCAGAGCGTCCTGGTAAAGCTTCAACTCGCCGTTCGCGTGCCACGGTCGCGGCAGCTGCAACTCGTAAAAAATGCCGAATTTCATCTGCTCGCTCTCCGTCGCTCGTCGCAGGTCGACGTCCCGCGCTTGCAGGTCGCCCGACACACTTCATCAAACGGACGCCACCACTCTTTGCATTCTTTCATGTGCTCAGGCTTCCCTCGCCGGAGCAACGTTCGGGATGCCGGCCATCAGCGAAGCTGGAATGAGCTTGATCAGCTCATCGACCGTGAACTCGCCGTTGTTCTCATACTTGTAGATCGAGCGCGCGGCCTCGCCATAGGAGTAGGTATGATAGTGAGATTTCTCAGCGTGGAAGATCTGACCGTTCACGTCCTTCGCCGCGTCCGTGCACAGGTAGACGACCATAGGCGCCACGAACTCGGGTCCAGGCATCGCCATTCGCGCCTCGAACTCGGCCTGGGTCAGCAGTCCCGCCTCGACGCGCCGCTTCCAGTTGGCGATGACGGCATCGTTTACCGTCATGCGAGTGGCCGCGAACGGACACATCGCGTTGGCCGTGATGCCGTACTGCCCGCATTCGCGCGCGATCGTGCGCGTCAGACCGATGACGCCGGCCTTCGCTGCAGCGTAATTGCACTGGCCGACCGACCCTTTGAAGGCGTCCGAGGAGAAGGTCACAATGCGGCCGAAACGCTCGCGGCGCATCAACTTGATGGCATGGTGCGACATGTTCCACGTGCCCTTGAGGTGCACGGCGATGACGGTGTCAAAGTCGTCCTCGGTCATGTTCCAGATCATGCGCTCGCGTAACACACCCGCCGCGTTGACGACGAAATCAATCTTGCCGAACGTATCCGCACATTGGCGCACCATGCGACCCGCGCCGACGTAGTCGGCGACCGATTCGTAGTTGGCAACCGCTTTGGCGCCGGTCTTGGCGATCTGGGCCACGACCTCGTCGGCAGGGCGCTCGGATGTGACCTCGCCATTGCGGCCTGCGCCGGGATCATTGACAAGGACGCCAGCTCCTTCTTTGGCCATCAGCAGCGCTATGGCGCGACCGATGCCGCGCCCGGCTCCGGTAACGATGCCGGCTTTGCCCTCGAGATTCATTGGGAGTCTCCGTCTTCGCTTCGATAACATCCCTTGTTCGGTGGTAGGACTTTGCCGGTCCGAATGGCACTAGCCTAACCGAGCCATCGCTGGAGCGTTCCCGGCTGTCGGTCTGCATCGGGGCAACGATGAGCACAGCGTCATCGGCACCCTCACTGTGCCGCAAACTGCGCCTCTTCAATGGAGGCACCCAGACAAAAGCCTTGGTATCCATTGGCCGCGACTTCATCACATCGCTTCTTATAGGCCGTGACGCCGCCGACATACGGCATGAAGACGCGGGGTTTGCCTGGAATATTGGCTCCAACATACCATGACTTCGCCAGCGGATAGAGCGTACGGTTCGCGACCTCGTTGTTGTGTTGCACCCAGGCGTCTTCGGCATCCTGCTCGGCTTCGATACGCGAGCAGCCGCGAGCGCGCAGATACTGCAGACAGTCGGCGATCCAATCGACGTGCTGCTCGCAAGACAGGATCATCTGGCTTTTGACGCCGGGGCTTTGCGGGCCGGTAATCATGAATAAATTTGGAAATCCGGCGATCATGATCCCGAGATAGGTACGGGGCCCGTGCTCCCACTTCTGCCGGATCGACATTCCCGCATCGGTGTGAATGTCGATCTCTTTCATCGCGCCGGTCATAGCGTCGAACCCGGTGGCGAAAACGATCGCATCGAGCTCGTAGTCGGCATCGGCGGTAGACAGCCCGGTGGGAGTGATTTCTCGGATCGCCTTGCTTCTGATATCGACCAAGGTAACGTTGTCGCGATTGTAGGTCTCATAGTAATCGGTATCGAGAACAAGCCGCTTGGTGCCGATCGGATGATCGTTAGGGCACAGCAACTCGGCCGTCCTCGGATCCCTCACCGTGGCGCGGATTTTCCGGCGCACGAATTCCGAAGCCGTTTCGTTGGCTTCTTTGCTGATCAAAAGATCGGTGAAGGAATATAGGAAGCTGATGCTGCCGCCCTCCATCCATTTAGCCTCGTAAGCCTGCAGCCGTTCGTCTTCGCTTGTGTCCAACGCCGATTTCACGGGCGGCGGGTACCCGGAAATCCCGAAGGGCGTATCGAAGGCGGCGCGACGGCGTTCAGGATACTCAGCCTTGTGCGCTGTCTCCTTGTCCGGGTCCATTGGCGCATTGCGCGCGGGTAGGCTGAAGTTGGCGGTCCGCTGGAAGACGTAGAGATGCTTCGCCTGCTTGGCGATGATGGGTATCGACTGGACGCCCGACGACCCCGTGCCAATCACGCCCACACGCAGGCCCGTGAAGTCGACTCCTTCATGCGGCCATAAGCCGGTGTGGTACCACTTGCCTTTGAAACGTTCCAAACCAGGGTATTTCGGCCGCCGAGGTGTCGAGAGATTGCCCGTCGCCATGATGCAAAATCGGGCGCTGGCGATCTTCCCTTTATCCGTTTTTACCGTCCAGGCATTCATCTTGCTGTCGAAGACGGCCTCCTTGACCCGGGTATTGAACTCGATGTCGCGGCGAAGGTCGAAGCGGTCAGCCACGTGATTGACGTAGCGCAGGATCTCGGGTTGCGTGCCGTAGCGCTCTGGCCAATGCCATTCCCGTTGCAGCTCGTCGGAGAAGGAATACGAGTATTCCAGGCTTTCGACATCGCAGCGGCAGCCCGGATAGCGGTTCCAGTACCAGGTGCCGCCAACCCCGCCACCGGCCTCGAAAGCGCGCACTTTGAGCCCGAGTTTGCGCAGACGGTGGATCGCGTAGAGGCCGCCGACGCCGGCGCCCACGATGATCGCGTCGAACTTCTCAGGTTCCAAGCTGCGCGGCGACATTTCGGGGTCTCCCATCACTGTCTGAGGCTAAGGCGTGCTGTGCGCGCCCTGCAACAAAGCGTCTCATTCGGCGGCATCCCGGGCCTTGGCGGCAGATTGCGCTTTGAGCACCGGCAACACTTCCTTGGCAAACAGTCTGAGGCCGCGCTCGGAAACTTCGTACGGCGTGCCGCCGAAACGGAAGGCGACATTGAGTTCAAAATCGCCGAGGATTTTGCGACGCTCTTCGAGCCCGCGCAGAATCTTGTCGGGTGTGCCCCAGCTGGCCGCTTGCATAAAGCCGGCCACCGCTCCTTCCAGGCCGCCCTTGCGCGCGATTTCCGCTTTCTGCTGATAGGCGTCGTAGCCTTTCACCGTTTTGAAATGCTCGCCGAGAAATTCGTAGTGATAGAAGTTGCTTTCGACGAATTTTCCCTGATACCGGCGCGCTTCCTCCTCGGCTGCCGCAAGGTCGGTGCCGCACACGCAGAATTCGGTGAGCATGATCCGCGGCGGCTCGGTGCCATGATATTTGCGATGCAGCTCGCGGCCACGTTCGATACCCGGCAGCCGCATCTCCCATGGGCGGTCGGCGAACATAACAAGATGGGCGCCGAGCTTGGCTGCCGACTCGATTGAGTCTGCGCTGGACGCCACGGCATAGATGCGCCCATCGAACGAATGCATCGGTCGCGGCCGAATCTCGATGCGCGGTTGCTGGTAGAACTTTCCGTTGCCCTCGATGAACCCGGTCTTCAGCGCATTGACGATCATCGGCGCCGCCTCGTCGAAGCGCTCGCGCGACTCGTCCATGCTGACACGGAAGGCGGCGAACTCGCGGCGCGCCAGGCCGCGGCCGAAACCAAGACGCAGCCGGCCCTTGCTCAGCATGTCGAGCACAGCCGCTTGCTCAGCCACCCGCAGCGGATCGTGCCACGGCAGGATCACGGCGGCGGTGCCGAGGTCGACGCCGGGGCACAGCGCAGCGAGATATGTCATGAGCTGGAGATTGTCCGGCACAAACGAATAGTCATTGAAGTGGTGCTCCGCCGACCACAGACAGTCGAAGCCCAGATCGGCGGCAAGCCGCGCCAGCCGGATCTCCTCGTCCCAGACGCGTGCGTCGGAGCAGTCGTCCCAGCCGTAGCTGGCAAACACCATCATCATGCCGACATCCATCGCGCTCTCCCTCGATTTATGCTGTCGCGCCTAAGCCAGCGCCAATTCCCGGTAGCCGTCCGCGGCCACTGCGGCGCCGATGACGACGATGTCGAAATCGGTGCTTGCCTCCGATGGCACTCTGCGCAGGACAGCTCGTAACGTCACCATCCCGTTCTCCCTGTCTTGCGACCGCGTGGGGCGTGCGAGCCTCTCCGAGCGTGGCGACTATCCGAGCCGCAGCAACGGCAAACTGTCGGAGAGGCGGCCCGCCGCGGATTGCATCGCACGGCTCAGCGCGCCCACCGCTGCGTCATCGAGGTCATGCGAGTGTCCCGCCGCCGTAAGGATCAGCGACAACTCCCATGAGCGCGACAAGATCGGCACCGACACGAGCGTGACGCCGCGGAACATCGTGCCGCGATCCACTGCGAAGCCGGATTGCTTCGCGTCTTTCACCCGCGTCAGAAAATCCTCAAAGGAGGGCTTCTCGTACCAGTGGACCTGGGAAAACGCCGCCTCCACTTCCTGTTCGCTGTTGCCACCAAAGGCGGCGATTACGACGCCCGAGGCACCGCCTGGGCTGCGGTACTGTCGCCCGACCGTGAGGTGCGGATCAGGACGCAGCGCGCCGCCGATCCAATCCAACAGCAGCAGCGACGACGGCTGCAACACCTTGGACAAGTAGACCGATACAGCATGGGCATCGGACACCGCCTGCATCAGCGGCCGGGCGATGTCTATCAAACCGCTCCGCCGCAGCACCCCATACGCCAGCTCGAGAATGTGTAAACTAACCGCGTAGGTCCGTGTCGCTTCGTCATAGCCGACAAAGCCTGAGGCTTGCAGCGTCCGCAGAATGTTGTAGGCCGTCCCGCGATGCAGGCCCGCGGCGCGGGCGACCTCGCTCGCATTCAGCGGGCGCTCGGAGGCATGCAGCGCCCGGAGAACTTTTGCCGCGGCGACGACCGCGCCGACCGGCTTTCCCAGGGGACCAATCTGCGTGACCGGAAACGGCCCGGGATCCGTAACCCGTTCCGGCGGATCCCTATCGCGCTCAGCGCGCCTAGGCACAACTCCTCCCATCGCCGTCGATCCCCAGGCCGATTTTCAAGCATTGACGGTCGTTGTCGCAATATGCTACAGGCGCTCCTTGGTCGCTTCAATTAAAAACGGTCGTCTTCTATAGAAGACAAGAACCGATTCGGGAGGAACGGCCATGACGACCTTCATCGCCGGCGGTACCGGGTTTATTGGGCGACGGCTTGTTCCGCTCCTGACGCAACGCGGTGAAGAGGTTGTCTGCATGGATATCAATCCGCAGGCCGCCGATTTTCGTCATCTCGGAAATCGGGTGACAGTGGTGCGGGGCGATGTCGGTCAGTTCGACGATGTCATGGCGGTAATGACCGCGGCCAAGCCGCAGCGGGCCATCAATCTCGCCTATTGGCTCGGCAGCACACACCCGCCGCGGGTCGCCTTCAAGCTCAACATCCTCGGCATGGACAACGTGTTCGAGGCCGCGCGCCTCGTAGGCTGCAACCGAGTTGCCTATGCCAGCTCGCTGGCGGTCAGCGGCGAACAGAAATTCTACGGCGACCGCATGGTGACCGAGGATGATTTTCGCCACGGCCACGTGCAATACGCGATGCACAAGATCTTCAACGAGTGGCAGGCGCAGGACTACCGCGAAAAGCACGGCATGGAGATCACCGCGATCCGGCCTGCCAATGTCACGGGGCCGGACAAGATCGTCGGCTCGGTCGATCATGTTTTCTGCATCACGGAGCCGGCGCGCGGCAAGCCGGTGAAATTCCCTTACCGAGACGCGATGCGCTGCCCGATCCATGTCGACGAGATCGCCGAGATCTTCGCCCGCGTGATCATGACCGACAAGCCGCAATACGGGGTCTACAACACCGGCGGCCAGGCGATCAGCCTCGGCGATCTCGCGGATATCGTGCGCGGCTACCTGCCCGATGCGCAGATCACCTTTGACAAGGAGACGGGCGGCCGGGAGCTCTCGGGCAACTATCTCATCGACAATACCCGGCTGGTCTCGGAGTTCGGTGTGCAGTACCGGCCTTACCGTGAGCGGGTGCTGCAGATCATCAACGACGTCCGCAAGGAAGAAGGCCTGCCGCAACTCGCTCCCCAGTAGGCGCGACCCGCGAAAAAACGCGGGCGAAAGCAGCGATTTTGGCTGGCACCCTGGCCTCGAAGCGGCGGTCAACGAGGATAAGAAGAAGGCAATCCAGCACCTTGGTTGAGGACAACGGGTCGTTCTTCGGTTCTTAGGCCTGCGCTGTCTAACTCGAAAGGAGCTGAGCCATGGGACGCGCTTACAAGGTCATCGATGCCGACGGCCACATTCTCGAGCCGCTCGACCTCTGGGATCATTACATGGATCCCGCCTTCCGCGACCGGGCGCCGCGGATCGTGAAAGGTGAGAACGGCAAGGAGCGCCTCATTATCGATGAGCACGCGGTCGGCGACGGGCAGCGGGGCATCGGTCGGATCGGCGCGGTCGGCGCGCGCCAAGGGGTGGTTGAGGCCGACACGCTTGCCTACAGGGACGGCAAGCCGGGCGGCTTCGATCCGCACCAGCGGATTCCTGATATGGATGCCGACGGGATCGATGCCGCCTTCCTCTATCCCAGCCTCGGTCTGTTCTCGGGCGCGATACGTGATCCGGAGCTCGCTGCCGCGACGTGCCGTGCCTATAACCGTTGGCTCGCCGATTATTGCACGCCCTATCCCGACCGCCTGTTCGGCGTGGCGATGCTGCCGCTGCAGGACGTCGGTCTGGCGATAAAGGAGATGAAATTCGCCCGCCAGGAGCTGGGCATGCGCGGTGGCTTCATTCGGCCGAATCCGTATAACGAGAAGGTGATTCATCATCCTAGTTACGAGCCGTTCTGGGCCGCGGCGGAAGATCTCGATTTTTCGATCGGCTTCCACGAAGGGGCGAGCAGCGGCATGCCGACCGTCGGCATCGATCGTTTCGAAGGCCGCGGCGCTCGCCACATCATCTCGCATACGATGGAGATGATGCTGGCTTGCATGAGTGTGATCTGGGGCGGCGTGTGCGAACGCCATCCGAAGGTCCGCATCGGATTCCTCGAGTCCGGTGGCGGCTGGATTGCTCCGTGGCTGGATCGGATGGACCGGCATTTCGATGATCGGGGTTTCAACGATAGCGGGTTGAAAACGCGGCCAAGCGAGCTTTTTCAGCGCAGTTGCTGGATTTCGTTCGAGCCGGTGGAGAACAGCATCAGCGTGCTGGCCGACTATATCGGGCCGCACAAGATTCTGTGGGCGACCGACTACCCGCATCCCGACGGCTTCTTCCCTGGCGCACCGAAGATGATGCTGGATCGCCTGCAAGGCGTCTCGCCGGAGACCAGGCATCAAGTCATGGCGGGCGGCGCCATGGGTTTCTACGGCCTCAACTGAGGCACCAAAAAGCCCGTTGGATGTCGCCTGACACTCGATGCAAGCTCCAGCATTCATCCGCTGGAGGTAGGTCTGAGCACGACCGCGAAGTCCCCCGCCTCACAGTCGGAGTCCGGTGAGCGCACCAGAGCGGACCTGACGCCCGCGAAGAGCATCAGCCATCCCCTGCGGCTTCCTCTTTTGCAACTCGGGAGCGCTTTACATGGTAGGGTTGGCAGACCATGTCGAAGCGCAATGACGATGACGATCGACGGACGCGCAGCCTCGGCGCCTTGGCCGTCATCCTGCTGCTCGCGGTGATCGCGATTTACCTCGTCCAGCGGCTGCGCGCGGCCGCCGAGCTGCAGGACTGCCTCATGTCGGGACGGACCAATTGCGCGCCGATCGAGACGCGATGACGGCGGCCGCCCTTCGCCCGCAGAGCCGCTTGCGAGCGGCCGGCGCGCGCCCTACATCGCCAGCATGGTCCCGCCCGAACGCCGCTTCCGCTCCACCGTGTCGCACTACATCGCCGGGAGGCTGCGTTATCCGCCGGCGCTGATCGCCGCCGTCGCCGGGGCGCTCGGCCTTGCGGGCGAGGACCGCCTGCTCGATCTCGGCTGCGGCCCCGGCTTTCTCGCCATCGCTTTTGCCCCCTTCGTCGCCCATGTCGTCGCCATGGATCCGGAGCCGGGCATGCTGGCGGCGGCGAAGGAAGCGGCGCGGGGCCAGCCGGGGCGGTTCACTTTCGTCCTTGGCGGCTCCGAGGATTTGGGGCCGGAACTCGGGCGCTTCTCGCTCGTCACCATGGGACGCTCGTTCCATTGGATGGACCGCGAGAAGACGCTGGCGCAGCTCGATCGGATGGTGGAGCCCAAAGGCGGCGTCGCGCTCTTCCGCGACCGCCATCCCGATGCTGCGCAAAACGCCTGGTATGCGGCATGGCGCGCGATCCGCGACCGCTATGCCGAAGCCGATCCGCGCCACCACGCCAGGGACCATGAGCGGGTGCTGGGCCAGTCGGCTTTCGCCGATATCCGCCGGCTGACGGAGCGCGTCGAGCGGCGCGCAACCGTCGACGAGCTGGTGGCGCGCTCCTTGTCGCAGTCGACGACGTCGCCGGAGCGGCTGGGCGCGGCGCAAGCGGATTTCGAAGCCGAGCTGCACGCCACGCTCGCGCCCTTTGTCGTCGACGGCACGGTGACGGAGCTGGTCGAGGCCGAGGCGCTGCTGGCGACGCGGCCGCAGCGGTGAGCGGCGGCCATCAGCCGCCGAGATAGGCCTTCACCACGCTGGGATCGGCGCTGAGCTCGGCCGGCGTTCCCGAGAGCACGATGCGGCCGTCGCGCAGGATATAGGCGCGATTGGCGACCGAGAAGCCGGAGCGGAGGCTCTGCTCGGCGAGCAGCACGCTCATGCCTTGGCGCTGCAGCTGCGGCAAGGTGCGGAAGATCGACAGCACGACCTTGGGCGCAAGACCGGTCGACGGCTCGTCGATCAGCAAGAGGCGCGGATCGGTCATCAGCGCGCGCCCGATCGCCACCATCATCTGCTCGCCGCCCGAGAGCGTGCCGGCCTGCTGACGCAGCCGCGTTCCGAGCTCGGGGAAGAGCCCGAGCACGCTGTCGCGCAGCTCGGCGCGCCGCGCCGCGCCGCAGAGCCGCCCGCCGAGCTCGAGATGCTCGGCCACCGACATGCGCGGGAAGAGCTCGCGCCCGCTCGGCACGTGACCGATGCCGGCGCGCGCGACGAGATGCGCCGCGCGCCCGGCGATCGGCTCGCCGAAAAGGCTGATGCTGCCCGAGCGCGGCGCGATGAGCCCGGCTACCGTGCGCAGCAGCGTCGTCTTGCCGGCGCCGTTGGCGCCGAGCAGCACGGTGACGCCGCCGCGATCAACGGCGAGCGACACGCCATGCAGGATGGAGAGCGGCCCGATGCCGGCGACGACGTTGTCGAGGCTGAGCGCCGGGGACGACGCCGTATCGAGCGCCGGCGCGGCAACGCTCATTGCAGCTCTCCCAAATAGGAATGAATCACCGCGGGATCGCGCAGCACCGCCTCGGGCGGCCCTTCGGCGATCTTCCGCCCCTGATCGAGCACGATCATGCGGTCGGAGAGATCGGCGATCGCGGCGATCACATGCTCGACTCCGGCCACGGCGGCGATGCCGAACTCCTTGAGCCGGCGCAGCACGGCGCGAATCTCCTCCTGCTCGTCGCGCGTCATGCCGGCCATCACCTCGTCGAGCAGGATGAGCGTCGGATCGAGCGCGAGCGCGCGCGCCAGCTCGAGCCGGCGCTGACGTCCCGGCGTCAGGCTCTCGGCCGGCTCGAGCCACATCGCCTCGAGCCCGACGGTGGCGAGCGCCCAGGCGGCCTGATCGACGGCATGCGCCGCGCGCCGGCCATTGCCGGCGGCGAGCAGCACATTCTCCCACACCGTCATCGAGTCCATGAGCCGCGGAATCTGGAAAGTGCGCGCGATGCCCAACCGCGCGCGCTCGAAAGCGGAGATCGGCGCCAACGCCGCGCCTTCGAAGAGAACGGCGCCTTCGGTCGGCGGAACGAAGCCGGTGATGGCGTTGAAGAGCGTGGTCTTGCCCGCGCCGTTCGCGCCGATGATGCTGACGGTCTCGCCGCGCCGCACAGTGAGGGAGATGCGATCGAGCGCGACCACGCCGCCGAAGCGCACCGTCAGGTCGCGCACCTCGAGCACGGCATCGCTGCCCGCCGCCGTGCGCGTGGACGCCGCTGGCCGTTCGGCCGCCGGGAAAGCGGCCGGCGCGAGGATTGGGCGGCGGCGCAGCCAGCCGAAGCGATTGGCGACGCCGACGATGCCGCCCGGAAAGGTCAGCACGACGGCGATGACGAGGAGGCCATAGAGCGCCAGCTGCAGGTCCGGGACATAAGCCCAGAGCTCCTCGCCAACCAGCATCAGCACCAGCCCGCCCAGCGCCGGTCCCCACAGCGTGCCGATGCCGCCGAAAAGGGTGAACACCACCACCTGAAGGTCGAGCGTCGGATCGAAGGCGCTGGGCGGGTCGAGGAAGCTGCGGTTCCAGGCGACGATCCCGCCCACCGCCGCCGGCACCAGCGCGCTGAGCACGAAGCTCACCACTTTCACCCGTACCGTCGGCACGCCCAAGGCGGCGGCGGCGCCTTCGTCATCGCGCACGCCCATCGCGGCGAGCCCCCATTGCGAGCGCGAGAAGAAGAGGTTGAGGCCAAAGCCGACCAGCGTCGCCGCCGCCATGGCGAGATAGACCGGGATCGGCGTGAGCTGGGCCGGCAAGGTCAGGCCGACGGCACCGCCGATGAACGGGATGTTCTGCGCCAGCACGCCGAGGATGCGCGCGAGGCCGAGCATGCCGAGCGCGAACATGATGCCGCGCAGGCGCAGCATGACCGTACCCAGCGCCGTGGCGCAGATGACGGAGAGCAGCGCGGCGAGCACGATCGCGACATACCAGGGGATCGGCGTGTGCACGACCAGAACCGCGGTTGCATAGGCGCCAATGCCGAAGAACGCCACCTGGCCGAACGAGAGATAGCCGGTGTAGCCGCTGATGAGGTTCCAGGAGTAGGCGAGCGCGATCGAGGTCAGAACGTCGGTGGCGAGCTGCAGCAGATAGCCCGAGGTGAACAGCGGCGCCGCGAGCGCCAGGGCGACGACGATCGCCGTCGCCGTTGTCGCCAGCGCACGGCGCCGGCGCGCCGTCGCATTCTCTTGCGCGGCCGCGAGCGGCGGTTGGAAGACGGTGTCGATATGCCGCTCCTCGAGGCTCATCGCTTGTCGCTCCAGATCGGCCTTCCGGCTTTGCCGAGGCCTTGCGGGCGCAGGATCATGAAGACGATGAGCAGCAGATAGGGAACGACATATTCGGCATCACCGCCGAGGTAATAGCCGACGAAGGACTGGACGAGGCCGAGCAGCAGCGCCGCCAGCGCCGCGCCCTGGTAGTCGCCGAGGCCGCCCAGCGCGACGATGACGAAGGCGAGGATGGTCAGCGTATCGGCCGTGGGCGCCGCCAGCGGGATCACCAGGATCAGCAGCACGCCCGACGCCGCCGCCAGCGCGGCGCCGATGGCGAAGGCGATGGCGCGCATGCGGCGGACATCGATGCCGCAGCTGAGCGCGCCGATCTGGTTCTGCGAGGTTGCCATCAGCGCCTTGCCCGACGCAGTCCGGCGCAGCCAGATGTGCAGCACGCCCGAGATCGCCGCGCCGAGCACGCCCGAGGCGACGAGCGCCTCGTTGATCGCGAGCCCGCCGATCGACCAGGTGGTCTGGAGATCGGGCAGCGAGACGTATTGCGAGCCGAACAGGTTGAGCCCGCTTTCGACCAGCACATAGGAGAGACCGAAAGTGACCATCAGGCTCAACAGCTCGGCCCGGCGCCCGGCGCTCACCACCGGCTCGATGAGCACGCGCTGCAGCACGACGCCGACCGCGAGCATGACGGCGAAGACGACCGGCAGCAGCAGCAGCGGATTCTGATGCGTCGTCGTCGCGAACCAGAAGGTGAACAGCCCCGCCAGGGTGATGATGGCGCCATGCGCGAGGTTGACGACACCCATCACGCCGAAGACGAGATTCAGCCCCTGGGCGAGCAGCAGATACATCCCGCCCAGAAGGATGCCGTTGATCACAAGCTGCAGCAGCAGCACGAAGCGGCACCCTCTCCGACGGTCTCAGTGCCCGAGATACGGGATTTGCGGCTGCCCCTCGGCCAGGGCGACCGGCCAGACGAGCTTACGCCCGCCATCCTGGATCTGGAACATGTACTGCTTGAACTGCGTGCCGATGCCGTAGGGGCCGGCCTTGAAGGTGCCTTGCACCGTTTCGACCGGATGCTCCATCAGCCAGTCGCGCAGCTTGGTCTGGTCGAGCGATTTGGTGGCGGCGACGGCGGCGCCGAGGACCTCGATCGCCGAATAGGTGGCGGCGGCGTGGTAGTCGGGATCCTCGTGGTATTTCGCCTTGTAGGCGGCGATGAACTCGGCATTGCCGGGGGTCTTCAGGCTCGCCCACCAGGTCGTGTTCGAGATGATGCGGTTGGCGATCGGGCCGAGCGCGCTGGTGAACTGCGCCTCGGCCGGGCCGATGGTCTCGGCCAGGAATTTCGGCGCGAAGCCGACGCGCTGCAACGCCTGAGCGAGGCCGACCGCGTCGGGATAGTAGCTGCAGGCGACGACGACGTCGGGATTGGCGTTCTTGACGGCGAGCGCGATCGAGGAGAAATCCGGCTGCGGCAAGGCATAGGTCGTGTTGTAGACGACCGGCATGCCGAGCTTCTCCGCCTGCGCCTGGCGTGCCTTGCCGCAGGCCAAGGAGTAGGCCGATTGCAGCGCCAGGATCGCGACATTATGCGCGCCATGGCTCTGCGCCAGCGGCAGCATGCCCTCGAGATACCCGGTCGAGGTGGCGATGCCCTGGATGTTCCAGAGATTGCCCTCGACGAAGATGTCGGGGAGCGAGGCGCCGGGATCGATCAG
>Ga0335079_10004611_pt1 | contig 15856 bp, 9 predicted proteins | sample Lox_Sample_33_FD_206719 | JGI IMG/M metagenome (GOLD analysis project Ga0335079, IMG submission 206719) | Soil microbial communities from Loxahatchee National Wildlife Refuge, Florida, United States - Lox_Sample_3.3 | ecosystem: Environmental > Terrestrial > Soil > Wetlands | place: USA: Florida... | reverse complement strand
GTGGTGGATCTGGAAGCCCCACTCGCGCGACCAGTGCCAGTAGAGGAAGTCGCTCGCTGAGTGCTCGCGATACCAGTCCCACTCGACGCTCTCCCACAACCGCGTGATGCGCGCGGCGAGCTCGTGCTCGGCGGGGGTCGGCGCGTCGAAGTACTGACGCGCGAGGAGCAGCCCCTGCATCATGAAGGCCGTCTCGACCAGATCGCCGCCGTTGTCGAGCATGCCGAAGAGCGGCATCGTCTGGCCGGTGGAGCCGTTCATGTAGTGTGACCAGGCGCCGTGATAGCGCGGCGCCCGCTCGAGGAAGCCGACGATCCTCTCCAGGCGCTCGCGGGCCTGAGCGCGCGTGACAAAGCCGCGGCTCGCGCCGACGATGAGCGCGCCGACTCCCATGCCGCTCGCCCCGGTGGCCACCAGGCGATCGTCGCCCGGCAGATTCTCGTGCGCCATGCCCGAGGCTTCATCGGCCCCGTCCCAGTAGTACTGGAACGCCGCCTCCTGCAGCATCGTCAGCAGCTCCTCATCCGTGAACGGGCGCGTCGTCACGCGCACCGCGGCGCTCGGCGAAGACTCGCGCCCGCGCGAGTCCGCCGCGGTGACGCGATACCAGGCGGTCTTGCCGGGCTCGCCCAGCCAGTCGAAGAAACGGTGCTCACCGCCGTGCTGGATGCCGATCGGGGTGTACTCGCGTCCGCCATCGGTGGAGCGGTACACCACCACGTGATCCCAGGGGTCGTGCTCGTCGTCCTGCCAGCGCACGATCGCATGACGCTCATAACCACTGGCCGCGACCGCCTGCGGTGCGCGCGCCGGCGCCGCCGCCGCCGGGTCTTCGTCCTCGACCCGGATGTCATCGATCAGCATCGTGTGCGCCGCCCCATCGGCGCGTCCCTGGTGGAAGACCACGCTCTGCAGCCACTCGGCCTGGAACGGATACACCGAGCCGGTGTGAAGCGCCGCCAGCGCAATCCGCACCAGCGTCCAGCGTTTCGCCGGCAGGTCACCGGCGAAACGGCCGAGCGGCTCGGCGACGGTGAAACTCGCGGGTCGCGTCGCCACCTGCAGACCCTCGCGTGCATCCGACAGGAGGATCTGCGGCAGGTCGGCCGCCGCTATCGGCTCCAACGAGTACAGCCAGAGGCTCAGCGTCTGTCCGCTCATCTGCGGGTATCGGTTCGGGAAGGCGAGCAGGTGAATCTCCGCCTCCCAGCTGCCGCCCTCGCGCGATACCCAGGCGAGTCGCAGCGCGTTCGGCGGCGAATGGAACACGCTCGAGTCGACCGGGATGCGGCTGTCCTGTCGCTCGAGAGAGCTCGGTGCGACCGCCGCCGCCTCGCTGTACCAGTACCCGCCGCCCTGCTGGCTGTTGTCGAACACCACGTGACGGTAGTAGTCATGGTCGCCGGCAGCATGAGCGGCCGGGGCGAGCAACGCCATCGCGAGTGCCGCGACCGAGGCCGCAGTTGCCAGCGTGCGGGCGCTCATGGCAGCGGCCGGCATTCGAGCGCGCAGATCGCGTGCGCGATGTATCCGGCGGCTGTGGCGAATGCGCCGCCGCCCGGTTCCATCACCGCCGTGTCCGGGTTGATCCCTTCGGAGACGATGCCGGCGTCCCAGGCGCTCGCGAGCAGGATCTGCTCGGCGCGCTCGCGCGAGCGCTTCAGCCGCAGCTCATCCGCGATCATCCAGGACGTGGTGAAGGGCAGGCGGTAGCTGCCGGGCAACCCGTAAGGGTGGCCGGCATAGGAATACTTGTAGTGAGAGGAGTGCAGCCAGTCGTAGGTGCGACGGAAGAGGGGATCGTCCTCGCTGATGAAGCCGAGCAGAGGGAGCTTCATGAGCGAACCCGGCGGGATCTCGGTCGCGACGAACTGATGCCCATCGGTTGCGGAGGCAAACATCGCGCCGCCGGCGCCGGGCACATCGCTCACGATCGTGTGAGCCATGATCGCCGTACGCAGCGCCGCGGCCTGCCGCGCGGTCTCGCGCGCTGCCGGGTCCTTGAGGCGCTCGAGAATGACGGCGAGATCGGTGAGCGCGCGCCAGGTGAGTACGTTGTCGTAGGTGATGAACGGCAGCTTCTGGAACTCGTCCTGCGCGTCCTGCAGCGAGCTGTAAAGACCCGTGGCCCCATCCCGGCGCGACAGCAGCCGCTGGTGCAGCAGGCGCAGCGCCTCGCGATGCTGCTCGAAGAACGCGAGGTCGTGGGTGCGATCGAGGTACGCGGCCGCGGCGATGAGCGGCGCGTCGGCCTCGTCGAGCTCGAAGCCGTCTTCCAGCACCACCCCATCGATGAATCGGCTGTGCGTGCCGGCATTGGCGAGCTGCGTGCCGAGCGCGTAGCCGAGCGCTTCGCGGGCAAACTGCGGGTCGGAATCGAGAAGCCCCGGGAAGCTCCAGAGCATCGCGTCCCGGTCCCAGTAGGCCGCCGAGACGTAGTAACGCGGGCTGCGCGAGGTGACGCCGACGAGCTGTTCGGTGTCGATCGTGCGGCCCCAGGCATAAAGTCGTGTAAAGAGGAGGTTGCGGTTCATCAGCCGGTCGAGCTCGGGGCGGCCGGTCGTGCGGGTGCGGGCGCGGCACCAGGCGGCCGTCTCGGCGATCATCCCGTCGGCTCCGTGCCGCTCGAGCATCTCGCGGAGCGAGCGCGCGTTGTGCGCCGAACTGAACTCCTCGATGCCGACCGCGAGCACGAACAGGGCCTCGGCGGACTCACCCGGCTGGAGTGTCGCGGCCCGGTTGGCGTCCGCCTGCGGGGCGACCGACACGGGCGGCACCGTCACCGTCGCCTTGGAGCCGGGGTGCACGATCGCCCACGAGAAGCGGGTGTCATTGGTGATGTAGCTGTAGGCCTCGCCCGGATCGACCCAGGGCGCGGGCCCGATGGCGCGCTCACCGCGCAGCGCCACCGGCACGTAGGTGACGCGCGCGAGGCTGCCGAAGGAGCTCTTCAGCCCGAGCGTCGCCTGGACGGTTTCAGTGCGCCGATTGGTGACCGTGAGGCGCACGAACGCGGCACGGTATCCGGGTGGGGCGCAGTAGGTGAGCGTGAGGTGCAGGCCGTCACGCTCCTGCTCGGCATACGGAATCCAGTCGGAAATGAGGCTCCACTTCAGGGCATCGAGCGGCTCACGCACACTGCCGCTCTGGGTGCTGGTCGCCAGGTAGGGCTCGATCACGGGTTTCCCGGGCTCGCCGGCCGGCTGGAGGAGCCCCCGGTCGCGCATGGATAGCGCGTTGAACGTCATCAGGGCGCCGTCGCTGAGGCGAATCTCCGGCAGCGCAATCCACTCATTTCCCGTGGCCACCACGTCGCCGGCGCCTGCGCTGAGCGGCGCGGCCTCGGGAGCGGCCCGAGCCGCGGACGCCGAGAGCGTCACGAGGGCGGCGATCATGAGGAGGCGTCCCACGGGCGCGCGAGCGGCTTCAAGAGACATCGAGTCCCCGTTCGTGTGGCGTGTCGGCTGTGGCGTCCGGCCCACAATCCCGCGGGTGCCGGTGGCAGCTTCTTGACATCCGGAAGTGAAGGAGTACGCTCTTCCGCAGCCGTAAGCAAGCGTTTACATGAGTCATGTAAACGCTTGCACTGGGAGGGGGCCCGCGGTGAGTCTCAAAGGCGTTGCGCGTGAGGCACGCGTCTCAAGCGCGATTGCGTTGCATATCTGCGGTCGATTTTTTGCCGATCCGGTGACCTCCGCGCCGGCTGGCGTTTCCATTTCCATCGCTTACCGTCCGTGCGTGCGGCCCGCGTCGCACGGCGCGTGTACACACCTGGAGTCCCAATGAGCAAGCAGCGCTTTCGCCGTGGCAATCGTTTGTTCGGATCACCGGCACCCATGGGGCGCATGACGGTCGCCGCCGCAGTGGCTGCGGCACTCATGGCGCCTTCGGTCGTTCTGGCGCAGTCGGCCGACGCCACTCTGGCCGGCTACGCGGCGCCGGGCGCCACGGTGACCGTGCACAGCACGGCGACCGGACTCACGCGTCACGGTACGGCGGGCGCTGACGGACGCTATGTGATCGCGGGCCTGCCGCCCGGCGACTACACCGTAGACGCGGGCGCCGGCACCGCGCAGCCGGTCACGCTGCAGGTGGCCACGACGACCCAGCTCGACCTGCTCGCCCAGGTCACCGTCACCGGCAGCCGGATCGTGCATCAGGAGGTGCTGACCTCGGAAGTCGGTCAGGTGGTGTCGCTGCACGACATCGACGTGCTGCCGCAGTACACGCGCAACTTCATGGAGTTTGCGAACCAGGTCCCGGGCATGCAGTTCCAGGTCGACAGCAACGGCAACACCAACCTGCGCGGCGGTGCCCAGCTCTACACCAACGTCAACGTCTACATCGACGGTGTCAGCCAGAAGGACTACGTGTTCGGCGGCATCACCGGGCAGGAGGGCCCGGGGCAGGCCGGCGACCCGGGCAACCCCTTCCCGCAGCTCGCGGTCCAGGAATACAAGGTCCTCACCTCGAACTACAAAGCGGAGTTCGGCGACGCGGCGAGCGCCATCATCGTGGCCCAGACCCGCTCCGGCACCAACCAGTTCGAGGGTGAGTCCTTCCTCACCTTCACCAACCAGAACCTGCGCGCGGCTACTCCCGCGGAGCTCGCGGCAGGCCAGCCCAAGGCGGCGGCGCCCAGTTGGGAGTTCGGCGCCTCCGAGGGCGGCCCGATCATCCAGGACAAGCTTCACTTCTTCGTCACCTTCGAGCGCAAGACGCTGTCGGAGCAGAATGTGGTCTATCCGGGTGGCGGCGCCGATCCGGCGGTCGTGAACCCGCTGCTGCCGGCGGGCGTCGCCTCGCAGTTCGGGCCTACCACCAACCCCTTCACCGAGGATCTGGGCTTCGGGAAGCTCGACTGGGAGCCGACGGAATCTGATCGTCTCGAGCTGACCGCCAAGCTTCGCTACGAGCGGTCGCTGCAGGGAGCGGCCGGCCAGACGGCGGCCTCGGCCGCCTCTCACTACGTGAACGAGGACACGCGCTACATGCTGCTGTGGACGCATGCCTGGCAGAGCGTGCTGAACGAGCTGCGGGTCACCTCGCAGAACACCACCTCCAACACCAACGCCGCACCCAGCCCGCAGTTCGATTACTACTATTACCCGGTTCCGGGCAGCTTCAACACCGTCGACAACCTCATCAACGTCGGCGGCCCCGGAGCGGGCGTGGGATTTCGCTACGAGCAGTCGGGTACCGGGATTCAGGATGACCTGACTTTTACCAACCTCGCCGACCACACGCTCAAGGTGGGGGCGCATTTCCAGGCCATCGATCTGGTCGCCGAGGCGGGTACGGTGAACCTGAATGACGCGGTTTACTACGAGGCGGTCTCGGGCGCCGGCGTCTTTGCAAACCCGTACGAGGTGCAGTTCCCGGTGAGCTTCGCCGGGGCCGGCGCCCCGCGCGTCGACTCGAAAGACCAGCAGCTCGGCTTCTACCTGCAGGATGACTGGACGGTCAACCGCAACCTCACGATCAATGCGGGACTGCGCTGGGATTACGAGAAAGTACCCCTGTTCAACAACTACGTGACCCCGGCCGCCCTGGTGACTGCGCTCAACTCACCCGGAGCCCTGGCGGGCTACAGCCCGAACGTGACCTACGCCCAACTGCTCGCCATGTCGTACCCCGGCGATCCGGCCACCAACATCAACGACTACATCAGCACCGGCTCGAATCGCAAGGCACCGACGAACGAGTGGCAGCCGCGTTTCGGGTTCGCGTACGACATCAACGCGGATCAGCACTACGTGGTCTTCGGCGGCTATGCCCGGTCTTTCGACCGCAACCTCTTCAACACGCTGTCGTACGAGACGACCAAGGTGGGCCTGTACAACAACCCGCAGATCTACTTCCCATCGCCGTTCACCCAGGACTCGTTCGGGCCGTGCGCGACGGCGGCGGACGTCGATCCGACCGACCACTGCTACGCCTGGAATCCCAATTACCTGACGGCGGCGGGGCTCGCGACCATTCCGGTGTCCACTTCCTCGCATGAAGTGGACATGATCAACAACAACATCAAGGTGCCGCACTCCGACCAGATCAGCATCGGCTTTCGCACGCGCCTCTCGGATTGGGATGCGGCGGTGGTGTTCTCGGACATCAAGAGCTACGACGCTCTGATCGGTCACCTCGGGCTGCGCTACGCGGACGGGTCCTACTACAGCAACCAGGGCGCGCCGTGGGGCGCCTTCGGGAGCCTGAACGGTTATGGTGCGCTCATCCTCTGGGACAGCGCCGGCAGGGATACCAACCAGCAGATCACCGCATCGCTCGGCAAGGCGTACACGCCGGCTTCCGGCTGGAGCGCTTCGGTAGCCCTCACGTACTCGAACGCCTACCAGAACAACGTCGCCGGCGTGAATCCCTATGCCGGCAATCCGAATGCCTATCTGTTCGATCTGCCCAGCCCGAAGGATTACCCGATGCTGCCTTCGACCGCCGTGCCGAAGTATCGGCTGGTGTCCACGGGCAGCTACGACCTGCCATGGGGCCTGCGGGTGACCGGCAAGCTCGAAGTGTCGACCGCGACCTACATCGATTCGATCTTCGGTTGCGGCTCCAACACGTGTAACGGGATCAACGGTTCTGCCCTGGCGTACAGCGCCAAGATTCCGAACACCATCGGCTACCGGGACGTCGACCTGTCGCTGGCGAAGTCGTTCGGCATCTGGCGGGAAGTGAAGGGCACCGTCCGCCTGGATGCCCTGAATATATTCGACTTCCACAACTACGACCCGAATGCGGCCATCTGGCCCTCGCAGACCATGAGTCCGCATTACAACGCGCAGGGCCCAATCATCGGCTTCCCGCGCACCTTCAGGCTCACGGGGAACCTCTCGTGGTGATCTGAAGAGGCGTCATCGCCTACACTCGGGGGAGGGCTGTTGCCCTCCCTCGTTTGTCTCAGGAACCTTCGTGACGGATCAGGACTCCATGCAGCGACCGGGTGAGCCGCTTCGCTCGGTCGTCATCGTCGGCGGGGGCAGCTCCGGGTGGATGACGGCTGCCGCGCTCACGAAATCCTTTGGCAAACGGCTCGCGGTGACGCTGGTCGAGTCCGAGGAGATCGGCATCATCGGGGTCGGCGAGTCGACGGTCCCGCATCTGCGCGACTTCAACCGCCTGCTGGAGATCGACGAGGCGGACTTCGTGCGCCGCACCCGCGGCACGTTCAAGCTCGGCATCCAGTTCAACGACTGGCTCCGTCCCGGAGACTCCTATGTCCACGGATTCGGCACCATCGGCCGAAGCCTGGGGTTCCTCGACTTTCACCAGTACTGGCTCAAGGCGAGGAAACTCGGCCTGGCGAAGGACATCGGCCACTATTCGATCAACACACTCGCCGCGCCCCAGGGCAAATTTCTGGTGCCGCCGGCCGATGCACCGCCGAACACGCCGCTCGCTGACATCGTCTATGCCTACCAGTTCGATGCCGCGCTGTATGCCCAGTACCTGCGCAGCTACGCCGAAGCCCGCGGCGCCACGCGGATCGAGGGCAAGGTTGTCGAAGTCAGGCAGAACGCCGCGAGCGGATTCGTCGAAGGCGTTCGCCTCGAGAGCGGCCAGACGGTGGCCGGCGATCTCTTCATAGACTGCTCGGGCTTTCGCGCCCTGCTGATCGGGGGCACGCTCCAGCAGCCGTTCCAGGACTGGACGCACTGGCTGCCGCTCGACCGGGCGATTGCGGTTCCCTGCGAGAAGGTCGGTCCGCCCACGCCGTACACGCGTGTCACCGCGCGCACGGCCGGCTGGCAATGGCGCATCCCACTGCAGCATCGCACCGGCAACGGCCACGTCTACAGCAGCCGCTTCATCAGCGACGAGGCGGCCGGAGCCTTCCTCCTCGGCCACCTCGACGGCAAGCCGCTCGCGGATCCCTCGAAGCCGATCCGCTTCGCCGCCGGCAAGCGCGCCAAGCTCTGGGACAAGAACGTCGTGGCCATCGGGCTCGCGGGCGGCTTCCTCGAGCCGCTGGAGTCCACGGCCATATTCCTCGGCCAGTCGGGGATCACGAGGCTGGTGCAGCTCTTCCCCCGCCTGGATTTTGATCCGGTGCTCGAGCAGACCTACAACGCGCAGTCGCAGTTCGAGTACGAGCGCATCCGGGATTTCCTGATCCTGCATTATTGCGCTACGGAGCGCGACGACTCGGAGCTGTGGCGCTACTGCCGGAACATGAGCATCCCGGAGTCGCTCCGCGAGTACATCAGGCTGTTCGCCGACTCCGGCCGCTTCTTCCGCAATGGCACGGAGCTGTTCGCGGTCACCAGCTGGGCGCAGGTCATGCTCGGGCAGGGGATCATGCCGCGCAGCTACCACCCGGCGGTCGACTGGGTGAGCGACTCCGACCTGAAGTCATTCGTGGAAGGCATGGAGAAGGTGATCGCCAAGTGCGTCTCCATCATGCCTAAACACGAGGACTTCATAGCCCGCCATTGCGCGGCGCTGTAGCGGGCACTCGGGCATGAGGCTCTCTTCAAACCGACCTCAGCGCACCGGCCTTTCGGGGCCCCTGGTCGCATCGGCGTGCGCGGCCGCCTGCTTCGGTTTCGGCATGCGCAGCTCGGCGCATGAGCCCGGCGCACCCGCGGCGATGGAGTTCGCCGATCTGGCGCACTACGCCCGGGCGAATCGCGCGCTGCGGCCGCCCGCTGCCGGGGAGTCGCGGGTCGTCTTCCTCGGCGACTCGATCACGCAGTCGTGGGGAGATCTTCAGCCTGACTACTTTGCCCGCGCCGACCGAATCAACCGCGGGATCAGCGGGCAGACAACCCCGCAGATGTTGCTGCGCTTCCGCCAGGACGTCCTGGCACTCAAGCCCGCCGTCGTGCACATCCTTGCCGGGACCAACGACATCGCCGGCAACGCGGGCCCGATGGACCTCGAGGCCACCGAGGACAACCTCGCCTCGATGATCGATCTTGCGCGGGCCAATCATATCCGGGTCGTCGTGGGTTCGGTGCTGCCCGCCACCGATTACCCCTGGCGGCCGGGACTCAACCCAGGGCCGAAGATCCTGGCGCTGAACGACTGGCTCGAACGCTACGCCCGCGAGCGAAATCTCATCCTGGTGGACTATTACTCGGCGTTGACGGACGGCAAGCTGGGAATGCGCCCGTCGTTCGCTCCGGATGGCGTTCACCCCTCCCTCGAGGGCTATCAGGTCATGAGGCCGCTCGCCGAGGCGGGCATAGCGGCGGCGTTACGGCAGGCGAACCCGCGGAGGTAAGGCACTTGAGCTGCATTCGATCGATACCGGTGCTGTTGGCGGGGCTGTGTCTCATGATGCCTGCGGCGCGTGCCGAGGAGAGCATCGTCGTCGACGCCAGCGCGCCGGGACGGCCGCTGCCGCACTTCTGGGAGCACATGTTCGGCTCCGGGCGCGCGGTGCTGAGCCTGCGCGAGGGCTATCGCGACGACATGCGCGCGGTGCGCGCCGTCACCGCCTTCTCCTATGTGCGCTTCCACGCCATCTTTCACGACGAGGTGGGTCTTTACAGCGAGGACAAGAGCGGGCAGCCGGTCTACAACTTCTCCTACATCGACCAGATCTACGACGGCCTGCTCGCCAACGGCGTGCGGCCCTTCGTCGAGCTCGGCTTCATGCCGGGGTCTCTGGCGAGCGCGCCGACGCATCAGAGCTTCTGGTACAAGCCGTTCTCAGCGCCGCCGAAGGACTACGCGCGTTGGGACGCGCTGATGACGGCGTTCGCGCAGCATCTGATCGCCCGCTACGGCATCGACGAGGTGAGCCAGTGGTACTTCGAGGTGTGGAATGAGCCCAACCTCGACTTCTGGGCCGGGCAACCCTCGCAGTCTAGCTACTTCACTCTGTACGACCACACCGCGCGCAGCCTGAAGGCGGTGGATGCGCGCTTGCGGGTCGGCGGTCCCGCCACGGCGCAGGTGGCCTGGGTGGGTGATTTCATCCGCCACGTCACGGCCGAGCACGTCCCGGCGGACTTCGTCTCCTCCCATATCTATGGCGACGACACCTCGCAGGACATCTTCGGCGTGCCCGGGAACATCCCGCGCAACCGCATGGTGTGTCGCGGCGTGGAGAAGGCCCACCAGGAGATCCAGGCCTCGCCCCAGCCCTCGCTTCCCTTCATCCTGAGCGAATTCAACGCCAGCTGGGGGAACCACCGCGAGGTGACCGACGCGCCCTACATGGGTCCGTGGCTGGGCGAGACCATCCGCCAGTGCGACGGGCTCGTTCAGGACATGTCGTACTGGACGTTCTCGGATGTGTTCGAGGAGCAGGGCGTGGTGAAGACGCCATTCTACGGCGGATTCGGGCTGCGGGCGGCGGGCGGGATCCCCAAGCCCGCGTTCAACGCCTTCGCGCTCATGCACCAGCTCGGTGAGGAGCGACTGCCGCTCGCGGCCGAGGGCACTCTGCTCACGCGCCGCAGGAACGGAGCTCTGGTGCTCGCGCTGTGGAACTACGCCGAGCCCGGCGCGACGGTCGCCGCGCGCCGCGTGGTGCTCGAGTTCCGCCACGTCGCCGCGCAGCGTGTCGACCTGCAGTCGATGGACGATACCCACGCCAATGTGATGACGGCCTACCAGAGCATGGGCTCGCCCCAGTATCCGACTCAAGCGCAGATCGCCGAGCTGCGACGCGCGGGCGCGCTCGCCCCTGCGGTCCATCGCGCCCTCAAGGGAGGCACCCTGACCCTCGAGATCCCCTCGGACGGTCTCACGATCGTGACGGTGCCTGCGGGCAGATGAGAGCAGCGGCCGCCAGGAAGGGACCGACCCCGGTGACGATCAGGGACGTCGCCCACAAGGCGCGCGTCTCGATCGCGACGGTCTCCCGCGCGCTCAACGACACGGGCAAGGTACGACCGGAGATCCGCGAGCGCGTGCTGCGTGCCGCGCGCAAGCTCCGCTATACGCCGCATGGCGCGGCGAGAAGCCTCATCTCGGGCCGTACGCACACGGTCGGCCTGCTGCTGCCCGACCTGCACGGCGAGTATTTCTCGGAGCTGATTCGCGGGGTGGATCGCGCGGCGCGCCGGCGCGGCCTGCATCTGCTCGTCTCGAGCTCCCACGGCAGCGCGAGCGAGGCGGCGAGCGCCGTGCGGGCGCTCAACGGGCGCATCGACGGGCTGCTGGCGATGGTTCCGGGCGAGGACGCCGACTTCATTCAGGAGGCACTGCCGCAGACTCTGCCCACGGTGCTGCTCAACAGCCGCGCGCGCGGCGGGCAGTACCCGGCCTTCGTGGTCGACGATTTTGGCGGTGCGCGCGCCATGACGCGTCATCTGATCGAGCGCGGCTACCGGCGGATCGCGCACATCCGTGGTGCTGCGGGGAACCTGCAGGCCGAGGAACGCCTGCGCGGCTACCGTGCGGCTCTCAAGGGGAGCGGCGCGGCGCCGGCGATCGTGATCGAGGGCGATTTCACCGAGGAGAGCGGCTACCGCGCCGGGCAGGCGCTCGCCGCCGGTGCCGGGCGGCCGGACGCAGTGTTTGCCGCCAACGACATGATGGCGGTGGGTTGCCTGGTCGCGCTGCGCGAGGCCGGCATCCGCGTGCCGCAGGACATAGCGCTCACCGGCTTCGACGACATTCCGCTGGCGCGCTTTCTCAGCCCGCCGCTCACCACCGTGCAGGCGGACGTCGCCACACTCGGTCAGCGCGCGCTCGAGCGGCTCGCGGCGCTCATAGAGGGGGAGGCTGCGGCGGACGCGCCTGCGACCGAGCGGCTCTCGGTCGAGGTGGTCGTGCGCGGCTCCTCCGGCGCCGCGCCCGCGGCGGGAGAAACCTCGGCCGGCTTGCCACGATGACGGCACGGCGGGTGCGGGCGCGCAAACTGCTCGTGTGGCTCGCCGCCGGCCTGTGCGCCATCGCCGCGTCGGGCCATGCGGCCGTGCCCGTGGCTCACGCGCCGGCCCTCGATCCCTTCTTCGAGGATCTCGAGAAGCGCACCTTCCTGTACTTCTGGGAGACGGCCAATCCGCAGAACGGCCTGGTGCCGGATCGCGCCCCCGGGAAGTCGTGGGCGAGCATCGCCGCGGTCGGCTTCGCGCTCACCGCGTACCCGATTGGCGTCGAGCGCGGCTACGTCTCTCGCGAGGCGGCCCGCACGCGCGTGCTGGCGACGCTGCGCTTCTTCGCCTCGACCACCGCGCAGCATGGCTTCTTCTATCACTTCATCGATATGCAGGACGGGGCGCGGCGCGACCGCTCGGAGGTGTCGACCGTCGACACAGCGCTCCTGCTCGGCGGCGTGCTGGTGTGCGAGAGCTATTTCGACGGCGCCGCTCCCGAGGAGGCCGAGATCCGGCGCCTCGCCGCGACCATCTACGAGCGCGCGGACTGGACCTGGGCCGAGCCCCGGCCGCCCGGGATAGTGATGGGCTGGAGACCGGAAGTGGGTTTCCTGGACGCCAACTGGCGCGGCTACAACGAGGCCATGCTGGTGTACATCCTCGCACTCGGCTCCGGCACCCACCCGGCGCGCGCCGATGCCTGGCAGGAGTGGACCCGTAACTACGACAAGCACTGGGGCACCGTCTACGGGCAGACGTATCTGTCCTTCGGGCCGCTCTTCGGGCACCAGTATTCTCACGTGTGGATCGACTTTCGCGGCATCCAGGATGACTACATGCGCGCGCATGGCCTCGACTACTTCGAGAACAGCCGCCGCGCGACCTACGCGCAGCGCGCCTACGCGATCGCCAATCCGCAGCACTGGCGCGACTACGGGGAGAATGTCTGGGGACTCACGGCGTGCGAGGGTCCGGGGAATTCGACGCAGCTCTACCAGGGCGGGCGGCGGCACTTCTACGGCTACGCGGCGCGCGGCGTGGGACTGAAGCAGATCGTCGACGACGGCACCATCGCTCCGACCGCGGCGCTCGGCTCACTCCCCTTCGCTCCGGAGATCGTGATTCCAGCCGCGCTCGAGATGCAGCGGCGCTTCGACGGCTCGCTGTACTCAACCTACGGGTTCCGCGACGCGTTCAACCCGAGCGTCGACAGCGGCTGGTTCGATGAGCACTACCTGGCGATCGATCAGGGCCCGATCCTCGCCATGCTCGAGAACTATCGCACCGGGCTCGTGTGGCGCATCATGCAGCGCAATGAGCATATCCGGCGTGGCCTCGAGCGCGCGGGATTCCGGGGCGGCTGGCTGCAGAATGCCCCCTAGGACCTGGCGCGGATCCGGGGTAGGGTGGCGATTTCCCGCGGTGCTCGCGGCGCTGCTGTGCGCAGGCTGCGGCGCCTCCTCCTCCGCGCATCGCACGCTCACCGTGTGGGCGGTGGGCCGGGAGAGCGAGATCATCGCGAAACTCCTGCCGGAGTTCTCGCGCCGTCATCCCGACCTCGAGGTGCGCGTGCAGCGGCTGCCATGGAGCGCCGCGCACCAGATGCTGCTCACCGCGTTCGCGGGCGATGCGACCCCCGATCTGTGCCAGCTCGGCAATTCATGGCTTCCCGAGTTCGCCGCCCTCGGGGCGCTCGAGCCGCTCGAGGAGCGGGCGGCGCGTTCGGCCGTCGTCCAGCCGGCCGACTACTTTCCCGGCATCTGGGACACCAATGTCCTCGGCGGCCACCTGTACGGCGTGCCGTGGTACGTGGACACGCGCCTGCTCTTCTATCGCCGCGATCTGCTCGCGCAGGCAGGCTTTGCCGCGCCACCGCGCACCTGGGCCGAGTGGTCCGGGATGCTGGCGGCGATCAAGGCGCAGGTGGGACCGGAGCGCTACAGCGTGCTCCTGCCGCTCAATGAGTTCGAGCCGCTGCTGGTACTGGCGTTGCAGCAGCCCGACCCGCTGCTGCGTGACGACGGACGCTTCGGCAACTTCGAGAGCGCCGGATTCCGCCGCGCACTCGGCTTCTACCGCGAGGCCTTCGTCCGCGGCTGGGCGCCGCCGGTCGCGAATACCCAGATCTCGAACGTCTGGGACGAGCTCGGGCACGGCTATTACTCGTTCTATATATCGGGTCCGTGGAACATCGCGGAGTTCAGGCAGCGGCTGCCCCCGGAGCGGCAGGGGAGCTGGATGACGGCGCCGATGCCCGGTCCCGACGGCCCCGGTGCCTCCGTCGCCGGCGGCTCGAGCCTGGTGGTGTTCCGCCGCTCGCGACACCGGGAGGATGCGTGGCTGCTGCTCGAATTTCTCTCCGAGCCCGCGGTGCAGCGGCGCTTCTACGAGCTGAGCGGGGACCTGCCGCCGCGCCGCAGCTCCTGGGATGATCCGCGGCTCGCCGACAACGTCTACGCGCATGCCTTCCGCGAGCAGCTCGAGCGCCTGCGGCCGAGCCCCAAGGTGCCCGAGCTCGAGCGCATCGTGACCGAGATGCGCCTGGTCGCCGAGCGCGTGGTGCACGGCGATCTCAGCGTCGACGAGGGCGCCGTCGATCTCGATCGTACGGTGGACGCCATCCTCGCCAAGCGCCGCTGGATGCTGGCGCGCGCCGCGGCGACACCGTGAGAACGAGTCTTGCCGGCTGGCTGTTCGCGGCGCCTGCGCTCGCCATCATCGGGGTGTTCTTCTTCGTGCCGGTGCTGGGCGCGCTTGCGGTCAGCCTCACTGATTTCGACCTGTACGCGCTCGCCGACATCCGCAACCTGCGCTTCGTGGGGCTCGAGAACTACCGCCACCTGATGCACTCGCGGGATTTCTGGCGCGCACTCGGCAACACCAGCTACTTTGTCGTGCTCGCGGTGCCGCTGTCGCTCCTCACCTCGCTCGCGGCGGCGCTGCTCGTCAACTCGCGCCTGGTACGCTGGCCGGCTCTGTTCCGCACCGCCTGCTTCGCGCCGGTGGTGGCGACGGCGGTCGCAGTGGCCCTGGTGTGGCGCTATCTGCTGCATACCCGCTACGGCCTCCTCAACTGGGCGCTCGGCGGGCTCGGCGTGCGTCCGATCGACTGGCTGGGAGATCCGCACTGGGCGATGCCGGCGATCGTGCTGTTCGCGGTGTGGAAGAACTTCGGCTACAACATGATCATCCTGATCGCAGCGCTGCAGGCGATCCCCGAGGACCTGCACGAGGCCGCGCGCCTGGACGGCGCCGGGCCGTGGCAGGAATTGCGCCGCGTGACGCTGCCGATGCTGCGCCCGACGCTGGCGCTGGTCACGATCCTGACGGTGGCCGGCTACTTCCAGCTGTTCGCCGAGCCCTTCGTCATGACACAGGGAGGGCCGCTGCAGAGCACGATGAGCGTGCTGTATCTCATGTACGAGGAGGGCTTCAAGTACTGGAACCTCGGCACCGCCTCGGCGGTCGCGTTCCTGCTGTTCCTCATCGTGCTGATCCTCACCACGCTGCAGATGCGTTTCCTGCGCCGCGCGGAGGCGGCGTGAGGCGGCGCGGCGCGCAGCTGCTGCTGCACACGGCGCTCCTCATGCTTGCCGTGGGGGCGCTGCTGCCGCTGCTGTGGATGGTGGCGGCCTCATTCATGCCGGCGGGCACCGCCAGCGTCTCGCCGCCGCCGCTCCTGCCGCACCACCCGACGACCGCCAACTACCGGCTGCTGTTCGCCAGCCAGGGCATGGGACGCTATTTCGCCAACAGCCTGTGCCTCGCGCTCCTCTGCACGGTGTCCTCGCTCCTGTGCAACTCGCTCGCCGGCTTTGCGTTCGCCAAGCTGCGCTTCGCCGGGCGCGAGGCGCTGCTGCGGGTGCTGCTGGCGGCGCTGGTGATCCCGAGCCAGGTGGCGATGATGCCGCTGTTCCTCATGATGAAATGGCTCGGCTTCGTCAACACCTACGCAGGCGTCGTGGTGCCGGCGGCGGCCAGCATCTTCGGGGTGTTTCTGGTGCGGCAGTACGCGCTGTCGATCCCGGACGAGCTGCTCGAGGCAGCGCGCATCGACGGCGCCG
>Ga0335079_10004609_pt1 | contig 15865 bp, 6 predicted proteins | sample Lox_Sample_33_FD_206719 | JGI IMG/M metagenome (GOLD analysis project Ga0335079, IMG submission 206719) | Soil microbial communities from Loxahatchee National Wildlife Refuge, Florida, United States - Lox_Sample_3.3 | ecosystem: Environmental > Terrestrial > Soil > Wetlands | place: USA: Florida... | reverse complement strand
CCATGCGGCTGAGCTGCGGAGAGCTGGTGGCGAAAGAGATCGTAGAGAAGAAGTTTGGATGGAAGCTGATTGTGGACCGCAGCGCCAATCTGACGGTTCCACTCAACGGGAGGCCGGCTTGCCATTATTGTGACCAGTGCCAACGCGGCTGCTTCACGGCGTCCTATTTCAACAGCCCATCGGTGACGCTGCCGGCCGCAGCGCGCACCGGCCGATTCCACTTGGTGAGTGATGCCGTGGTCAGCCACGTCATCATGAACGCCGAAGGCAAGGCGGGTGGCGTGGCGTACATCGACCGGACCACGAGAGCGACACGTGAAGTGCGTGGAAAGACCGTCGTGCTGGCCGCGAGCACCCTCGAATCCACACGGATTCTTCTCAATTCGCGTTCGCGGCGCTTTCCGAATGGTGTGGGGAATGCGCAGGGTGTGCTGGGGCACTATTTGATGGACCACACCACGCTCGAACAAGGCGGAGGAACCATGCCGTCTCTCCATTCGTCTGTGCGGGAGCCGGTGGGTCGGCCATGCGGCTACATCATTCCCAAGTACGTGAATACCGTGGGCCAGAATCAGAACAAAGATTTTCTGCGCGGCTATTATTTTGCGGGGGACGGCCGCCAGGAATTGTACGGCCACGCCTTCGGGACGCCGGGATTCGGGCGCGAATTCCGGGACAAAGTGCGTTCGCACATTCCGTACTCGTTCGGCGTTTACGCGCAGGGCGAGTGCCTCCCCAGGTACGAAAACTTCGTCGCGCTCGACCCCAAAGTTAAAGACGCCTGGGGCATTCCCGTTCTGCACATCTCCGCCAGTCACGGGGAAAACGAACTTGCCATGGCCAAAGCGATGCGAAATCACCTGGGCGAGATTATGGATGCGCTGAAACTCGAGGAGCGAAAACCGCCGCGCGAAGAGTTGAACGTCTTTGGGAAGAACATTCACGAGTGCGGCACGGCGCGCATGGGGAGCGATCCGAAGACCAGCGTGCTGAATGCTTTCAATCAAGTCCATGAAGCGAAGAATCTGTTCGTCACCGATGGCGCCTGCTTCGTAACACAAGGCTGCTGGGAGCCGACACTGACGATCATGGCGATTTCCGCCCGCGCGGCAGACTATATCGCGGAGGAACTTCGCAAAGGAAATCTGTAATGGTGACGCGACGTCAGTGGTTCCTGCAACTGGGCGGAGGCGTGGTGCTCGCGGGCTGGAGCGGCGCCGATCTGGATGCGGCCGAGCTGCCACCGGGGGTTTACGAGGCTTCGCGAGATCATCTCGGCCACGCGCTTGCCGGCAAACCCGTTGCGGTTGGCGGTGAAACCGAACTTGTGCAGTTGCGCGAAGCGACGTTCCAGCCGGCGTTCTTTTCGCAAGATGAATATAAAACCATCGAACGTCTGACGGCACTGCTTTTGGGCGAACAGCCGGAAGCTCCGGTAGTCCGGGAGATTGCGGAGTGGATCGATCTAACCATTTTCGACGCCGGGGCCGTGCGAACGGCGGCACGAGCCCTCTCTCCCCTCGATCGCGCTGTGGCGATGGCCTACTACGGAGCGGAGCACGTTCGAAAAGTCGAAGAGTCGGATGCTCAGAAAGTAACCCGCGAGGGCATTGCCTGGATTCAAGCGCATTCGCTCCGGTGGCATGGAGGCAGCTTCAATTCACGCAGCGAGTCGAGGCAGATTGCCATCGTTCGATTCATTTCGGATGATCGCCCGGACCGCGGAACCGAGAACGCAGGCACCCGCTTTTTTACGTATCTGAAGGAACGCGTGATCGACGGCTTCTACACATCGAAGGCGGGGCTGGAAGAGCTGGGCTATAGAGGGAACGCCTTCTATGCGAGCCCACCGGGCTGCGAACATCTGTATGGATAAGCTGTTCCGTATTGGGTTCGTGGTGATTGGTCTGGCGCCGGCTTTCGCGCAATCCACAATTCCTGTCACCGTATTCAACCAGCAGAATTCGGCGGTGGGCGTGAATGGCAGATTGCAATCATTCATGTCCACCTCGTTTCAGCCAGCGGAATGGGATTCCGGGTTTTTCCAGCAGAATCCCAACGCGACCATGCCGCTCTGGAAACTTGCGCCGCAACACATCCGGATTCAGCCAGTCTCACAAGCCGTTCCGCAGACGGCCCCCGACCAATGGGATTTCAGTCAGCTCGACGCGATTGTGATCCCGGTCCTGAAGATCGCGGACCACAGCCCCGAATTTCAGGTCGCCGTCGCACCTTCCTTCATGAATGACGCACACGGACACCTGCTACGATCGCATTTTCAGGATTTCGCGAACTTTGCCGTGAACCTGGTGCGTTACTACAATCAGGGCGGATTCAATGCGGGCGGCAAACACTACCAGTCCCCCGTCCCGTACCACATCACTTGGTGGGGAATCTTCAACGAGCCCAATGGCAATGGCCTGTCGGCGGACGATTACGTCGATCTCTACAATCTCGTGGTGCCCGCAATGCAAGCGGCCGACCCTGACATCAAGTTCGTAGCGGTCGAGTTATCCGATTACGGAGACGAGCCGCAGAAGATGATGCCGACGTTTGTCCAGCGAGTGACGGCGCACGTGGACGTCGTGGCGACTCACTATTACGGGAGCTGCAATCAGGCGGACCCGGACCAGTCCGTGTTCGACGCTATCACTTACTTCACGGATCACGTGAAGTACATCTACTCGCAGTTGCGCACCAATCCAGCACTGGCCAACGTTCCGGTGTGGGTGACCGAAAATAACGTGAACGCCGACTACGACCAGGGCAACGGGATCAGCGCATGCAACGGAACACCGTTCACTACCGACCAGCGCGGCACGAGCGCTTTCTTCGCCGCGTGGCGGCCGCTGGTTTTCTCGCAACTGGCGCAGGTGGGTTCCGAGAGCCTCTACCACTGGGATCACGATGCCGACGCGCAATACGGCGAAGTGGACTACAACACCGGCAACCTCTACCGGAGTTACTGGGTCAACCACTACCTGGCGCATTTCTTTCCTTCGCCGCCGGGCGCAGACATCCTGCGCACCAGCAACGCCAATTCGGGAGCCCTCGAAGCACTGGCGGTGCGCAATGATGACGGCTCGGTGGTGGTGATGTTGGTTAACCACAAAGTGGCTTCCGCGAATGACAACAACGGCCCGGGCGTACCACGCACGGTAGCGCTGGACGTCTCCGCGCTGGGGGCTTTCAAGTCCGTCACGCAGATAACCATTGATGCGGCCACAGATCCCCAGCAGGGACCGACACCGGCGGTGCGCACCTTCGCGCCGCAGATGCAGGTCGCTCTGAACGGTTATTCGGTGAGTTTTCTGCGTTTCAATGTGGCAGAGCCACAGTTTCCAGCCGCCGGCGTGGTAAACGCCGCAAGTCATCAGGAGGGAGCGGTATCGCCGGGAGAGATCGTGACCTTCGTCGGAACTGCTATCGGACCGGCGATGCCAACCGGCGCTCAGATCAGCTCGCCCGGTTTCCTAGACAACGCAGTCGCCGGCACAAAGATTTCTTTCGACGGTATTCTCGCGCCCATAGTCTATGCCAGCTCAACGCAGGTCAGCGCCATTGTGCCGTTTGAAGTCGCCGGCAAGAGCAGCACGCAGGTGCAGGTGGATTACCTGGGCGCGCTTTCGAATTCGGTAAGCGTGCCGGTGACGGCGGTGGCACCGGGTCTGTTTACGAGCGATTTCTCGGGAACCGGACAAGGTTTCATCGTGAACCAGGATGGATCCATCAACTCTGCGACCCATCCCGCCGACCGCAACTCCATGGTGACGCTCTATGCCACAGGTGCCGGCCAGACGAATCCTGCAAGCTTCGATGGAGAGATCGGCGGCAAAGCGCTTCCGCCGTTGCAGGTTTCGGTTACCATCGGCGGCATTTCCGCCGTCGCCAACTACGCCAGCGGTCAGGCACTGGTCGCGGGCGCTCTGCAGATTAACGCACTGGTGCCGGCGGGCATCCCGCCCGGAAATGATATTCCTGTCTTGATTGCCGTCGGTGCTACTGGCACGCAAACGGGCGTGACCATGGCCGTGCGGTGATCCCTCACTTCGCCGGACGCTGGGGTTCGACGCGCGCGTTCTCACGAACTTGATCGTTGGGGTTCATCACGACGGTTTCTCCCTCGGCCACACCGGAATCCACTTCCAGTTCGGAGCCGTAATCGTGCGCGATGTGAATGCGCCGCAAGTGCACAATGTGGTCCGGGCCAACTACCGCCACACGCGGCCCTTCGCGCCCCAGCATGAGGGAATCGCCGGGAAGCAGAAGCGCTGACTGGTTGCCGGGAAATGAGAATTTCACCTGCGTGTACATGCCTGGAAACAGGACGCCGCGCGGATTCCGAGTTTCGAGGATTGCCAGCATGGTACGGGAATTCTCGTCAACGGAATTGGTGCTTCGCGTCACTGTCGCCAGGAACATCTGCCCGGGCAGCTCCTGAACACGCAGCTCGGCACGCTGGCCGGCTCGCACCAGTGAGGCGTAGGTCTGGGGCACATTCACGAAGATACGCATCGGATCGATTTGGGCGATCCGGAAGATCTCGCGGTTGGGGCCGCCGTTGCCGGCGTTGACCAGCGTCCCCACGTCCATATTGCGCACGGTGATGACGCCATCGAACGGCGCGGTGACCTTGGCGAAGGATTTCATCTCTTCCAGGCGCCGCAGGTTCGCTTCGCTGGCCTCCACGGCCTTCTGCGCGGCGTTGATATTGGCCTCGGCCGATGACACTTCGGCTTGCCGCACATCGAAATCCGCCTGCTTGGCGTCTCCCTCCTGTTTCGAGAACACGCCCCTGTCCGTCAGGCGTTTCCAACGCACCAGGGTCACCTCTGCCAGTTTCAGATTGGCGTTCGCCTGAACGAGCGCGGCGTCAAACTGCCGCAAAGTGGCCTGCGATTGCGCCAGGTTGGCGCGCGCCTGGCTCAACTGCTGATCGAGTTCGGGCGTCTCGATTTCCGCCAGAAGCTGGCCCGCGCGCACGCGGTCGCCGTAATCCACCAGGCGCTTCCGCATGTAGCCATCGGCGCGGGCAAAGACCGGCGATTCCAGGTAGCCCTGGAGATCTCCGGGCAGTTCCAGCTCCGATTTCGCGGGCGATCGCCGCACCCGCGCGACATTGACCACAGGCGGCTTCTCCTCCACCGCCTCGGCAGCCGCGGCCAAGGCTTTCTCGCGCGCCAGGCGAGGCCGCAACCCAAATACGATGGCGGCGATGACCAACACGGCCAAGAGCAGAAAGAGCCCGACAAGGCCGCCGCGGCCCATGGGGCGACGCGGCCCTTCGTTGCGCGTGTCAATCTCCGAAATGATGGGCTCTCGAATGGCCAATGCGAATCCTCAGATGCCGCGGACTTCGATCTCGAGTTCGTCTCGATCTTCCGGCGGCTTGCTGCGAAGCACGCTGTACACAACCGGAACGAAAAACAAAGTCGCGAAGGTAGCCATCACCAGTCCGCCGATTACGGCGCGCCCGAGAGGTGCGTTCTGCTCGCCGCCTTCGCCCATTCCCAGGGCCATGGGCACCATGCCCACAATCATCGCCAGCGCCGTCATGATCACCGGCCGCAGCCGTGTAAAGCCGGCCTCCAGCGCGGCTGCCCGCGCGCCTTGCATGTTTTGTCCGCTGCGGCGCAGGTCGTTGGCGAAGTTCACCAGCAGAATGCTGTTCGCCGTGGCCACTCCAATGCTCATGATAGCGCCCATCAGGGAGGGCACGTTGACTGTGGTCTGGGTAAGGAACAGCATCAGCAGGATGCCCGAGAGCGCACCGGGCAACGCCATCAAAATGATGAACGGATCGAGCCACGACTGAAAATTGACAACCATCACGAAGTACACAAGCACGATGGCGAAGATGAGCCCGACACCCAGCCCGATGAAGGATGACCGCATGGTTTCCACCTGACCGCGCGTCTCGAGGAAACTGCCCTTGGGGAGTTTGGACTGGAACTCCGCCAGAACCCGATCCACTTCGCGCGCCACACTTCCCAGATCGCGGTCCTGCACGTTGGCATACACGTCGTACAGCGGCTGCACGTTGTAGTGATTCACCACCGAAGCGGTGATGCCGCGATCGAGCCGTGCAACGTTACTGAGAAGTTGCGGCGCCCGGCTGCCGGAGGCATGGATGGGAGTCGAAAGCAACGCCTCGGTGGAATCCATGCGATACTCCGGCGTCTGCACGGCTACCGGGTAGTCGACTGCATTCGCAGGGTTGATCCAGTAATTGGGCGACGTGGTCATGCTGGAGCTGAGGGAGACCAGCAGGCTATCGGCGACGTTGCGCTCCGTGAGTCCCACCTGTTCGGCGCGCGTTCGGTCCACATTCAACCGCAGCTCAGGAACGTTCAACACCTGGTGGACGTGCACGTCCACGGCTCCCGGAATGCGTGCCAGGCGCCGTTCAATCTGTTTGGCAACTTGATAATTACCAGGCGCATTGGTCAGAGGACCCACTATCTGGATATCGATAGGGGCGGGAAGGCCGAAGTTCAGGGTCTGTCCCACGATGTCAGCCGGCTGAAAGAACACCGTCAGGTCCGGGTATTGCGCATTCAGACGGGTACGCAGTTGGCGGATGTAGTCTCTGGTTGCCCCGTGCTCTCCGGGTTTGAGCGAAACGAGGATTTCGCCGTCAAACGCGCCGATTGTGCCGCTATCGCTGAAAGCAACGTTGAAACCGCTGTACGGCAGGCCGATATTATCCAGGATGTCCGATAACTCAGACGGGGGAATAATACTTCGGACTGTGTTCTCCACGCGCGCGAAGATCTGCTCGGTCTCTTCGACGCGCGTGCCTGCCGCCGCCCGGACGTGGAACCGGATCTGTCCGGCGTCCACTTGCGGAAAAAAGTCGGTGCCGATGAACGGATACAGTGACGCGCAGGCCACGGTAATCAGAAAAAAACAAAGCGCAACCAGTTTGCGGTGATGCAATGCCGCGTCCAGCGTGCGCCGGTAGCCTTCGCGCATGTGCTCGAAGCCGCGGTGAAAAGAATGGTGGATCTGCCAAAAAATGCCCTGGCCGTGAGTATCGGCTTGGCCTTCCGGCAGCCGATAACGATCCACTTCACTGCGGACCAGGTATTTCACCATCGTGGGGACCAGCGTCCGCGAAAGAATATATGAGGCCATCATCGCCAGCACGACCGCCAGCGCCAGCGGCGTGAACAGATATTTCGCCGCGCCGGAAAGGAAGATCACCGGAACAAACACGATGCAGATGCAAAGTGTGGAAACAAACGCGGGGACGGCGATCTGCTGCGCGCCATCCAGAATGGCGAGAAGGATCGGTTTGCCTTGCCCCAGGTTACGGTGGATATTCTCGATTTCCACCGTGGCATCGTCCACCAGAATTCCCACTGCCAGGGCCAGCCCTCCGAGCGTCATCACATTTACAGTCTCATTTAGCAGGTGCAGGATGGCCAGCGAGGTCAGAATGGAAAGGGGAATCGAGATGCAAACAATCAAAGTGCTGCGCCAGCTTCCCAGGAAAAGGAGGATCATAAGCGCAGTCAGTAAAGCGGCCAGAACGGCTTCTTTGAGCACGCCATTAATTGCCGCCCGCACGAAGACGGACTGGTCGAAGAGCAGTTTCAGGTTGAGCGCCGGCGGCAGCGTGGAGCGGATGCGCGGCAGCATCTGCTTAATACGCCGCACAATCTCGAGTGTGGAAGCGCCTCCGTTCTTGAGGACCGTCAGCAGCGATCCGCGGATTCCATTGTGCCGGACAATGTTGGTTTGAATGGCGTAGCCATCACGCACGTGAGCCACGTCGCGTATGTACACCGTGGAACCATTCGCTTGCTTGACGGGCAGGTTATTGAAGGCGTCGACAATTTCCGGGCTCCCGTTCAACTTGATGTTGTATTCCCGTGTACCGATCTTCGCGGTGCCGGAGGGAAGAATGATATTTTGCGCGTTAATGGCATTGGACACATCGCTGGCCGAAAGACCCTGAGCGTACAGGGCACGGAGATCGATGTCCACCATGATCTGGCGGGGACGGCCGCCGAACGGCAGTGGAAAACTGGCGCCCTGCACGTTGGCCATCTGCGTACGGATGAAGTTGTATCCGTAATCGTAAACCTCCTGCTCGCTCATGGTTTCGCTGGAAATGCTTAGCTGCAGAATGGGGACACTCGAGGCGTTGTAACGCAGGATCGCGGGCGGAAAAATGCCTTGCGGTAGTGAATGCAAAACCGATTGCGAGCCGGCGGCGAGCTGCGCCACGGCTGCCTCGATCTTGGCGTTCGGCTGGAAATAAACTTTGATCACCGCGATGCCCGGCAGCGACTGAGACTCCATGTGCTCGATGTCGTTGACGGAGGTGGTGAAGGAGCGCTCGCAGCGGATGGTGATGACCTCCGCCATCTCTTCAGGAGAGACTCCGGAATAGCTCCAGATGACGCTGGCTACGGGGATGTTGATTTCCGGAAAGATGTCGGTGGGCATGCGGAAGATAGCCAGCACGCCCAAAATGACAATGACCATTGCCATCACCACAAAGGTATACGGGCGCTGTAAGGCGAGGCGGACTATCCACATGGCACGATTGCGATGTTTTCATTACATGGCACGGCAATCGGGAGTGTCAAATACGCGAGCATGAAGAGGCGCGGGATCTCCTGCGCCTCTCACACCGGACCGGCGGAGCGATTAGAACTCGTAACGCAAAGCGAACTGCATGATTCTCGGATTCGACAGCAGTCTGGTATATTTTCCGAACGCCGTGGCGTTGTCCAAATTCGTGTTGATCGACTGGACGTCAAATCGCACGCTGTTCGGAACATTGAACACCTCCCAGCGGAACTGCACGCTATGGCTCTCGGAATACGGCATCTTCCAGCGTTTGCCCAGTCCCATATCCCAGCCAAATACGCCATCGCCGCGCAGGTTGTTGCGAGCTCCGGATTCACCGGGGTAACCGACCTGGAAATCAAGGAGCGCCGCGCCTGGGTTTCCAAAAGCGTTGACGGTGCCATCTCCGTTCTTGTGGACCGCCGTCGAGGGAAGGCCCCCAACGGGGTTCGCTTCACCGCCGAGCTGCCAGTTGGTCGGCCAGGTTGCGCCGCTGAAAACGCTGAAGGGGAAACCGCTCGTCCAGCGGTAGATGCCAGACAGTTGCCACCCGCCGATCAGGGCGTCCATCGCGCCGCCCACCCCGGTGCCGAAACGTTTGTTGTGGCCAAAAGGCAGTTCGATGACCCAGTTTCCATTGATCTGATGAGCGGTATCGAAGTCCGACACTGCCCGCAGCGCCTTGCGATCCCATGAATTGATCACGTTTCCGCTCAGTGCGGCCCACGCGCCGATGCGCTCAGCATCCGATGCCAGGTCAATCGACTTGGAGAACGTGTAGTTCAAATCGAACTGCACACCTTGCGAGTAGCGCTTTCGCAGCGCTAGTTGCAACCCGTTGTAGTTGGAGTTGCCTATCGAGCGCCAGGCGTAGAGCGACGCGTACTGTGGATTGTAAAACGCGTTGGGCCCGAATTTGCTGCACCCGTTGGGGCAGCCGACGCCAGGATAGTCAAGCACGAACAGACCAGTGGTCTCGTTGTGGAGAAATCCGCTCATAATCGAGTAGGCAGCCTGTAGCGGAGTGAGCCCACTTTGTCCTGAGAGACTTGGAAGGTTGGGGAAAATATTTCCCCAGTAAGGCGCTGTCGAACCAACCAGGGCCGGAGTGATGGCCGAAGTGGGGGTACCAGCAGCCGCCAGTTGGGAGAAGCGGGTGGCTGCCCGGAAATAATCCACACCGCTGGCCTTATCCACCAGGTCGAGCGGCATGGCCAGGTCTTCCTGAGTCAGCAGCCTGTGTGCCAGATGCCCAACATAGGAAGCCTCGATAACCACGCTTTTGGGCAGCTCCCGGCTGATCGAAAACGCTAGCTGATAGGAGTACGGGGTCTTGATGCCGTTGTCGAGTCCCCAGAAGATGTTGCCGGGAATCGGAGGCGGCGTTTGCGGGAAGCCTCCTGGCGGTGCCGGTGCAAGAACTGCGCTCGGAACCTCATTTAAGCTGGTGAGCCGCGGCGCAGTGTCCAGTCCGTAAGTAGCGGCTGGACTCGTAATCAATGTCGAAAGGCCGTACGAGCCGCTTTGATCGAACGTGCTCAGCAGGCCGGCGCCAATGTGATCATAGACGACGCCAAAACCCGCGCGGATGGATGTCTTGCCCTCCCCGAGGATGCGCTTGAGAAATGCCGATTTCGGCGAAGGGACATAGGCAATTCCCAGCCGTGGAGCGAAATTCTTGTAGTCCCAGTTGTAATATCCCGGTTTGCCGTTGGCGGGTCCGGCCAGATTGAGCGAGATGGTGGGATCGGCGTTCGAGGGGATGCCGGCGTACATATCGTTCGAACGCGTGTTGAACCACTGGCTCGTATTGATATTCGGCGCCACCTGCAAACCAGTGGTCTCCCAGGGGGGCGAGAGCAGCTCGTAGCGTAACCCGTAAGTGATAGTCAGGTGCGGTTTTATGCGCCAAGAATCCTGGACGTAAAACTCGTATTCATCAGCCGCCCAGTGGCGGGTTACCGGAGTGCCTTGGGGGAGCATATTACCCTGGCGGTCGTAATTGTAGCGCGCGTCTCCCTGGGGCACGCTGCCCAACAGAGCGATCAGCGGGTAATCGTAGGAATTATTAAACGACGGAAGCACTGCCGGGAAATTACTGAGCACCGGGTCCATAAATGTTCCGGTATTCGCGATACCGGCTGCAGTGAGCCATGAGGCGTTGGTCACGCCGTCACTGAACGAGTTTGCCAGACTGGTGCGCGGATTCCGGATGAGCCGTATATTGGTGCCGATGCCGATGGTATGGTTTCCCTTTTTCCAAGACAGGTCATCCACAAAGTTGTGAACCGGGGCGGTGAACGCATGGCTATACGAGAAATTGTTGGGGGCGTTGGGGGCATTATCGTTGATTCCGCGGAACTGGATCCACGCCTGGTCGGAGTTTCCCAGCACGCCTTGGCTCTGGCGGGTCAGGCCGTACCGGAAGTTGTTGATCAGGCTCGGGGTCAAGATCGCCGTATAACCAGCGACAAAGCCCTTGCTGTGGTCGACATCTGTCTCGAGCGGGCTCAGTCCCGGCAGGTACGGCGCACCATTCTGAGTATCTTGCTGCAGATTCCCGCGCCAGAACAGCGTGTGGCGTCCGTCTTCGGTCAGCAGGTAGTCCAAGCGCGCGATATAGGTGTCAAAGCTGTTGTGGATCGGCGCCGCAAACCGGTACCCGCCGTAGTTCAATCCATCCCCCGCACCGGTGTCGTTGGGCAAGGGGTATGTCTTAAAGAAGTTCATCACCACCTGGCTGGGCCCGACATGCAACGGATCCATCGCGGCCAAGTCCCCTGGCGATAAACTTTTGACCGCCACAGATCCGGGACAGTTCCCGTTCGAATCCACGCTCACCGTACAGTACTGGTATTGCATGATGCCCTGGCGGAGGGTCGCGGTCGGAACCACGCGCAACGTGCTCTGGGCTTCCGCGTCCCGGCGTCCTTCAGCATTCAAGAAAAAGAACGCGCGATCCTTCTTGATCGCGCCTCCAAGGGTGCCCCCGAAGATGTTGCGGATGAGCTCCGGCGGCTTGTTCGCCTGCCCGTTCTCCAGCTCCGATAGCTTGATGAAATAGTCATTCGCTGTCGTCGCCGTATTGCGGTTGTATTCGTAAAGCGAGCCGTGAAAGTTATTCGTCCCACCCTTGGTAACAATAGAAACCTGAGCTCCTGAGGAACGTCCGCCTTGGGCATCGTAGTTCGTAGTCTCGACCCGGAACTCCTGCATGGAGTCGGGCGTCATGCGCAGCACGGAGGTAAAGGCCAGACCGCGGGTTTGGTCGTTCACGTCCACGCCATCCAGCATGATGTTGCTCTGGTCGCTGTGGGCGCCATTGACCGCGCCGCTCCGCGTATCGGTCATAACGTCCATGTCCGCGCGGCTCCCCAGATAGACCACGCCTGGCTGCATGCTATAGAGAGCGGCCACGTCACGGGCTTCCAGGGGCAACTGCTTGACCTGATTCTCGTTGATGACTGAGCCCACCGATGCGTCCACCGTGTTGAGCATAGGAGCCTCGGCCGTTACCGCCACCACCTCTGTAGTCCCACCGACCTCGAGGATGACGTTCATAGTGGCCGGGTTGCTAACCTCAAGCCGCAAATCGCTCCCTTCGTACTTTTTGAATCCGGGCGCCTCTACTCTCAGACGGTACGTGCCAGGTACTACCTGCAGAAACTCGTAAGCCCCAGCGCCGCTGGCGGTCGTTTGGCGCTCCAGGCCCGTCGCCGTGTTGGTCAGCGTGACCTGTGCCTTTGGTACAACGGCCCCACTCTGATCGGTAACCGCCCCTCGTAGCGAGCTGTTGGCCTGGCCCAGGAGTGTACCGGCGAAAAGCGCAGCGATAGCCAGAACACAAGTAACAGCAAGAATCGTGGTTTTGCTAGTCATAACAAGCGCCCCCTTGTGGCCGGTTCGCGTGGACTGGCCCGAAACCTGTTAGCCAGAGATAATACGCCACCATTCGGGGTGAGTTCAACTCAAATCGTGGTGGAACGCTCAAAATCGGTGTTAAATCCTGGGGTGAGTCGGCTAGAAACGGCAAGTTTGCAGCATCCTGGAGGAGCGGCGGCGCGTACTGGCGGGCCCGCGAAAACGATCGCCGGCAGCGCGCTTACTGAACCGGGTTCGCCGCTTTGCTCAGTTGCTCGGCGCGCTGCTGTTCGCCTGCTGCCTCGGAGTGACGGCCGGTGAGGGCGTAAACTTCGGCCAGGCTTCTGTGAGGTTCGGGGTCGTCAGGCCGCAGGTTCGCCGCCTCGCCGAAGTAGCGAATTGCGTCAGGATACTCCTGGGCGGCCTGGCTCTTCCGCGCAATTCCGAGTACGGTCACGTAGAGCAGATTTGCCGTCTGCGAATCTGTCTGGTTGAGTTGGTGCGCATTTCGGAGAGCCTGATAGGCCGGCAAGTCTTCGCCTAGCTTTGCTAGAACCGCTCCATAGAGAGCGTTCAATTGAAAGATGTCCGGCCATCGCTTCACGGCATTGGCAATCGGGGAACGCGCCTCCTCAAAGCGGTTTAATCGAAAGTAGGTGAACGCCAGATTGTATTGCATTTGCGGTGATTGTGGCGACAGTTCCGCGGCGCGCTGCAAAGGTTTGAGCGCGGCTTGCAGGTCCCCGTGCTGGCCATAGATCGTCCCCAAGGCCGTCAGTTTTTCGGCATTGTCGGGATCATACAGGCGGTCGCACGCCGCGCGCGCTTCGCTCGGCGGACCCGCTTCCAGCTTTCGCGCGCATTCCGATCTCAGCCGGGTGTCTTCGGCGTCTTGCCGGCGAAGTTCCGCCGACAACGCTACCGCCTCTTTCGCTTCCGGCTCGCGCCCCTCCTTGCGGTACACAAGTCCCAGCTGGTAATGAGCGATGCTGTCGCGAGGGTTGATCGCGGCGGCTTGTTTCAGCCACTTTTCAGCGGCTGGCAAATCGCCCTGCTTGAAGTAAGCGAGCCCAAGGTAATAAGCCGTGTCGGGGAAAGGAGGTTTGGCGATCGCTTGATTCAAATTCCGGATGGCTCCCACGAAGTCTTGGTCCAACAGGTCCAGTCTGCCCAGATAATACGAAACGTTGGGATGCTCTCCAATTTCCCGCCGTACGGCTTCAAATTCCCGCCGCGCTTCAGCTGATTCCTTGAGTTCGAAAAGCGCTACCGCCAAAGGAAATCGCGCGCGCATCACCAGCTTCGGATCGAGGTGGAGGGCGGCTCGGAATTCCCTGGCGGCTTCTTCGTACCGATCTTGCCGGAGAGCGTCGTAGCCCTTCCCCAGGTGAGCTTCAGGCGTGTCCTGTGCGCTGCCCAGCGCCGCTATCAGGATCAGCGGTGCGAACAACCCGGCGATTTCTCGGATGAGAGTCGATTGCATCACTTTCTGAAGATTCGGTTATATTTTAGCCCTGCCCGGCGTGTTAGATTCTTAAGTGCCAGATGTGAATCTCTCCGGGCGCCGCCTTCCAAGACGTAACTTTCTCATCCGGTCCTGCCAGGGAGCCTCGGCGGCTTTGCTACGCACTTTCCCTTTTTTTCGACCACTGTCTTCGCAGACCATACCCGCCGCGGATGGCGAGTTTCGGCTGCAACCACACTATCGCGCGCAGACGCCGCTGGATGACACAATCTACAAGGCCGACGCGCGGCTTGACGACTTCCCCGGCGAAAAATATCACGACCAGATCGCCCAAATCCTTGCCGAATGGAGCGCGGGCCTGTTGCACTCTCCACAAGATCTTCAGGCGGTCGAAAAGGTTCTGTCGCCAGGTTTCTTGGGATCTTCACCAATACCAAGGGAATCAAGGCTCGCGCGTCCCGGTCCTATAATTGAAGTCCGGCGGCTCACTTTCGCACCAGACTCTCTCGATCCGCGCGCCTTTCTCCAGCAACTGCGTTCCGCCTTGAGCAGCTTCTTAAAAATCGTAACTGCCGAGTTCCAGGTGATAGGAATTGACTTCCGCTCCACCCGGCTGCACACCCAGGTGCGCTACGAGTTGGTGGGCACCGGCCAGGGCTTCTACCGTCAGCAGCGAGTAGGCGATTGGAATCTCGAATGGGAGGCGACTCCGTCGGGCGAGTATCGCCTCGTCAGATGGAGAATCACGGACGAGACCCGCAGCCGCTCCTCCGTACCCTGCTACGCGGAGATTACTGCAAAGGCGTTTAGCGGCAATTCTTCCTACTCTCGACAGCTGCTGCGGGGAGTAGATTATTGGCGCACGGCGCTTGACGGCGCATGCGGGATCGATATTTACGGCCACAACGGCTTGTCTGTCGGAGATATCGACGATGATGGTTTCGACGATCTGTACGTCTGCCAGCCCGCGGGCCTGCCCAACCGTCTCTATCGAAACCGGGGCGACGGGACGTTTGAAGACATCACAGAAACGTCCGGCGTCGGGATTCTCGAGAATACAGCGTGCGCGATCTTTGCCGACTTCGACAACGATGGACGCCAGGACTTGATCGTCGTGCGCGCCAGCGGCCCTCTGCTTTTTCTCAATGAAGGCGGCGGCAAGTTTCGCCCAAAGCCCGGCGCCTTTCAATTCGCCAGCGCTCCCCAGGGCACCTTCACGGGCGCGGCGGCGGCGGATTACAACCGCGACGGCTGGCTAGACATCTACTTCTGCCTTTACGTCTACTACCAGGGCGCGGATCAATACAAATACCCCACACCGTACTACGACGCGGAGAACGGTCCTCCCAATTTCCTGATGCGCAACAACGGCGACGGAACCTTTCGCGACGCGACGGCGGAATCCGGTCTGGATAAAGACAACACGCGCTACAGTTTTTGCTGCGGCTGGGGCGACTACAACCGCGACGGATGGCCGGACCTATATGTCGTCAACGACTTTGGCCGGAAGAATCTGTACCGCAACAACGGCGACGGAACGTTCACCGATGTCGCCGGGCAAGCGGGAGTCGAGGACATCGGTGCGGGCATGAGCGTGTGCTGGTTCGACTATGACGGCGACGGCGCCGAGGACCTCTACGCAGCCGACATGTGGACCGCCGCCGGCGAACGAATCTCGAATCAGGAAAGCTTTCAAAAAGAGGCCCCCGGATCAGTGCGCGGACTCTATCAGAAACACGCCATGGGCAATTCTCTTTTTCGAAACCACGGCGATGGCACTTTTGAGGATCGAACCGTCTCTGCTGGCGCCGGCATGGGCCGATGGTCCTGGTCGAGCGACGCCTGGGACTTTGATCACGACGGTTTCCCCGATCTCTACATTGCGAACGGCATGCTTTCCGGCGCCTTGCGCGAAGACCTCAATAGTTTTTTCTGGCGGCAGGTGGTGGCCAAATC
>Ga0335079_10004608_pt1 | contig 15871 bp, 15 predicted proteins | sample Lox_Sample_33_FD_206719 | JGI IMG/M metagenome (GOLD analysis project Ga0335079, IMG submission 206719) | Soil microbial communities from Loxahatchee National Wildlife Refuge, Florida, United States - Lox_Sample_3.3 | ecosystem: Environmental > Terrestrial > Soil > Wetlands | place: USA... | reverse complement strand
CAGGATGCCGTTCCGTTCGCGAATCTGCCGGTATTGCTTGAGGTACCGGCCTGCCTGCCGCATGAACCATACCGGGCGGACGTCCGTCGGCCGGCGCCGGCACGCATCCAAAAACCGGCTTGTCATGGGAGCAACACGCATGGTTGTCAGAACAAAACTAGCACAAGGTGTTTGATTTTAGGGCTGATTTTCAGTACGGCCCCGAGTTTTTTTCGCCCTCCGGAGCAGGAAATCGATGCGGCTATCGGCATCGGGGTTGCGGTCGCGCTCGAAATGGAGTTCCGGCACAAGCCGGAGACTCAAGCGGACGCCCAGTTCGTGACGCAAATAATGCCGGGCATGATCCAACGCGCCGAGGGCCTCTTTTTGCTGCCGTTCGTCGCCTTTCACAGCGACTTTGATATGCACATGCCGCCCGTCGGGGCTTACGTGGACCTCGGTGACATCCACGTCCAGCACCCGTGGGTCCTGCATTTCGAAGGCAATGATCTCGGCCAATTCCTCGCGAACGGCCTCGGAAACCCGCAATGTGCGCCGCTCATCCATAAATAGGGCGACACCAGCCACAGGCCAGGAGGCCTGTGCTACAGCCCGCGCCACCTACCCCAACCATTCCACTGTGGCGTCTGCCAACTCCGGGCCGAGCAGCGCCGCGGCTTCATCCTCTACCGACCGCAGCACTTTTTCGGCGAAGATGTGGCTCGAAGATACCGTCACCGCCGCTACCGTAGCCCGCTGCCACAGATCCTGTGCGTCGATTTCCGCCACCGCGACGTTGAACTTATGCCGCAGGCGGTTCTTCAGGCTCTGGACCACGTTTCGCTTATCCTTCAGCGAGTGTGCGTTCTCCAGCCGCAATTCCAGCGTCAGAACTCCTACAACGGCCATGTCCGGTCAGGCGAAGACTTCCGTGGCGACGCGCTCGGTGACGAACGCTTCGATCACGTCGCTCTGTTTTACGTCGGCATAGTTCTGAAGCGTGATGCCGCACTCCATGCCGCTCTTGACTTCGCTTACGTCGTCTTTGAAGCGGCGCAGCGAAGCGACTTTGCCCGTGTATACCACCACGTTGTCACGCAGCAGGCGCACTTCCGAATCGCGCGTGATGACGCCATCTTGCACCAGGCAGCCAGCCACGTTGCCGACCTTGGAAATGCGGAACGTGTCGCGCACCTCGGCCCTGCCCTTGTACACTTCCTTGAACACCGGTTCGAGCAAGCCCGTCATGGCGCGCTTAATCTCGTCGGTGACGTTGTAAATGATGGTGTGCAGGCGGACGTCGACCTTTTCCTGCTCAGCCAGCGCCGCAGCGTTGCGCTCGGGCCGCACGTTGAACCCGATCACGATGGCGTTCGAAGTAGAAGCCAGCAGCACATCCGATTCATTGATCGCGCCCACGGCGGAGCGCAGCACGCGCACCTTGATTTTCTCGTTGGAAAGCTTCTGCAGCGTCTCGGACAGCACTTCGGCCGATCCGCCCACATCGGTCTTGATGATGATGGGCAGCTCTTTCACCTCGCCGGCTTCCATCTGCTGGTGCAACTGTTCGAGGGTGAGGCGGCTGGATTTGGCGAGCGCCGCTTCACGTGCCCTCTGATCGCGGAAATTGACGATCTGTTTGGCCTTGGCCGTATCCGTGACGACCTGGAAATCGTCGCCCACTTCCGGCAGCGAATCCAAGCCGAGCACCTCGACCGGCATGGAAGGCTCCGCTTTACGCACCTGCGCACCACGATCGTTCTGCATGGCGCGCACTTTACCGAACACGGCGCCGCAAATGAACGAATCGCCGACCGAGAGCGTCCCATTGCGCACCAGTACGGTGGCAACCGGGCCGCGGCCGCGGTCGAGTTGCGCTTCGACGACGCTGCCCATGGCGGGACGGTTGGGATTGGCCTTCAAATCCTGCAAGTCCGCCACCAGCAGAATCATCTCGAGCAACAGCGCCAGGTTCTCGTGCGTCTTGGCGGAGACGGAAACCATCACGGTATCGCCGCCCCACTCTTCCCACAACAGTCCCCGGTCGGACAGCTGCTGTTTGATGCGGTCGGGTTGCGCGTCGGGCTTGTCAATTTTGTTGATGGCGACCAGGATCGGCACCTTGGCGGCGCGGGCGTGGTCGATCGCTTCGAGCGTCTGCGGCATCACACCGTCATCGGCGGCCACCACCAGCACAACGATATCGGTGACCTTGGCCCCGCGGGCGCGCATGCGGGTGAACGCTTCATGGCCCGGCGTGTCGATAAACGTGATTTTGCGATTGTGAATTTCAACCTGGTAAGCGCCGATGTGCTGGGTGATTCCACCAGCTTCGCGCGCGGCCACGTTGGCCTCGCGGATGCCATCGAGCAAGGAAGTCTTTCCGTGGTCGACGTGGCCCATGATGGTGACCACGGGAGCGCGCTTTTGCAGGTCCGTTGTCTCTTCGGCCTTTTCTACCGCCTGCATGGCCTCTTCTTCGTAAGTCACGGTCGCAGTGGATGCGCCGAACTCGCGCGAGAGATCGGTGGCCAGTTTGGAATCGAGTGTCTGGTTGATGGTTGCGAAGATGCCCTTATCGAGCAGCTTCTTGATCACCAGATTGGCCTTCACGTCCAACTTCTCGGAAAGCTCCTTGACGGTGATGCCTTCGGAGACGGTGATCTCGCGGTTGATGGGCGGAGGTCCCGCCTCAACGTGCCGGCGCTGCGGCCGCAGGATCTTCTCTTCCTCGATGCGCTCGCGTTGCTGACGCACGGGGCGCTTGTCGCCGGGACGTCCGCGTGCTGGTTCGACGGGAGGCGGCGCCAGCCCTGGCTCGATCCGGCCGCGTGAAGTGGGATGTTGCGGCCGCGGTCCGCCACCCGGCCGCACGGGCATGGGAGGCCGCACACCGGTTCTGGCGACTAATGGCTGGCCGGGGCGAATCGGGCCCCGATAAATCGGTTGTCCCGGAACCGGTGAACTGGGCGCCCTGGGAACGCCGGGACGCGGTGCGGCGGGTTGCATCGGCATGGCCGGGCGTGGGGCACTCAGCTTGGCCGCTAAGTCCGGCCGCGGCGGGACTACCGGCCGTGCCGCCGGCTGGCCAGCCAGGGTGCGGGCCGAGCCCGGAACCAGCGTGGAAGCTGGCGGTGCGGCAGACGGAGCCGCGGTGCGATTCGTTTCCAGCGGGCGCGTGGGGCGGGGAATTATACCCGGCCGCCCAGGGGCGCCGACGGCGCCGCTTGGACTTTCGGCGGGTGTTGCGGGAAACGGCTGTCTGGGCCCGGAAAGTATCTGACCTGGCCGCGGTAGCGGGGCGGAACTGGAAGTGGGCAATGGCTTGGCCACCGGGGGCACGGGACGGCCGGGCGCGAATACCCCTGGAGAAGGCGCCTGCGCCGCAGGACTGGCAGGGGCCGCACCGGGCGCTCCGGGCGCTCCCAGCGGTGGATGTACCGGGCGGCCGGTTCCGAGCGGCGGACGGATCGGCGCTGCGGCCCGCCCTTCCTCCGGCGCGTGACGCTCACTGACCTCAGCCGCGGCCGGAGCCGGCGACATAGCAGCGACCGGGGGCGCGGCCGGCGTAGCAGCTCTGGGAGCGGTCTCGTCGGGGGCCTCTTCGACCGCCGGGGCCGCGCCATCATGCGATTCTTCTAGCTCCGGTACTTCGAGCCCGTACAGCCGCCGCAGCTTCAGCGCTACATCTTCGTCGATTGAGCTGGAGTGCGTCTTTTTTTCCGTGACGCCCAACTCGGGGAGCCGATCCAAAATTTCATGAGCTTTGACTTCCAACTCCCGCGCCAGCTCATTGATGCGAATCTTCTTCATAAGTACGAAATCACGTTTCAACCGAGCACGCCCGGACTAATCGACCGACTCGTCTTTCGGCGTGCCCTCTGGCCCCGCACCTTCGGGTTGAATATGAGTGGGGGAACCCGCGTCTTCTATCCTACCAAACTGTTCCGCCCCCGCTTCCGGGGCTTCGGCCGGTCCGGCCACCGCTTCGCCAGTCGTGTCGGCGAGAGCTTCCGCTTCCTCTGCCGCAGGGCTCTCGACCTCTGTCACTTCTGTCACTTCTTCAGCCACGAAACCGGGTTGCGCGGCCAGCGGCTCGTCCGCCGCAACTACCTCAGGACCCTGGGCCTCGAACTGGCTGTAGTAGGCATTCACCGCAACCTGAATACCCCCGACGGCCTCGGCGCCGATTTCCGGGATCTCTTCCAATTGTTCGGGCGTCATGCCGCCGAGCTTCTCGATGGTGCCGACTCCCGCTCCGACCAGCTTTTCCACAACCTCTTCGGCGAGACCGTAATCGATCAGCACCGACACCGGAGCGCCAGGCGCCACCAGCGCAGCCATCGCCGTTTCCACTTCCTGGCGCTTTTCTTCTTCGCTCTTGATGTCAATCTTCCATCCCAGGAGCTTGGCTGCCAGGCGGACGTTCTGCCCCTTTTTGCCAATGGCGAGCGAAAGCTGCGAATCGTCCACGATCACTTCCATGTGCTTCTCGAGCGGATCGAGTATGCTGATGCGGCTTACCTTGGCGGGACTAAGCGCGTGCGTCGCGAATGTCACCGCATCATCCGAAAATTCGATGATGTCGATCTTCTCTCCGCGCAGTTCGCGGATGATCGACTGTACCCGCATCCCTTTCATGCCCACGCAGGCGCCCACGCTGTCCACATCGCGATCGCGGCTCTGCACGGCGATTTTGGTCCGCTCGCCGGCCTCGCGCGCGCATCCCTTAATCTGCACCGTGCCATCGTAGATCTCGGGCACTTCCTGCTCGAACAGGCGCATTACCAGCTCGGGTGCGGCGCGCGAAACCACCACGCCCGGCCCCTTGCTCAACTTGTCCACCAGCCGGATGACGCACCGCACCCGGTCGCCGGCGCTGTAACTCTCCAAGCGTGACTGCTCTTTCTTGGGCAGCTTGGCTTCGGTCTTGCCCAGATCCAGAATGTAATCGAGCCCTTCCACGCGCTTGATGGTGCAGTTGACGAGCTCGCCGGTGCGGCCGGAGTACTCCTGGAACACGGTCTCTCGCTCAGCCTCGCGCACCTTCTGGAAAATGACCTGCTTGGCGGTCTGGGCGGAGATTCGGCCTAAGGCGTCGGTCTTTTTTGAAATGCGAACCTCGGAGCCGATTTCCACCGAGGAATCGATGCGCCGCGCTTCCGCCAGCGCCATCTCGTGCACCGGGTCCTCCACCGCCTCCACCACTTTCTTCACGGCGTAGAGCGCGATGGCGCCCGTCTTCGGATCCATGTCGGCGACGTAGTCTTCGTTGGTGCGGTAGTGCTTGCGGGCCGCGATCAGCATGGCATCTTTGACGGCATCCAGGACAATCTGCGGGTCGATGCCCTTTTCTTTGCTCAGGATCTCAATAGATTGAAAGATTGTTTCCACAGTGCCTTCTCCCATGCAATGTCTGGTTTTGCGTCTACCGGCGGGTTACCACTCAAACTTCAGGTGGGCCTTCTGGACCTGTTCCAAGGGGAAGCGGAGGGTCTTGCCTGGTCCGACTTCGAGCGCCACCGAACCCTCTTGAAAGCCTGCGAGCACGCCGTCCCAATGGCGCCGGCCTTCGAAATCCTCGCGCAGCGTGACGGCGGCCTTCTTTCCTTGGAACCGTTGGTAGTCGGCTGGCTTCAAAAGCTTCCGTTCAACGCCGGGTGAGCTGACTTCGAGTGTGTACCGGCCGCCCGGCACCACATCTTCCACGTCGAGGATCGTTCCCACTTGCTGTGAGACGAGTTCGCAATCGGCGTGCGAAATCCCGGCTGGCTTGTCGATCGAAATGCGGACGAACCGATGGGCGCCTCCGCCTTTCACCTCGACCTCGACCAGTTCCATGCCTTCCGACTGAGTCACGCGTTGTGCGATCTCTTCGATTTTCGACGCCACGGCTTCCCGCATCGTTGCAAACAAATGTCAAACCCAACAAAAAAGTGGGCTTTCGCCCACTCCGAGAGTCCGACAACTAATCCCCATTGTACCCCGTCCGGGCCGGATTAGCTAGTTTTGTTGGCTCTGGAAGGGCGGCCGGTTAATTCCGGAAAATGCGGGCCAAAAATAGCTTCCGCACTGCCGCGCTATTTCAGGGTATTTTTCCCGCTGTTTCGCGGGCCGTCTTCTGTGTTGCTTCTAACAGAGTGTCCAGATCGCGTATTGAGGCGGCCTACCGAGGGTGGATATTCTAAGAGAAGGAGATGGGTCAATCCGAAATTGGGTTCCAAACAGGTCAAAAAAGACGGGGATAAGAAATTCCTCCTTTTATTTGAAAGCCACCCGCAGGCAATGTGGGTCTTAGATCCCGAGAGTCAAGTAATCCTCGATGCCAATCCCGCGGCCGCCGAGGCTTACGGATATAGCCGCGAGGAATTCCGGCAAAAGCCCCTGGCCGATCTTTTGGGAGAAGACGAAGCTCGCGCCTTCGCTGAAGAGATGAAGGGGCCGGGGCTGGGTTCCGATCATCTTCGTCGCTATCGAACCAAGAATGGCCGGGTGATTCAAGGCCAAACTGCGCTGCACGAGATCGACTATCAAGGGCGGCGGGCCGTCCTGGCTGTTGTGAAGGACGTTACCAGTGGCCGGCAGATCGAGGACCAGTTCCGGCAGACGCAAAAGATGGAAGCCGTGGGAATGCTGGCCGGCGGCGTGGCGCACGACTTTAACAACCTGCTCACCATCATTACCGGATATAGCCACCTGATTCTGAACAATCTCAATCCGAGCGACCCCAATCACCATGCGGCCGCGCAGATCATGAAGGCCGGCGAAAGGGCCGCGGCGCTCACCAAGCAGCTGTTGGCGTTCAGCCGGCGCCAGGTGCTCCAGCCGAGGGTACTCGATCTCAACGATCTGGTAACCGGATTGACCAGCATGCTGCAACGCTTGATCGGCGAGGATATCGATCTGCGCCTGGGGCTCGAGCCGAACTTGGGACGCGTCAGCGCCGACCCCGGGCAAATCGAACAGGTGCTGATGAACCTCGTGGTGAATGCGCGGGACGCGATGCCGAAGGGCGGCTCACTCACCATTGAAACCAGCAACGTGGTGCTGGATGATAACTATGCGGGCCGGCAACTGGCCGCCCGCGCCGGGCCGCACGTCTTGCTGACCGTCAGCGACAGCGGCCATGGCATGGATGAGGCCACTCGTTCGCGGCTCTTCGAACCGTTCTTCACCACCAAGAGCGCCGGTAAGGGCACGGGGTTGGGACTCTCTACGGTGTTTGGCATCATCCAGCAGAGCGGCGGCAGTATCGAGGTGAGCAGTCAGCCCGACCGGGGAACGGCGGTGAAGGTGTATCTGCCGCGCATCGATCAGCCGGTCTCTATCGAAACGACTCGCCTGAAGAAGAAGGTGGCGCGGGCCACGGAAACCATCCTGGTGGTGGAAGACGACGAGATGGTCCGCAACCTCGTCGTGGAAACTCTGAAGCGAGAAGGATACCGCGTGATGGATGCGGCCAGTCCTTTGGAAGCGAGGCGCGTCGCCGACAAGCACAAGGGTGAGATCGACCTTCTCATCACGGATGTGATCATGCCCAAGGTGAGTGGTATCGAGCTGGCCGAGGAGCTCCGCAAGCGCCGCCCCTTAATGAAAGTTCTCTACATGTCCGGTTACACTGACAACGCCGTAGTGAATCGCGGAGTGCTGGAGAAGGAAGCCGCTTTTCTGCAGAAGCCATTCACGCCAGGCGTGCTTACCGACAAGGTGCGCGAGGTGCTGGAAAAAAAGTGTAAGACCTGCCACGCACGGGAATAGGTTTCCGGCAACGGCAGGCAAGGCACCGCTCCCTTTGGTGGCGGCTCAGTTACGGGAGTTTTTCCGAGCCGCGACCGCAGGGAGCGGTGTGGTTGACCTCCGGCTAGCGCTACCTGGCTTTTGGCGGGTACTTGCTGAATGACTTCTTCACCATGTCGTCGAGCTTGGCTTCGATTTTGCTCGCGTCGCTTTTGTCTTCGCGCGCAATGGCCCGCCAGACTAACGACCTCGTCGACCGGTCCCGGAGATCGATCACCAGCGTGCCTTCCGTGTAGGGGACTCGTACCCACCGGGTGCCCAAACCGCGCCAGCCGGCGGGATAGGCTTCGAGCTCGGCCCTCCGGGCGGCTCCCAGTGTGTAGCGGACGTTGAGATCGGCTGGACCCGAAACCACAAATTCAAGCCCTCTCTCCCCCAGGTACTTTTGTATGTCGGCGTCCAGCCGTTTGCGCACCAGTTCGCTGTTGAGCGACGGATTCGTGCTGTTCAGGCGTCCGTTGACGATCACGAAGGTCTTGTATCTGGAAAAGTCCGCGGCCGCATCCGACTCAATTTCAATCTTCTGCGCGAAGGCAACGAGCGTCATCAGCATCCCGAATGCGATGGTTCTCATATTCGGTGAATCTAGCATAAACCCTGCACGAAGAATCATTTTCAGGAAACGCTGCAATTGGTCGATATGCCTGAATAAGGAGATTAGAATGGTCAGTGCAATAGCAAGCACGAGTCAGACACCAGCTGTGGCCCCCGCCACGACAAAACCGGCTCCAAAGTCGGCCCCATCGAAATCAAGTTGTGCACCAGCCAGCTCCGGCCAGGACTCCGTTCATATCAGCGCTGCCGCCCAAGCCATGTTGGCTGCGGTGCAAGAAGCCACTGAGACTCCGGCTCAAACTGCCAAAGATGCCACCAGTGGAGACCTTCAGGCTCAGAGGCTGCTCGCCAGGGAGACCGCAAAGCCACCCACTGAGTAGACACGTTCGCCGAAAAATCGCGCCGCAAAGACAATGGGTTTATCTCGTACCATCGGTAGATATCCATGTCCGGCCTTCATGAGCAATTTGGCGATATCGATATCTACTTGTTTGACCAACTCCTGCGGGGCCGCATTGCCCCAGGGATGCGGGTTCTCGATGCGGGGTGTGGTTTCGGCCGCAACCTCGTCTATCTTCTCCAGGAGGGGTATGAGGTCTTTGGCGTGGACTCGGATCCGCGCGCGATCGAGAACACCCGCCGCCTAGCTCGGTCCCTCGCGCCAGCGCTGCCGCCAGAGAATTTCCGCGTGGAAGCGATCGAAGCCATGTCCTTTCCAAACGCGTTCGCCGATTTCACCATCAGCAGCGCGGTGCTCCACTTTGCGCGCGATGACGATGGCTTTCGAGCTATGCTCGAGGGCACGTGGCGCACTCTCAAACCGGGCGGGCTTTTCTTCTGTCGTCTCGCGTCCTCGATCGGAATTGAGGACCGCATCGAGCGTACCTCGGGACGCCGCTTCCGATTGCCAGACGGTTCCGAACGCTACCTGGTGGATGAGGCATTACTGTGCAGCCTCACCGAAGAGATGGGTGGACAGTTGGCCGATCCGCTGAAAACGACCGTGGTTCAGAATCAGCGATCAATGACTACGTGGGTGGTGCGGAAGAATGGGTGATGCAGGTCCGTGGCAGGGCATGGCGCAGGCTCAACTTAGGAAACAATGCCACCGTCTCCGCGGATCGCCGACCTCCGAAGCCGTTTCCAAGGCGTTTCCACGTCAGGCAATTCAGCGACTCCGGCGACTTCTTGTCCAGGTGATCAGGGACTTGCTGTGAACGGCGTTGGCGGGATCGATAGCCATCACAATTTGGTTTGAATCGCAGCAATGCCCTCGATCCCCATCTCAGCGGTTGAAGGGTAGCTCATTGATCCAAGAAACCCTCGGCTGGCTAGCAGAAATGCAGAAGGGTCTATTTTGCGAAAACGGACTGAGAGCCTGTCCTTTTCGCCGCCCCCTTCGAAGAGCAAGTGGTCCGGATCGGGATACGTGTAGATAAATGAGTACTTGACACCTCGAACTGTTAAGGCAATGTGATGATTCACTGCGTCATACTGTGCCGGAAAGAATTGCGGCGGCAGCCCATCCATATTTTGGATTGCGAGCCCTCGCGGGGACTGCGCTATTAGCCAATTCCAGCGACTCTGATCGGTAGCGAGGGGTGGCACTTCCTGACCACCACGCAAGAACGTTTCCACTCGGTACAAACCATAAATTGGAGGCCGTTCTGGATTCACGTATTGCCGCTTGTACGCCTTCCAATTGTTGCTAACTTGCCCGAAGAGAAAGATGCCGGTGAAAACGAACTGGAATAAGGTGACGCCGATACGCGCCGCGCGGCGTTCGAAACGGATCGTTGGAACGTATGAGGGAGGAGTGGGGCGATTCAGGATAAACACATCCACAAGACGACGAACATCCGGAGCGGCCAAAAAGACGGCCATCAGCAGGAGATTCGTGGAGTAGAGCTTCACCGGCACGTCGTAACAGAAGTTGAGCATGGTGACATTCAGCAGCACTCCGAACGCGATGAACCCCCCGAGAGTTGTGGTGCGACGAAATAAAAGGAAGCTGGCAGCAGTGGCCTCACAAACGCCTCCGAAGATGGTGTAAGGAGTAGAGGCGCCCATGAACGACCAGAGTAGGCCCATTGGTGAGAAGTTGCCGTGCGGCTCGACAAAACGATCCAAGGGCGTCGATGGAAATTGGAGCGGAAAGATCTTGACCAAAGCGTAGATAAAGAGTGTAAAGGATAAGTTGTAGCGGATTAGCAATCGGAGCCATGCATGCAGGCGGCTGTAGTCGCCTCGACGGCGATCGAGGATGGACCAAAGGACCGTGGCCGCCAACGCCAGAAGGACAAAGCAGAATTCCAGAATGTAATCGAGACTGGTGTCTGTGCTCCCGGTACGGATATAAACGATGGCACGGCCGCTCAGATGAAAAGTGGTCTTGGCGACCCACGGCACGACGGAGTGCCATAGAGAAATATATGGGCGGGCGACAAAGGCTCCCCCTGGAATCACGCTAAGCAGATCCGCCCGCTCGGTCGCAGGTGCCGCATAAAGAACCAGGTAGGCGAAGACGAATCGGAACAGTATGCGTTGTAGCAGCGTCCAGCGGTTGGGTTTCGCATCACCGGGAAACGGGAAGTCCGTCCCAGGGCCCAACTGCGGGGAACTGCCCATAGCTCGCCTCCAGCGAAGGAATGTTTTTAGATTGACGGGCTCGATCCCTCAAGTGTTGACCGATACTCTATTGGGGTGGTTGTTCCGGCGGGTTCAGTCCGACTAAACAGCTGATTAGCAAACTCTTACTGGTCGTTTGAGGGATACATCCCGGTTAAGGCCGCTTCCCATCAAGTTTCACAAATTACGTCCGAACCGTTACAGCGGAAGAATAGAACTCAAGGGCCAGAAGGATGGATCGCCGGCTTAAGTTACCGGCATGGCCCCCGGAACGGATCGTTCCGACCGCCTCACTAGCTCTACAAGTTGCCGTACCATGGCAACACAACCTTCGCGGTCATGGCGATCACCAGCGCGGCAACTCCTAAAAACGTTCCCATGGGCAATTCGTAAGTCGCCGGGTCCTTGCCTGTGGCGCGAATGTAGCCGTAGCCGATGATGCTGCCCATTAGCGAGCCCACAATCAGCGTGAGCAACGCGCCGCTTAAGCCGAGAAAGCTGCCCACCATGGCGATGAGCTTGATGTCGCCCAAACCCAGCCCTTCGCGGTGACGAATCTTCTCGTAGAACCAGCGGACGAACCACAGGAACAGCGCAGGCAGTGCCGCCCCAAAAACGGCTTCCACTAACGACGCCATCCGTCCGGTGGTCCCGATTTGAAGAAGCGCTGGGACGATCAACTCGGGCGCAAAAGACTCCGGCCGATAAATCGGAGTGAAGATCGCAAATATGAGGCCCGCTGCCGTTCCGCCTAGCGTCAGTTCGTCGGGCAGGATGAGCGCTTCATAATCGGTGAACATCAGACCCACCAGAAGCGCCGATAGCACGCACATCTTGAACGCCGCCACCGTTGGCCCCAGCGTCCACACGAAGTAGAAGAAGAGCAGGCCTGTGAGCAATTCCACCGCGGGGTAACGGAGCGGGATGCGCTCGGTGCAGTGGCGGCAGCGCCCGCGCAGGATGGCGTAACTGGCGAGCGGGATGTTGTCGTGCCAGGTGATGGTCTTGCCGCACGCGGGGCAGTGCGAACGCGGCCGCACCACGGAAAGATCCCGCGGCCAGCGGTAAATGCACACGTTCAGGAAGCTGCCGATGAGCAATCCGAACAGCAGCGCCAGAATGGCTTCCATCATGCGAGCACCTTATGATAGGTCTCCATGGTTTTGCGCAACATGATATCGATGGTGAACCTCTCTTGAACCGTTTGACGCGCGGCGCAGCCGAAACGGCGAGCCAATTCCGGGTTGCCCGTCAATTCCCGTAAAGCTGCCGCCACGGTTTCGATGTCGTTTTCCACCAACAGCCCGTTTTCGCGGTGGCGGATCACCTCGCGCAAGCCTCCCACATCGCTGGCCACCACCGGAACTCCGGCCGACATCGCCAGCAGTGCTGCCGAGCCTAAGCCTTCGCTGTGCGTCAGGTAGAGAAACACGCCTGCCCCGCCGAGATCGCGCTCCAGATCGTCGGTAAACCGCAGCGGCACTCCCGCGATTCGCGCCGCCTCCGCAGCCAGGGCCGCGCCTTTCTGCGGATCGCGGGCATTCGACGGCGCGAGCACCGCACTTCCCGAAGCCGGCTGGAGAAGCGGCACACCATCGTGCACCACATCGATTTTCCCGGCGCTCACACCGCCCGCTATCAAGACTGACCGCACAAATTCCGAAACCGCAATGTAGCACCGGGCGCGGGCGTACTTCCAACCCCCGCTCACCGGGAACGTCACCCGCCGCGCTACCACCAGGGGCGCGCCACCGATCAGAGCGGCAATCGTGTGGCTGCGGGCATCGTGCGCGTGGACCAGATCGTGGCGGCTCGTCTCCCGAAAGACACTCGCCATTCCGATTGGCTCAACCATCCAACCCCGCTGGCGCGCCATCTCAAATAGCGGCGAACCCCGGCGTGCCAACAAGGTCGTGTCCACCCGTTGCGCGGCAAGCCCCTCCAGCAAGCGCAGCACCTGCCATTGGCCCCCGCGCATCTCCCGGCCCGCGTCCAGGTGCAGGATGCGCATCAGCTCATGTTTCTCGCTTTGGAATATTTCAGAAAGGTGTAGAAGGCAGCCATGTAGGCGATGATCAGCCCCTCCAGGCCGTCGAGAAAACCCAGTTGCAGAAAGTACGTGCGGATGAACGTCCAGGGCGGGTCGAGAATCAGGCGCAGACTGCCGATGTGAACTTTGTGACCGGCGAGTTCCTGCGCTGCCAGCGTGGTGTAGCGATCGAGCGTCTTGACGTGCTCGGAAAGCGACTCGCAGGTGAAATGCAGCAGGTTGGCTTCCAGGTGGCCGACGTGACCGCTCACGTGCACGCTCTCGTGCACAAAATCGCCCATCCATTTCGCTTTGCGGCGATCGTAGAGCCGCACCTTGCGATCGGGATACCAGCCGCAGTGCAGGATCCACCGGCCGAGATATTGCGCCAGGCGCGGCATGGTGTACGCATCAAATTGCGGGCCGTTTTTCTTGAGATTCCAGATCTCCGCTTCGAGCGCCTCGCTCAGCGCTTCATCGGCGTCGAGGGAGAGAATCCACTCATGGGAAGCCTGCTCGGCGGCCCAGTTCTTCTGGCCGGCGTAGCCCCGCCATCCCCCTTCGATCACACGCGCGCCGAGCTTCTCCGCCAGTTCCACGGTTCGATCCACCGAACCGCTGTCCACGATTAGAATCTCATCCGAGCAGCGCAGGCTCTCGATAGCGCGGCCGATATTCCGCTCCTCATTGAGGGTGATGATCGTCGCTGTGATTTTCATGACGGCCTAAAGCCCGGGGGCGATGGGCGCGAACGTGAAACACAAAACGAAAATTGCAAGCGAGAGCCAGCCAAGTTGACGGCGGCCGGGATCGAGGTGAGACGCGTCGTTCACCACCGGATGGCGCCGCCCGACAAACAGAATGGCGGCCCAGAACAGCCACACCCACCAGTAAAAGATGCCCAACGGAATTAACGCCGCAATGGCCAGCACCGACACTCGCTTATGGTGGTCGCCCGCCATCGCGTAGAGAATATGGCCTCCATCGAGCTGGCCGATGGGAAGTAGATTCAGCGCCGTGGCGAAGATCCCAATCCACGCGGCCCGGGCCACCGGATGCAGATAAATGTCGGCCGCGCCGGCGCCCGGGAAAACGGCTTTCTCCAACAGCAACTGGAGCAGCGGCGTGCCGAAGTGAATGGTTCCCAGATGGCCGATGCCGGGTATCACCTTGGAAAACGCAAGCCCCACCGAGAGTGCGGGAAGCAGAAACACAAAACCTGCGAGAGGCCCCGCCACCCCGATATCGAACAGAACGCGCTTGGAATAGATCGCGGAACGTACGCGGATGAACGCGCCAAATGTTCCCGTAAGAGAAGGCGCCGGAAGAAAATACGGCAGGCTGGCATCCACGCGGTAGTACACGCAAGCGAGATAATGTCCAAATTCGTGCGCCAGCAGGATGGTTGCCAAGGTCAGCGAAAACGGCAGGCCCTGGAGCAGCACCATCGGATGAAGCCAAGCGCGGCTGTACGCCTCGAAACTGTGCTCGATGTCGAACGGCAGATTGCGGTCGAAATCGTATTGCAGGGCCGAACCCACCACAGTAGTGGTGATCATCGTGAGCACAAACAACAGGCCATGCAGCCAGTACCGATCGCGCACACGAACCCGTGGAATAAAATACAGCTCGCTCGGCCGTTCCTCCGCCATATACGGATACGGGGCCGGAGAAAAATCCTGGGAAGCCACGATGGGTGAAAGGCGCGCAGGCTACTGCAGCGTCTGTAACTCCTTGCCGGGCTTAAAGCGCACGGCTTTTCCGGGCGGGATGGAGACTTCGGCGCCGGTACGCGGGTTGCGGCCGATGCCGGTCTTGCGGGGCTTCACATTAAAAACGCCGAAGCCGCGCAGCTCGATGCGGTCACCTTGCTCCAAAGCCTTTTTCATGGATTCGAAGACTGTCTCCACGGCCATTTCCGCTTTGGTCTTGGTGATCCCGGTTTTGTTGACTACTTCATTGATGATGTCCAGTTTGATCAAACCAGTCTCCTCCCCCAGACAACATGTGCTTGCCTGATGACGACAACCTTATGATAGGATTGAAGTTATTGCGATGTCAAGTGAGGGAGTGCAAACTCGCATGGTGGTTTCGAGCGATGAGTTCCGCCGTGCGTGCGGGCGCTTTGCCACGGGCGTTGTCATCGCCGCGGTGGTCGACGAAGCAGGGACGCCCCACGGTTTGACGGTGAGTTCCTTCACGTCCGTCTCGCTTCATCCCCCTCTCGTTCTCATTTGTCTGGGCCACGCGGTAACCAACATCGAACAGTTCCGGCACGCTTCGCACTTCGGCCTCAGCATCCTGGGCGCGGGCGAGCGGCGCATTTCGGAGCGTTTCGCGCAAAAAGGGCATGACCGGTTTGAGGGAGTGGAGTGGCAGCGCGGCGACACCGGTGTGCCACTGCTTTCGAGCGCCCTGGCCACTTTGGAATGTGCCACCCATCAACGCTTCACCTCGGGCGATCACGACATCCTGGTGGGCGAAGTAGTGCGCGTGCACGCGTCCGATGGCGAGCCTCTCGTGCATTTCTCGAGCCACTACCGCAAGCTGGCGCTAGACTGAAATGCGTGAGTAATCCTCTCTCGTATCTCAGCGATCAACTCAACCAGTGGCGCAGCGAAGGCACCTATCAGCGTTTGCGGATTCTCGAATCGGAGAGTGCCGCCGAGTCGCGTTTCGATGGCAAGGATGTCATCAACCTCGCATCGAACAATTATCTGGGGCTGACCACCCATCCCAAGCTGCGGCAAGCCGCGCTCGAAGCCGTGAAGAAATACGGCGTCGGCTCCGGAGCGGTGCGCACCATTTCCGGCACCATGACGCTGCATATGCAACTGGAAGAGCGCATTGCCGCGTTCAAGAATGTTGAGGCCTGTGTGGTGT
>Ga0335079_10004607_pt1 | contig 15871 bp, 12 predicted proteins | sample Lox_Sample_33_FD_206719 | JGI IMG/M metagenome (GOLD analysis project Ga0335079, IMG submission 206719) | Soil microbial communities from Loxahatchee National Wildlife Refuge, Florida, United States - Lox_Sample_3.3 | ecosystem: Environmental > Terrestrial > Soil > Wetlands | place: USA... | reverse complement strand
GACCATCACGGCCACCAATCCCAGCAACGGAACGGCATATGCCACCCAGATCATGGGCTTCACCCTGACCCAGACTGCGGGAGCGGCATGCACGCCGGTGGTGACGCCGCCTTCCAGCTATCCGGTGGCCCTGGGCGATATTGCCGCCCAGAGTACGGCCACTACCCAGTTCACCATCGACTTCACCGGATGCGCCAGCCTGGCGCGCTTTACCTTGAGCCTGCCGTGGAGTTCGGCGAACGGCGCGGACACCGGTACCGCGCTCAGCGCCAACCAGTTCCGGTAAACCGCGGCGAAGGGAGAAGACCTATGAAACGCATCGTTTCCACCATTGGTTTGACGGCGGTTTTCGCGGCCCTGACATACGCCGGTCCGGTTTTGCCGATGATCCAGACTTTGCCGTCCAGCGGCAACGTGTCGGGATCCGCTGGAACGGTTGTGGGCTGGGGATTCACCCTGAGTTATACGGGCCCCGATTTCGTGGTTCTGAACGACTCCTTCTTCACAGGGAGCACCGTGTTCGGGAATTACATCGATTACCTGACCCTGGCCGGCGCCCCCCTGTACGTTGCGGGACCTGCGCCGGAATCGTCGAGCGTGACGCAGGACTGGACCCCGTCTGCGACTCCGCCGCTGGGCTTGGGAGAATTCGATCTCAAATCCGTCGTTCCGCCGGGACCGATCTCAGGCGATATCGGGGTCGATTACTCCATCTTCTCGCAGGATCCCAACGACCCGAATTTCGATCCCGCCTCCTTTATCTCCGCGGGCACGCTTGATGTTGCCGTGCAGATCAATGTGGTTGGGGCGCCGGAGCCGGCTTCCATATTGCTGATCGGCGCTGCGATTCTGTCATTCTGCCTGCTGAGGCGGGTGCATCAGCCTGGGGCACCCGGTCGGATAACTTAGGTCGACAGCCTGCAAACTCTCGAAGGGTAATGCCTTTCCACCTCGCCCTTTGACACTACAATCGACTATGGTCGATCGTTTCGACGTGCCGTCCTCCGATCCGGACTTTCAGATTCACTTGAAGATCGACTCGGATCTGCAGAATGCCTCCCGAATCACGCAGGAATATTTGAAGGCGCAGCCGCACCGCGCATCCATCGTGAAATCGATGGGTGTTTTCCACCCGAATATAACCTTGCAGGTTGAGCGTAAGGATTTTTTCCCGCAGCTCTTCGCCGCTACCGATCGGTCCGGCTGGCTCATGCCGCTCGTTCGCCGCTTCGTGTGGCACCAGACGCACCCGGAGCCCGAAGCACTCTGGCTCCTGTTGATCACCGGCATGATCGGACACGCCCTGGATGTTACCAGAGAGGTGAACGAGCCCCGGTTTCTCGAACTGGCTGAACCTGCGCAGGCGCTGATGACCATGCACTGCGCGAACTTTTCCCTCAAGATGGGGCGCTACCTGCATGGTTTGGAGAAACCGGGACTCAGCGCGGACGTGATTCGCGCTGCGCAGAGACTCTGGTCCCTGGAAGAGACTCATCGGGAATGGTTCGGCTGGCCGCTCTTCCGCAGTCAAGCCGGATTGGCGGCGATCGACTTTGGCTGGAGCACCCAGGTACACAGCGATCTGTTCGCCATGGAAAAGAAGCGCCGGGATCTGTGGCTGCGCGTCATCGCGGACATGGCGCATTGGGTCAACGGCCTCAACCGCAAGCAAAGCCGCCTGTGGTTCGAGCGCTTGAATCCGGCGGAAGTGGAGCAGACCCTGCGGCGGTGGACCGGTTTCCTGGGACAAGCAGAGGAGTTGGAGCTCTCGAAGATCGGAGAAATGCTCCTGCCGCACGTGATCGCGCTTTGCGAGCACCTCGACGGTGCTGCCTGCGACGATCTCCTCTATCGCATCGCCACCGCGAAGTGGAAGAAAATCGGACCCTGGCTGATGTACTACGCCGGGTTTAACAACGGCGGCGTACTCGAACGGCGTCCGCTGGATCGCAGGTTCGCGTGCCTGGAAGCTTTGATGATGAATCCTGTGGCGGCAAAGGATCGCCATGTGCAGCTTCAGTATGAGGGGTTGGCGACTACCATGGGCGTGCGCGAGCTTCCCACCGCCAGGCTGGGCGCGGATGGCTTTCCGCTGGAGACGGATCCCGCGCTCGCGCCCCATCAGATGCGCATCGATCAACTTCTGCAAATGGGCGCAGCGTCGGTGGCCAAAGGCCACTGGGAGAACGGGGAGTTCCGGGCTTCACCCGAGGCCTATACCGCCTTTCAGACCATGCGGGAGGCGATCGTCGCGGAATTCTCCTCCGACCACGCGGCCTTGCATCGCGCCGCCACCATCCGTCACGAGTGGATTGCCGCTCACCACGACGAGTTTTCGAAGGAGTTGCGCAGCGTCTGGTGGCAACTGTTCATGGCCTTGGATTGCGCCGGCGGTCTGATCGAGCGAAGTGTCTCCGAGGTCGGCGAGCTATGCCTGGAAGATCTGTTGAGATCTCTTCGCAGCGGTGCACGGAAGAGTTTCGAAATGTGCCAGACCTACGTCGCCGAACATGGCTGGTGTGCCGAGTTGGTAGAGGCTCTGGGCGAGTTTATGCCTCAACTCGGCGCCGGCAATTCGGACCAGTATCTGCGCATCCAGGCCCACTGGCTTCTCTGGTTCGAGGACGTTGCGCCCATCCGGCTGGAAGACTGCTGGAGCTACCGCATCAGGCGCGACCTTCGCACCATGCCGTCCGGGGAGAGAGGTGCATGGCTGGCGCTGATCGCCAACACCAGCCTGATGGCCACAGCCAAGCCTCCCGGGAAGTGGATGAAGGCTGCTGAAGCTGCCTTCCGCAAGATTCGCCCCGAGGATTTCCGCCGCCGCTTCGTGGAATGGTTCCAACCGTTCGATAGCGGCCCACCGTTGCGCCTGAGCGTGGCCGGCCGCGTGGTGCTGCGCACGTTGATCTGGTACGCCCTGATTGCCAAAGACCCCGTGGTGGACAAAGCCCTGATCGGCTTCGCATCGGCCGAATGGAAGACCAAGGAATTTTTGCGGCGCGCCGCGCAGGCCGAGGCGGCCTTCGGCTATGTGTTGTCCGAGCGCGCGCCGCAGGCCGTGCTGCCCATCCTCGAAAACCTGGTAGCCAACGGCCGGGCGTTCGAAGGCAGCGCCACGCACCGCTTATACCTGGAACTCTGCGTGCGCCGGAACCACACCCCCGTGCCGGCTATTCCAGGCGACCGGACGATGGAAGAGGAGCCGGCCTCCCCTCCCAGCCCCGTCATTGACAAACCGGCTGTCAGCGGTCCGCAGCCCCTCGTGAAACAGTGAACCCCTACGTTACAGGGCCACCCGGATAGCACGGATGATCCGGTCGCCGATTTCATTTTCAAAGCCGCCGGCCATACACTGACCGGCACGGCGAGTGTGGGTTTCGGCCGGCCGGGCCAGGCACCCATTTCGGACGGCCGAATTGATGGCGAGCGGATTTCGTTCACCGTTCAGGGGAGAGCCTGATTTTGTCACCAAATGAACGGTCGCCAGCGGGCACGCTGCCGCTGCCCTACCGCCACATTAGTGAGCCGCGCCGGCCAGGCCGTTGGTGAAAGCCGGTAACGCCCTGGCTCGCGATGCGGTCGCGCGTCCGATTCCGGTGTAGTCGAAACCCGCCGCCACCGCGGCTTCCGGATGGAACAGATTGCGCCCGTCCACCAGCACCGGCATAGCCATCGATCGCGCCAGCTTTTCGAGATCGAGATCGCGGAACTGCCGCCACTCCGTGACCAGCACCAGGGCGTCGGCCTCGGCAGCCAACTCTTCCGGAGAATCGCAATAGCGGATCTTGAGATCGGGGTACTGCTTGCGGCATGCCGGCATGGCGATCGGGTCGTAAACCCTCACCCGCGCTCCCATAGGCAGCAGCCGGCTGGCGATAAACAGGCTGGGAGCGTCGCGGAGATCGTCCGTATCGGGTTTGAATGCCAGTCCCAGCAGGCCGATCGTGCGGCCCTTCAGGATTCGCAGCTTCTCCTGCAGTTTCTGAATCACCACCTGCCGCTGATCGCAGTTCACTTCCCAGGATGCCTGCAGCAGTTTGCCGTTCGTTCCGTACTCGCGCGCGGTGTGCAGCAGCGCCTGGATATCCTTTCCGAAGCAACTGCCTCCCCAACCCACCCCGGGATTGAGGAACTTCGATCCGATGCGCGAATCCATGCCGATTCCGGCCATCACCTCGGTAGCCTCGGCGCCCACCCGCTCGCAGATGCCGGCAATCTCGTTGGCGAACCCGATTTTCATGGCCAGAAACGCATTCGCGGCGTACTTGATCATTTCCGCGCTGGTGAGCGTCGTGGTGAACAGCGGGGTCGCCTGGAGAGACGCGGGACGCGGCAGCCCGGGGGGCGGATCGAAGCTCTGCGCCACCAGCGGGCGGTACAACCCGCGCATCGCTTCCAGGGTCTCAGCCTCCGAGGCTCCCACCACGATGCGGTCCGGGTACAAAGAATCGGCCACGGCCGAGCCCTCACGCAAAAATTCCGGATTACTGGCAACTCCGAAGCGAATGTTGGGGCGTTTCGAGGGATGGGCGTCGGAGATACCCTCGCGCACCAGCGTTTCCACCAGGTTACCGCTGCCCACCGGAACGGTGGACTTGTTCACCACTACGCGGAACCGGGATTCGTCCATGGCGGCCCCGATGCTGTGGGCCGCCGACTCCAGATATTCCAGGTTGGCCTCGCCCGTAGGCAAAGGCGGGGTTCCCACCGCGATGAAGATGACTTCGCTCTCCGCCACTGCCCCCGCGAGTTCGGTGGTGAAATCGATGCCGCCACGCCGGGATGCCAACTGCAGCATCTCCTCCAGGTGGGGTTCGTAGATCGGGGATTCGCCGCGCTGGAGCTTCTCGATTTTGGAAGCGTCGCTATCCACGCAGGTCACATGATGACCCAGGTAGGAGAGGCAAGCCCCGGTCACGGTTCCGACGTATCCTGTTCCGATTACAGTTACCCGCATTTCGTTTCCTGATTCCGGTGACCATTCCCGTAGCACGGCTAGTTCCATATGGCGAAGGCCGGTTCGGGCAACGGTTCACGCCCCCATTTTGCCGGGGCCTTGCTCGCCTACTTCCCGGCCGCGGCTTGAGCTTTCTTCAGCGCTTTCTTCTGTTTCCGTGGCAAACGGGACTTGTTCTTCTTGGCCAGTTTCGGGATTTTCTTTTTAGCGGGCGCACGCGGCGGCGCGGGAGCGGCTTGCGCTGCGGCAGCGGCTTCCGCGGCAGCGGCTTTTTTGGCCTTCTTGTCGGCCCCGCCGGAGCTGGCAGCGGGAGCGGCCGGAGCGGCTTCAGCGTCTTGGTCTGTGGTTTTCTTCTTCGCCATGTTCAGGAGATCCTCCTCATTCTATCCCAGCCTGCCCGGCAAACCGTGCTATCTCTCCCAGCCATCTCTCCCAGTTGGGTGACCGCACCGCGCCTTACGGGTTGCCCTGATTCGAGATCGTGACTGGCGTTCCATCGAATTTCGTCAGCCGGACCGTGAACGGCTCGTTATAGGTCTGCGCGCGGTCCCGGAGGAAACTCAGGGCGACCGCCTCGCCCAGCAACAACGCCGTGTCGCTGTCGCTGCGCCAGTGGATGCCGGCGTGAATTCCGTGGCCAAAGGTGATGTTGTGGCCGAGTTTGTTCAGCTCTCCATTCACGGTGAGCCGCCCGGCATCGGATCCGCTGTAGCGCAGGAGCGAGAGGCCGTCGCTGGCGGGCACCACCGGATTCGGGATCACGAAGTTGCCGTCGTAGAAAAACTTCAGCAGCGTGATGCAGGCCCCGCCTACGGTTCCGTGCCCCGCCGGATAGGCCGGGTGCATCGGCGACCCTTCGGGAAATGCCTGCGAGAGCAGCCAGGTCCCGTACTTCTGGTAGCTCTGTTGCAGCCCCACGGAATTCAAGATGACTTTGTCGGGCTGAACATCGGTCTTGTCCGCGTGTCCGGCCTTGACCAGGTGAACCTGTCCGCCCGCGGCTTCCGGGCGAGGCCGCAGATGCACAAACCACTTCTGATACCACGCGGCATTCAATGCCTTGGTCGATACCTCTCCCAGGGTCCCTGCAAAGTCGGGTCCGCCGAAAGTGCCGAAACCGTTTTCGCACCTCGATGCGAGGTAAGGGTTGCCGGGGTTCAAAGGCGCCCCCATGCCCGCAAGCACGAGAAACGCCACGAAATAAGCCTGAAAGAGCACGTCCACGTGCGTATACGCCGCCAGGTCCCGCCCATTGCGCCGATACCGAAAGACGGGGTCGGCATGATTTTCGAGGCCGGTGGAATTGCCGTTTTGGACCGTTAGCCAGTCATTGAAGCTGGTCAGGTAGTCGATGCCCGGAAGATAGCTCTGCATCTGCTGGCTGAGGGGTTGCGCGCCGAAGAAGGCTGGCATCACCAGGAATTGCGAGACATACGGTCCCAGGGCTTCGCCCGGAAAGCTTCCACGAAAGAGCAGGGCCGGGGTGGCTTGGCCGCTGCTGTTCCGGGGACCCAGATAGGTTGGCAGTCCGCTCAATTCGGCCGCGGCCGAAGCGGCCAGTGCGCTGGAGCCATAGTCGCTGAAGGCGACATCGCGGAGCAGGGAACCCCAGTAATGCTCCAACAACTCGGTAGCGCTCTGGCTGCCGGCAATCGGCGGTGCGGGAGGCACCTGTGGCTGCCCGAACTGCGCGCTGTCGAGCGCTTCCAGATCGAAAGCCAGGCCCCCTTGCGGGCCATTGAGCGTCCGCGTGCCGCCCATGGTTATGGTTTCGAAATCGGAAAAATTGCCGGTGGCTAACGCATTCTGGAATTTCGCGTTTGCGTTCAGATCCACTCTCCCGTATGCGTCATGCGGGAGACCTTTCGTGTAGGTGCCGCCCTTGTCGGCATAGCGTGCGTCGTCGCCGTTGCTGACGTTCTTCGCAGCCGGACCGAGAGCATCCTGAATCGCCAGGCCGGCGCGGAGAGTAAAGGCTTCGATCACCCGCCTGTCGGTAACCCCTGGGGGCACGGCCACTCCGACACCGGGAGCGGCAGAAGCCGGGGACGACGCCCCGAGCGCGCCTGCGGCCGCCGCCAGGCCTCCCGCACTTTTCAGAAATTGCCGCCGTTGAGAACCCTTGGTGGTGTTCTCTGCAGCGGAAGTTTGATCGTCAGACACACCGCGGCCCCGTTTCCGCTGGATCGTCATACGAATCCTCCATTACGCTCGAGCAATCACCCGTTTGCTTAAGACATCTTAGCTTTCTTGCGGTCGCGAGTCATCGGGTAAACCAGGATGTGGCGCGGGCCACTCGTGCCTGTGCCCACGGGCCCCGCCGGACCACAGAACTCCATGAAAACCCTTGCGCCAGCGGCGTGGCGCAGGCACTCCTGCCTGCCGCGCCCCGACTCATCGGGGCGCTTGTCGGACGTGTACAGTGCCAGTGGCGGCGAAGGGGTTTTCGAGGCTGCCGCGCCGAGACTCGTCTCGGCGCTGGCCGGTCGTCCACAGTTTCGCTGGCCGCAAAGGGTTCGACCCCTCTGCCTCGCCGCGATGCTCGCCGGAATGCTCGCAGCCGCGGCGGAAGCTCCCACGGTCCGCTTCGTCGATATCGCCGCGGAATCGGGCCTCACGGCTGTCAACACCTTCGGCGGCAAAGACACCAAGGAGTCGATCCTCGAGAGTACCGGCACGGGCGTCGCGATTTTCGATTTCGATGGCGACGGCGCCAACGACGTCTTCATCGCCAACGGGCCGCCCTCGCGCTCCGAGTTGTACCGGAACGACGGCACCGGGCATTTTACCGAAGTCGGCCAGCAGGCGGGCCTGACGCGCAGCGGATGGGCGCAGGCTTCCTGTGTCGGCGACATCGACAACGACGGGCACCCCGACCTCTTCCTGACCTACTACGGCCACAACAGCCTCTACCGCAATCTCGGCAACGGCAAATTCCAGGATGTCACCGAGCGCGCCGGCCTGCCTGTTACCGGTACGCGCTGGGGTTCGGGATGCGCGCTGCTCGATTACGACCGCGACGGCCTGCTCGATATCTTCGTCGCCAATTACGTGGATCTCGACCTCGCCAGGGTGCCCAAGCCCGGCAGCAGCAAGAACTGCGAGTGGAAGGGAATCGCGGTGTGGTGCGGGCCGCACGGTCTGCCACAGGCGCATCACGCGCTTTATCACAACAACGGAGACGGCACGTTCACCGACGTCTCCCAGAAGGCCGGGATCCTCGCCCCCGGCGGATGCTACGGCCTCGGCGCCGTCTCGGCCGATCTGGATAACGACGGCTGGCCCGACATTTATGTTGCCTGCGACCAGACGCCCAGCATGCTCTACCGCAATCGCCACGACGGGACCTTCGAAGAGATCGGCGATCGCGCGGGCGTGGCCTACAACGCCGATGGCCGTCTGCAGGCAGGTATGGGTATCGCGGTGGCCGATTACGACGGCAACGGCTTTCTGGATATCGCCAAGACCAATTTCTCGGGTGACCGCCCTTCCCTCTACCGGAACGAAGACGGAAAGTTCTTCGAAGACGTCTCCGAAATGGCCGGCCTGGGTCGGAATCAGCTTCTCGGCTGGGGCATCGCGTTTCTCGACGTCGATGAAGACGGGTGGCCCGACCTCGTACTCGCCAACGGGCACGTCTATCCCGAGATCGACCGGACGCCGATCGGCGAAACCTACCGCCAGCGAACGTTGCTCTACCGCAATCTCGGGAATGGGCGATTCGCGGATATTACCGAGTCCGCGGGTCCCGGATTCGCGCCGCGCCGCCCGTCGCGAGGGCTTGCCATCGGGGATCTCGACGGCGACGGACGGCCGGAGGTCGTGGTGGTCAACATGAATGACAAGCCCTCGCTGCTGAAAAACGTCGGGCCGCGGCAGAACGCGATTGCGATCACGCTCACCGGGACGCGCTCCAACCGCAGTGCCATCGGCGCGCGCTGCACGGTGGAGGCGGGCGGCCGCAAGCAGACGGCCGAGGTGGTCAGCGGAGGCAGTTATTTCTCCCAGAATTCCCTCACGCTCCACTTCGGGCTGGGGAAATGGGAGAAGGTGGATCGCATCGATGTGCGCTGGCCCGCCGGCGAAACGCAGTCGTGGACGGGAGTGGCCGCGAATCGGACCATCGAGCTGACGGAAGGCAGCGAGAAGACCGCCGTCCGTGCCTGGAAACGCTGACGGTCGCGGCTCAGACTTCAGCCGCGACCGTCCGGTTGATGGTGCAGTGAGCGTCAGCGGACCTTGATCATTGCCACGGTGACCATCTCGGTGTGCCGGTACGCCAGCGTCGTGGACTGCTTGTAGTTGAATTGCTGCGCGGTAGCGGAGCGGCCATTCCACAAGCTGCTCAGCGCACAACCGTCGTCAAAGCAGGCAAACGCGATCTTGGGATCGCCCGATTCCTTCCAGGCTTTGGGGGTATCGCTCTGCGATCCCGCGACCACCAGGACCGCCCGCTTGGTCTCGAGATTCTGCACGTAGAACGTTGGCGCGACGCCATGCATCTCTCGAATCAGGTAGGAGCCCGGCTGCATGACGGCGCCGCTGGCGCTGAAAGTCATCGGGACTTCGGCTCTGTAGGTTTGTGCGGAAGCACTTCCGGCAGCGACTACCAGGGCAGCCGCCGCGATCATCAAACGAGTCATCGTAGTTGTCATTGTCGTCTCTCCTTCGGTGCCGCCCTGTCCGGGACCGGCTTTGATTTTGTCTTACGGGCCTCACTATGGCAACCTCGATGCCAAACTGTAAGTAATTGTAAATATGGAACTTCGTTAATGATCGAGGCGCCTGGACGAACGGTTCTGTTCAGACGCGTGAACCAGCCGGTTCATTTTTGAATGTGGGGCGGCCAGGATTGGCCGCCCCACACGTCTCCTCACTTTGAGGAACAGACTACACTGTTAGGAATCGGGTACAACCTATGATGCGTTCTCTCTCTCTTGCCCTGTTCCTTTCTGCTTTGGCGTTTGCCCAGTCCGGGCCCAAAGTCGATCTGCTGAAGAATCTCAAATTCCGCGAGATTGGCCCCGCCAACATGGGCGGGCGCATCGACGATTTCGCCGTGGTCGAAAGCAATACCAACATCGTCTACGTCGCCACAGCCTCGGGAGGTGTGTGGAAAACCGTGAACGGCGGCATCTCGTGGAAGCCGGTGTTCGACGACCAGCCGGTATCGAGCATCGGTGACGTCACGGTCTCCCAGTCGGAGCCCGATGTCGTGTGGGTCGGCACCGGCGAGGCCAACAACCGTCAGAGTTCCTCCTGGGGCAATGGCGTCTACAAGTCCGCCGATGGAGGCAAGACGTGGACGCACATGGGCCTTCGCGAGACCGCGCATATCCCGCGCATCGTGATCCACCCCTCGAACGCCAACATCGTCTACGTCGCCGCGCAGGGCAAGCTCTGGGGACCCAATGAAGAGCGCGGCGTCTTCAAGACCACCGATGGCGGCAAGACCTGGTCGAAGGTGCTGTACATCAACCCCGACACGGGAGTGAATGACCTCGCGATCGACCCGATGAATCCCGACACGCTGTACGCCTCGGCGTATCAGCGGCGCCGCACGGCGTTCGGCTTCAACGGCGGCGGTCCGGGCAGCGGCATCTACCGCACCACCGATGGCGGCGCCACCTGGAAAAAACTGACCAACGGACTGCCCAAGACCGACATGGGCCGCATCGGGCTCGACGTCTATCGCCGCAATCCGAACGTCGTCTACGCGCTGGTGGAGAGCGAGGAGTCCGGGATCTATCGCAGCGACGACAAGGGCGAGACGTGGACCAAGATGAGCAACACCAACGCGCGCCCGATGTACTTCAGCCAGGTGCGCATCGATCCCAATAACGACCAGCGGATTTGGGAGGCGGGCGTCAACATGGCGTATTCGGAGGATGGCGGGAAAACCTTCGTCACGAACCGCGTGCAGCGCATCCACGTGGACTTCCACGCCATCTGGATCGACCCCGCGAACTCCGACAACATGGTCGTGGGGTGCGATGGCGGCATCCACTTCAGCCGCGATGGCGGACGCTCCTGGGACGCCCGCGAACAGATCGCCATCGGCCAGTTCTACGAGATCTCGTACGACATGGCGAAGCCGTACAAGGTCTGCGGCGGCCTGCAGGACAACAGCAGTTGGTGCGGTCCGAGCGCCACGGCCAACGCCCGTGGCATCACCAACGAAGACTGGTACACCGTACAGGGCGGCGATGGTTTCTACGCGCAGGTAGACCCGCAGGAGCCCTGGATCGTGTACGCCGAATCGCAGGATGGCAACGTGGCGCGGCGCGACTTGCGAACCCACGAGGCTCGCGACATACGCCCCCGCGAGGACGACGACAAGATGCCGCGCTACCGCTTCCAGTGGAACACGCCGCTGATGATCTCGAAGCACGACCGCAAGACGATCTACTACGGCGGGAATTTCGTGTTCAAGTCCACGGACCAGGGCGACAACTGGAAGCGGGTCTCACCGGACCTGACCTCGGGCGTGGACCGCAAAACGCTCAGCATCATGGGAAAGAAGGTCGAGGACCGCACCATGCTTTCGCGCAATGACGGCGTGGCCGCGTTCCCCACAATTACCACGTTGACCGAGTCGCCGATGCGGGCCGGCGTTCTCTGGGCCGGCACCGATGACGGCAACTTGCACGTGAGCCAGGACGGCGAGACGTGGAAAAACGTGGTGGGCAACGTCCCGGGCGTGCCGAAGGGCACCTACGTGAGCCGCGTGGTGACGTCCGCATTCGACGCCGGCACCGCCTACGTAGCGTTTGACGGCCACCGCTCCGACGACTTCAACATCTACCTGTACAAGACCACAGACTTCGGCCAGACCTGGAAGTCGATCACCAGCGGCATCCCCAAGAATGGCGGAACGCTGCACGTGATCCGCGAGCATCCCAAGAACCGCGACCTGCTGTTTGCGGGCGGCGAATTCGGGCTGTACGTCTCGTTCGACCGCGGCGAAACCTGGCAGGAGTTGAAGAACAACCTGCCGCGCGTGCCGGTGGACGACATCCAGATCCATCCGCGCGATAGCGACTTGATTCTGGCAACGCACGGCCGCTCGGTCTGGATCCTCGACAGCATCTCCTCGCTGGAACAGATGACGGCCAAGGTCGCGGAGAGCAATTTGCAGGCTTTCGACATCCGGCCCGCGACGATGTGGCGGTTGGCCCGCAAGCGGGATTTCGATGCGCACGACGTCTTCGTCGGAGCGAATCCGCCCGCCGGCGCGATCATCGATTTCTGGGTGAAGAACAAGCCGGATCTGAAGGACGTCAAGATCTCGATCCTGGACGCGGCCGGAAAGTCGATCGCGACGGTGAAGCCGGCGAGTGTCGAGGCGGGAGTGAATCGCGTAGTGTGGGGCCTGAGGACCGACCGTCCCGTGCCGCTGACGGCACAGGAGGAAGCCATGGCCGCGAGATTTGCCGCCGCCGGAGGTGACGCTCCGGTGACCGGCGGCCCGCTGGTGGACCCGGGAGACTACTCCGTGGAGATTTCGATCGGCTCCGACAAGGTGGTGAAGAAGTTCAAAGTAGAGGAGGATCCCCGGATCACATGGTTCTCCGCAGCGGATCGCACCAGGCGCCGCGCGGCGATCGACGAACTGGTGGCCATGACCAAACAGGCCGACGGTATCCGGAAGCGCTTCACGGCCGCCGATTCGGGTCTCACCGCACTGCAGAACGCCTGGAAGCGTCCCGACGCTCCGAAGGTCCCCGACGATGTGAAGAAGATGGCCGATGCGTTGAAGAAGACGCTGGACGACATCCGGCCGAACTTCGTCACCCGGAACTTCTTCGAGCCGCCGCCGCCCGAGGAACGGAAAGCGGAACTGCTGAAGCCCGAGCCGGATTTCGTCCTGCCGGCGCTGATGCAGCGGATCTCGTCGCAGATTCAGGGACTGGAGACGTTCGCCGCCGCGCCAAGCGAAAGCCAGATGAAGCAGATCGCCATCTTGCGGACGGCGGTTGCGCAGGCGGGGCAAAGCGTGGACCGCCTGCGCGACCAGGTCTCGAAATTCAACGACGCGATGAACGCCGCGAAGGTGCCGTTCATTTCGTTGCCGTAATCCTCGGGACACGGAAGAACTGGGACAGCATGTCCCACAGTGTCAGCTAATTCCTTTGTTTGGAATGCAGGCGCCGGAGTGCGTGGGACAACTTGTCCCTAACGCGCCAGCCTCATCAAAGGGATTCACATCGTAGGCGCGCGATGTGGGTGCTTCACATCCTCTACTGCGAAAACGTGGTGATCCGCAACGTGGTGGTGGAGAGCTTCCCGGGCGCCAATACCGACGGAGTGGACGTCGATTCCAGCCGGCACGTCCGCACTTCGGATTCGTATTTCGATACCGGCGACGACGCCATCCGCCTGAAGTCCGGCAAGGACGCCGGCGGGCTGCGAGTCAATCGCCCGGCCGAGGATGTGGCGATCACCAACTGCACGATCCATCGCGGCCACGGAGCGGTCGTGCTGGCGAGACGTCGGGCGGAATCCGCAACGTGGTCGCGAGCAACATCGTTTCGCAGGGAGCCGACCGGGGAATCCGCACCAAGAGCACCCGCGGCCGTGGCGGCGTCATCGAGAATATCCGGTTTGACAACTGGGTGATCGAGGACACGCCCTACCCGGCCATCGAGGTGACCAATTACTACACGCGCGCGCCCGCGGAGCCGGTGTCCGTGCGGACCCCGGTATTCCGCAACATCGCGATCAGCCACATAACCATCAACCGCTGCCAGACCGCCGTGACGCATCAACCCGGATGACGCAATCCCTTTCCTGATCCGCGATTCCTCGGAACTCGACCTCGACGGTGTCCAGACGCGCAATCCCAAGTCCGGAATACCGGTATGCGGCTCGATCGGGCGAAGGACGTATCGCTGCGCGACAACGTAGCATGGCCGGGGACGGACGTGTTTCTCTCGATGGCGCCCGGCATGAAGATCTTTCAGGGTGCAAACGAATTTGGAGCGGCACGGACGCCATCAAAAGAAGAGGAGATGGACCCCCTGGAAGGGAATCAACACGCCCGATCGGCCGCGATAGCATCCGGCCTCGGCCTCCGGCGCAGACGATCGCCGAGGCTTCGTCTTCGCCAGCATCCGACTCCCAGCAGACCGGTTCCGATCAGCAGGAAGCCTCCGGGTTCTGGAGCCGCCAGCAGTGTGAACGCGCGATCGTTTGTGTGGACCACGCCACTGACCTCCATGCCGCTGGCGTCCAGCCCCTCCTGATAGGACGCGTTGTTGCCGCCGGTGCCGTCGATCCAAACCTCCACGATGCTGTTCGTGTTTTGCAAAGCCAGCGGCGAGAACCAGTACTCGGTGCCCCCGGTGGCATTGAACGGGCTGGGCAACGTGGCATCGAACTGATAGACATTGACGCGCGCATTTCCATTAATCAGCGCGGTCCCCAACAAGGTAGCGGTTACCGACGAGGCCGGCTCCACGGCATCATAGATCTTGGCGCCAGGAATGCCGCCGTTGTTGGCGTAGAACGAGATGTCCCAGGTGTCTACCGCCGGAGCTACGGGATTCACGGTGGGATCCTCGTAGTACCAGGCAAACATATCCCACTGCGCCTGAATGACCGCGCCCGTTGATGCGACGGTGAAGTTGTCAAAGACCCGGAAGCCAGTGAAGCCGGCCGCCAGGTCGCTGGTGTAGCCGGATTGAAAGCCGCCGGAAGTCCCCATGTAGGTTGGGGGCTGCTGGTAAAGGATGGTGTCGGCCAGCAGGGGAACTGTGGCCAGGCAGCAGGATGCCGCCAGGTGGAAGAGTCTGCTCATATGTCCTCGATCTGTGTTTCTGCCTCCTCTACCACAGGCGCAAGAACGCCGGCAGAACGATCAGGCCGCGACGGCGGCGTTAACCATCGCTAATCTTGAGATGCGCCCGGTCCGCGGCCCACAATCGATAGGGATGAAGGTCTTTCTAGCGGGCATCGCCATGCTGGTCGCTCCGGCTTGCCTCCGCTGCCAGCCGGTTTTGCCGGCGTGGCTGTTAACCTATCCAGGCGCGAACGTCACGAGACAGAATCTGTCGGCGATGTCCGCGGCATCATTCACCACCAACGATCCACCGCAATCCGTCTTCGATTACTATCAGCAGTTGTTCGGAGAGCAGGGCTTGTCTTATTCGCCGTCGACCAATCGCTTCGGCGCTGGCATTAAAGCCACCGCCGACTGCGGTGAACTCTCCATTTCGATTTCGAGCAGGGGAAGCGGTTCGGCCGTGCGCCTGAGCTGCGGCGTGAAGTTACAGCCGCGAGTCGCGAAGTCCACCGGCAACTATCCACAGGACGTCGCCAACATGCTGGAGATGCATCGGCAGGCCGCGGCCGAGATGGGCATAGGCCGCGCGCGGCCCGCCGCGCCCGCACCACCACTCGAGTGGCCAACCTGGCTGGAACGGGTGCAGGGCGGTGTGCCCGCTGTTCAAAGGGGCTCCGACCAGGCGGGCAACGGCATGCTGAAAGCCCAGTATGTATCCAGCGTCCCGATGAGCCAGATCTTCGCGTTCTACAAGGAACTGCTTCAGGCCAACGGCTATCAGATCAACCGCGGCACGGTGCAGACCGGGCGGACCCAGTCGGGCGTCAAGCAGAATGCCCTGGGCTCGGTCGAAGGCAGTGTGTACCCCGACGGCTTTCCCGGCCCCCGCATCGAGATTCGGGTGGATTTCTCCCGCAACTACGTGAATGAGCCGATCTCCGTGAGGATCCGCTTTACGACCTTCGACTACAAGGGTTCGCCCGGGCTGAGCCGGTAAGCATGGCTTCCGCCCAATCTGCGTTGCTTGTCTTTCTCCTGGCCGGAATGGGGCACCTGGCGGGTCAAACGCAGTTTTCCATTCCGTCGTGGCTCGAGCCCTACCCGGGCGCGAGCGTGGAGACCAACGC
>Ga0335079_10004603_pt1 | contig 15885 bp, 12 predicted proteins | sample Lox_Sample_33_FD_206719 | JGI IMG/M metagenome (GOLD analysis project Ga0335079, IMG submission 206719) | Soil microbial communities from Loxahatchee National Wildlife Refuge, Florida, United States - Lox_Sample_3.3 | ecosystem: Environmental > Terrestrial > Soil > Wetlands | place: USA... | reverse complement strand
ACCACGTCAACGAAGGCGCGGTGCAGGGCCAGCTCGCCAACGTGCTGCGCGACTTCTCGCAGTCGATCGCCGCCTTCTGGACCGATCTCGGTGATCTCGGCGAAGACACCGTGCTGGTCACCATGTCCGAGTTCGGCCGCACCGCCCGCGAGAACGGCAACCGCGGCACCGACCACGGCCACGCCAACGTGATGTTCGTCCTCGGCGGGCCGGTGCGTGGCGGGCGCGTCTACGGACAGTGGCCCGGGCTCGACCAATCCCAACTTTACGAAGGCCGCGATTTGGCGCTGACCACCGACTTCCGCCGCGTGCTCGGCGAGGGTGTCTATCGCCACCTCGGCAACAAAGACTTGGCAACGATCTTTCCGAGCTTCGAAAACGATCCGCAGCGCTTCTTGCGGTTGCTGGGCTGACCGCGTAGGCAGATTCATATTGTCATCCTGAGCGAGGGAGGGCTCCCGCGCGTTTTCGGGGTCCCCAGCACGCCCGGTTTTGGCGTGCTGGGGCAGAGCGCGGGGACACCCGAGCGAAGGATCTGGGTTTTCTCTGTACGCGCGGCAGCGTATCCTTACCCCCGCCCAGGAGGCACTCCGATGAGAACACTACTGATGGCGGCGCTGATGGCCCTGGCGCCCGTGGGGGTTGCGATGGCTCAAGACCGCATGCCGGATATCCCGGCCGACAAGATGACCGAAGCGCAGAAAAAAGCGGCAGCAGAATTCGCCGCCGGCCGCGGCACGCCCGTATTTGGTCCATTCGTTCCGCTGCTGCGCAGCCCGGAAGTGATGCTGCGCGCCAAGGCCATGGGGGACTATCTGCGCTTCAAGAACACGCTGCCGGCCAAACTCAGCGAGTTCGTCATCCTGATCACCGCGCGGCAGTGGACGCAGCAATATGAGTGGGATTACCACTACCCGATCGCCCTCAAGGCCGGACTGAGCCCGGAGATCGCCAAAGCCCTGGCCGACGGACGCCGTCCGCAGAACATGCCCGCCGACGAGGAGCTGGTGTACGATTTCCTCGCCGAGTTGCACGACACGAAAAGCGTGAGTGACGCGACCTACGCGCGCGCGGTGGCCCGCTTCGGCGAGCAGGGCGTCATCGACATGATCGGCGTCAATGGCTACTACACGTTCCTGGCCATGGTGATGAACACGGCGCGCACCGCTCTGCCGCCGGACCACAAGCCGGCGCTGCCCGAGCTCCCGCGCTGAGGAAGGGTCGTGTAACCGGGAATTCACATCCCTGCGGGGGCAAAACCAGACCGGCCTTGGCTAAATGCCGATATTAACTACAGTTAATCTATAGCAATCAATCTGTGCTAAGATCGGGTGGTGGGCGGCCTCATCAACCAGCGGCGGTGGAATCAAAGCCTGAGCGCCGGTGAACGGCGGCCACGACACAGTTCGGGAGCTGTAACGCTGCTTTAACTAACCAAGAGCATGCTGCTGGATTGGACTGTGGGTAAACGAGACCGCAAATCGATGCGTTGGATGGCAAGGACGGTGCTGGCCGCATGGTGGCTGATGGCCGCGGCGGGCGGCACCATCCTTGCGTTCGCGCAGCAGCCTGACGCGCCTCTGCCCAATGGCGGCGCTCCCGCTGCAAGCGTGGACGATTCGGCAAGCCCTCCCGCGAATGATGACGATCCCGAATCGATGCTCCCGCATTTCAAGGACACTCGTTTCTGGCTCTCGGGCCAGGCGAATTTCATCTTTCAGACGCATCCTCCGTTCCCGGCCCTGTACGGCGGCGAGCACAGTCTGAGCCCCAACTACGAGAAGGCCACCTCCCGAGTGATGACGCTCTACACCGGGGTGCGGCTCAACAATTCCACCGAGCTGCTGGTTGACGTGGAAGAAGCTGGCGGTGCGGCGCTCAGCGCCGGCTTTGGCCTGGCAGGGAACACCGATCTGGATATCGTGCGCAATCCTCAGTTGAGCAAGGCGCCCTACCTCGGACGCGGCATGATCCACAAGGTCTTTGCCTTGAGCAAGGACAAGGTCGAGAACGAGCGCAGCTTCCTGTCGCTATTCGAGGAACTGCCGCGCCGCCGCCTGGAGATTCGCTTGGGCAAGTTCAGCCTGCCGGATTTCTTCGATGTGAATTCAGTGGGCTCCGACACCCACCTGCAGTTTATGAACTGGACCGTCGACAACAACGGCGGGTGGGATTACGCCGCCGACACGCGCGGCTATACCGTGGGCGTCATGGCCGACTTCGAGGACCGCAACTGGGGTCTCCGCTTTGCCGAAGCGCTCATGCCGAAGGTCGCCAACGGAATTGATCTGGTGTATCGGCCGTGGCAGGTTCATGCGGAAAATTGGGAGTTCGAGCTCCGCCGCGGCGTCCTGCCCGGGAAATCCGGCGTCGTCCGCGTGCTGGCATATACCAACTATGCCAATATGGGCATCTACCGCGATGCCGTGGCTCAGTTTCAGGAGGGATTAGTCCCGGTCCCGGAAATCACCAACCACCCCTGGCACATCACGCGCAAATATGGCTTTGGCGTTAACCTGGAGCAGAATCTCACGCGCTACCTGACTGCCTTCGGGCGCTTTGGCTGGAACAACGGCAAGACTGAATCCTTCGCGTACACCGAAGTTGATCAAACCTTCGCCGGAGGCGTAGGGGCCCGGGGCGCCGTGTGGCATCGCCGCTACGACCGCGCCGGGTTAGCCCTCGTCACCAACGCGATTTGTAAGGACCACCAGCGATACCTTGCCGATGGAGGACTAGGCTTCCTTCTGGGTGATGGAAGGCTGAACTACGGGCGGGAGAATATCGTCGAAACCTATTACACCGCTCACGTCTGGCGCGGTATCTATGTGGCTCCTGGGCTGCAACATATCGTCAACCCGGGATACAACCGCGACCGCGGACCCGTGCTCGTGCCTTCCTTCCGCGCCCACGTGGAGTTCTAGGAAGAGGCTGGCTACACCTGCACGTAAACCTCGTCGCCTTCCAGCTTGATGGGATAAACGGCGATGCGAGCGCTGGGATTTTGTTCGGCCTGGCCAGTCTTGGGGTCCCACATCCAGCCGTGCCAGGGGCAGACGACTTTGTTGTCGGCGATGACGCCCTGGCCGAGCGGACCGCCACGGTGCAGGCAGACGTTGTCCATGGCGGAGATAGTCCCGCTGACGTTGGCGACGCAGATCACCTTGTCGCCGAGCGGGATCTCCTTGGCCTCGCCGTCTTCGGGGAGGTCAGCTTTGCTGCAGAGTCGGACAAAATCGGACATGAACTTCCTCGCCGCGGATAGCCTGCCCGGAGCGCAGTCGAGGGGCGGATAAACGCGGATTAAAACCGAATCATTTTACAGCGGGGCGACTTCAGGCGCGACAAGGTCGCGCTCGGACGGGCGGGGGCGCCCGTTCCCCACGTGATTTGTCTGATTGGTGAGTGCTGACTGCTGAGTGCTTACTTCGGCGCCAGCGTCTGGGCGATCATCACCTGCCGCTTGAAGTCCGCGACCATACTTTCGTCGAGACGGACTTCCGTGGGCCGCTTGGCGATCGACATCTGGTCGATTTTGTCCTGCAGCTTCAGCAACGCGTAGAACAGGTTCTCCGGGCGCGGCGGACAGCCGATCACGTATACGTCGGTGGGCACGATGCGGTCTACGCCCTGCAGCACGGCATAGGTGTTAAACGGCCCGCCGACGGAGGAGCACGCGCCCATGGAGATCACCCACTTGGGCTCGGGCATCTGGTCATAGATGCGCTTGACCACCGGCGCCATCTTCAGGGTGACGGTGCCGGAGACGATCATCAGGTCGCTCTGCCGCGGCGAGGGACGAAAGACCTCGGCGCCGAAGCGGGCGATGTCGAAGCGCGAGGTGGAGGAGGCGATCATCTCGATGGCGCAGCAGGCCAGGCCGAAGGTCATCGGCCAGAGCGCCGACTTGCGCGCCCAGTTGAAAACGTAGTCCACCGTGGTGATGAGGAAGTTCTTCTCGAACTTGTTCTGTAACCAGCCCATGCAGCCCTCGCTAGCCGCGACAATCCAGTCTTTCAGTCTAGGGGGAGGGTGCGGGAGTGTCAATGGCGGCGGGGGAGGAGGGAAGGGGACCCCCTCAGAGCGCCCCCGAACAAAAGGCGAACATTGTGTGGAACCCGCATAAATATTGCACTCGCGCGCCGGTGACACCAATCCTGTATCTCAGCAATGGGCAGATGTATCAACTAGCGGATGTGAAGCTGGAGCCCTCGGGAACCGCGGTCATTAGCGTCAACGATGCACTCGCAGCCCAGGGCATTGCCCCCTACGCCACGCTGACCGGTCATGTGGAGGTTCGGTACACTTGGCCGTGGGATGCACTCTGCGTGTCGGTTCGCGATGTTGATCCAGTGCACAGCTTGATCTTTACCTACAATCTCCAGCCGGCCGCTTCGGTGACCGCTGCCCCGAGCGCTTCAGGCCTGCAGTCGAGCATGTTAGAAGGGCTATGGTGGAAGCAGGAGCCGAACGTCACTGGTTTTGTGTCGCTTTCAAACCCGTCTACGCAGCCCATTTCTGCTACCGTTCAGGTGACTGACGATCAGGCGAATGTCCTGGGAGAGCACACAATCCAAGTTTCGGCGAACGGTACCAAGCTTCTCGACCTGCAGGAGATGCAATCGTCGTTGTCCAATGCAGGCGGTGTACGAGTCACCTATGCTGGGGCTGAAAACAGCTTGCTCGTATATGGCGGACTGGAGGACCCGGTAACGGGTTTCTCCGCCAGCCTGCCATTGCACTTCCCGCCGGCGACCTCCGTAAAACAGGTGTCCTCCAGCTATGTCGCGGTCGGCATGATGGCTGGCGAGGCCGATCCCATGATGCTGTTTCCGGCTGGAACCAGATTTACGCCCTACGCCGTGGTCCGCAACATCTCCGCCCAGGTGCTGTCAGTCCTGCCAACGCTCTATTGGATGGAGGGCTCGGTTTCTCACTCGGTCGCGCTTCCCCGGTTCACAGTGCCGCCCTACCGCGCGCAAAACCTGAATCTGGATTCGCTTATTTCCAGCGCTGGACCCGCAAACTTTAATGGCAGCGCAAACGTGACTTTCGAATACTTCGGACAGCCCAAGTCCTTGTTGATGGCAACCGGCAGTGTGGATCAGAAGAACACTTACGTGTTCGAAGTACACCCGCAGGGGATAGTGGAGAGCGTCGCAAAGACCCTGTCATACTGGAGCACAGCCGACGGTGACGACACCATGGTTACGCTTTGGAATCCTGCGGATGAGGCGCAGGATCTGGTGTTCACCCTGTTCTTCTCCGGCGGACGCTACAATCTTCCTGTGCACCTGGGACCAAAAGCCACGCGCATGTTTAATATTTCGGATAGTATCCTCAACCAGGTGCCGGATGCTGAAGGCAATATAATTCCAGCGTCGGTGCGGGAGGGCAGCGCGGAGATCACAGGTCCCAAGGGCGAAAACGAGCACATCCTGGTTTCCATGGACGCCGGTATTTACAATGTGCAGAAGGCAACTTGCGGCCAGCAGTACTGCATCACGTGCCAGGGCGCGGTGGACTCCTGGGTTGCCGCCGATCCGTTCGCCGTGGCCGTAGGCGGCCAAACGCAGCTCACCTTCACCGTCCAGTACCACAGCGGGACGCAGTATGATCTGACCGGCACGTCGAATTGGAGTAGCTCGAACACCAGCATCGGTACCGTGAGTGCTGGGCTGGTGGCGGGAGTGAGTCCGGGATCGCTTCAGATGTCAGCGAGCAACGACTTCACGCCAGACTATTTTCACGCCTGTTACGGGCTAAATACTGACTTCTACTGTCCCCAGGAGCAGGGCGTGTCTGGGGGGTCGGGGGGGACGGTGCAGGTGCCGACTGATTCGCGGATTGTTGCTACAACGAATTCGTATTTCATTAGCTCCACGACAAGCCCTGCATGTCCCTCGGGGCAAGCCGGCTGGTATAGGACCGTTACGAAAATAGTCACGGACCAAACAGGAGCGGACATTCGGCTGGACGGACAAAGCCTTAGCGAAATAGGGACGATCACAGTGCCTAATGACCTCAATATCTCGAGCATAGCCACGGGCTCCGCAGTCACGCAAGGCGGCGGCTATTTTGGGGACATTTACACGGTGTGCAGTCCACTTTGTCCTTCCAGCCCGGGTGAAACGGACGCGATACAGCAGATCGTGGACGTTCTGCCGAACAGCAGCACCAAATACTATCTTAACGGCGTCACTATCAAAGCTAAGTGCACTGGAGTTACCGCGAACGGGAAGTAAGGGAGGCGTGGTGGTGGCCATGAAGAAGGTTGCACCGGTCATCCTCAGCATCGTTTTACTCTTCGGCTCTGCGAGGCCACAGTTGGGCGGTTTTGGTTCTGGCTACGACAAACCGCTTGCGGGTTTTGAAAGCCATCGGGAGCCTGCTATCCAGGCGATTCTCAGGCTAGGCCTCGAGTCGAAGGTGCCCATCGGTATCATCGAGACAGATGAGCAGTTGTGTAAGGCCAAGGTCGACGTCGCTGCTCAGGGGCAGACCCCATTACAGATCATCGCCGCCCTTATAGCTCAGGTGAGTGGCTACTCGTGGTCGGTAAAGGATGGTGTTCTCTCCGTGCAGCCTGCCAACATGCCTGACGGACCGGTGCGGTTGCTCAGCATTGCGATTCCGCGATTTGCGGCGCCTGAGGGCACTCTGGATTCGCAACGCGCGATTCTCTGGATGCAGATACGGGGCGTGCTTGAACCGGGCGAAGGTACCGCCGTCAGCGTCATGAGGTCTCTCAAGGCGCAGACCTTTCCCCCGATCGATATGTCAAATGCCACGGTTGAGCAAATCCTCGACCGAATCGTGTCGCGCGCACCGGGGGGAGCTTGGGTTCTGTTCCCGCTGCCGAAACAAAGCGAGTGGAGGGATAAGCTTGACGTGCGCTTTATCGCCGCGTTTAGCTACGGCGAGGAGGCGTCGAAGGTTCGCGACGTCTCATGCCAACCCTATGGTGGCAATTCCCCTTAGGATTCCCCGGCAAGCTCGCCTACGTACACCGCCCAGGCCCTCCTTGGGTCATCCTATTAGGAACGGCGAATGAAATCACTAATTGTGATAGTCACCTCAGTACTTCTATCCGCCGCGACCAGTGCTCATGCCGCGAGCTCAATAGAGCCCAATACCGCAATCCGGTGGGACAACGCCGCACTGCGAGGTATCCGCGACGCCAAGCTGGGCGCGCCCATGGTCGCGCGGGCAATGGCGGTGGTGCACACCTGCATGTACGACGCTTGGGCGGCATACGACGAGCGCGCTGTCGGGACGCAGCTCCGGGGAGCTCTGCACCGTCCCGCCTCGGAACGAACCTTAGCTAACAAGGAGAAAGCGATGAGCTATGCTGCGTTCCGGGCACTGGATGACGTTCTGCCCGTCGATACGAACTCGGTTTACATCCCCCTCATGCGGGAGCTGGGATACGATCCGCAGGACCATTCCACGGATATCGAGACGCCTGCCGGAATCGGAAACGTCGCGTGTGCTGCTGTCCTGGAGTTCCGGCACCACGACAAGTCCAATCAGCTCGGCGACCTCGCGCAAGGCCCGTACTCCGACTGGACTGCGTACGCGCCGGCCAATAAACCCACGACGGTTCCCGCACGCGTACCCATGTCCGACCCGAACCACTGGCAGCCGTTAACGTATGTGAGTTCCACGGGCGATCTGATGAGCCAGCGCTTCGCGGGAGCACAATGGTGTGAAGTGACTCCGTTCGCGTTATCCAAAGGCGATGAATTGCGCTGGGTGGCAAAGTCGCTCGGTCCGGCAGCTTACGGCTCGGCCGAATATCGAGAGCAGGCTGAGGAGTTGGTCGCAATCAGCGCCGGGTTGACGGACCGGCAGAAGATGATCGCCGAGTATTGGTTGGACGGCCCGAACTCAGAGCAGCCGCCCGGGCATTGGGCCTTGTTCGCCCAATGGGTATCCGCGAGAGATCGCCACAGCTTGGACGACGATGTGAAGATGTTCTTTGCCCTGAGCAATGCTATGTTCGATGCAAGCATTGCGGCATGGGACATGAAGCGGGCCTATGATTCGGTCCGTCCGGTTACGGCAATTCCTCTTATGTTTTCAGGCAAGAAGATGCGCGCCTGGGGCGGTCCGGGAAAGGGCACTGTCGAGATGGACGGTTCGCAGTGGATCCCCTATCAGCCCGCGAGCTTCCCGACTCCGCCGTTTCCCGACTACGTTTCCGGGCACAGCACTTACAGTGCAGCGGCAGCTTCAATCCTTGCGGTCTGGACGGGAAACGACCGATTCGGCTACAGCGTGACCCTTCCGAAAGGCAGTTCGCAGATTGAACCCGGCGTGACACCGAGTCGCCCAGTGACCCTGACCTGGGCAACGTTCCCTGATGCTGCGGATGAAGCTGGCATCTCCCGCCGCTACGGCGGAATCCACTTCAAACGTGCCGATCTGGCAGGCCGCCAATTAGGGCGGCTTGTCGCCTCGAAAGCGTGGGCCAGAGCCCAGACTTATTTCAACGGAACCGCATCAGCAGCTAAAGGTCAACTCCTGGAAGTCCCGAAATAGCCGCACTAGCTTGCGCAGCGGCGGCCTAGTACAGCCTGTTAATTCGCAATAGTGACAGCGGATGGGGTTCCAAGAGTCAGTTGCTCTGTCCAGGCTGAGCTTGTAGATCCGTCGAAGCACCCACCAGCGATTCGCGCGAGCGCCTGCCAGTGCCGTGGATGCGGGCGACGCCGCCCCGCGCGGATGTCGGCTGCGTAGGGCTCGGAAACGCCGAGGGCTGCCGCTATAGCCGGAATCGTGACTGCTCGGAGGCGAGGCTGAATCCTCTGCCCGTAGGTCTGCTCGTCGAGCCAAGCGGGCTGGCTGGACGGTCGCCAAGCTCGCCTTGCGGCATCGTGGCGGCGCTTTGTGGCCGCACGGCGGGCCTGGGCCTCGGGGCTTTGTGCGATGACCCGCCCAAGCTGTGCAACCTCCCGGAGTCCCTCCCGCGAGACGGTAACCGCGCACAACGCGCAGTAGCTGCATTCGGGCGTGATCGGCTTCCCGCACATGCGGCAAACACTCTGCGGTCGGGGCGGATTGGTTTGCGGGCTGGGCGAACTGCCTCTCGATTCGCGCCTGTGGCGTTGGGTCAAATGCGTTGCGGGCGCGGCCTCGCGAGCGGGCTTTGGCATCTCCGACCAGAGGGAGCGAGCGAGCCATTCCGCGACTGGCGCGACCGCGCGAGCCCAGGTTGGCGCGGTTTCCGAGAGCCGGACCGCGAACGATCCCATGAGGCGGCAGTTGCCGTCGCGTTGCTCGAAAAACCATTCCGGTCGCAGCGGCTGCCGGGTGATCCAGTCAAGGACGTAAGCGTCCACCTGTGGCCGGACAGGTTCCATGAGATCACAGGCGAGGCTATCGCGAGCCGGTGTATCGACATGCAGCACACCAATGCCAGGGTCAAGCCCAAGCGCAGCGGCTGCGAGGCGGGCTTCCGATTCGAGCACGGCATATAAGTAGTTCAAGATCGCGTTAGCCGGATTCGCGGCTAGGCGAGGCGATCCCGACAATGGCGATTTGCGCGTGCCGAACGTACGCCAGTGATCGGGCACGCGGCGAAGGTCGTTCTTCGGGAAAGTAATCGGCAGGTTGTGCCATGCAGTCCAGTAAGCCGCACCTGCCCGCGATTCGAGCAGGCGAATCGCTTCCATCGTGTCAGCGGTCGCCAGTGCCTCCCGAAAACGGGCTATTGCCTCGGCAGTCGTGGCATCGAGCAGCCCGTGACGCGCTACCTGTTCCTGCCCCACGAGCTTCCGGCTAATCAATTCGCGCGCAATGCGCAAGCCAGTACCAGACCGACCCGCTAGAGCCTGCGCGCGTCGCAGCCGAGCATCCGAGGGGCGCACCGGACCTGTTGTGGCGAGCACGGACCCGTCGCGTTCCAGCATAACAAATGACGCGTCCTGGTCGGCCAGCCAGCGAAGCGCGGCGAGAGACACGCATCCATCAGAGCCGATCACGACCAGCCGCCGGAGTCCGTGCCCCACGCGCGGGAGGCGCGCTTCGCGTCGCTCAGGGCCGATCCCGTCCTGTAAGATCAGGTGGCCGCGATCCACTCGGGCGGTGATGCCATATCCCACCAGGGTTAGGACGCCATGTCTGGGTTGAAGGAGTTCGGGGAGTTGACGTAGGGTTTCTGTAGCTGCCATTGGAGCACGCCTCCTATGGTGGTCAGGGCTTGTCGTCTGCTGGTAACAGGCGGCAGGCCCCGCTTCTTCATCTCACCTTCTCAATGCATGTCGATGCCACTTAGAAATGGACTCAACGTTGAAATTGATCCGAGGTTAATAGCTGCTCCGCACGTTGGGCACGCATGATCGTGGGACCGCCCCTCGTACCCACAAGAACATTCGACCCAATACTCGTAGCGGACAATGCGATGAGCCTTCTCGGCCCTCGTCTGTTTCGCTCTCCATTGCGCGCAAATGTCACGAGAGCGACGCGGAGTGACGATACCGACGCCCGCTAGAGAATCTGCCAAGAAATTGATACGCGCCTGCCGCCTCTCGGGAAATTTCCTTTCGCGTAAGACGCTAAGTGCCAGCTCGGGCCGACCCACAAGCTCCCCCCTCTGGTACGGACTGGCTCCTTCATGGAACGCTCTACGCACGTCCTCTGGGCTGGTGGCTCTTGCAAGCAGCGGCCACAGTCGGTCCCACACCTCTTCAAAAATCATTCGGTAGCCTTGCGCCCGACCTACGATTTCCGAGGGGTTCATCAGTGGGGGCCGGCCCCTGCCACGTTGTCTTTCTGAAAACGTGTCAAGTGGTTCGTTTGGCCTTTCTGCCGCTTTTTTGCGTTTGGACATTTATGCGGTCGGTTCCTGTAATTACCGCTTAAATTATACGGAAAAATCCCGGAAAAAGCCACATAATTTTGCGTAACAGCCATAGCAACAATGCATTACGCGGAATCAACACTTCGCGGACCATCCTGCAAACTGGCCGTAGAATACCCTCATGCCAAATCAGGACTCCAGCCGGGGCAACCCACGGCAAGCGCAGGCCAGCAAGCGGGCTAAACCAAAACCTAAGGGCCGAATTGTCAACCCACGCTCACCGCGGTACTCAAGCCTAACCGCGCGCCAAAGAGCCACACGGGAACGCGCCCTTAACCTGCTCTCCGACCTGCGTCGTGGCGAGGGCTTGTACCACGAGTTATTGCGGAAGCACCGCCTTGATACGCGCACGGCCCGCAAGTATCTGGGTCGGAACCTCCTCGGAGGAACCGGTGATGAGCCAGTGCGCGCGAGCAAGGCTGACAGGCTCGTGCGTGAACTCCTGTTTCCGACGTCGTTCGGAGACGTGCCGGTGCGTATCCGCAGTTCCCGAGAGGCAACCAAACTCTCGGAATTCCTGCATGATCGCGACAAGCTAGTGCACGGCAAGCTGAGCGCCGACGAGTTCGAGGCCAAGTGGCGCGGCGTGCGTGTTGCTGGCCAGGAGCTTTTCGCTGATGCCCCCGCGATTCTTGGTATGGCGGACGCTGGCGAATTAAAGGTGGAGAATTTGTACGCCAGCACAGGACCCGCGCGATGATCGGGCGCACGGCCAAGACTGTTCTTCGCGCGTCCCGCCAGCAGGTACGTCCGCCGAGGAAGGTTTGCCCCTTCTGCCTTGAAGCCGATCACATCGGCGGACACAACCACATCCCTCACGTGACCGTAGAAGAATGCCAACTTCATCACGCTTGGTTGACGGAAGAGCGTTTGGCTGCTGGTGCGGAAATGAAAAAGCAGTCCCATCCAGTCAAATCGGTGGAGATGGCCCTCCGTTCGCTCGCGGTGACCGGGCACGCCATCGCATGGGCCATAGACAAGCTTTCTGAGGGACTGGAATATTGTGCTGAAACTCTGAAAAGAGCACGGTGTTAGCGAAGTGATTGGTCATCAACATGGCCGATAAGCTTGATCTCTATTTTCGCGCACATACGATCCCGGTCGAATTTCAAAAGGAACGCTGGACCGACCGACACGTAACAGAGCCGGAGCAAGCGCTCATCTTCCACTGTGCGACCACCGATGATGAAAAACAGGACCTGCTTTTCGGTGCGTACATCTGCGCCCAACAGATAGATGGGAGGCACATCGCGAAGGAAATTGGCCTGTTCTACCGCGACGGCCACCCCGAGGAATTGCGGGTGTTAAAGCGCTTTGTGAAGGACAGCGCTGTTGAGCTCGGAACCGTAGAAGAGTTTCGTCGTAAGGTGTTCTTGAAGTACCTGAAGGCAGGAGCGCTCATAGTCGCCTACGACGCACCGTTCGAGATCAGCCGGATCGCCGTCAAGTGGAACAAGTCGCTGAACCATCGCCGCGCGTTCTCGTTCTACTTCCGGCTGTTCAAGGACAAGAAAACGGGCAAGATTCGTCCCAGCGGCTACGAACCGGGACTCTCGATTGAGAGCATGGACGCCTCGAAGGCCATTTATCGCCTCATCAAGTACAAGTTCCACGACAAGGATGCAGAGCGAGAGGAAGAGCAACAGGCCGCAAACGTTCACATTGTCGACCTGAAGACGCTGACTGCGGTCCTGACCGGCGCGGCCCACAGTTTCGCGTCGGCTTGTGAAATTTTTGGTGTGCCAGCCAGCAAGACACGAGAGTTCCGGTCCCGCGTAACCAAACCAGCAATTGAGTCACTGCTGAAGAATTTGGTTGCGGAACTGGAACTTCTGAATCGCCTCAAGGAGAAATTCGAGCTCCACCCCGTTGATCTGGCACCCGAACGCTGCTACTCACCGGCGACCATGGCTAAAGCTTACTTTTCCGCAATGGGAATAAAGCCGCCGGAGAGCAAATTCAACATCCCGGACAGAATCAATGGTATAGCCATGCAGGCGTTTGTCGCCGGGCGTGCGGAATGCACGATCAGGCGGACGCCCGTGCCTGTCACCTATGTCGATTTCCATGCGCAGTTTCCGGCGGTAAGCCATCTGCTCGGCTGCCGGGAAATACTGTGCGCTGAGAGCCTGGAGTTTGCCGACTTCACCGCCGAGGCACGTGAGTTGCTAGAACGCACAACTCTCGATGATTGTTTCCACCCCGAGTTCTGGAAGCAACAACTTCGCTGGTACGCGCTCGTCGAGCCTTGCGAAGATGTCGTCCCCATGCGCGCGAAATTTGGAACGCGTGAAGATTCCGACCCAACTTTGGGCTGGGATTTTCTCACCTCGAAACAGCCCGTCTGGATGACAGGTGCGGACGCAATAGCCGCAAAACTGATCACAGGCAAACCGCTCAAAATCCTAGAAGCCATCAAGGTCATCCCGCACGGACTGCAAGCCGGACTGACGCCCACGAAGCTGCATTCCGAGCTTGAGGTTGATCCTCTGCGTGACGACCTGGCCGTGAAGTTGGTTGAATTGCGCGATGCGCTGAAAAATAAAAACCCAGAGCTGGCCGGAGGACTCAAAGTGGCAGCCAATAGCGCTGCCTTCGGCATACTTTGCCAGCTGGACGTCAAGGATTTAGATTCGCCGTCTCCCTTGCATGTCTTTTCTGGGGACGCGAACTACCGTACTCCGCCTGAAAAAGTGTGGGAGCAGCCTGCGGAGTTGTTTTGTCCGCTGATCGCATCGCTCGTGACCGGCGGATCGCATCTGCTCTGCGCCATGGTGGAGCGGGCGGTGCGAGACATGGGATGTCAGATTGCGGCGATGGACACCGACAGCGCGATGATCGTTTCAACCAAAGATGGCGGATTGGTCCCATGCGCGGGCGGCCCACACAGGCTTGATGACTACCGAGTGCCTAGCGGACACGCTGCTATCCGGGCGCTGTCCTGGGCTGAAGTGGATCGTATCCGTGAGCGGTTCGAAGCCCTGAACCCGTGGCGCGATACGCTTGGAGTTCCGTTTCTCAAGTTGGAGAAAGAGAACTTCGCCTCGAATGGCGAGCCCCACCAACTGTACGCGTACTGTGTCTCGGCCAAGTTGTACTGTCTCTTTAACCTGGACGGGAACCGGCTGCTGATCCGCAAACCTTCTGGCCACGGCCTGGGGTTTTTGCGAGCGCCATACAGCATTGCACACTGGCAGCAAAGGACAGCACAGAAATGGAAGAAAGACCTGCCGCCCTGGGTCTTTGAGGCATGGCATCTCATCCTCTCGCGAGAATTGGGCCTTCCACATCAGCCGCCACCCTGGTTGAAGCAGCCAGCGGTCATGGCAGTACCAATTACAACACCTCAAGTTCTGGAACGGCTCGGCTGTTTCAAGGATGTTCTCCGTCCGTTCACAATCGTCACCGTTCCGTTCCCCAAGAAGGAGGCAGACCTGCTCTGGACGGGATATTTCATCATGCCCTATGCGGAAAAGCTCGATGATTTGGACGGGCGTCCGATGGTCAATGTTGTCAGTGGCGCAACCTTCTACATCTACGACAAAAATACAGCCACCTCACATAAGCCCGTGGGCTGGCTTTCTCTCAGGACCATGGAAGACGAAATCAATCACATTCTGTCCCGAGCCGAGAGCAAGTTCTGCACTCCCAACGGCAGCACATGCACAAGCAAGACAATCGGCCTGCTTGTGCGCAGGCACATCGTTGCAGGTGAGTATCACTACATCGGCAAAGAGGCATCTACGCGCTGGGCGGGCGGGCCCGATCTGTCCATGATGGCGGAGGCGGGAGCCCTGGACCCGGCGGATGAGACATTCCGCGAGTACGAAAGAGTAGTCGACGCGAAATATCTGGCGACAATCCGGGAACAGGCAAAACAATTTTCCACCAAACTTCTCTCCCGCCAGTCCAGACTTGCCGAGTGTGCAATAAGAAACTTTAAAAACGGGAATAATACCATAAAGTCTCGCTCTCTCCGAAAGCTGACAATGGCTATCCATGATCTGCAAAACAGAAACACATGAAGAGTGCTTGGTGACAGGGTGCTGATGTACTTCAAGCACAGGCAACAGTGCACAATGTCAGTTAGTCCTAACGCCTGCCATCAACAATGAGGCCGCTGCCGAAGGCTCTGCTTTCGTCTTACTTTTCCTGTTTCTTTGTCTTCCCCAGTCTTGGAATCGTTGCTCCAGTTACGGCAGTTGCAATCGGACCGCCAATGAGGGTTGCCATTATTGTGCTATCCATCTTTATGGCAACAAATCTTGACGCAATGTAAAAGCCACCCCAGAAGAGTATCGACATCAAAATGAGCCACGCACAGAACGCGATGAGTACATTGGAATCCGTGAACGGCAGGCTTAGCTTCTGTGTCGCCAAAAGTAATCTTCGCGACATCTTCTCTTCTGGAGTCGCGGCCATCGGTTCTGAACGGTACGGCGGTAATGCAATGACGCTCTGCGCAAAACGAATAAGCGATTCGGTCCCTGCTTCGAAACGAGTTTCGGACTGCGTATCAGACAATTCGGGGATTTCAGTATATTGGTAGGCCGTCAAATCGAATAATGCGGCTTCAACTGCGCCAAGGTCTTTTCTATCTTTCAATCGGTCACGCAGTTTCGGAATAATCTCCTGACAACCTTGTAAAATGGTTTCGGTTTCCGGACGCAGGCGAAACCACTTAGGCACATTTCCCACAAACATTGAACCCAGCGATGTCCTAGCTGCTCGAACACTTTCCGTGCGCCAATATTCGTCTGCATAAAGACTTTCCGCCATCTCCACATGGGCAGCTCGGAATAATGTCGTAGCGGTCTTGTCCAGATACATCACTGCGGCGTCAATGTGTCTGTTAAGTTGATTTGTCCTATATCTGCGAATTTCATGCACAATGCTGTGGGCGTGTTCCAGATTCGGAACAAAAAGTGCCCCGGTGAGCGTAACCAATAGAAAAGTAGGGGCGCACACCGCATGCCAAATAAGGTCAGTATGGCTGTTGATTCCGGGATTTGTTCTGAATT
>Ga0335079_10004602_pt1 | contig 15885 bp, 14 predicted proteins | sample Lox_Sample_33_FD_206719 | JGI IMG/M metagenome (GOLD analysis project Ga0335079, IMG submission 206719) | Soil microbial communities from Loxahatchee National Wildlife Refuge, Florida, United States - Lox_Sample_3.3 | ecosystem: Environmental > Terrestrial > Soil > Wetlands | place: USA... | reverse complement strand
AGGTCATCGCCTCGGCCGCGGCGCTCGCCTCGTCCAGCAGGGACGCACCCGCCACCGGCAGCCCGGTCAGGTCCTCGACCATCGTCTGGAAGTTCAGCAGGGCCTCCAGCCGCCCCTGCGAGATCTCCGGCTGGTAGGGCGTGTAGGCGGTGTACCAGGCGGGGTTCTCCAGCACGTTGCGGCGGATCACGGCCGGGGTGATGGCCGGGTAGTAGCCGAGCCCGATCATGGACGTCGCCACCGTGTTCTCGCCCGCCAGCCGGCGCAGCTCGGCCTGCGCCTCCGCTTCCGACAGCGGGGCGGGCAGGCTGAGATGGTCGGCGCCGGTGCTGGCGAACGAGGGCGGCAGCGCGGCCGTTGTCAGGTCATCCAGGCAGGAGTAGCCGACGGCGGCGAGCATGTGCTGCTGCTCGGCCGGGGACGGCCCGATGTGGCGTGCGGAGAAGTCCATGGAGCCTCCAGAGGGGAGCCACCGGGTGCCGGGCACCCGGCTGTGGTCCTCCCCCTCTGTCATCGCCCCCGCCGTTGGGGCACCACGACTCCAGAGATGCCTGTCCCGTCCGGTCCCTGATGCCTGAGAGGTTCCGGGGAGGTTGCCCCTTCGGCGCCCCGCGCTGGCGGTGCGGGATCTCTCCCGGACGGTGTCGTCGGCGTTCCCGAGCTTACCGGAAGGACAGGGTCATATCTCGTCCCACCGGAACACCCGGACCGCGATCACGGTGAGCACCGTGGCGAACGCGAGCAGGATGCCCATGGCCGGCAGCGCGGAGGCGGGGCCGTCGCCCCGGGCCATCACGTTCTGCATGCCGACCACCAGGTAGCGCAGCGGCATCACGTAGGAGACCTTGACGATCCACTGCGGCGCGAAGGCGAGCGGGATGAACGCCCCGCCCAGGAACGCCATCGGCAAGACGATCAGGTTGACCAGGGCGGTGGCGGCCTCCTGGGACTTGGCGAGCGCCCCGACCAGCAGCCCGATGGACATGAAGGCGAGCGTGCCGCAGATGACCACCGGGATCGCCATCCACCAGTAGGCGGTGAGCTTGAGCCCGAAATAGGGGGTGGTGGCGATGGCGATGAACACGAACATCTCGACGATCGCGACCGCGACGCTCACCGCGATCCGGGCGGTGACGATGGACGCGGTGCCCACCGGGGCGAGCCGGAGCCGGCGCAGCAGCTTGTTCTTGCGCCATCCGACCAGGGTGAGGGCGGCCGCGAACGCGCCACCGGAGGCGATCGCCCAGCCGAGCAGTCCCGGCGTCAGGTACTGGATCGGCTTGAGCGACTTGTCCTCCACCTGCTGGGCGGTCAGCTGGTAGGCCGGTGGCCGGGACGAGGCGGCCTGGTTCGCCGCCTGCACGATCCCGGAGAACACGCTGGTGATCCCCGCGGCCAGGGTGGGATCGGCGATCGAGTAGTGGACGATGAGCCGGCCGCCCTGCTGCTGCACGGCGGCGTCGACGTTGGCCTGCCGGACCTCGTTCAGGGCGTGGGCCAGGCTGGTGCTGTGGGTGACGGTGAGCAGCTTGTCCAGCTGGCCGTGGCTGCCTGCCCGCGCCTGGTCGAGCACGCTCACCCGGCCCACCTCGACCACGCTGATCTTGGGGGTGGTGCTGCTCTTGTAGATGGAGCCGAACAGCAGCAGGAACAGCACCGGGAACAGGATCGTGAAGAACAGGGCAGCCCGGTCCCGGACGAAGCCGCGGAACATGGCACGGGACAGGCTGCGGAAGCCCTGCCAGTTCGCTCCCCGGCTGCGGGTGTCCGGCCCGGTGGCCTGCTCCGGTGGCGCCGGGATCTTGCTCGTCGTCATGCCCGGTACTCCCGCCCGGTGAGCTGGAGGAAGACATCCTCCAGTGAGGCGCCCGCCACCTGCAGCCCGGTGAGGGCGTCGTGCTCGGCGAGCCGGGCGAGGACGGGGGCGGGCTCGGTGGTGGTGAAGGTGAGGGACACGCCGTCGTCGGTGACAGCGGCGCCGTCGGCGAGCGCCCGCGCCTGGCCGGCGTTGAGCAGGCCCGACTCGATGCTGATCCGGACCGGGTGCGCCAGGTCCCGGACCAGCGCGGCGGGCGCCCCGATCTGCAGGATCCTGCCATGGTCCATGATCGCCACCCGCTGGCAGAGCGTCTCCGCCTCGTCCATGTGGTGGGTGGTGAGCACGATGGTGTGGCCCTCGGCGGCGATGGCCCGCAGCACGTCCCACAGGTTCCGGCGGGCCGCCGGGTCCAGCGCCCCGGTCGGCTCGTCGAGGAACAGCACGTCGGGGCTGTGCACCAGCGCGCAGGCGATCGACAGCCGCTGCGCCTGGCCGCCCGACAGCTTCTCGGTGCGGGTCGCGGCCACGCTGGTCAGGCCGACCATCTCCAGCATCTCGTCGGCGCGCCGGACCGGGACCCGGTAGAGGTCGGCGAAGGTGCGCAGCTGCTCACGGGCGGTGAGCCGCTCGAAGAACGACGTCGCCTGCAGCTGGACGCCGATCCGGGGCAGCAGCGCGGAGTTCCGCGGCCACGGCCGCAGGCCCAGCACGGTCACCTCGCCGCCGTCCGGCTCGCGCAGGCCCTCGACGATCTCAAGGGTGGTGGTCTTCCCTGCCCCGTTCGGGCCGAGGATGCCGAAGAACTCGCCGTGGCCGACCTCGAACGTCACGCCGTCCACCGCGCGCAGCTCACCGTAGGACTTGCGCAGGTCCCGCACGCTGATGGCCGCCGTCACGCCGGAATCCTCCATCACAGACAACCCCGCGACCCGGTACCGGGACGCACCCCGCTCACCGGGAACCTGAGCCGGTCAGCTGGCCCCCGCCCAGCCGCCCCCTGCCCCGGCCGGTAGCGGCCAAACGCGCTGCGCCGGTCAGCCTGTTCGCTTGGCGCGGCGCCGGGCGAGCTCGTCGCGGCCGGTGCCGCCGTCCACGCTGGCCGGCTGCTCCCCGGCCCCGTCGGCGGGCTCGGCCGGGAGCTCGGCGAGCGTCCCGTCGACCTCCTGCCAGATCCGCCCGAGCGCGATCCCGAACACCCCCTGCCCGCCTGCCAGCAGGTCCACCACCTCATCGGGCGAGGTGCACTCATAGACGGTGACCCCGTCGCTCATGAGCGTGAGCCGGGCCAGGTCCGCGGTGCCGCGGTCACCCAGATGGCTGACGGCGGCGCGGATCTGCTGCAGCGAGATGCCGGTGTCGAGCAGGCGCTTGACGACCTTGAGCACCAGGATGTCGCGGAAGCTGTAGAGCCGCTGCGACCCCGAGCCGTGCGCGGCGCGGACGCTGGGCTCCACCAGTGCGGTGCGCGCCCAGTAGTCGAGCTGGCGGTAGGTGATCCCGGCGGCGGCGCACGCGGTCGGCCCGCGGTACCCGACGTTCTGCGGGTGGGCGCTGAGGTCCTCCCCGAACAGCAGGCCCTGTTCGCCGGCACGCTCGATCGCCGCGCTCTGGTCGCGCGGCTCGCCACCGTCCTTCTCGGTTACCGCCACACCCGCCTCCGCCCCGGAGCTGGCCACCCTGGGTACTCGTCTCGCACGCTAGGCCGACCTGGCCGGGCCCGTCAACGACCTTCCCGGCGCGTCGCTCTCAGGTCGCGCGGCCGAAGTCCTCGGGACTGATGGTGTCCAGGAACTCGCGGAACTTCTCGACCTCGTCCTCCTGGCCCGCCTCCGCCTCATCCGGGATCGCCACCCCGGCCTCATCGAGGATCTCCTCGCTGGCGAAGATCGACGCGCCGGTCCGGAGCGCCAGCGCGATCGAGTCCGACGGCCGGGCGCTCACTTCCTTTCCATTGGAGAAAACGAGGTCGGCGAAGAAGATGCCGTCCCGGAGCGCGGTGATGTTGACCGTTTTCAGCTGTATCCCGAGCGCTTCGAGGACGTCACGGAACAGGTCATGGGTCAGCGGCCGGGCCGGCACCATGCCCTGCTGCGCGAACGCGATCGCGGTGGCTTCCACCGGCCCGATCCAGATCGGCAGATACCTCTCCCCCTGCACCTCCTTGAGCAGGACGATGGGCTGGTTCGTGGGCATCTCGACCCGGACGCCAACGACCTCCATCTTCCTCACGGCGGCTCCGTCCTCACCCGCGCCGGACGTGGCCAGCGCCGGCGAATCCAATGAAGGCCTCTCTGTCAACGTACACCCGTGCACGCGGGCACGAGGCCCGCGCCCTGCGCTCAGCCATCGGCACGGCCCGGGCGCGGATCACCGAATCCGGCCTCGGCCAGCGCCGCCTCAATGAGCGCGGCGTGCAGCTGCCCGGCGATGGCGGCGATCTCCCGCGCGGTCCGGCCGGCCTCGTCCCGGGCGCCGGGGCTGCGCTGACGCAGGACCGGGGCGACCACCTGCTCGATCAGCGCGGTCTCCCGTTCCGCCGATGCGCGCAGCACCCGCAGGTGCCGGGCCTGGACCCCGTAGCGGCCGAGCGCCACGATGGCGCTGGCGGCCGCCAGCGCATCCGGGCCGTACTGCCTGCCGTTGCGCCGCACCAGCCCGAAGTCCTCCAGCTCGGCCAGCCGGGCCTCATCCAGGCCGGTCGCATCCAGCAGGTCCCGCCGGGTGAGCGGGGCGGGCCGCCCGGCGAGCGCCGGGTGCTGGCTCACCGAGCCGCTGGCGTGATCCTGCCCGGCGGCGTCGAGCTGGTCCTTGATCACCCGCAGCGGCAGGTATCGGTCGCGCTGGGCGGTGAGGATGTAGCGCAGCCGCTCCACGTCGGCGGTGGCGAATCTCCGGTAGCCGGACGGCGACCGGGCAGGCTGGATCAGCCCCTCGGTCTCCAGAAAGCGGATCTTCGACACGCTCACATCGGGAAACTCGGCGCGCAGCTGGGCCAGCACCTCTCCGATCCCGAAATACGCGCGGGCAGGCTCAGCACTCATGCCCCTACCTGCGCACCTCCGCCACGGTCGGCAGGAGAGCGCCGCCCGGCGAGAAACATCAGGCGGAACTTGCCCACCTGGACCTCGTCACCGTCGCTCAGATCGGCCTCCTCGATCCGCTCGCGGTTCACGTAGGTCCCGTTCAGGCTCCCCACATCGCGGACGGTGAACCCGCGCGGGTGCCGGTAGAACTCCGCGTGGCGGCGGGACACCGTCACGTCGTCGAGGAAGATGTCGCTCTCCGGATGCCGGCCGACCGTGGTGAGATCGCTGTCGAGCAGGAACCGGCTGCCCGCGTTGGGGCCGCGCTTGACCACCAGCAGCGCGCTGCCCAGGGGCAGCGCCTCCATCCCGCCGGCATCGGCGAGTGGCTCATCCGGCTCTGCCTCGGCCAGCTCCGAGCCGCCGAGCGAGATCGTCGACGTGCTCTCCCCCGCCCGCTCGGCTGTGCTGCGCGCCAGCGCCATCCCGCAGTGGGAACAGAACCGGGCATCCTCGGGATTCTCCTGCCCGCAGCGGGTGCAGTAGACGCGCGGCATGTCGTAGCTCAGCCTCTCGTCCGCCGGCAGTGGGCTCGGGCCGGGAACCATGCTCGGGTGGGCGGCTCTCGGCGTCAGCTCTGGTACGTTCGCCCACGCTACCTGCGAAGCGGGCGCCCGGTCCATGCGCCACGCATGCCGGCGGCCGCGCCCCAGCAGTCCCCGCCAGGACCGGTGCCGCGTGGTACCGGTCCCGGCGGCCGGAACCGCTCCCTGGTAGCTCTCGGGGGCATGGTCACGACGCCTCCGCCACATCAGGTCTAACCTCCGGCACATTCACGGCTGCGGGCAGATGAACTGGAATTCTCTCATGTGCAGGCTATCCGCGCTGGCCGGTCGGCAGGCCCGGCCAGCGGCCGGCCCAGGCGCCGCGACCGGCGGGTCAGGCGCCGGCCCGCTCCGCGACCGCGGCCCACTCGTCGAGCAGCGCATGGGCGGCGTCGGCGTCGGCTCCTTCCGCCCACAGGTGCGTGACCGCCTCGGCGGGGTCGGGCAGCACGAGCACCCAGCCGCCGTCGGGCTCGACCACCCGCACCCCGTCGGTGGTGTCCATCACCCGGCTGCCGGCGGCCTCCACCACGGTCCGCATGACGCTGCCCTTGGCCGCCCACGGGGTGGGCATCGAGCGCTTGAGCAGATGCGCCCTGGGGATCCGGGCGTCGATCTGGCTGAGCGTGAGCCTGGCCCGCGCGACCAGCCCGAGCAGGCGGGCGAACGCCGCGATGCCGTCCACGGTGCGGCTGAACTCCGGCACCACGAACCCGCCCCGGCCGTCCGCCCCGAAGATCATGTCGTCGGCCGCGGCCGCCTCCGTGAGGCCGTGCTGCGAGGTCGGCGTCCACACCACCTTCACCCCGTGGAAGCGGCTCACCCGCTCGGCGACGCGGGTGGTGGTGACCGGCAGGGCGACCTGGCCCGACTGGCGCTCGGCGGCGATGAGGTCGAGCACCACCAGCAGCGCCCGGTCATCGCTGACCATGGCACCCTTGTCGTCCACCAGCTGGATCCGCTCGCCGACCTGGTCGAACCGGACGCCGAACGCGGCGCGGGAGGAGGCGACGAGCTCGGACAGGCGCTGCATGCCGGCTCGCAGCTGCGCCAGGCTCTGGGTGGGTGAGCCCTCGTCCAGGCGGTTGTTGACGGTGAGCACCTCGACCCCGATCGGCCCCAGCAGTTCCGGCAGCACCAGCGACGCGGTGCCGCCGGCGCAGTCCACCACCACCTTGAGGTCCGCCTCCCGCACGCCGGTCATGTCGACCGACCGCAGCAGCTCGGCCACGTAGGACTCCACCACCCGCGAGGGGTACCGCAGCTCGGCGATCTCGCCGGGGAAGGCGCGCCGGTACTCCTGCCGGGAGAACACGCGCTCCAGCTTGCGGGCCGCCGCCTGGGACAGCTCCGCCCCGCGCTCGTCGAGGAAGACGATGTCGATCGACTGCGGGTCGCCGCTGGTGGTGCGCAGAGCGATGCCGCCGCTGCACTCGCTGCGCGAGGTCTGGAACCTGGCCACCGGGAGCGGCTGCGCCTCCAGGTCCACCACGTCGATGGCGCTGGCGTTCAGCGCGCTCTGGACCGCGCGCTTGAACGCGCGGGCGGCCCGGGACACGTCGCGGGAGGTGCTGACCACCGCGCCCTTCCTCAGGGTGGTCGCGTACGCGCTGGCCAGCCGGACGCACAGCTCCGGGGTGATCTCCACGTTGATCAGGCCGGAGACCCCGCGCGCGCCGAACAGCGTGCGCTGCCCGCGCGACTCCCAGATGACGCTGGTGTTGACCACCGCACCCGCCTCGATGGTCTTGAACGGGTAGACCTTCACCCCGGCGGACACGTACGCCTCCGGCTCGATCACGCACTCGTCCCCGACGACCGCACCCTCCTCGATCCGGGCCGAGCCCATGACGTCGGTGTTCTTGCCGATGACACAGCCGCGCAGGGTCGTCCCCTGGCCGACGTAGACGTTGTTGTGCACCACCGCCCGGTGCAGGAACGCCCCCTCCTTCACCACCACGTTGCTGCCGACCACGGTGAACTCGCGGAGCTGGGCGCCGGCCTCGATCTTGGCGTAGTCGCCGATGCACAGCGGCCCGGACAGCAGCGCCTCCGGGTCGACCTCGGCCCCCTCGCTGATCCACACCCCGGGCGACACCTCGAACCCGTCGATCTCCGTCTCGACCCGGCCGGACAGCACGTCCGCCTGCGCCTTGAGGTAGCTCTCGTGACTGCCGACGTCCTCCCAGTACCCGTCGGCGATCCAGCCGTACAGTGGCGCGCCCGACTTCAGCAGCTGCGGGAACACGTCGCCGGACCAGTCGACCGAGACACCGGCCGGCACCTCGGCGAGCACCTCGGGCTCCATCACGTAGATGCCGGTGTTGACCGTGTCGGAGAACACCTGCCCCCAGGTCGGCTTCTCCAGGAACCGCTGGATGCGGCCGTCCTCCCCCACGATGATGATCCCGAACTCGAGCGGGTTGGGCACCCGGGACAGCGCGACGGTGACCAGGGCGCCGTTGTCCTTGTGGTACCGGACCATGGCAGACAGGTCGATGTCGGTGAGGGCGTCGCCCGAGATCACCAGGAACGGGCTGGCCCGCAGCTCGTCCTCGGCGTTCTTCACGCTGCCCGCGGTCCCCAGCGGCATCTCCTCGGTGGCGTACTGCAGGCTCATGCCGACGTCCTCGCCGTCACCGAAGTAATTGCGCACCAGTGAGGCCAGGAACTGGACCGTCACCACCGTTTCGGCGAAGCCGTGCCGCTTGAGCAGCCGCAGCACGTGCTCCATGATCGGCTTGTTCACCACCGGCAGCAGCGGCTTGGGCTGGTTGGCGGTCATCGGGCGCAGCCGGGTGCCCTCCCCGCCCGCCATCACCACTGCCTTCACCTGCGACCTGTCTCCCTCCCGCTCAGAGGTGGTGCAATTCCCATCATTTCACCGTGGGCGCCCCCGCCTGGCCGGGCCCGGCCGCCACCAGGCGGCGCGTCTGCTCCAGGTAGAGCACCGCGGCCCACCAGTACAGGGCAGTTCCCCAGATCGCGAAGGCCCAACCGATGACCCGCGCCACCAGGGCCGGCGTTCCCGGGTGGTCACCGAGGAAGAGCAGCGGGAACGCGTACAGCAGGCACAAGGTGGCCGTCTTGCCCACCAGGCTCACCTGCAGCGGGCCGTACCCGTGGCGGCGCAGCACGAGCAGCGCCACCCCCAGCACGAGCTCCCTGGCCACCAGCACGGCCACCAGCCACCAGGGGATGATGGCGCGGACGGCCAGCCCCACCAGCGTGGCGGCGATGTAAAGCCGGTCGGCCGTCGGGTCGAGCACCTGCCCCAGCCGGCTCTGCTGGTTCCATGCGCGGGCGATCACGCCGTCCAGCCAGTCGGACAGCCCGGCCACGATGAGCAGGGCGACCGCCCAGCCGTCGGCGTGCGGGCCGAGCACCAGCCAGAGGAAGACCGGGACGCCCGCCAGCCGGGCCACGCTGATCGCGTTCGGCACCGTGAGGATGCGCCCCTGCTGGTCGCTTCCGGCTCGCGTCACCTCGTGCGCCCCTCGATCGCGGTCGGTGCCGACCCTACCGGCTCGGTGTGGCTGCGCTGGCAGGGCCGCTACGCCGAGCCTGGCGGCACCCACCGCCCGGCGGTTACCGCTGCCCCGCGCACGGGCCGGTTATTCATTGATTATTCATCGGTGTATCCGATTATTTACGGAACGTTTATGCGGGCCGGCGTACCTTCCAGGGTGGGGCGACTACCGGCCGGAATGGCCGGGTGATTTACCGTCACCAGCGGGAGGATGAGATGAAACTGATTCCGGTTCTCAGCCGGCGGCCAGGCGGGCGGCGCGCCCGCCGGCTGCCGCCAGTCGTCACCGTCACCGCATCCTTAGCGCTGTTATTGCCGCTGTCGCTCGCCGCCGTGGGCAGCCCGGCGGCCGCCAGCACGGCACGGGCCACCAGCACGGCACGGGCCACCAGCACGGCAACCGCGGCTGCGCCCAGCTGCCCGTGGCTGAACCAGTCGCTCCCGGTCGCGCAGCGCGTCCGCCTGCTGCTGTCGCAGATGACGCTCGCCAACGAGATCACCATGGTCGAGGGCCAGGGCACGGGCCAGCCGTATGTGTTCTACATGGCGGCGCAGCCGTCGCTGTGCATCCCGGCGCTGGGCCTGGAAGACGGCCCGCTCGGGGTCGGCGACGGGCTGACCGGCGTCACCCAGATGCCGGCCGGGGTGGCGCTGGCCGCGACCTTCGACCCCTCGCTGGCCCGCCAGTGGGGGGCGGTCATCGGGCAGGAGGAATGGGGCAAGGGCGCCGCGGTCAACCTCGGCCCCACCGTCAACATCCTGCGCGACCCGCGCTGGGGCCGGTCGTTCGAGGCGTTCACCGAGGACCCGTTCCTCAACGCGGCCATCGCCGTCGGCGAGATCGGCGGTGTGCAGGCCCAGGGCGAGATGTCGCAGGTCAAGCACTTCGCCGCGTACAACCAGGAGACGAACCGCAACACCCCGGCCGACGACGTCATCGTGAGCAAGCGGACCCTGCACGAGATCTACCTGCCCGCCTTCGAGCAGGCCGTGACCCGCGCCAAGGTGGCCTCGGTGATGTGCGCCTACTCGGTGATCAACGGCAACTTCGCGTGCCAGAACCCCTACCTGGAGACCCAGGTGCTCAAGCAGCGCTGGGGCTTCCCGGGCTTCGTCACCTCCGACTACGCCGCCCTGCACTCCACGCAGGGGGCGGTTGACGGCACCGACATGGAGCAGCCGTTCAGCACCTACTTCGGCCAGGCGCTCCAGACCGACGTGGAGAACGGGACGATCGCCAGGTCGGTGGTGGACGGCATGGTCAGCCGGATCGCGACCGAGATGTTCCGGTTCGGCATCTTCAACCACCCACCCACCGGCACCACCAGCGCGGTCGTCACCACCCCGGCTCACCAGGCCGTGTCGGAGCGGGTCGCCGAGGACGGCACCGTGCTGCTGAAGAACGGCCGCGGGGTGCTGCCACTGCCCGCCGCGCACGCGGGCACGGTGGCGGTGATCGGCCCGGCCGCGTCGGCCGACCCGACGCCCACCGGCGGCGGCAGCGCCTACGTCACGGCCCCGTTCAGCGTCACCCCGCTGCAGGGGCTCGAGGCGGCGGCGGGCCCGGGCACGAACGTCGTGTACCAGCAGGGCCTGCCCACCGACACCAGCCTGCCGGCGATCCCGCCGTCCGCGCTGTCGCCCGCCTACGCGCCGACCCCGGTCGGCGGCAGCTACACCGGCACCCTGACGGCCCCGGAGACCGGGACCTACGTGCTCGCGATCACCAACTCGTGCGGCTGCTACAACGCCACCACCCTGTCGGTAGACGGCACCGAGATCCTGGCCGACCCGAGCACGCCGCCGGTGCACACCTACTCGGCGGCCGTCCGGCTGCAGGCCGGGCACACCTACCAGCTCCAGATCAGCGGTGACTCCTCGGCCCTCACCTGGGCGACGCCGTCGGCGCTGGCGCCGGGGATCGCCCAGGCGGTGGCGGCGGCCAGGTCGGCCTCCACCGCGGTGGTCGTGGTCTCGGACGACACCGAGACCGAGGCCGCCGACCGGCCGGACCTCAGCCTGCCGTCCGCGCAGGACGAGCTCATCGCGGCGGTGGCCGCGGCCAACCCGCGCACGGTGGTGGTCATCGACGCGGGCGCGCCGGTGGCGATGCCGTGGCTGGGCCAGGTTTCCGCGGTGGTGGATGCCTGGTACCCGGGCGAGAGCAACGGCACCGCCCTGGCCAGCGTGCTCTACGGCGCCACCGACCCGTCCGGGCACCTGCCGGTGACCTTCCCGCGCAGCCTGTCCCAGGTGCCGGCCTCCACCCCGGCCCAGTTCCCCGGGGTGGGCGGGAAGGTGCTGTACTCGGAGGGCATCGACGTCGGCTACCGCTGGTACGACGCCCGCAACCTCACCCCGCTGTTCCCGTTCGGGTACGGGCTGTCCTACACGCGGTTCGCCTTCAGCGGCCTGCGCATCAGCCCGGCGCGGCAGGCTGGCCATGGTGGGCAGGTCCGGGTGACCGCCCGGGTCACCAACACCGGCCGGGTGACCGGCTCCGAGGTGGCCCAGCTCTACCTGGGCGACCCGGCAGCGGCGGGCGAGCCGCCCCGCCAGCTCAAGGGATTCCAGCGGGTCACCCTGCGGCCCGGCCAGTCCGCCGTGGTGAGCTTCACCCTCGGCGGCCACGACCTGTCGTACTGGAGTGACGCGGCGAACGGCTGGGTGGTCCCGCCCGGCGGGTTCCGGGTGTACGTGGGTGACTCCTCGGCCCTGTCCGGCCTGCCGCTGCGCGGCGGCTTCACGGTCAGCGGCACCGGCTGACCAGGGCCGTTCCGCCCGGACGGCTGCCGCGTGGTGAGTCCGGTTGCCACGCGGCAGCCGTTCCGCATGTGTGCTGCCCCTGCCTGCGGGGTAGGGGCCACGACTCACGATCAGCCAGCTACCGACGTGGAGGAGCAGATCATGCTCACGCTCACCGAGAACGCTGTCACCGCCATCCGGGCCCTGACCTCACAGCCCGAGCAGGCACCCGACACCGGGCTGCGCATCATGGGCGAGGGCCAGGGGTCCCCGCCGTTCCAGCTGGCGCTGGCGGAGACGCCGTCCGAAGGCGACCAGGTGATCGAGGCCGGCGGCGCGCGGGTGTTCGTGTCCGGCGACGCCGCCGAGGTGCTCGCCGACAAGGCGCTCGACGCCCAGGTCGACGACCAGGGCGGGGTCGCGTTCAGCGTCTCACCGCAGCCGGCCTAGCCAGCGGCTGACCCGGTCAGGCGGACTCCCACAGGGTGGCGATGCCCTGCCCGACGCCGATGCACATGCAGGCCGCCGCCCGGGCGGCGGCGCGGCGGCGGAACTCGTGCAGCAGGGTGGTGGTGATCCGCGCACCCGAGCAGCCGAGGGGGTGGCCGATCGCGATGGCCCCGCCGTTGACGTTCACCCGGCCGGGGTCGAGCTTGAGCTCGTCGGCCACCGCCACGGCCTGCGCCGCGAACGCCTCGTTGACCTCGACCAGGTCGAGCCCATCGGCCCGCCAGCCCGCCCGGCCGAGCGCCTTGCCCATCGCCGGGACCGGCCCGATCCCCATGTAGTCGGGGTGCACGCCCGCTGCCGCGGTGCCCACATAGCGGGCCATCGGCGCCACGCCCGCGCCGGCCAGCACCCGTTCCGAGGCCAGCAGCAGGCAGGCCGCCCCGTCGTTGAGCGGCGAGGAGTTGCCGCCGGTGACCGTGCCGCCCGTGCGGAACGCGGGCCGCTTGGCCGCCAGCTCGGCCATGGTCAGGTCCGGCCTGACGCCCTCGTCGCGGCGCAGCTCACCGGCCGCGGTGGTGACCGGGACGATCTCGGCGCGCAGCCGGCCGCCGTCCTGGGCGGCCGCCGCGAGCTGGTGGCTGCGCAGGGCGAACTCGTCCTGGCGTTCCCTGCTCACCTGGTAACGCTCGGCCACGTTCTCCGCCGTCTCCCCCAGGCTGGCCGGCGGGTACATCTCCTGCATCCGGGGGCTCACCAGCCGCCAGCCCAGCCGGGTGTCGGCCACCCCGGCCTCCCGGGGGAACGGCTCGGACGCGCGGGGCAGCACGAACGGGGCGCGGGTCATCGACTCCACGCCGCCTGCCAGGCAGATGTCGGCCTCGCCGGCCGCGATCGCCCGGGCGGCGCTGGCGATCGCCTCCATGCCCGACCCGCACAGCCGGTTCACGGTCGCCCCCGGCACCTCCACCGGCAGGCCCGCGAGCAGCACCCCCATCCGGGCCACGTTCCGGTTGTCCTCGCCCGCCTGGTTCGCGGCGCCCCAGTAGACGTCGTCGATCCGGGCCGGGTCCAGCCAGGGGCTGCGCGCCAGCAGCGCGCTGATCACGTCGGCCGTCAGGTGATCGGGCCGGACCGAGGCCAGTGAGCCCTTGATCTTCCCCACCGGCGTCCGGCACGCGTCGATCGCGAAAACCGCCGTCATGCTCCACCTCCGCGCCGCCTGCCGCACCTGTGCCGAGATTACCCACGCCACCCGGCGGGAACCCCGGGCTGGTTCGTGTGTCAGGTCTGGAAGGTCATCCAGGTGTCGGCGGGCCGGCCCGCTGCTGGCGGGCCGTCGTGCATGGCCCAGTTGTCCCCGGCGGCGTCGGATGCGACCTGGGACCAGAAGCGCTGTGCGCCCGGGTTGCAGGACTGGAATCCGATGCTCCACTGTCCGGGGATCATGGCGATGACCTGGCGGGCGGCTTCCCGGCCGACTCCGCAGCGGCGGAGTGCGCGGACGATGAAGAAGTCGCTGATCGATGTGCCTCCGTTGCTGGCAGGTGCGGTCATGACGAAGCCGCACAGAGACCGGGCGGCTGTGATGAGCCATGCGCGCTGCGCAGGGCCGGCCTCGGCCAGGAACAGGTCGAGACGGCGGTTGTTGAAGGTGCCGTCGGGGTTGGGCAGGTGCCCGTAGGCCTCGGACAGGTCGTGGCGGTAGAGCTGGCCGAGGTTTTCCAGCACGGCGCGGTGTGAGCGGTCGACGGGGATGAGTTCTACCGGCTCGGATGGCGGGCGCGGTGGCAGGGAGACTGCGGGCACCGCGTGAGTGTTTCACCTTCCGCCCCGCGGCTGCCAACGCTTTAGCCGCGGGGCGTCATGGCCTGCTGGCCTGCCGCCGGTCCTGTGTCACGGCCGCTTGCGCACGCGAACTGCTGCCGCCGCCCCGCCGCCCGCCAGCGCGACCGCGGCACGGTAGCCCGCCGGTGCCGCCAGCTGGTGCAGGGTGCAGCCGTTCACCACGGTGCAGCCGTTCACCACGGTGCAGCCGTTCACGCTGAGGTCCCCGGCCCGGCCGGGCCGCACCGGGAAGCCGCCGAGGCCGTGCCCGATGCCCTGCCCGGTGCATTTGAGCACGGCCTCGGCGCGCACCCAGCAGGTGATGATCGCCTCATGCCTTTGCCGCTCGGCCAGTGCCGCCAGCCAGGCCGCGTCGGCGGGATGCAGCGCCTGCATGAGCGCGCAGACGCAGCCGGCCGCGTCCTGCTCGGTGTCCACACCCACCGGGCGGCCCGCGACGGCGATGACCACCATGTCGCCGGAGTGCGCGAGCGAGAACGAGGGGACCGCGCCGGGCGCGAGGCCCGGTCCGGGCAGCAGGACGGGCCTGCCCGCGGCCCCGCAGCGCGGGCACGGCTCGCGGCCCAGCGTGAGCTGGCCGGGTGCGCCGCCGGTGTAGCTGGCCAGCACCTGCCGCAGCATCAGGTGCGCCACCTGGTAGCGGTGTCGGTCAGCGGGGAACAGGAACGCCTCCGCCCGGGCCCGCTCGCCGCTGTCCAGGGCGGCCAGGCCGGCCGGGCTGACGGCCACGGCCCGGGTACCGAACCACCAGACGTCGACCGTGTCGCCTGATGGCACGGCGTTCCGGGATAGCTGGGCATCCGCGGCGGGCGGCGTCTCGTGTGGCGGCACAGTGCCACCATCCGGCACGGATGTGCGGGACGGCACAGATGCGGGGGGCGGCACGGGGGTCATGGGCCAGCCGCGTCCGGCCTGGCCCGTTGCGCGACGAAGGCGGCGAGCGTGCCCAGGGTGGCCAGCGAGTCCAGGTTCAGGTCCTCGCCCGCCACGTCGACGCCGAACCGCCGCTGGATCTCGCGCAGCAGCAGCGTCCCGGTCAGCGAGTCGAGCCCGACCGCGGTGCCGAACAGCGCCGTGCCGGGCGGAACGTGCCGCAGCTCGTCCCGCCCGGTGGCCGATGCCAGGAACGCGCGCAGCTGGTCGGCGACCGACGCGGCGCCGTCCGGGCCAGCCGGGGTCACGCTGCGCCCCCGTCCCGCTCGCCCGGTGCGCTCACCCAGCCGGGCAGGCCGGGCAACGGCGGGGCCAGGTCATGGGTGTACATGGCCGGGGCCTGGCCGCTGCTCACCGCGTCACCGGCGCCCGGCGCCCCGGGGACCCGGAAACCGGCCGCGGCCAGCGCGAGCCGCAGCGGCACGTTGCGGTCGTTCACCACGCACGGGACCCGCAGCGCCCTGGCGCCCGCGCGGGCCGCCTGCCGGGCGAGCCAGGCCAGCACCGCGTCGATCACGCCGCGGCCCATCGCCCGGCACGACATCATGAGCAGCGGCACCGTCCAGGTGCCCGCGTCCCGGGCGATGACGCAGCCGCCGACCATCCCGTCGTCGCCGAAGGCGTCACACAGCCGCACCGTGACCACGTCGCTGTCCCGGGCCGCCAGCAGGTCACGGAACCAGTCCTGGGTCATGCCCGCGCCCGCTGGCCCGGCGGCCGAATTGAACTGCCGGGTCCTGACCGCGAGCTCGTGCAGGCGGGGCACGTCGGCGGCGGCCGCGGCCGCGATCGTCACCCGTGTGCCGGCCGATTCCAGGAACTCCGCCCGGGTTCCGCCGAACGACCGCCCGGCCGCCTGCCGCCGCTGCCGTTCGGCGTACATCTCGCCGCGGCGGCGTGCCTCCGCGGTGATCACCGGCGGGCTGAACTCGGGCC
>Ga0335079_10004601_pt1 | contig 15885 bp, 9 predicted proteins | sample Lox_Sample_33_FD_206719 | JGI IMG/M metagenome (GOLD analysis project Ga0335079, IMG submission 206719) | Soil microbial communities from Loxahatchee National Wildlife Refuge, Florida, United States - Lox_Sample_3.3 | ecosystem: Environmental > Terrestrial > Soil > Wetlands | place: USA: Florida... | reverse complement strand
GAGCATTCCAGCGCAGGAGCGGAGCAGGCGTGATCCCAGGTGAGCAGCCGCCGCGGTCTGGACAAAGAGCTTGGCGCTTGAGTGGAGCCACGCGGTGGGCTGCTCATATGCCCATTAGGTCTATGGCAGCTGCACCGGGCTGCGGGAGTTCTTCGAGGACCGCGGCCAGGCGTATGTGCTGCGCGTCCAGCGGAACTTCCGCCTCACCCTGCCCGGAGGCAGGAAGTTAACCTGCGCGGACGCCGCCGCCATGCTGCTGGCCCGCAAGCATCCCGAGGTTCGCTCCGCCGGGAAAGGCTCCAAGGGCGCCCGCTGGTATGCCTGGTCGTGGCTGGCCACGACGTCACCGGAGCACTGCCTGCTGATCCGCCGCCACCTCAAGACCGGCGAGCTGGCCTTCCACTACTGCTACGTGCCCGGGAGCCAGCCGCTGACGTTGACCCGGCTGATCCGCGCGGCCGGGCTGCGCTGGCCAGTGGAAGAGGAATTCCGGCTGGGCAAGGACTGCTTGGGCCCCGATGAGTCCCAGGTCCGCCTCTACACCGCCATCGCCCGGCACACCGTCCTGGTCATGGCCGCGCTGGCCCTCTGCGCCATCACCGCCGCGCTGCTGAAAGACCGCACCGATACCCGGCCCCCACCGCCAGTCCGGCCTGACCAGCCACCTCCCGCCGACCCGGGCATGATCCCGCTGACCGTCGCGGAGATCGCCCGCCTGCTCTCCCGGCCCGCCCTGCCAGGCAACACCTCATACTGGCTGGACTGGAGGCGCCGCCACCAAGCCCTCGCCTGCTGGTACCACCACCGCACACACCTCGCCCGCGAGATCGCCCTAGTCAGCTAGCGAATGGCTGCTGCCCTACTAGCGGGGCGCCGCGGACGTGATCACCCCGTTCCAGGGCCCCGTGCCTGGCCAAACGGTGCGCCCTGCTGTTCCGGCCACGACACCCGACTTCGTGATGAATTGTCGCCTGGACTAGTGTCCGCTGGCGTGAGCTCCTGGCCGTCGAGGGATGGGCAGGCACGGGCTCCCCGCTGCGGGTCCCGCCGTCGGGCATCGCCACCTACGCCGTGAACTGGCAGCCGCGCGAACTCGGCGGGGTGGTCCGCAGTCCGCCCCGAAATACGGGTCCTACGGGTGATAGACCTGCCGCCATTCCTAGCTGGCCTCGTGGGCTGGGCGATGGCCAGCCGTCAGGCGTCGTGTTCCTGCCCGGTCACCAGCAGGCCGGTGTGCGAAGAAGAGAACCAGAACCCGGCCTGGTACCTGTTCCTGGGACCGAAAGGCGGCCACCCCGCCGGTCCAACTACGCTGACGCCATCCTCACCGTGGCTGCGGAGGGGCTCCACCCGGCCTGCAATGGCACCCGCCGGCCCGGCTACGTCAGCGCCGACCACGGAAGCCCGATGGCCGGCCCAGTGCTTGCTCCGGCGTTGAGGGCTCTGGGCGCGAGCAACTCAACAACCAGGCCAGCGCTGGCGGCGCGGCTCATCCGCGGGCCACAAGCTGACGGAGTGGTTCTTCAACTTCTTCGACTACGGCCGCGGGAGCGTGGGCAGACGATAAATCTTCCTGCCGGATGATCGTGCGATTGCTTAACGCAACAGTGCCACAAGTCGAGTATCCGGTCTGTACAGGAACGATGGCATCTCTGGCGGCGGCAGTGGCCCTCTGCAGCAAGGACTAAAGGCCTGTCTTTGGCCCCTTACCGTCAGCTACTGCGCAGTGTCGGCTGGGAAGTGTTCACGAGAAGAGATGACCTGAGATGGACACCACCGACGCTATCGACACCACCGAAGTTATCGACGCAGCCGGCGAGCTGGATGCAGCCGGCGCGCTGGACCTGTTCCCCGACGCGACCCTCGGCACGCCGCGAAGCTTCCGGCCCGATTCCAGTGCGGTGCGCTATGCGGTCGGCCTGGCCGGCCGTCCTGGGACCGTGGCCCGGCGGGCTGGGGCGCTGACCGGGGAACTCGCAAAGGTCGCGGCTGGCACTTCGACCATCGCCCCGCCGCGCCGCGACCACCGGTTCTCAGATCCCGGGTGGAAGAACCCGCTGCTCAAACGCATCGTCCAGACCTACCTGGCCACCGGGCGGACCGCCGAGGAACTGCTTGCCGACGCCAGGCTGGACTGGCGGGACAACGAGCGTGTGAAGTTCCTGCTGACCAACCTGATCGCCGCATCCGCGCCGAGTAACTACCCGCTGCTCAGCCCGGCCGCCTGGAAGGCGCTCATCGACACCCGCGGCCTGAGCGCTGTGCGGGGCGTCCGCGCCCTGGTCTCAGATATGTCCTCCGCCCCGCACGTCCCGACCATGGTGGCGCCCGATGCGTTCGAGGTCGGCAAGGATCTCGCGGCGACGCCGGGAGCCGTGGTGGCCCGCTCCGAGGTCTGCGAGCTCATCCAGTACGAGCCAAGCACACCCACCGTGCACCGCTTCCCGCTGCTCCTGGTCCCGCCGATGATCAACAAGTACTACATCACTGACCTCGCACCCGGCCGCAGCATGATCGAGTTCTTCATCGCGCAGGGCTATCAGGTGTTCGTGATCTCCTGGCGCAATCCCGGCAAACAGCACCGCCACTGGGACGTGAACACCTACGGCGGTGCCATCGTGGACTGCCTCGATGCGATGCGCACCATCACCAAGGCCCCCAAGGTCAGCATCTTCGGGCTCTGCGCCGGCGGTATCACCTCATCAATGGTCGCCGCGCATCTGAGCAAGACCGGGCAACTTGACCAGGTTGCCAGCCTGAGCCTAGGGGTGACGGTCCTGGACCAGTCACAAGCGGGCACGACAGTCGCGCTGATGGACCCGGCCACGGCCAAGGCGTCCATCCTCGCCTCCCGCGCCCGCGGCTTCATGGATGGGCGGACGCTCGCTGAGGTGTTCGCCTGGCTCCGGCCCGATGACCTGATCTGGAACTACTGGGTCAACAACTACCTGCAGGGCAAGCCCCCGCCGGCGTTCGACATCCTGTACTGGAACGCCGACACCACCAGGATGCCCGCGGGACTGCACCGCAGCTTCATCGAGATTGCCATGGCCAACGCGCTGACCAAGCCAGGCGCGGCCACCATGCTCGGCTCCCCAGTCGATCTGTCCACGATCGACGTCGACAGCTACGTCGTGGCGGGCATCGATGACCATATCGTCCCCTGGCTGTCGGCCTATCGCGCCACCCAGATGCTCGGCGGCGATATCCGGTTCGTGCTCTCCACCAGTGGCCACGTCGCTTCGATGGTCAACCCGCCGTCGAACCCGAAGGCGTCCTTCCGGCTGGCGCCCGGCAACCCGCCCGAGGCGCGCGAGTGGCTGGCCCAGGCCCAGACGGTGCAGGGCAGCTGGTGGCCTGACTACACCTCCTGGCTGGAGAGCCGCAGCGGAGGCATGAAGCAACGCCCGCGCAAGCTGGGCAGCCCGAAATTCCCGCCACTGGATCCCGCTCCAGGTACTTACATCCTTGAGCGGTAACAGAAGCGGCCCGGCATGGTAACCCCGCTGCCGGGTGAGAAAACTGCGAGCAGCATCCGCAGCAACTGCACCCCGCGGCGGGGCGGCCTGACCGGGTCCTGTGCCGCTGAAGTGTCCAGCCGGGGCCGGAGATGGCTGAGGAGCCGGGCCGGGCCCAGGCCGGGGGAGAGCCGGGCGGGTTCGGGGCGCGCTGTCACGAGCGGGATGCCCGCCGATTGGGGAGCATGATGGTTGCGCGCAAGACCTGGCAGCCGGGCGCGATGGGCGCCCTTGAGACGCTCGCCGCCCTGCTCGACCGCGGGACGTTCAGTTCCTGGGACACCGCGCCCGCCGAGGTCAGGCAGGATCCCGCGTATGCCGCCGAGCTGGCCACCGCCCGGGACAAGACCGGGCTGGACGAGTCGGTGATCACCGGCTCGGGCCGGATCCGGGGGCGCCCGGTAGCGGTGGCTGCGTCGGAGTTCGCTTTCCTCGGCGGCTCCATCGGGGTAGCGGAGGGCCAGCGGCTGGCCGCGGCTATCGACCGGGCGGCCGCGCAACGGCTCCCGCTGATCGCGCTGCCTGCCTCGGGCGGGACACGGATGCAGGAAGGCACGGCCGCCTTCCTGCAGATGGCCAGGATCACCGCGGCGATCGGCGCGTACCGGGCAGCCCATCTGCCCTACCTGGCCTACCTGCGGCATCCGACCACGGGCGGGGTGTTCGCCTCCTGGGGATCGCTCGGGCACATCACCGCGGCCGAGCCGGGGGCACTCATCGGCTTCCTCGGCCCGCGCGTGCTCAGCACCCTGCACGGCGCCCCGCTGCCCGAGGGGGTGCAGACCGCCGAGAATCTGCACGCCTGCGGCCTGGTCGACGCGGTGGTCGAGCCGCGGGAGCTGGCCGGGTTCGTCGACAGCGTGCTGGCCGTCGCCACCGCGCGGCGACGCAGCGTGCCCCGGCCGCCAGCCGGGGAGGTCCAGCCGTCCCCCGCCTGGGAGTCGGTGCTGCGCACCCGCAGCGCGGGCCGGCCTGACGTGCACCAGCTGCTCGCGGCGGCCGGTGTCGAGGTGGTGACGCTGCAGGAGAACACGATCGTGCTGGCCCTGGCCCGGTTCAGCGGCAACTCGTGCGTGCTGGTGGGGCAGGACCGGCTGGCCCCGGTGCCCGGGCCGGCCGCGATGCGGCTGGCCCGGCGGGGCATGCGGCTGGCCGCGGAGCTGCGGCTGCCGCTGGTGACCGTCATCGACACCACCGGTGCCGAGCTGTCACAGCAGGCCGAGGAGGGCGGCCTGGCCGCCGAACTGGCCGCGACCCTGGCCGAGCTGGTCAACCTGGACGTGCCCACGGTGTCGCTACTGCTCGGCCAGGGCGCGGGCGGCGCGGCGCTCGCCCTGTTCCCCGCAGACAGGGTGCTCGCGCTGCAGCACGGGTGGCTGGCAGCCCTGCCGCCGGAGGGCGCCAGCGCCATCATCTACCGCGACGCTGGGCATGCGGCCGAGCTGGCCGCCCGGCAGCGGATCTGCGCCCCGGACCTGGCTGCGGACAGCCTGGTCGACACGCTGATCGCCGAGGATCCGCAGCAGCCCGGGCTGGCCTGCGAGCGGGCCGCCGCGGAACTGGCCTGGGAACTCGGCCGGGTCGTCGCCAGCAGCGACGGGACGGCCCGGCTGGCCCGCCGGCTGGCCCTCTACCGCCGGGCCGGCGCCGCCCGCAGCTAACCGCAATGCGGGGAAAGCGGCCGCTGGCCAGTGTCAAGCGGTTCCGCTTCCACACATCCCGAACCGGGCCACCGCGGCGATACCGGCGATGCCGGATCGAGCGCTCCCATCACTCCCGAGTCGGCGAACTCTGGAGCCGGGCCAAACAATCCCCGGTGGGTGCGAAGGCCCTTCCTCAGGGAACATGTAGTCATATCGGCGGGAAGGGCAGGTCAAGTCCCGTGCTTTAGATCCGCGCTCTTCTTCGGTCCTGCTTCGCTCAAGGTCGTACCGTAGCGTTTCGATCTTCTTTGTTGTTTTCGTGCTGCTGCTGAGCGATCTCCGTTTCCTTCCCGCTTGAATGCGTGAGGCTACACTACTCATCAGGGCGACTACGAGGCTCGTGGCGGAAGACACCAAAGCCACGACAATGCCTGTTTCCACCGTCAGCCGCCCGTGCTTCGGAATCCGTACGCGCGTGACACTTTGCAACCCCGCTGCGGAGACTAATCCTATAAAGGCATCGTCTGGCGAAATCCTAAGCGTTGCCAGGGACGAAAGTTCTGGGTCTGACCCGCTTTGACAGACATCCAAGCATCAGGGTTCGCTTAGCTTGATATTTCGCGATCTTATACGGTTGGCTGGAAACACCACGCTGCCTTCACAGAAGAGAGTAGACGTCAGATGAGGAAGACCCGGCTCCCTCTCAAGGTATCCGGAGTTAACCTGTGTCTTTCCCGGCCGGGCCGGCCAGGTACGGCGTGATCCACGTGACTGGGTGGTCGATCGGCGATGCCGCTGGTAACTGGAGGAAAGCGTAACCTGCGGCTACGCACGCTTGGCCGCGTGGGCTAGGTTTCGAGTCGTGAGGGCATATCGGGCCAAGCTGCCCGGGCAGGGATCTGGGAGCGGTCATGCCGCGCGAAGCTGACGTGATCATCGTAGGCGGCGGGTTGTCGGGGCTTATTGCCGCGGGTGACGTGCTCGCCGCCGGGTACGAGCCGCTGGTCTTGGAGGCGGACCGGCGGGTCGGCGGCCGCATCTTGACGCAGGATGTCGAGGGGGTGCCCCTCGAGCTTGGCGCCCAGTGGATCGGCGACACACACCACCGGATGGAGGCGCTGGCCTCGGAGCTCGGGGTCGGGATCTATCGGCAGTTCGAAGACGGCGAGACGTCGTATGAGTTCGCTGGAGAGGTGGTTCGGGAGCGTGCCTTCTACGCCAAGTACGCCGCGGAGCTGAGCGGGGTCGAGCGGGTGCTCCGCAAGCTCGATCAGATGGCGGAGACGGTGCCCCTGGTTTGCGCCGGAAGCCGACGTCTGGGACCGGGTGACCACGGGCCAATGGTATGACAGCCAGGGCCTGTCCCGGGTGGCGCGCATTTTGCTGGAGATATGCACGGTCGGCATTCTGGCGGTTCCCACGGTCGAGGTGTCGCTGCTGTGCCTGCTGCACAACGTGGCTGTGTGCGGTGTAACCGCGGATCTGCTGGCGGAGTCTGAGGCGGGGCGCAGACCAGGCGTTTCGTCGGCGGGACCTCGCAGATCCCGCTCCGGCTGGCCGCGGCGCTGGGGGACCGCGTTGTCATTGACTCGCCCGTGCTCACGATCGACTACACCGACGACCATGTCGTGGTTATCTGCCGGGGTGGCCTGGTCGCCGCCGGGCGCCAGGTCATCGTGGCCTTGTCGCCCGCGCTGGCGGGGCGGATCATGTACGACCCTCCACTGCCCGGAGTCCGCGACCAGTTGACCCAGCGGATGCCGCTCGCCTCGGCGCACAAGATGTTCGCGATCTACGACGAGCCCTTCTGGCGTCCCGACGGCTTGAACGGGCAACTCATCTCCGAGACAGGGCCGGCCCGGATGTCCAACGACAGCTGCCTGCCCGATGAGGTTGGCGGACCTGGCATCATCCTGGCCTTCCTGGAGGGGGAGTCGGCGCGATCGGCCGGGCAGTGGCCAGCCGAACAGCGGCACAGTGCCCTGCGCGCCGAACTCGGGCGTCATTTCGGCCGCCGCGCCGCGCAGCCGCGGCGCATCGTCGAAAGCGGCTGGGCCGACCGCGAATGGACCCGGGGCGCCTACAACCCGAACACGGGACCGTGCGGCCTGCTCCACTTCGGCGCGGCACTGAGCACGCCGATCGGCCCGATCAAATGGGCCGCGACCGAGACCGCTAACGCCTGGAGCGGGTACATGGAGGGGGCCGTCGAGGCAGGCCACCGAGCGGCCCAAGAGGCACTCGAAGGCATCTGAGAGATCACCGCGGCGGAGGGTGGCGACATCGCGGTCGCGGTCACCCCGCTGGATGGCCCGTCAAGCTCGAGGCAGTCGTCAAAAGGGCAGCTCCCCGGCAGCATCATCACATAACCGGGACATGGCCCGGCACACCCACGGCCGATATAAGCCATCAGGCCGTAACCAGCATTAACTGCGGAACGTAATCACGCAGATACCCCAGCCCAGGCAACCGAACGCCGAACATTCGAGGTTGACGCTCCGTCTGCCACGGCACGGCACCTGTGAGCAGCTGCCCTAGTTCTGCGCGGCGGGATAGCCGAACTGACGCTCCCATCGCAGATGAGTGCGGTTGGACTGCTCGTAGTCGGCGGCAGCGGCGATGATCTCCGCGAATACGGGTCACCTGACGCTCGCGCGGGCCGGACGGCGGGGACACATGAGAAAGTTTCTTCTGGCCGAGCGATGAATCCGGGCGAGTCGTTCGTCTATGAGCCAAGACGCGGCCGCAGCAGGCCGCCGGGACGACGGAGTCGTGGATGACGCAGTACCTGATCTCGTTCGGTGCCCACGCGATGGACCACATCCCCGACGAGGACGCGCCCGCCGTGGCCGGGGCCGCACACGCGGCGGTCCAGGAGGCCATCAACGCCGGCGTGTACGTGTCCGCCGGCGGGCTGGAAAACCAGCCGGCGAGCATCGTGGCCACCGACGGGGCGGTCACCGACGGCCCGTACCCGGAGGCCATCGGCGGATTCACGCTCGTCGACGTGCCCTCACGCGAGGAGGCGCTGCATTGGGCGGCCAAGATCGCCGTCGCCTGCCGCTGCGCGCAAGAGGTCCGGGAGATCGGGGCCGACCCCGAACTCGACGCGATGCTCCGCCAGGCTGACCACTGATCGCACGGTGGAGCGACAACCAGGCCCGTCGCGGCGAGTGTGCGCGCTCATCGGCAGATCCAAAGCGTGGGCAGGGCCGTTAGGGCTGCGGGAGTGACCGGACGCAGAACATCCAGTTCGGCGCGGCGCGAGCCACCCGTCTGGGCGACCAGCTTGCCGCGCGCGTGCAATAAGGCGGCTCTCGCGACTAGACCCTGAGCAAGCCAAGTCACTCACCGTGAGCTGAAGCCGCGTCCGGCACGCGGCCGGATCGCCGAATACGAGCGGCGGGATGACGGAGACGCTCAGTGGGCTTGGCGCGGATCATTCATTGCTGCAGGCATCCCCGCGATCCGCAAAGTGCCGGTCAATGCGTTGGGTGGCCTCTGGCGTTCTGCATTCTGCGAATCCGCGCTTCTCGACTGACCTGGATGGCCCTGACTGTTCTTTCTCCTGCATAGAGTCTGCCTGCCGATCCCGCCGACGCTGGCGTAGGGAGATCCAGGGTGCGAGGCAGGACGGCTGGCTGCGGTGCCGCATCGCGACGCGTTGAGGTTGGCGGTCAACTCCTCCTCATAGCGATCGCAAGATGCCGGATCTCAAGGTGCCGGGCAGCCCACCGGACGATGCGGACCGCGAGCCAGGGGCACCAGTCGCCGGACTCAGCCAGCAGGGGTGGGCCATTGCTGTTAGGAGGAAGACCGCAACGGTTCTGCTCACAGGGCACCTTCCCATGGCGGACGTGGCGCCGGGCTTGGTCCGGGCCGTGACCGTGCCGTCTCGCCGCGTCGCTGAACAAGCAGCTGCCTGGCCTGCACGAAACCGTCCGGGCTGAGTTCGTAGAACCGGCGTCGGGGGCCGTGCTCAGCTGCGTCGCGGACTGCCCACTCACTGGTGACCCAGCCTCGGTCCTCAAGCCTGGCCAAGATGGGGAATACGCTGCCTGTCGGGCGTTCGGCTGCTTTTGCGATCTTCAAGCCGTAGAGGTCACCGCTCTCGTGCAAGAGGACCTCAAGCACGTCCAAGGTCGTTTCGGTTACCAGGAAGCCGGAACTCACGACCCAACTCTAGATATGTAGCGCAAGGACCGTAAGGGCGGGCTGCTGCCCTTGCGCAGAGACAGGAACTCAGCGAACTAAGCTCCAACGACAGGTGGCACAGATCAGTCTGATCAGTGCGCCTTCGCGAGTGCGTCCTGCCGGTGGCCCTGGCCGGTCACGGCGGGGCGTCCCGTGCTCTGGTCACGACGTTGGCGATCCGTCCGGGCACGATGACGAGCCGGGCGACCGCCGTATCCTGTGTCCACCGGGCGTACTGGGGGTGCGCGGTCACCACCGCGGCGATCTCATCGCGCTGCGCTGTGGCGGGTACCTGAACCCGGAACCGGGTCTTGCTGTCGATCTGCACGGGCAGGGTGACCACTTGCTCAGCCGCGAGCGCCTCGTCGAACTCAGGGAACGGCTCGTAGGCCAGAGTCCGCGGGTGACCGAGTGCCGCCCACATTTCCTCGGCGATATGGGGAGCAAACGGGGCGGTCATCAGCACCAGGGGCTCGACCAGCGCGCGGGGCACCCCGGACCCGGCGGCAGCCACTTTGGCGGCGTGGGTCCCGAGTTCCATCAGGCGGGCGATCGCGGTGTTGAACCGCATGTCCGCTACGTCCCGGCGGACAGCCTTGATGGTGGCGTGCAGTCGGTGAATGGTCGATTCGCCAGGCGGCCCATCGGTCACCCAGGGCGCGCCGGTGTGCTCGTCGATGACGGTGCGCCACAGCCGTTGCAGGAAGCGGTGTACTCCGATGATGTCGTCGGTGCGCCAGGGCCGATCGGTGTCCAGCGGGCCCATGGCCATCTCGTACAGGCGCAGCGTATCCGCGCCATAGGCGGCGTAGACGTCGTCGGGAGAGATGGCGTTCTTCTTGCTCTTGCCCATCTTGCCTGCCCGCGCCGTCACCGGCTCGCCGCGGTAGCTGGACCTCCCGCCGGGGGCCGCGGTAACGTCCGCCGCGGGGACGTACATGCCACGGCTGTCGAGGTAGGCATCGGCCTGGATGTATCCCTGGTTGAACAGCCGCCGGAACGGCTCACGGGTGGAGACGTGGCCCAGGTCGTACAGGACCTTGTGCCAGAACCTCGCGTACAGCAGATGCAGCACGGCGTGCTCGACCCCGCCAACGTACAGGTCTACCCCGCCGTCGCCGGGTGCCGCGCCGGGCGGCACCAGCCAGTACCGTTCCGCCTCCTCGCCGGTGAACCGCGCGGTGTTGGCTGGATCGAGGTAACGCAGGTAGTACCAGCATGAGCCGGCCCATTGCGGCATGGTGTTCAGCTCGCGCCGGTACCGGCGCGGCCCATCGCCCAGGTCCAGCACCGGGTTCGCCCAGTCCGCCGCGCGGGCCAGCGGTGGCCCCGGCTCGCTGGTCTCATCCGCCTGCGGCCGGGGACGGAAATCGGTCATCACGGGCAGCAGCACCGGCAGCTCGCTGTCCGGCAGGGCGACCGGCAGGCCAGTGGAGTCGTACACGATCGGGAACGGCTCACCCCAGTAGCGCTGCCGTGAGAACAGCCAGTCCCGCAGCCGGTAGGACCGGGCCGCCCGGCCGATCCCGCGGCTGGCCAGCCACCCGGTCGCCGCCTCGATCCCGTCCCGCAGCGTGACGGTGCAGGGCAGCCCGGGTATACCCAGGTCAAGGTAGTCGCCTTCGCCGCTGAAGGCGGCCGGCCACTGGCTGGCCGGGGCACCCGCCGGCAGACCGTGACTATCGAACCAGGCTGCGGGCGGTGCCAGCACCGCCCGCACCGGCAGGCCGAAGGCCCGCGCGAATACCAGGTCCCGGCCGTCGTGTGCGGGCACCGCCATGATCGCGCCAGTGCCGTAACCCATCAGCACGTAGTCGGCAACGAACGCCGGAATCCGCTCTCCGGTCATGGGATTGAGCACATATGACCCGGTGAAGACGCCGGTCTTCCCAGACTCCTCCTGCGCCCGCTGCCGGTCGCTGAGCCGGGCCGCAACAGCCTGGTAGGCGGCGACCGCCTCGGCCGGCCCGGCACCCGCGGGCGTGCCCTGCCGGTAGCGCCAGGCGGGCGGCGTTCCCTCCGGCCAGCGGCCGGCGACGAGCTGGGCCACCAGCGGGTGCTCCGGGGCCAGCACCAAATACGTGGCACCCGGCAGCGTGTCGGGCCGGGTGGTGAAGACGCTGATCGTGATGGCCGCGTCCGGCTCTTGACCCGGCGCACCCGGTGCCTGGCCCGGGCCCTTGCCCCGTGCCACCGCGAAGTCGATGACAGCGCCGTCACTGGCGCCGATCCAGTTACGTTGCATGATCTTGATCGAGTCGGGCCAGTCGACCCGGTCCAGGTCGTCGATCAGCCGCTGCGCATAGGCGGAGATCCGCAGCATCCACTGCCGCAACGGCCGCCGGTACACGGGGTAGTTGCCGATGTCGCTACGCCCGTCGGCGGTGACCTCCTCGTTGGCCAGCACGGTGCCGAGCCCAGGGCACCAGTTGACGAGCTCGGTGCCGATGTAGGCCAGCCGGTAGCCGTCGACGACCTGCCGGCGCTGCGCCAGGCTCAGCTCATCCCAGGGGCAGCCATCCGGGTTGGCCTCGCCCACCGGGTCACGCTCCCCGGAGGCGAACTCCGCGATCAGGTCGGCGACCGGCCGCGCCCGGCCGGCCCGGCCGTCGTACCAGCTGTTGAAGATCTGCAAGAAGATCCACTGCGTCCATTTGTAGTAGCCGGGATCAGTGGTCGCCAGCTCCCGCCGCTGGTCGTGTCCCAGGCCCAGCCGGCGTAGCTGGCGTCTCATGGTGGCGATGTTGCGTCCGGTCGTCACCGCCGGGTGCTGCCCGGAGTCGATGGCGTACTGCTCGGCGGGCAGGCCGAACGCGTCATAACCGAACGGGTGCAGCACGTTGTGCCCGGTCATGCGCAGGTAGCGGGCGTACACATCGGTGGCGATATACCCGAGCGGATGCCCAACGTGCAGGCCCGCGCCGCTGGGGTAGGGGAACATGTCCATGATCATGAACTTGGGGCGGCCTGCCATCCGGTCGAAGCCTCCGGCGAGCGGGGCGGCCGGGTTGGGGGCGTTGAACGTTCCGTCCGCCTCCCAGCGGTCCTGCCAGCGCGCTTCGATCTCGCCCGCCATGCGCGCGCCGTAGCGGAAAGGTGGCGGCTCATCGCCCTCGCCGTGGGCCCGGCCGGAGCCGGGCCGACTGGTGTTCCCGCTCATGGAACCTCGCCTGAAGCTCGTGCCCGGGTACGAAAAAGCCCCTCGCACAGGAGGGGCTGCCGCGCTGACCGTCGATGTTCAGCGCGGCGTCTTAAGGAGCAGCCAGCGGGCTCGCATGCCCATCAGGGTAGCGCGCTGCCGGCAGCCTGCCGTAGTGCATTTTGCACCCCAAGCGAGACCGCCAGCTGCCGACACCAGCTCCACCACAGCTGCGAAGACCACTTGGCACCAGATCGGCGCAGGCCCGCCACCGGTTAACTCCAGTGGCAGAACCTGGCACGCAGAACAGCCAGATATGGCGCGGCGATCTCCGAGTGGCCGTCGCCCGCTCGGATCAGCGCAAGTTATGCACCAGGTAGTGCCTCCACGATCGACTCAACCGCGTCGAAGGGCGCACGCAGTGCACCCTCGAGGTGGTGCCGCCCGGCCAGAAACCCCGGTGAGTTGCAACCTCACTGACACCGCTCCGTTCCCGTCCTCCCAGACCAGCACCTTGAGTGGGATATCCAGCGCAGCAAGCGGCGCCGCGAGCATCACCTTCGCGCCCACAGCCGGCTTCCCAAACATGACAAGTTTCGAGCCGGGCATCTGCACACCAGCTCGTTCGGCTACGCCGCTGTGATCGATGACGTTGAACACCGTGAAGCCCCGATCCGCTATCAGACGCCTCAGCCCGTCGATGGTCTGTGCGACAGACTGCCTGCTGGGTTTGGTGATGACCCCGTCCGACGATTGCGTGCTGTCTGGCATCAGGTGTCTTTCGAAGTGAGGCGCGGTTGTGCCCGGCTGCGAGAACAGGTCGTTGTCTGATTCTCGACGCCCAGCTCGCCAAGGTCGTGGCAGCCGTGCGCGAACGCTGGTCCAACTGATCCGGGAAGGCCCCCTGACCCGGTGCAAGAGCGAAAACTGCATTCGCGAGTGAGACATCCGGCGCTACTGCCGAACCACCGTCGTTCCCTTGCCGCACCGACCACCTACCGGCGGAACGCGGCCCGGACTGCGGCTGCGGCGGAGCTGAAGTACTCGGAGGGTTCGATGAAGCCCCACTCGTTGAACGCCGAGGCGTTGGTGAGGGCGCGCCGATAGCCGAAACAGGCGAGGTAGAGCGTCCGGATGTACATCACCGCCTCGAGCCGGCCGAGTTCGTCGTCGGTCGGCTCGATATGCGGGCGGTAGGCGTTGACGGCAGCATCGATCCACTCCTGGTTCGGCCGGCGCGGGTTCCATGAACCCGTGCCCCAGATCAGGTAAGCGAAGTCGGCGAGGCGCGGCCCGCGCCCGGACGCTTTCCAGTTGATCGCGACTGGCCCTTGCTCGCTCAGGACGGCGTGATCGGGGGCGTGGAGGAGGTTTCCGTGGAGCAAGCTCTCTGGAAGGCCGTCACCGTCGTCGGCCGCGCGGACCTGGCCGCGGAGCCGCTCGAATCGCTCACGCTCGGCGGCCGCGACCTTCGTGTCGACGGCGTCGAGAAAAGACAGGGCCGCCAGCAGGTCCTGACGCGGCGTGCCCTCATGGCTCGGGTCCTCACCACTCGCTCCACCCGGGCGGCCGGCGGAATCGTCGTACGGCAGCGCATGTAGCCGTCCGAGCAGCTCGCCCATAATCGCGAACTTCGCGGCACCGCCGGGGAGCTGGACACCCTCAACGAACCGCGTCACGAGGACCGCGCTGCCATCGAAGTCAGATACCGCATCGTCGGCCGCCAGGCGCTCCGCGGGATAGTCCTGCCGCTCCAGGAATCGCAGGATGGCAGCGTCGCCCTCAACCCCGGCGCGCGGCCGAGCGGGGGGAAAGGCGCGGGCGACCCACGGGCCGCCGTCATTGCGGTCGATGCGGAACACGTAGGTCTTGTGCACACTGAGCTTCGCCGCCGCGACCGGGTCAATGCCGTAGCGATCCCGGAGATGAGCGAGCAGCCGCTCAGGAACTGGCTCGTGGTGCATTCGCGCACCGAGACCCTCAAGATCCGTCAGCGCTTCGCTGTAGCGCTGCCCAGTCTCCTCCGCGTGGCGCCGGACAACCTTCTTGAAGCTGGCGTCCTTGGTCATGGACAAGCCTCTCCTCGACACCCTCGTCCCCCAGCGACGCGGTGTTGGAAGATGGCCTGTGACATTGACGACCGAGAGGGCGAATCCCCTTCGCCGGTGGAACCCCGGCTGGGGCAGATGTTCCACAGCTCGGCGACCGGTCGCCGCCGTGAACAAACTCTTCCTGAGGGGCCCGGTCTTCGTCAAGCGCTTCACCCACGAGATGACACTGCAGGAAGTGCCGGGCAGTGACGGCGCGGACGCCCAGGAGCGTGACGAGGGCTCGGGGGCCGCCGTGCTTGCCATGTTGGTCACGGCGGTGTCGCCCAGGAGTCGTGCAGGCAGGGTCACGACGTGTGCGGCGTGATGAATCAGATGGCCCTTCAGCCCGGCCCCGTGGCTGCTTCACGGAGCCGCCCGGGTGCGGAGGGAGCGCTGCGGGGAGAATGGGTTCGCTGGAATTTCAGCCGTTGCCTGATCGAGGCTGGCCGTTGCCCGCCGGACCCGTTGGCCGGCTCCAGCTCGTTCGTGTCACGCTTCCGGCGGGCTCGGGGTCATATGGTGCGGGCCCCCGCAAGGAATCCGATCTGAGAAGGAGGTGCTCCGGTGACGCGCATCCAGGGAGTATCGAAGAGCAAGGCCGGGCCGATGGTCAGGCTCGTCTACAGGTTCGGGCCCAGGATGATGAAAAAGCTGACCGGACGCGAGCCGCAGACTGGCAGCGGGATCGAGCCGATGGAGATCTGGGCCCACCAGCCGAAGATGATGTTCGGGATGGGCAGGTTCAACCAGGCAGTCCGCAAGGGGAAGTCCGTCGACGAGCGGATCAAGAACCTGGTCGAGCTGAAGGGCGCGCAGATGATCGGCTGCGAGTACTGCGTCGACCTCGGCTCGCAGATCTGCCGCAACTCCGGCCTCTGTGATGAGGAGCTGCTGGCGCTGCCGCGCTACCGCCAGAGCGACCTGTTCATCGAGCGCGAGAAACTGGCACTGGACTACGCGGTTGCTGTGATGCGGACGCCGGTCGAGGTCACCGACGATCTGTTCGCCCGCCTGAGGGAGCACTTCAGCGACGAGCAGCTCGTCGAGATCACCGCGCTGCTGACGCTCGTCAACCTCGACCGGTTCAACGCCGCCTTCGGGATCGGCTCCGCCGGGTTCAGCGAGGGCATGGTGTGCGTGCCGCCGGACCGCCCTGCCGCCACAACGGTGTCTAGCTGTCGTCCGCCAGGAGCATGGGACCGGCGTTTCGCCAGTGGCATGGGACCGGGCCGGGGGCCCGGTTCGGCGGTTGGCTGTAGCTGATGATTACGGCTGGGTTTGGCGGCGGTCAAGCGGTGGCC
>Ga0335079_10004600_pt1 | contig 15886 bp, 11 predicted proteins | sample Lox_Sample_33_FD_206719 | JGI IMG/M metagenome (GOLD analysis project Ga0335079, IMG submission 206719) | Soil microbial communities from Loxahatchee National Wildlife Refuge, Florida, United States - Lox_Sample_3.3 | ecosystem: Environmental > Terrestrial > Soil > Wetlands | place: USA... | reverse complement strand
GTTGAGCTGATCGCGCCGATCGCCATGGAGAAGGGCCTGCGCTTCGCGATCCGCGAGGGCGGCAAGACCGTCGGCGCCGGCGTCGTCGCCGACATCATAAAATAGTGCCTACTTGCGCGACCTGCCGCCCACCAACCGCTCTAGGGGTTGGTTTGGCCGGCCCAGAGCAACCCCAAACCGCGCGCAAGTAGGATTGGAGTGGCGGCTGCTTGCGCGACCTGGAACTAAAGGAGTGTAGCTCAATTGGTAGAGCACCGGTCTCCAAAACCGGGGGTTGGGGGTTCGAGCCCCTCCACTCCTGCCATCCTCAGACGAATCCCATGCAGTCCGGGGAGCGGGCGCTGGAAATAGGCCGCCAAGGTCGCTATATTCTCAACCCTCAATCCCAATCCCCATGAAGACCCCGGCACGGAGCAGGCTCAATTGTCCCGCCTGAATAGCGTACAACTCTTTCGCAAGGTTCCCGGCTTCTTCCGCGAAGTGCGTCAGGAAGTAATGCGGGTCACTTGGCCGACGCGCAAGGAACTCACCCTGACCACCTCCATGGTGTTTTTGATGGTGTTCGTGGTGGCGCTGTTTTTCTTCGTCGTCGACGAAGCGCTTTCCCAAGCGGTTCGGCTCGTCTTGGATATAGGGACTTGATGCCATGGCCATGCGTTGGTACGCGGTCCAGGTTTATTCGGGGTTTGAAAAAAAGGTCTCGCAGTCGATCCGCGAGCAGGCCGTGCAGAAGGGCCTCGCCGATCAGATCACCGAGGTCCTGGTCCCGACCGAAGAGGTGATCGAGGTCAAGCGCGGGGCCAAGGTAACGTCGGAGCGCAAATTCTTCCCCGGCTATGTGCTGGTAAAGATGGAGTTGACCGACGAGTCCTGGCATCTCGTGAAGAACACGCCGAAGGTCGCGGGATTCCTGGGCGGCGGCGGCCGCGGCAAGCCGATGCCGATTTCGGATGGCGAGGCGCAACGGATCATGCGCCAGGTTCAGGAGGGAGTGGAACGGCCCAAGCCGTCGATCACGTTCGAGATCGGCGAGCAAGTACGGGTCTCGGACGGCCCCTTCACCTCCTTCAACGGTGTGGTCGAGGAGGTGGACGAGGAAAAGGCACGCATCAAGGTCGCGGTCTCGATCTTTGGGCGCGCGACCCCGGTCGAACTGGAGTATTCGCAGGTAGAAAAGCTTTAGTACCGCCGCATTTCCCCGTGGGAGGCGCGCCAAGCCGCACCACGGATCCTCATACGCGGATCACGAGGGTTGGCGGCTCGTCGTGCGCGTAGCAACAAACAGGATGGGATATGGCAAAGAAAGTCGTGGGCTATATCAAGTTGGAGGTTCCGGCGGGCAAGGCCAATCCCTCGCCGCCGATCGGACCGGCGCTCGGTCAGCGCGGGCTCAACATCATGGAGTTCTGCAAGCAGTTCAACGCGCAAACCCAAGGGCTCGAGCCCGGGATGCCGATCCCGGTGGTGATCACCGCCTACGCCGACCGCAGCTTTACCTTTATCTCCAAGACGCCGCCCGCAAGCTACTTCCTCAAGAAGGCCGCGAACCTCGAAAAGGGATCGCAGACGCCGGGGAAGGGCCTCGTCGGCAAGGTGACGATGGCGCAGGTGCGCGAAATCGCGCAAAAGAAGATGAAGGACCTCAATGCCAAGGATCTCGAGGGCGCCGCGCGGATGATCGCGGGCTCCGCGCGGTCCATGGGCCTCGAAGTGGTGGAGTAAGCCATGGCAAAGCATGGAAGGCGCTTCCGCAAGGCGAACGAAGGCTTGACCCCCGGAACACCATATCCGCTGCCGGAAGCGGTGAAGCTCGTGAAGTCGCGCGCCACCGCCAAGTTCGACGAGACGATTGAGGTGGCGCTCAATCTCAATATCGACGCGCGCAAGTCGGAGCAGAACGTCCGCGGCACGGTGATGCTGCCCAACGGCACTGGCAAGACGCTCCGAGTCGCGGTCTTCGCCAAGGGCGATCGGGCCAACGAGGCGAAGGCGGCAGGCGCCGACATCGTGGGCGCCGAGGACCTCGCGGAGAAGGTGCAGGCGGGACAGATCGAGTTCGACCGCTGCATCGCCGCTCCCGACATGATGGGGATCGTCGGACGCCTCGGCAAAGTGCTGGGGCCGCGGGGATTGATGCCGAACCCCAAGCTTGGCACCGTCACCCCCAACGTCGCCGAGGCGGTCAAGGCCGCCAAAGGCGGGCAGGTCGAGTACCGCACCGAGAAGGCGGGTGTGATTCATGCCGGGGTCGGAAAAGCGAGCTTCACAGAAGACGCGCTTGCCGCTAATGTCCGCGCCTTCATCAGCGCCATCACCCGCGCCCGCCCCACCGGCATCAAGGGCGCCTTCATCAAGAAGGCGAGCTTGAGTTCGACGATGGGGCCCGGGGTCAAGTTGGAACTGACGAGCCTCGAGAACTAACCTTTCGAGGTGATTAGGAATCCCGCCGCATATCCCGTTGGGAGGCGGCGGTGACGGAGTGGGTGGCCGGCATGAGCCGGACACTGCTCCGGTCCTGTCCGAGACTGCTGGTGTCGGCATCGCCGGCTTAAGGCCTCCCCCGGGAGGCGCCTGCAATAGACAGGGGTCAGCCGCTCCGGCGGCCAAGACTTCTGGGACAGGTGACCAGGGGCTGTGGGACCTGTTGGTGCCATGGCCTTCGTGCAACCGGCCGCCCGCTCACGCCTCGAGGCGCTGGGCAGATGGCTTATTGAGTCGGAGACGAGCAGTGCAACGGTCGCAAAAGGCGAAGCTGATCGACACGCTGCATCTCGCGCTTTCCGACACCGCATGCGTCGTCGTCACGCACCAAAGCGGCATGACCGTGGAGGAAGTGACACAGCTGCGGCGTCAGATGCGCGCGGTGGGCGCGGGCTTTCGAGTGACGAAGAACCGGCTCGCCCGTCGCGCCCTGACCGGCACGAAGTTCGAGCAACTGTCTCCGCTGTTCAAAGGGCCGACCGCGATCGCGTTCTCGCGCGACCCGGTGGCGGCGGCGAAGGTGGCGGTCGAGTACGCCGAGAAAAACGGAAAGCTGCAGATCGTCGGGGGTGGCCTCGGCGCAGCGCAGCTCGACGCCCAAGGCGTGAAGGCGCTTGCCACCATGCCGTCGCTCGATCAGTTGCGCGGCAAGCTCCTGGGACTCCTCCAGACACCGGCGACGCGGATCGCCGGCGTGCTGCAGGCGCCCGCGGGCCAGCTTGCGCGGGTATGTGCCGCCTTCGGCAAAACGGGCTGAGGTCGAGGGTATCGAAGTCTTGATGACATTTCCTATCTCAGAGGTGCTACAATGGCTGACCTGTCAAAGTTGGTAGACGAGCTTTCGGCGCTCACCGTCATTGAGGCGGCGGAGCTGTCGAAGATGCTCGAACAGAAGTGGGGCGTATCTGCCGCAGCACCCGTGGCGGTTGCGGCAGTAGCGGGCGCGGCAGGCCCGGCGCAAGCCGAGGCGGCCGCCGAGAAGACCGAGTTTAATGTGGTGCTGGCGGCGGCTGGAGAGAAAAAGATTAACGTAATCAAAGAGGTGCGAGCTATCACGGGATTGGGTCTCAAGGAGGCCAAAGACCTGGTGGAAGGAGCGCCCAAGCCGGTAAAGGAGGGCGTCAACAAGGACGAGGCGGCGAAGATCAAGAAGCAACTCGAAGACGCGGGTGCAACGGTCGAAATTAAATAGTTGCGCCGCCACTGGTTGGCGGGCAGGGTGAGGACCCTCCCGCCGCCGTCCGGCGGGAAGCCCGAGCCGGCGCGTGCCCAGAGGGCGCGCAGGCCGGCTTTTTGCGTCTCTGTTGTGGGGATTCGGGAGCGGTGCCGCAGAGCGGCGGCCCCATCGGCTGATTGACGAGGAAATCCGAGGAAATCCATGACGAAATCGTTCACGGGTCGCAAGCGAATTCGCAAGAGCTTTGGGCGCATCCCCGAGGTTGCGCCGATGCCAAACCTGATCGAGGTTCAGAAGAGTTCCTACGACCATTTTCTGCAGATGGGTGTGCCGCCGGAAGGGCGCGGCAGTGTCGGCCTGCAGGAGGTCTTCCGCTCGGTGTTTCCGATCCGCGATTTCGCGGATCGCGCGCGACTCGAATTCGTGCGGTACGAACTCGAAGCGCCGAAATACGACGTTGAAGAGTGTCAGCAGCGCGGCATCACCTTCGCCGCGCCGCTCAAGGTGACGTTGCGCCTGGTGGTCTGGGACGTCGACGAGGAGACGGGCGCGCGCTCGATACGCGACATCAAGGAGCAGGACGTCTACATGGGCGACATGCCGCTCATGACCAAGAACGGCACCTTCATCATCAACGGTACCGAGCGCGTGATCGTATCGCAGATGCATCGCTCGCCCGGCGTGTTCTTCGATCACGACAAAGGCAAGACGCACTCGTCCGGCAAATACCTGTTCGCGGCGCGCGTCATACCCTATCGCGGCTCGTGGCTCGATTTTGAATTCGATGCGAAGGATCATCTCTATGTTCGCATCGATCGTCGCCGCAAGCTGCCGGTGACGACCTTGCTGATGGCACTCGACAGCAAAGAGACCGAGGCGCTCCGCGCCGAGCGCGCGACCGCCAGCAAGACGCTGCTTCCCTACGAGGCCCAAGGCATGTCCAAGGAGGAGATCCTGGGTGCCTTTTACGACAGCGTGATCTTCCACCACGGCAAGAAGGGGTGGACGGCGCCGTTCAATCCCGAGCGCTATCGCGGTGGCGTCAAGCTGATCGCCGATCTGATCGATGCCAAGACCGGGAAGGCTCGCGTCGAGGCGGGCGAGAAGCTGACGCCGCGAATTGCGCGCAAGCTCGCCGAGGAGGGCCTGAAGGAGATCCAGGTTTCGCGCGACGAGCTGATCGGCCGCTTCCTTGCGGGCGACTTCATCAACGGCGAAACCGGCGAGGTGTTGGCCGAGGCGGGCGATGAAATCAGCGACGCGCTGCTGGCGCAGATCGAGAACGGCGATGCCAAGGAGCTGGCGGCACTCAATATCGATCACGTCGCGGTGGGCGCCTACATGCGCAACACGCTGCTGATCGACAAGAACGCGACCCGCGAGGACGCGCTCATCGACATCTATCGCGTGATGCGGCCTGGCGAGCCGCCGACCCTCGAGACCGCCGAGGCGCTGTTCAACGGCCTGTTCTTCGACTCCGAGCGCTATGATCTCTCGGCGGTCGGCCGCGTGAAGATGAATTCGCGCCTGGGCCTCAAGACCGACGACCAGTTGCGCGTACTCCGGAAGGACGACGTTATCGCGATCCTGAAGGTGCTGATGGAATTGAAAGACGGCCGCGGCGAGATCGACGACATCGATCATCTCGGCAATCGCCGGGTGCGTTCCGTCGGCGAGCTGATGGAGAATCAATACCGGATCGGCCTCTTGCGCATGGAGCGTGCGATCCGCGAGCGCATGAGTTCGGTCGAGATCGACACCGTGATGCCGCACGACCTCATCAATGCGAAGCCGGCGGCGGCGGCGGTGCGCGAGTTCTTCGGCTCCTCGCAGCTCTCGCAGTTCATGGATCAGACCAACCCTCTCTCGGAGATCACCCATAAGCGCCGCCTCTCGGCGCTGGGACCGGGCGGCCTGACCCGCGAGCGCGCGGGCTTTGAAGTTCGCGACGTGCATCCGACCCATTACGGTCGCATCTGCCCGATCGAGACGCCCGAAGGGCCGAATATCGGCCTCATCAACAGTCTCGCGACCTATGCGCGCGTCAACCAGTACGGCTTCATCGAAAGCCCGTACCGGCGCGTAGTCGCCGGCAAGGTCACCGACGAGGTGGTCTACCTCTCGGCGATGGACGAGGGCAAATACACCATTGCCCAGGCCAACGTGCGGGTGGACGAGAAGGATCACTTGGCGGACGACCTGATCTCCTGCCGCAAGGGCGGAGAGTTCGTGATGGCGCGCCCGCAGGACATCGAATTCGTCGACGTCTCGCCGAAGCAGTTGGTTTCGGTGGCGGCGGCGCTCATTCCGTTCCTGGAAAACGACGACGCGAACCGCGCGCTCATGGGTTCCAACATGCAGCGCCAGGCCGTGCCGCTGATCCGCGCCGAGGCGCCGCTGGTCGGCACCGGTATGGAGGAAACGGTGGCGCGTGACAGCGGCGTCACCATCATCGCGCGCCGTTCCGGCGTTGTGGACCAAGTGGACGGCATGCGCATCGTCATCCGCGCCACCGAGGAGACTTCGGCTACCGCGCCCGGCGTCGACATTTACAACCTGCTCAAGTTCCAGCGCTCGAATCAGAACACCTGCATCACCCAGCGGCCGCTGGTGAAGGTGGGTGACGTGGTGGCGGCCGGCGACGTGATCGCCGATGGCCCTTCGACGCAGCTCGGCGAACTTGCGCTCGGCCGCAACGTGCTCTGCGCCTTCATGCCCTGGAATGGATACAACTTCGAAGATTCGATCCTGATCTCCGAGCGGATCGTCTCCGACGACGTTTTCACCTCGATCCACATCGAGGAATTCGAGGTGATGGCGCGCGATACCAAGCTCGGCCAGGAGGAGATCACACGCGACATCCCCAATGTCGGCGAGGAGGCGCTCAAGAACCTGGACGAAGCGGGCATTGTTTATATCGGGGCCGAGGTCGAGCCGGGCGACATTCTGGTGGGCAAGGTGACGCCCAAGGGTGAATCGCCGATGACCCCGGAGGAAAAGTTGTTGCGCGCGATTTTCGGCGAGAAGGCGTCCGACGTGCGTGACACGTCGCTGCGGCTGCCGCCCGGCGTTTCCGGCACCATCGTCGAAGTACGCGTGTTTTCACGCCGCGGCGTCGACAAGGATGAGCGCGCGCTCGCGATCGAGCGCGCCGAAATCGAACGGCTTGCCAAGGATCGCGACGACGAACGGGCAATTCTGGAGCGGAGCTTCCAGGGCCGCTTGAAGGAACTGCTCATGGGACAGACCGCGCAGAGCGGCCCCAAGGGCTTCAAGGGCGGCGTCAAAGTCACCGAAGCGCTGCTCGGCGAATACACACCGGGTCAGTGGCGCCATTTCGCGGTCAAGGACGACGATCAGCAGGCGACCATCGAGGCGCTCAAGAAGCGCATGGACGAGTCGATCGACGAGCTGCAAAAGCGGTTCGAGAGCAAGGTCGAGAAGCTGCAGCGCGGCGACGAGCTGCCGCCCGGCGTCATGAAGATGGTGAAGGTCTTCGTCGCGGTGAAGCGCAAGCTGCAGCCGGGCGACAAGATGGCCGGCCGGCACGGCAACAAGGGCGTGATCTCCAAGATCATGCCGGCCGAGGACATGCCCTATCTCGAAGACGGAACGCCCGTCGACATCGTGCTCAATCCGCTGGGCGTGCCGAGCCGGATGAACGTCGGGCAGATCCTCGAGACCCATCTCGGCTGGGCGTCGGCTGGAATCGGCCGCCAGATCGGGGAGATGATCGATCGCATCAAGAGGACCGCCAAGACCCAAGAACTCCGCAAGTTCCTGGGTGACATCTACATCGACCCGACCGACCGCCGCGACGTGGCGGCGCTCGGCGACCACGAGGTGCTGGAACTCGCGAGCAATCTTCGTCACGGAGTGCCGGTGGCGAGCCCGGTGTTCGACGGTGCGCGCGAGGAAGACATCGTGCAGATGTTGAGGGATGCTGGTCTCGACGCGTCCGGCCAGGTGACCCTGGTGGACGGGCGCACCGGCGAGACGTTCCACCGCAAGGTGACCGTGGGCTACATCTACATGATGAAGCTGCATCATCTGGTGGACGACAAGATCCACGCGCGCTCCATCGGCCCCTACAGTCTCGTCACCCAGCAGCCGCTGGGCGGCAAGGCGCAGTTCGGCGGCCAGCGCTTCGGCGAGATGGAGGTCTGGGCGCTCGAGGCATACGGTGCCGCCTACACGCTGCAGGAGATGCTGACGGTCAAATCGGACGATGTCTCGGGCCGCACCAAGGTCTACGAGGCAATCGTGCGCGGCGACGACAATTTCGAGGCCGGCATCCCCGAATCCTTCAACGTCCTGGTGAAGGAGCTGCGCTCGCTCGGCCTCAACGTCGAGCTGGAACAGCGCAGCTTCTGAGTGGGTTTACGGGATAACGCCCCGAGAAGCGGGGCTGCGAGCATGCAAGAGAGGGATCGTTCATGAACGAGTTGATGAACATCTTCGGTCAGGTCACGGGGCCGCAAAGCTTCGATCAGATCAAGATCTCGATCGCGAGCCCGGAGCGCATCCGCTCTTGGTCTTTCGGCGAGATCAAGAAGCCGGAGACGATCAACTATCGCACCTTCAAGCCGGAGCGTGACGGCCTGTTCTGCGCGCGCATCTTCGGCCCGATCAAGGACTACGAGTGCTTGTGCGGCAAGTACAAGCGCATGAAGTATCGCGGCATTATCTGCGAGAAGTGCGGCGTCGAGGTGACGCTGTCCAAGGTTCGGCGCGACCGCATGGGGCACATCGAACTTGCCTCGCCGGTGGCGCACATCTGGTTCTTGAAGTCGCTGCCGAGCCGGATCGGCTTGCTGCTCGACATGACCTTGAAGGACCTGGAGAAAATCCTCTACTTCGAAAGCTATGTGGTGATCGAGCCGGGCCTGTCGCCGCTGAAGCTGCACCAGCTTCTCGGCGAGGAAGAGTACGTCAAGGCGCAGGAGGAATACGGCGAAGAGGCGTTCGAAGCGGCGATCGGCGCCGAGGCGCTCAAGAAGATGCTCGCGGCGATCAATCTGTCGGAGGAGCGTGAGCGCCTTCGCGGCGACCTTCGCGAGACCGCGTCCGAGGCCAAACGCAAGAAGTACGTGAAGCGGCTGAAGCTGGTCGAGGCGTTCATCCAGTCGGAAAGCCGGCCGGAATGGATGATCCTCGACGTGGTTCCCGTGATTCCGCCGGAGCTGCGGCCGCTGGTGCCGTTGGACGGCGGCCGTTTCGCGACCTCGGATTTGAACGACCTCTACCGCCGCGTCATCAACCGGAACAACCGCCTGAAGCGCCTCATTGAGCTGCGCGCCCCCGATATCATCGTGCGCAACGAGAAGCGCATGCTGCAGGAGGCGGTGGACGCGCTCTTCGACAATGGGCGGCGCGGACGGGTCATCACCGGCGCGAACAAGCGCCCGCTCAAGTCGCTCTCCGACATGCTCAAGGGCAAGCAAGGCCGCTTCCGGCAAAATCTGCTCGGCAAGCGCGTCGATTATTCGGGCCGCTCGGTCATCGTCGTCGGTCCCGAGCTCAAGCTGCACCAGTGCGGCTTGCCAAAGAAGATGGCTCTCGAGCTGTTCAAGCCTTTCATCTATTCGAAGCTCGAGCTCTACGGCATGGCGAGCACGATCAAGGCCGCCAAGCGCATGGTGGAGAAGGAGCGACCGGAGGTCTGGGACATCCTCGAAGAGGTGATCCGCGAGCATCCCGTGCTTCTGAACCGCGCGCCGACGCTGCACCGGCTGGGCATCCAAGCCTTCGAGCCGATCCTGATCGAGGGCAAGGCGATCCAGCTCCATCCGCTGGTCTGCACCGCCTTCAATGCCGACTTCGACGGCGACCAGATGGCGGTACATGTGCCGCTGTCGCTCGAGGCTCAGCTCGAGGCACGCGTGTTGATGATGTCCACCAACAACATCCTCTCGCCCGCAAACGGCAAGCCGATCATCGTGCCGTCGCAGGACATCGTGCTCGGGCTCTACTACATCACCATGGAACGGCCGCAGGAACGCGGCGAAAACATGTCGTTCTCCGACATGGGCGAGCTTGAGCACGCGCTCGACGAGGGTGTCGTTTCGCTACACGCACGCGTCACATCGCGGCTCAACACCGTGGATAAGGACGGAAAGCCGATCGTCGCCCGCGTCACCACCACGCCCGGCCGCATGCTGCTGTCGGAGATATTGCCGCGCAACCGCAATATCGGCTTCGAGCTGATCAACCGTCTCCTGACCAAGAAGGAGATCAGCAACGTCATTGACCAGGTCTATCGTCATTGCGGCCAGAAGGAGACGGTGATCTTCTGCGACCGTCTGATGACGCTGGGCTTCCAGCACGCTTGCCGCGCCGGAATCTCGTTCGGCAAGGACGACCTCATCATCCCGCCGGCCAAAGAGAAACTCGTGGCGGACGCGCAGGGGCGGGTGAAGGAGTATGAGCAGCAATACCTGGACGGCCTCATCACCCAGGGCGAGAAGTACAACAAGGTGGTGGACGTCTGGTCGAGCTGCACCGAACGCGTTGCCGAAGAGATGATGAAGAGCGTCAAGTCGGTGAAGCCGGGCGAGCCCATCAACTCGGTTTGGATGATGTCGGATTCAGGCGCGCGCGGTTCGGCGGCGCAGATCAAACAGCTCGCGGGCATGCGCGGCCTGATGGCCAAGCCCTCGGGCGAAATCATCGAGACGCCGATCATCTCCAACTTCAAGGAAGGCCTGACGGTGCTCGAGTACTTCAACTCGACGCACGGCGCGCGCAAGGGCCTCGCCGATACCGCGCTCAAGACCGCGAATTCCGGCTACTTGACGCGTCGCCTGGTGGACGTGGCGCAGGACGCAATCATTACCGAGGAGGATTGCGGCACAAGCCGCGGCCTCACCATGCGTGCGGTGGTGGAGGGGGGTGAGGTGATCTCGCCGCTCTCGGACCGCATCCTCGGCCGCTCCGCCGCCGTCGATCTGGTTGATCCCATGACCGGCGATCTGCTGGTCAAGGGCGGCGACCTCATCGATGAGGAAGCGGTGGAGCGCATCGAGCGCTCCGGCATTGACAGCGTCAACATCCGATCGGTGCTGACCTGCGAGAACCGCTTCGGCGTCTGCGGCAAATGCTATGGGCGCGACCTCGCCCGCGGCACCATGGTCAACGTCGGCGAGGCCGTCGGCGTGATCGCGGCGCAGTCGATTGGCGAACCCGGCACCCAGCTCACCATGCGCACCTTCCATATCGGGGGTGCTGTGCAGCGTGGCGCCGAGCAATCCTCGATCGAGGCGGCATTCGACGCGACCGTTCGCGTCAAGAACCGCAACGTCGTCATCAACTCGTCCAAAGTGCCGGTGGTAATGGGCCGGAATTGCGAGATGTTGTTGCTCGACGAGGCCGGGCGCGAGCGCGCGCGGCACCGCGTGCCCTATGGCGCGCGGCTGCTTGCCGACGAGGGCGCCAAGGTCAAGAAGGGGCAGAAGCTCGCGGAGTGGGATCCCTACACGATCCCGATCATCACCGAGAAAGAAGGCATCGCCCACTATGTCGATCTCACCGAGGGCATTTCGATGCGCGAGGTGGTGGACGAGGCGACCGGCATTTCCTCCAAGGTGGTCATCGACTGGAAGCAGCAGCCGCGCGGCGGCGACCTCAAGCCGCGCATCACGTTGCGCACGCCCAAGGGCCAGGTCCTGACGCTCGCGAATGGACTCGAAGCGCGCTACTTCATGTCGGTCGATGCCATCTTGTCGGTCGAGAACGGTGCCGAGGTGAAGGCGGGCGACGTGCTGGCGCGCATCCCGCGCGAGAGCTCGAAGACCCGCGACATCACCGGCGGTCTGCCGCGCGTCGCGGAGCTATTCGAGGCGAGAAAGCCCAAGGACTTCGCGATCATCAGCGAAGTCGACGGCCGCGTCGAGTTCGGCAAGGACTACAAGACCAAGCGCCGCATTGTGGTCACGCCCGGCGAAGAGGGCGGCGAGAAGGTCGAGTACCTAATCCCCAAGGGCAAGCACATCAGCGTGCAGGAAGGGGATTACGTGATGAAGGGCGACCTGTTGATGGACGGCAACCCGGTGCCGCACGACATCCTGCGCGTGATGGGCGTGGAGGCGCTGGCTTCCTACCTCATCAACGAAATTCAGGAAGTCTATCGCCTGCAGGGCGTGCGGATCAACGACAAGCACATCGAAGTGATCGTGCGCCAGATGCTGCAGAAGGTGGAGATCGAGGACGCCGGCGACAGCACTTTCCTCGTGGGCGAGCAGATCGATCGTGCCGAGTTCGAGGAGGAGAACGCCAAGGTCGAGCGCGAGAACGGACGTCCCGCGCGCGCCCATCCGGTGCTGCAGGGCATCACCAAGGCGAGCCTGCAGACCAACTCCTTCATCTCCGCGGCGTCGTTCCAGGAGACGACGCGCGTCCTTACGGAGGCGGCGGTTTCGGGCCGGGTCGACGGACTCGCGGGCCTCAAGGAGAACGTCATCGTCGGCCGCCTGATCCCTGCGGGCACCGGCAGCGTGATGGCGCGTTGGCGTCAGCTCGCCGCGGAACGCGACCGCGAACTCGCCGCGATCGCGGCCGCCGAAGGTCAGGCATCGACGCCGGCACTGGAGGCGGGTCAGAAGATCGCCTGATCGACCAGCATTTAGGTAGGACATTGCAGGAAGGGGCCGGCTCGTCCGGCCCCTATTTTCACGCAACGACCGCAATCTTGGCGGCAGCACCCGGACTTGGCGTATTCAACGTCACGGGCTCCAATCTTGGTCGCGATGGCGCGGTGGCGGGATCGAGCATGGCGACCAGGTGAGATCTTTGGCTCTGTTCCACCTGAAGGACGACAGCCAGTCCACGGGAAATCCGCGTTTTCCCCGGCTTCTTCCGCTTGACGGGCAGGGGGCTCATCACTAGTATCCCGCGCACCTCGACGGGGGCTGGCGGTAGTAGGTCATCCTAGACGCAGCCCAGTATTCGACTTTGATGGCCCGGCGCCTTTGCAAGATGGTGCGTTTCCGTGGGGTTTCGTATCCCAATTGGCCGTGCGGGCGTTGCGGTTGCACGTCGCATGGCGTTGTCGTTTGGAGAGGTCGCGAGGAATGCCGACGATCAACCAGTTGATCCGCAATGCGCGCCGCCCGCAGGTCGCGCGCAACAAGGTTCCGGCACTGCAGTCCTCGCCGCAAAAGCGCGGCGTGTGCACGCGCGTCTACACGACGACGCCCAAAAAGCCGAACTCGGCGCTGCGCAAGGTCGCGCGCGTGCGGCTCACCAACGGCTTCGAGGTGACGAGCTACATCCCCGGTGAAGGCCATAATCTGCAGGAGCATTCGGTGGTGATGATCCGCGGCGGTCGCGTCAAGGATCTGCCGGGCGTGCGCTACCACATCATCCGCGGCACGCTCGACACTCAGGGCGTCAAGGATCGCCGCCAGCGCCGTTCCAAGTACGGCGCCAAGCGGCCGAAGTAGGAAGGGACGAGCCCATGTCGCGTCGTCGCGCTGCCGTCAAGCGGGAAGTTCATCCGGACGCCAAGTTCGGCGATCCCGTCGTCAGCAAATTCATGAACTGCCTTATGTACGAGGGCAAGAAGTCGGTCGCCGAGACCATCGTTTACGGCGCCTTCGATCGGATGGCCAAGCGCTCGGGCGCCGATCCGCTGCGCGTGTTCCACGACGCGCTCAGCAATGTGCGGCCCGCGGTCGAGGTGCGCTCCCGCCGCGTCGGCGGCGCCACCTATCAGGTGCCGGTCGAGGTGCGCCCGGAGCGCAGCCAAGCGCTGGCGATCCGCTGGATCATCGGCTCGGCGCGCGACCGCTCCGAGCACACTATGGAAGAAAGACTGTCGGGAGAACTCCTGGACGCCGCCAACAACCGCGGCGCCGCCGTCAAGAAGCGGGACGATACGCATCGGATGGCCGATGCGAACAAGGCCTTTTCTCACTATCGCTGGTAAAGCGAAACGCCACGGCCGTAGCCCCGGAGCCTTCTCATGCCGCGCACCACACCCCTCGAGCGATATCGCAACATCGGTATCATGGCGCACATCGATGCCGGCAAGACCACCACGACCGAGCGGATCCTCTACTACACGGGGCGCACCTATAAGATCGGCGAGGTGCACGAGGGCGCTGCCACCATGGACTGGATGGAGCAGGAGCAGGAGCGCGGCATCACCATCACTTCCGCCGCCACCACCTGCTTCTGGAACGACTATCGCATCAACATCATCGACACGCCCGGCCACGTCGACTTTACCATCGAGGTCGAGCGGAGCCTCCGCGTGCTCGACGGCGCGGTGACGGTGTTCGACGCCGTCGCGGGCGTCGAGCCGCAGTCGGAAACGGTCTGGCGTCAGGCCGACAAATACGGCGTGCCGCGCATTTGCTTCGTCAACAAGATGGACCGCATCGGCGCCAATTTCGAGCGCTGCGTCGAGATGATCAAGGATCGCCTCGGCGCGCAGCCGTTGGTCTGCCAGCTCCCGATCGGCGTGGAGAGCGACTTTGTGGGCGTGGTCGATCTCATCCGCATGAAGGAGATCCGCTGGCGCGAGGAAACCCTGGGCGCGCAATTCGACGTGGTCGATATCTCCGACGAATACCGCGAACGCGCCAACGAGTATCGCTCGAAGCTGATCGAGGCCGCGGTCGAGCAGGACGATGCGGCGCTCGAGGCCTATCTCGCCGGCACCGAACCGGACGTCGACACGCTGAAGAAATGCATCCGCAAGGGTACGATCTCCTACGCCTTCGTACCGATATTTTGCGGCGCCGCGTTCAAGAACAAGGGCGTGCAGCCGCTGCTGGACGCGGTGGTGGATTTCCTGCCGGCGCCCACCGACGTCGCCGCGATCAAGGGCGTCAAGATGGGGACCGATGAGCCGGTGGTGCGCAGGTGCTCGGATGATGAGCCGTTCGCCGGCCTCGCCTTCAAGATCATGACCGACCCGTTCGTGGGCTCGCTCACCTTCGTGCGCATCTACTCGGGCGTGCTTGTCGCGGGCTCTCAGGTACTGAATTCGGTCAAAGACAATCGCGAGCGCATCGGCCGCATGCTGCAGATGCACGCGAACCATCGCGAGGACATCAAAGAGGCGCGCGCCGGCGACATCGTGGCGCTCGCGGGCCTCAAGAACACCACCACCGGCGACACGCTCTGCGATCCCTCCCAGCCCGTCGTGCTCGAGCGCATGGAGTTCCCGGAGCCGGTGATCGAAATCGCGGTCGAGCCCAAGACCAAGGGCGATCAGGAGAAGATGGGACAGGCGCTGGCGCGGCTTGCGACCGAGGACCCCTCGTTCCGCGTCGCGGTCGATCACGAGAGCGGGCAGACCATCATCAAGGGAATGGGCGAGCTGCACCTGGAGATCATCGTCGACCGCATGAAACGCGAATTCAAGGTCGAGGCGAATATCGGGGCGCCGCAGGTCGCTTATCGCGAGACCATCACCCGCACGGTGGAAAACACCTATACGCACAAAAAGCAGACCGGCGGTTCCGGCCAATACGCCGAAGTGAAAATCCGTTTCGAGCCGCTGCCTCCGGGCTCGGGCTTTCAGTTCGAGAACGACGTGGTGGGCGGCTCGGTACCGAGGGAGTACATCCCGGGCGTCGAGAAGGGCTTGCGGGGTTCGCTCGACAACGGCGTGCTCGCGGGGTTCCCGGTGATCGACTTCAAGGCGACGCTGATCGACGGCAAGTACCATGACGTCGATTCGAGCGCGCTTGCCTTCGAGATCGCGGCGCGTGCGTGCTTCAAGGAGGGCATCGCGAAGGCCGGACCGAAGCTGCTGGAGCCGATCATGCGCGTGGAGGTGGTAACTCCGCGGGACTACATGGGCGACGTGATCGGCGACTTGAACAGCCGGCGTGGACGAATTACGGGCCAAGATCAGCGCGGCAACGCCGAGGTGATCAACGCCATGGTGCCGCTTGCCAACATGTTCGGATACGTGAACACGTTGCGCTCCATGAGCCAAGGACGCGCGCAGTACACCATGCACTTCGATCACTACGAGCAAGTGCCGCAGGCTGTGGCGGACGAAGTCCGCGCCAAGATGGCATGAATAGGCGCCATATTTTGGCGCGGGACTAAGGAAGGGAAAGCGCCTCACAGCGAGGCAGAAGGATCAAGTGGAGATTGACCCATGGCGAAGGCGAAATTTGAGCGGACGAAGCCGCACTGCAACATCGGGACGATTGGTCACGTGGACCATGGGAAGACGTCGCTGACGGCGGCGATCACGAAGGTATTGGC
>Ga0335079_10004598_pt1 | contig 15889 bp, 14 predicted proteins | sample Lox_Sample_33_FD_206719 | JGI IMG/M metagenome (GOLD analysis project Ga0335079, IMG submission 206719) | Soil microbial communities from Loxahatchee National Wildlife Refuge, Florida, United States - Lox_Sample_3.3 | ecosystem: Environmental > Terrestrial > Soil > Wetlands | place: USA... | reverse complement strand
CCGGTCGTGCTTCTCGGCGATGACCAGGAGAACCCGGCGGTTCTCGCTGGGACGCTGCTCGAACTGGCGCATGGCTTCCTGGACGGCGTCGAGAGTGGCCACACCATTCCCTTGCACACGGATGCCGCGCAGTGCGGCGGCCAGCTTGTCGGGATCGGTAGTGAAATCGCGGCGCAGTCGGACCTCGCCGGTGAAGGTGAGGAGCGCGGTCTCCCCGCGATGTCCGGCGACCACGTAGGCGAAGAGCACGCCCAACCCGCCAAGCTTGTCGAGGATGGGGGAGGAATTCGCGCTGGCCTGCACCAGCACGATCAGCGAGAGGGGGTTGAACGCCTCTTCCACCTGTATCGGCCGCGGCACATTGTTGTCGAAGAGGGTCAGGTCGGGCGCCTGCAGGCCGTCCACGAATTTGCCATCGGCGGTGGTGACGGTCGTGGGCGCAAGCACCAGGGTGGAAGTCGCTTTGAACTGCGCGCGGCCGGCATAGGCAAACAGGAAGAGCAGAACGGCGGCGCGCATGGCCGCTATATTGCTGCAATTCAGTGCCCGTCAGCCGGACTGCCGGGTAGCCTCGGCGCGCAGCCGGCGCTTTCTCGCCCAATCGGGCTTATTCTCCTGCCGCGCGCGGCCGAGCGCCAGCGCGTCGGCGGGCACCGTATCGGTGATCACGCTGCCGGCCGCGGTGTAGGCTCCTTCGCCGATTTCCAGCGGCGCCACCAGCGTCGAATTGCTGCCGACGAAGGTCCCGGCGCCGATGCGCGTGGAATGCTTCGACACACCGTCATAGTTACAGGTGATCGTCCCGGCGCCGATATTGACCTTGTCCCCGATTTCGGAGTCGCCGAGGTAGGCCAGGTGATTGGCCTTGGCGCCGGCGCCCATGCGCGTCTTCTTGAGCTCCACGAAATTGCCGATGTGGGCGCCCGCGGCAACGTGGTTCCCCAACCGCAGGCGCGCGTACGGCCCGACGATGGCTCCGCTCTCGACGACCGAATCGTTCACCATCGTGAACGCGCCGACCTCGACATTGCCCGCGAGCGCGGAATCCTGAACGATAGAGCACGCGCCCACGCGGCAGTTGTCGCCGATGGTGGTGCGGCCCAGGATCTGCGCGAACGGCTCGATCATGGTGTCGATCCCGATCTGGACATCCGCGTCGATCGTGATGGTCTCGGGCTTAATCAGCGTGACTCCGGACACCATCAGGGCGCGCCGTTTGCGCTCGCGCAGGATGGCGTCGACTTCGGCAAGCTGCGCGCGGTCGTTGATGCCCAGGGCTTCGGCGGCGTCTTCGATCTGCATGGCCTCGACGGTGTGGCCGGCGCGCGTCAGGATGGCGGCCATGTCGGTGAGGTAGTATTCGCCGGAAGCAAAATTGGGCTGGATCTCGCCGGCATGCTTCCAGAATAGGTCCGCGCGGAAACAATAGATGCCCATGTTGGCTTCGCGGATAGCGAGTTGCTCCGCGGTGGCGGCCTTCTGCTCGATGATGTCGATCACGCGCCCGTGCGCATCGCGGATCACGCGCCCGTAGCCCGTCGGATCTTCCATGATCGCGCTCATCAGGACGCACGCCGCGGCGCCGCCGGTCTCTTGGGCGATCAGCCGCCGCAGGGTTTCGACGCGCAGGAGCGGCGAATCGCCGTACAGCACCATCAGGTAACCATCCAGGTGCGCCAGCGCCGGCCGTCCGATGGCGACGGCGTGGCCGGTGCCCTTCTGCTCCGTCTGCTCGATAAAGCCGACTCCCGGCGTATCGATGCTGCGCCGGACCTCTTCCGCCTGGTGGCCCACTACGACGAAGATGCGCTCCGGCGGGGTCAGCGCGAGCGCGGTATCCACGACGTGGTGTACCAGGGATTTTCCGCCCACCTGGTGCAAAACTTTGGCGCGGCGGCTTTTCATGCGGGTGCCCAGGCCGGCGGCGAGGATCACGATCGTCACGGGAGGATTCATCAGTTCTATGTTAACCGCCGCCGCTGTGCTTCCTGGGCTAGTTTCACGACCACCGCAGCAGTGGCCGCGGGATCGTGCCGCACCTGGTCGGTGAGGGAAGCGAGGTTCGCGGACAGCACCTTGAGCCCCAGCTTCTGCAGCTTGTCCAGGTCGATCTCAACAGGCAAGGCGTCCTCCCGCGCGTAGCGTTTTTTCAAGCGGCTGGTGATGGAGCGGACGTTGACCACGGCGTAATCGAGCAGCCCGCGGCCGGCGTGACGGTAGATGGCGCGGACATGATCGCTGGCGGTGAAATTGGTGGTCTCGCCGGGCTGCCACATGAGGTTGACGAAGTAGGCTTTTACCGCCGGGGACGAGCGGATCGCCTCCGGGATGCCTTCCACCAGCAGGTTGGGAATGACGCTGGTGAAGAGCGAGCCCGGGCCGAAGGTAATCACGTCGGCCTCAGCGATGGCGGTGAGCGCGGCTGCGACCGGCGGCGCCTTGCCCGGGCGCAGGCGCACGGAGCGGATGCGCTCGCGGCTGGCGGTGATGCGCGTCTCGCCCACCACCTTCGCGCCGCTGGCCAGTCTGGCTTCGAGTGCGACGTTGGCGCTGGTGGAGGGGTAGATGCGCCCGGCGATGTTCAGCACTTCGCTCGACACTGTCACGGCGTCCGGAAAATCGCCCATAATCTGCGTCAGCGCCATCAGAAACAGGTTGCCGAACGAATGGCCCTTGAGTCCGCGGCCGCCGGCGAAGCGGTACTGGAAGAGGCGGCTGAGCAACGCCGAATCCTCGCTCAGGGCCACCATGCAATTGCGGATGTCGCCCGGCGGCAGCACATCGAATTCGCGGCGCAGACGGCCGCTCGAACCGCCATCGTCGGTCACGGTGACGATCGCAGTGATGTCTGCGGACGGGGAGGCGTCATTGACCGGCCGGGCGTAGTGCTTCAAACCCTGCAGGACGCTGGAAAGGCCCGTACCTCCGCCGATGGCGACAACCCGGAGTGGTGATGGATCTGGCATGTTCGGACCCCGAGGAGTGCCGGCCGGAAGCTACTTGCGTTCGGGGAACAAAAGCCCGCTGAACAGCGACTGATTCACGAACGGCGCCAAGTCGCCGTCCTGTCGCGCGGCGATGCGGTTGCGCGGGTCGATTTCGATCGCCCGCCGGAGGCTCTCGTGGGCGGCGTTCAGGTCCCCGGAGAGCGCCTGCGCGACAGCAAGCGCATAGTGGATATGATCGGAGCCGGGCGAGATCTGGACGCCTTTCTCCAGGTGGGCGCGGGCTTCGGGAAGGTTGCGGGAATTGATCAGGGCAATTCCGTAGTTGTAATAGTCCTCGGCCGAGCCTAGCGAGACGATGGCGTGTTGCAGGCGGCGGTCGCACATGGCGACGTGGAGATTCGCGCGCTGGGCCACGTCGCGCTCTGGGCCGGCAGCGGCCTGTTGGAACAAGTCGCGCGCTTCCTTCAATTTGCGCGCGTGAAAGAGCTTCATGGCCTGCTCGAAGGCGGCCATCTGCCGGGCTGAATCCGGTACCGCGCCGGCGGGTGCCGCTTTGGCAGCAGCATCGGAGGTCTTTGCCGTCTTGGATAGAGGGGGCCTGGTCATGCGTTTGTCTGCTCTCTTGGACGTGGCAGGGACGGTCTTTTTATTCACCGGCATGACGGAACGATTGACGTTTCTATCACACCAGACGACCGGGATGCAACCGCCCTGGCTTGAGGTTCGCTTTCAGCCGAGTCCAGCCTCCCTTAGGAATTTCGCCGATTCCTCTGGGGGAGTCGGGTTGATGTAAAAACCCGTGCCCCACTCGAATCCAGCCACCTTGGTCAGTTTGGGGATGATTTCGATGTGCCAATGGTAGTAAGGGAGGGGCTGCTCCTGGACCGGCGAGCTGTGCACAATAAAATTGTACGCCGGACGCTCCAGCACCTTGTCGATCTTGAGGAGGGTGGTCTTGAGCACCCAGGCCAGGTTGGCCAGCGAGGCGGCGTCGGCTTCTTCGTAGTGCGATTCATGCCGCTTGGGCAGAATCCAGGTCTCGAAGGGAAACCGCGGCGCGTAAGGCGCGAGCACCGTGAAACGGTCGGTCTCGGTGACTAACCGCGCGCCCGCCGAGGCTTCCTGGCGGATGATGTCGCAAAAAATGCAGCGTTCCTTGAACTCGTAGAAGAGCTTGGCCGCATCCACTTCTTCTTTTACGCGCTTGGGAATCACCGGCAGGGCGATCAACTGGGAATGCGGGTGTTCCAGCGAGGCGCCGGCGGCTTCGCCGAAGTTCCGGAAAAGGATGATGTAGCGAAAGCGCCGGTCCTTTTTCAGGTCGTTGACGCGGTCGCGAAAGGCCCACAGCACTTCTTCGATCAGCTTCTCCGGCAGTTCCCCGAATGTCTTTCTGTGGTCGGTGCCTTCGATGATGACTTCGTGCGCGCCGATGCCGTTCATCTTGTCGTACATGCCGTCGCCCTGGCGGTTGAGCTCGCCTTCGATGCCGAGCACGGGAAACTTGTTGGGCACCACACGCACGCGCCACCCGGGCTCGTCGCGGCCTCCGGAATTGCGGTAGGCGAGCACTTCCGGCGGCGTCTTGTGCTCGTTGCCCTCGTCGAAGGGGCAGGTAGACGTACTGGCTGGCGGAACGGGCTGCCGGATGAAATCGGTGGGACGCTTGGCTCGATCTGTGGCGATGATCACCCACCGGCCCGTGATCGGGTCCTTACGCAGTTCGGGCAATTAGCAGGCTTCCTCCGGAAGTGGCAGCGGAATTCGCAAGTTCTGATTATAGCTTGTAGGGCGGACGCTCGCGCTTCAGGCCCGAGGCCGTTCCTTGCGAATGAAGTCCATGTCCTGCCGCGGCTCACCGTCGCATTCGATAGCGATGGTGGTGACCGGGTCGTCCGGCGCCCTCTCGGGCAGGCCCAGGAACTTGACGCGAAACTTGTCCTGCTCGAACTTCACCGGCGCCGCATTGGCCGCCAGATGCGCCGACTGGACCTTGTTCATCAGCCCGCCGAGGACGACGGTATCGCCGGGCCAAAAGTAGACGTGCATGTAGAGCGTGTTGCCCTTGCGGGTGAAGCCGGCCAGGTTGCTGCGGCGCGGCTGGCAGACCTCGGTATCGTAAATCGACTTGCCGTTCTTCTCCATCCATTTGCCGACCGTGGTCATGATCTGCACCGACTCGTCGGGAATCAGCCCGGTGGCTTTGGGGCCGATATTGAGCAGGTAATTGCCGGTGTCGCGGGAGCACGTAATCAGGTTGCGCACGATGGTCTTGGGCGTCTTCCAGTTGTCGTCGGCTCGCTGATAGCCCCAACTATCGTTCATCGTCATGCAGGACTCCCAGGCGCGCTTCTCGGCCTGGATGCGCTGCTCGGGGGTGGCGAAATCGCCGTCGAGCTTGTTGCGGTTGTTAACGATGATCTGCGGCTGGAGCTCGAACACCATGGCGTTCATCTTTTCCGATTCCCATCCCTTGGCATCCAGAGGCCAGGCGACGTCGTACCAAAGGATGTCGATCTTGCCGTAGTTGGTGAGGAGCTCGCGGATCTGGCCGTGGATGTAATCGACGAAGCGGCGGCGGGCGGCCTCGTCGGTGGCGCAACGCGCGCCGTCGGGATGGTGCCAGTCCATGAGCGAGTAGTAGAAGCCGACGCGCAGGCCCTCGGCGCGGGCGGCCTCGACGTACTCCTTCACCAGGTCGCGGCCGGGGCCCTGCTTCGGCGCGCAATAGTCGGTCAGCTTGCTGTCGAAGTGGCAGAAGCCTTCGTGGTGCTTCGTGGTCATCACCATGTATTTCTGGCCGGAGGCCTTGGCCAGCTTGGCCCAGTCGCGCGCGGCGTTGGGCCGGGGCTTGAAGCGCTTGGCGATCTGCTCGTATTCGGCCACCGGAATGCCTTCGTTTTCCATCACCCACTCGTGGCGGCCGAGCACGCTGTAGAGCCCCCAGTGAATGAACATGCCAAAGCGGGCTTCGTGCCACCACTTCATGCGGGCTTCTCGGTCGGCGTCGCCACCCGAGGCGGTGAGGGTGCCGGAGGCGGCGGCCGCGGTTACCAGTTGCAGATAATCTCGTCGCGTCATGGCGAACAGCATAACATGTGGGTTTGTGGGACCGGCTTCAGCCGGTCCGGCCATGGGCAAGTCGGAAACCTGCCCCACAACGCGCTACAGTAGGTCGGATGGAGGATCACGGATGGCCTTTTGCACATCGTGTGGCGCCCAAGTAAGGGGCGCGTTTTGCGAGAAGTGCGGCACGCCGGCGAGCGCAGCCGCGGGAGGCGCGGCGCCGCCCCAGATGACGCCGCCTCAGATGGCACCGCCTCCAATGGCGCCTGCGCCGCCCGTGCAGCGGAAAACCAGCCCCATCGTGTGGATCCTGGTCGCGCTGGGCGCCGTCTTCGCACTGATCGTCGTCTGCATCGTCGGATTCGGGCTTTACGTGGCGCACCTGGCGCGCAATCCCGGCATCGCGCTGGGCAAGCTGATCACGGCCGCCAATCCCGACGCGGAGGTGATCCACACCGACAACCGCGCCAACACCATCACCATCCGCGACAAGAAGACCGGCGAAGAGGTCACCCTGTCGTTCGACGACGTGAAGAACGGCCGGTTCAAGATGAGCGCCATCGGCAAGCACGGCGAAGTGGCCAACGTGGAGATCGGCGGCGGCGCGGGCAAGACGCCCTCCTGGGTTCCCGAATATCCCGGCGCCAGGGCGCAAGGCAATTTCACCGCACGCGGAGACGATGGGACAGGCCGCGGCACGGGCGGCATCGTCACCTTCGAATCCTCCGACGAGCCCTCGAAGGTGATGGATTTCTACGAAGACAAAGTGAAGTCCATGGGGATGAAGATCACCTCGACGTTCGCCGGGAGTGATGGCGGCGTGCTGATCGCAGCCGACCCGGACGACAAGCGCACGCTCCAGGTGACGGTGGGCAAGGGCTCCAGCGGCGGCAGCACGATCGGAGTGACGTTTGGCGAGAAACGTTGAGCGCTGGTGTCCTGACCGTGGGGCAGCGCTTCAGCCTGCGCGGGACTTCAGTCCCGCCGGCTTGGTTGGCAGGCTCTCCTAGCCGTGGCCCAGGTACATCAGCCAGCCGATACCGAACAGCGCCAGGATAAAGCAGGCGAACGTGTACAGCCCATAGTGCAGGCGGTCGCGATCGTTGCGCTTGGTGACCACGCCCATCACCACGCTGGTGAAGAGCGCGAACAGGAACGCGGCCTCGAAGTGGGAGAGATTGAGCTTGGGCATCAGTCCTTCCTCCCGGAGGCGATTTCGTAAGCATCCACCATGGCCAGCACGTTGAGCAGGCCGGCCGTCACCAGGAATTTGGTGCCGTAATCGTGTACGTGGCCCGGCATGTCGGGCACGTTGTAGCCGAACCATACGCTGAGCAGGTACAGAATGCCGGAGCAGACGTCGCCGACGAATCCGCCGGTATTGATCAGGGTGGTCAGCAGGTCGCCGCTCTGCGGCTGGAACATGGCGCCCTGCATCATCAAGCCGCAGAGAAACATGCTGGTCACCGCGGCAAACAGCAGCGCGCCGCGCCCGTTGCGCTTGAGCAGGAAATGCCCGCCGCCGGGAACGAGCCAGCCCAGAGCTACCGCCGGAGCCCAGGTTCCGACCGGCGGCATGGGCTGCTTCTGTTCTTTTTCCTTAGCCATAGGGACTTTCTTTGAGTGTACCAGGAGCCGCGGGGGCATTGCCTCGCGGGGCTCACCCGGCATACACTGAACGCTTCATGCTGCAAATCACTCACACGGAGATCGCGCCCGGTACCGTGATCGTCAAGCTGGTGGGCAAGGTCATGATGGGCGCGGAAAGCGAGCCGATCGTCAACCTGGTGGACCAGTTCCTGGCGGAGGGCAAGCGCACCATCATCTTTGACATCTCGGAGGTGACCCGCATGGACAGCACCGGCGTGGGACGCTTCATCTATAGCTTCAACAAGATCACCGGAGCGGGAGGCGAGATGCGGATGGCGGGCGCTGCGGGGCACATCTTCGACATTTTCCACGTCAGCCTGCTGGATACCGTGATCCCGTTCTATCCCAGCCTGGAAGCCGCCCAGACCGCCTGACCGCCTCGTCGTTGCTATTCCGCGCCCATTCCTGATCCACAGCCCCCCAGGCATTCAGGTTTTCTCTGATTCCTAAGAACGGCATTGCCTGGAGTAACCGTGAGAATCGATGCCAAGCCACGTGGGGCAGCGCTTCAGCCTGCGCGGGACTTCAGTCCCGCTGGCTCGGTTTGGCAAACCACGCCCCGCCGCGAACTGGAGTCCGCTGCATTGGAACTTCTCCACGCGGTCATCTCACTAGTTTGTCGCGGGGCGCTGGCGGAGAGATCTAGGTTGGTAGAGAAACGGGCGTGGGTCAACTCGGGTTCGGCGCTGAGTATCAGGTTCATCTTTGCTACGCCCATCGTTCCTGAATACTTGGCGTTGATGCTTACGTGGATTACAACAAAGGCATCGTTGGCCTTAACTTCTCTTGAATTAGGCAATTGCAATAACTGATCGGCAGTAACCCGCACCTCCGAAATCAAACGGTCATCTTCAAGCAGACAGAAGAAGGGAATTTCATCGGCTTGCGGGCCGCTCCCTCCCGCTTCTTCTAATGTGTGCGGAAGGCGCAACACATCGAATATGGTCTTTACCTGTCCATCGATGTCCCCCTGATTGCAGATGAACCGCGTTTCTTCCGGCCTCAGTAGAAGGATGTCAAGTGCGCAGCGTGCCAAATGGTCTTTGGTGACCATCGGAATGCATTGGTAGCCGCTTTTGGAATACTGATTACCGATAACGGCGAGGCCCTGGTTGAATCTATCGTCAGGCACGGGGAACACATGGCGTCCATCAACCTGCCCTGACGCATATTGACGCAGTCCTTCGTGTAGGTACCATTGCCTTCTCAATTGCGGATGAAACTGACGACGGATCGCGTGCTTTTCCTTGGGCCGGGTGTGTTATTGCCAGACGCCGGCACTTGCCCTTGATACAGCAGTCGAAACTCCACCAAATCCTCCTGGGCACTAGACTCATCAGTGGTAGCCCTGCTTCAACATGGCCGACAATTTCTTCAACATTCCACGTTAGATCAATAATATCTATTGCTCTACTTCTTCTGCGCCCGCAGGTACTTCTCGATCACAACTCTTTCGTCCGGGGTCATCGCGGGAGCGGCCTTGCCAAGCATGACCATGAACCAATCGACCTCGTGAGGCTCGTAGGGGTGGCCGATGTTGCCGCCCTTCTTGCCGTTCCGGGGAGGCGCGATCGAATTGACGATCAGCGAGCCGTCAGACGCCAGGAAGGCGAAAAAAGGCACCCCACTGTCTCCGCCGAGCCGCTTGAGCAGTTCGGAGCCGCCGGGGTTGTTGAGCGGTGCTTTCTGGCCCCGCTCCTCGACCGTGACGGGGGCCACGACGAAATATTTCCCGATGATCGGCTTGATTTCCGCGGACTCGATGAAACTATCGAGTTTCTTGCACCACCCTCACCACGAGGCGTGAAACGTGAGGAAGATGGCCCGATTGCCGGATGCAGCGTTGCCTTTGGCCTCCGCGAGCAGCGCATCGGCGGAGGCCGGGGTCTCCGCGGACGCCAGGGCCGCGCCAAAGAGCGTGACGGCCAGCAGCGCCTTCATGACCTCATAGTACCGCGGCGCCGGCAGGCCGCTCCAGTCCGGAGTCGTATAATGGCCGGTACCGTACCCCGCGGAAGCCCATGGCAAGCTCGGTGCATTTCGGAGGGTTGCCGATCAGCTCGGACATTCTGACGCGGGGACTGCGCCAATTCCAACTGGCCGGGCTGTTGTGCGGGGCGGTGGGAATCGGCGGTTCCGACCGGCGTATCCACGGAATCTGGCAGCACTACGTTCCGCTGAGCTTCGCCCTCTCGCTGGCGGAGACGCGCGATCCCGCCGGGTTCGCGATCGAAGACGCTCCGGTGGTCTACAACCCGGGTTCCTGGCACCAGCAGGCCCTGTGCGGGCGCGCGGGCCGCGATCTCAAGCTGGATCCCGCCGACCTGCTCACCGGCTATATGGAGTGCTGGCTGCTCGGCGTGCGCAATGAGGATGCCGCCGCCGATCATTTCGTGAAGTGCCTGCTGTGGTTTTTCGAGAGTCGCGGACGCAGATTGGACGACGCCCTGGCTTTCCTGGCGGACCTCCACGAAGCCGGACTCGTGGTGTCGGGGAATCTCCTGCTGGCGATCGTCACCGGTTTCTGGGCGTTCTATGCCCGAAACGCCGACCTGTCCTTCATGAAGGCATCGACCATGGCCGACCGGGATCGCCTCAACCGGGAATTGGGACGGCTTCGGCGCGAACTCCACAACGTGCCGCCTTCCCAACCAAAGCTGCACGCGGTCATCGACTGGTTCATCGATTACGGACTGAACCTCGCTGCGCAGGCCAAAGGCGCAAGGACTCTCGACGAGTGGCTGATTGCGCGCGCTCGCATGGTGGCGCCGTACTCTGCCATGTCGCAGTGGTTCGCCGCGGCCGGCGAGCTGGGGTTGACCCTGACGCAGCGCACGAGCCTCAGCCAGATCGACGAGATCGCACAGGACCTGGTCTCGGAGTTCGGAATGTTCCGCCTGCGCGCGGACCAGCACCTGCCCCTGGCATGGGACCTGGACCTGGTGAACGCGGTCGGCAAAGAATATCGCCGCCACCACTCTCGCGAGGAATGGCTGGACCGTGTAGTGGAAGAGCGTGTGGCGGCCCCCGAAGCGGTAAGAAAGATCGTGATGCAGGCGGGGGCCGTCGAGCCGGGTGAAGCCACGGTCCCCCAGGAGTGGCGCATCTGCACGGAAGCCGTGGCGGTTCCCCTTTGCCTGGTTCTCGGCCGCGAGGCCTGGTCCTTCCGGAGCCGCGATTTCGGCGCCGAGCCACTGACGCGCGCGGCGGCCGACGCCGGTGGAGACGTGCCTGCCGCGCGCCGCGAATTGGCCCGGAGCGAAACAGAATTCTACGCGTCGTTGATCGCGCTTCCGCAAGCCTCGTTTCGGCTGGACCTGGACGAAGCGCGGCTCCGCTATCCGTGGCACGCCTTCTTCAGCCGGAGCTCGGGTATGGCGAAGGGGTTGGACGGAGCCCTGGACGCGGCCTTGCCGGAAATCGAATCGGCACTGCTGATGGAGCTGCGCGACCCGGGGAACTGGGCCGCGCTGGCCAGGGGAGCGGAACTCACCAGGCGGGCCGGGGACAGCGAGTTTCTGAACTCCGTCGCGGCCGGCCTCATCGAATTGAGTGGAGGACAAAAATGAAGGTGCTTTCGCTGAGCAAACTGGCGGAAGAGGCCGCTTACCTCGGGACCGGCGAGAGGAGATTCGCGGGAGGAGTCGGAGACGTCAAGGCCTTCCGCGAAAACCTGGCAGCGCTGGATTCGGCGTTTCACGGCGTTTTCTGCTGGATCGCGTTTCATCCGTCCACCGATTCCGCCGTGGCCGCCTACCTCGAAGCGGGAACGCTGGCGGAGGACACCGGACCGAATGTCTTGGCCCTGTTCCTGGCCGCCGCCGAGATCCGGCTGCCCAGGGAGTTGACCCAAACCGACCTGCAACTGGGCGTGACGATCGAAGGTGGAACCAGCGCGGTCGCCGAACTGGTGAGCTGGCTGTTCCCGGGCGACAGCCGGCCGGTGCTTCCGGGAATCGTCTTCTTCGACCGCCTGGCGGCGGAAGTCGTGAACGCGGTGCACGTCCCGCTCACCAGTCTCGACCGGCAGGGTGTCACGGAACGATGCCGCCTCCTGTTTTCTCTGGCGGAGAGGAGCCTGGCGACCAGCGCTTCCGTTACCAGGGTGGATCTGGATTTCGACGAGTTCTGCCGGCGCCTGGATGCGGCCGGGATCGGCTATGACCGCGTCGGACCCGCCACGCTGCGCAGGGCCGGCTACTCACTTTGGGACTGGGTAAAAAAGCATCGCGGCGAAATCGCCGCTGTACTCGGAAAAGCCCTCCAGATGCGCGGCGGCAGAGGGTAGACGTTCGCCGCCCTGGCCCAATTCGCGCAGTAGTTCCGGGGTCTTATATAACTTCCGCAGTGCTTCGACGATGCCCTGCGAAGCGACGTGTACCGCTCGCGCCTGCTCGTCGCTGTAGAGGTACGTAAGCGGCAGGCTCTCGATGTTGCCGTCGAAAACGATTCCCACGATCTCGCCCTTCTGGTTGACGGTGGGGCTGCCCGAGTCGCCGCCGGTGATGTCGCAGGTGCTGACGAAATCGAACGGGACCACCAGGTCGAGCTGGGATTTGCCGTCCGCCCAGCGCGCGGGCAGGATGTACGGCTCCTTCCCGGCCCTGTGGTACATGCCGCCGAACGTGGTGGCGAACGGCAGCGGGGCTTCGGTCTTGTCGCGATATCCCTTGATCGCGCCGAACGCGATGCGGGGGGTGAACGTGGCATCGGGATATTGGCCGGCGCCGAGCACTTTGAAGCGGTACTGCGCAATCTTGTCCACGGCGGAGGCTTCCAAGGTCTCGATGGTCTCTTCGTACTTCTTGCGAATCTTGCGCACGGGCGGATCCAGAAGCTGCGCCAGATGGATCATCGGATCGCCCGATTTGGCAAGCTCGGCCTTGTCCCCGGCCAGGCGTTTGCGCTCGGCGACGCTCTTGAGCCTGGTGCCGCGCACGATGGTCTCGGCCGCCTGCGCGGGCGTGGCGCTCTGCAGGATGGCTTTCACAGGCGCTTCCTTATCGCCGAGAGCCTTGAGCTCTTCCAGGTACTGCGTCAGCAGGACGATCTCGAGGCCGTCGTCGATGGGGGCGGGCGAAAATAGAGCCAGTTCCATCGATTTCCGCCCGCTGTCGCGATACTCGGCGACCCGCTGATCGTTGGGCTTGGCGCGCTCTTCGTGCCAGCGCACCAGCATGCGCGCGATGCGGAACAGGGACGATCCCATGGCGTGCGGCCGCTCCAATACCTCGTACGCCTTCTCATTGGGCGCCCAGGTCTTGTATGCCGCCCCGACCTGGTCCCACACCTTGCCGGCTTCCGCGCCCAGGGATGTGTCGGCCTCGACGGCTTTGCGAAGACGGCGGTCGAGGTTCGATTTGCGCGCCATCAGGCGGTCGTCTTTCAGCCCGAGGTACTTTCCCGCCGACGATTTCCAGTTGTTCCAGAAGCCGAACAGGGTGCGCTCGGCGGCGCGGCGATTCTCCTCGCTCGTGGCGCTGAATTCGCGGAGGGCGTTGATGCGCGCGTTGAGCCGGGAAATGGTGAAAGGCAATTGCGTGTCGCGATAAAAGCTGAGCTGGGTCGGAGTGGCGAAGCGCGAGGTAGTGCCGGGATTGCCGGCGACGAAGACCAGCTCGTTTTCCTTCACGCCCCCGTCGCTCCAGACGAGATAGTTGGGCGTGTCCGCCGGCCGGCCGTTTTCGTACGCTCGCAGGAATGCGATGTCGAGATCGTAACGAGGGTATTCGAAGTTGTCGGTATTGCCGCCGAAGAAAGCGATGCCGAACTCGGGCGCGAAGACCAGCCGCAAGTCCGTGTACTGCTTGTACTGATAGAGGTCGTAGCGCTCACCGGCAAACAGCTTCACCACCTCGCAGTGATTGGCGGTCTTCTGCATGCACTCGGTTTCGATACGCGCGATGGCGGCGGCGCGCTTGGCCGGGCTATCGGCCTTCACTTTGGCCGTGACCTCTTCGAGGGCGACCAGGACATTGGCCTCGAGGTCGGGACAGGACAGCTCGTCCCGGGCGGCAGCGGCGTAGAAGCCGTTCTTCATGTAGTCGTGCTGCGCGGAGGAGACTTTGCTGATGCAGTCGCTGGCCACGTGGTGGTTGGTGAAGATGAGGCCGTGGGGCGAAACGAAGCTGCCCGAGCCGCCGCCGATGCGCATGCTGGAAAGGCGCAGGTGAGCGAGAAAGGCGTCGGTCACCTCGAAGCTGTACTTCTCCTTGACTCGGTCTTTGGGGAAGGCATTGAAGAGCCACATGCCCTCGTCGGCTGCCAGAGGCAGGGCAAGCGTGGCGAGTAACAGAAGTCCGCGGAGGGCATACTTCAGGTTCACGCCTCGGCTCCGGCCGGGCGGAGATGCAGAGCCTCCAGCAGGCCCTTCCACTTGCGGAGCACCAGCTCCGCCAGGTTCAGCAGCACGGCCAGGGCAAGCAGTCCCGGCCACAGCTCCATGGTGACCGCAATGCTCCTCCCCGACGATTCGAACACCTCGCCGGAACGCACGTTGAAACGGCCGCCGGTAGAACGCGCGATCTCGCGCAGGAGCTGCTGGTTGTTTCCGTACTCCTGCATCTCGTCTTCCTGGCGGTAGAAGCCTACCTCGGGAAAAGCGCGCGAATCCGCCAGCGGACGCACGCGGAACAACCCCTGTGCCTGGCCGATGTTCAGCCGTCCGCGATAGTGGCCGATGGTGACCTTGGCCACCTTGAGCGGCTCCTGAAAGTTTTCCGGCCCGATGGCGAAGATATCGGGGATCTTTTCCGGCTCCGGCACGTCGCGCGAAAGCCGGTAGTCCACCACGAGCTCGCCGGTGGCGCGGTCGAAATCGGCGCTGGTTTCGCTTTGCGGCGCGTGCGGCAGCAGGTCGCGAAAGATGTTGGCCCAGAGCTTGTCGAAACCGGGCCAGGTGACCCAGTTCGCCGCCCAGCGATTCTTGGCATCGCTGGTGAAGACCGCGGCCCTTCCCAACCCGTACTGCCAGCGCACCAGCAGCGGATCTTCGCGGTCGGCGGTGAGGATGGTGTCCGAAGTCGGCCGCGCCTGGTAGCGTACGTAGCCTTTGAGTATCGGCACGGTCTCGATGCCGATGCCCTCCAGCACCCCGGCCTGCTTGACCACCTTCGGCGTAATCGATTTCTCGACCGCGGTGACGCCGGTGTGCTCTTCGACGTCGCGCAGCAGGATTTGCTCCAGCCCGGCAGGGTCGTTCAGAAAATACGACTTGCCCTCGGCATTGGCGGCGACCTTTTCGAGAAACGCGCGGTTCACGTCCTGCCCCAGTCCGACCGTCGAGATGGTCACGTGATTGAGCAGCGCCTCCTTGGTCAGCTGCATGCTGTCGCCTTCCTCGCTGATGCCGTCGGTGAGCAGCACGATGTGCTTGTATACCGCCTGCTGCGGCAGCACGCGCTGATAGGCTTCGGTGAGCGCCGGGGCGATCTGGGTTCCGCCATCGGGCGTGATGCCGCTGATCAATTTCTTGATGGCGGCGCGGTCTTCCGCCCTGCGGATCGGAACCGCCCACTGAAAAGAGTTGTCGAAGATCAGCACGCCGACGGAATCGATGGGCCGCAGATTCTCGACCACGCCGATGGCCGCGAGACGCGCCAGCTCGATTTTGCGCCCTTCCATCGAGGACGATTTGTCGATGATCAGCACCACCGCCGTGCCCTCCGGAGAGCGGGGCGGCGCGAGCTTCGCGGGCAGCGTGCGCTCGAGCGCGTCGTCAGGCTGGCCTTTCTTATCGACGTAGACGTTGCGCTCGCCGGCGATCCACATCAGGCCGCCGCCGCTTTTGACGTACTCCTCGAGGGCTGCCTTGGCTGCCGGCTGGATCGATTCCATGTCCCAGTTGTTGATGACGATCAACTGGAAATCGTCCAGCTTGGCCGGGATGCCGCCCGGCGCCTGCTGGGCCTCAAATTGATTGGCCTGCAACGCGCGCAGCAGATGCTCCTCGCTGGCCGCCGGATCGCGCGAGACCAGCAGTACGCGCGGGCTGCGCATGGTCACGGAGTTTTCAAACCGCGCCTCGCCCAGGCCCGCCGCCGAGATCCTGCCGGCCAGCGCGATCGCGCCCACGGAATTGACCATCGCCTGCACGCGCACGTGGTTCATCCCGGCGGCGAGATCCACCTGGCTTTCACCGATGACCTTGCCCTCGGCAGTCAGTTGCACCGACGCCTGCGCGCGCCGCGGCGATTCCAGGGCCATATCGATGGCGAAGCGCTCCC
>Ga0335079_10004597_pt1 | contig 15889 bp, 17 predicted proteins | sample Lox_Sample_33_FD_206719 | JGI IMG/M metagenome (GOLD analysis project Ga0335079, IMG submission 206719) | Soil microbial communities from Loxahatchee National Wildlife Refuge, Florida, United States - Lox_Sample_3.3 | ecosystem: Environmental > Terrestrial > Soil > Wetlands | place: USA... | reverse complement strand
GCTAGCGCATGTTCGGTTGAGCTCGGCCCGGCTCACGCCGACGGGCGCATGTGGGCGAGGAGGGCGTCGATCCCTTCCCGGAACGAGGGGTAGATCGGCCGCCAGCCGAGCGCCTCGAGCTTGTGCGAAACGACGGCGCGCGCCGCGGCCAGGTGGTGCGCGACGTCCGGCCCAAAGTCCGCCTCGGCGAGCGGGCGGGAGATCGAGGCCGGTGCCGCCCGGCCGACCCGGCCGGCGACGTATCGCGCGAACTCTCCCCACGTCGCCGGGTGCCCGTCCGTCAGGTTGTAGGTCTCTCCCGCGATCCCGTACTCCAGCACGTCGCGGAACCCTCGACCGGCGTCGGGCAACGAGACGAACGACCAGGCGTTACGGCCGCCGTCGATCGTCCGATACACGCCGGCGTGGATCGCGTCGAACACCGAGCGGAACCATGACCCGTCGCCGTAGACCATGCCCGGGCGGATGACCAGGGCCTCCAGTTCGCCCGCGCGGTTGGCCGCGAGTCCGACACGCTCGGAATCGTAGTTGATCTGCGACTCTCCCCGCGGGTCGACCGCGGACTCCTCGGTGATCGGCGAATGACTGCCGGCGTAGACCCAATAGCCGCTCCCGACGACGAGCCGCCGGATCCGATGGCTCCGGGCCACGGAGACGAGGTTCGACGTCCCCTCGACGCGCACACGACGGACGAGGTCCGCCGATCGGGCACTGTCCGACGGGTTGGCGGCGACATGGACGATCGCTCCGCAGTCGGCGGCCGCGGCGCGGAGCGACTCGAGCTCCAGCACGTCGCCCACGACCGGGACGCCTCCGGCCGCCCAGATGCGCGCGGCCTGCCCCTCGGAGCGCACGAGTCCTCGCACCGTCCGGCCGCTGTCCACCAGCGCCCGTACGATCGACCCTCCCAGGAACCCGGCGGCGCCGGTCACCAGCACGGGACGCGCGGCCCCTTCCACGGGCGCCGTCGGGGAGAGTTCCATCGGACGCGCCTTCGGCCGACCCCAAGGGGGCGGAGGTCATAGGGGAATCTCCGCTCCGAGGTCGGTCGAACCGCCGACGGGGGGGCACGGACTCGGGGCGGCGCGGAGAGGGACGCGGGGCCTCCGTCGGGCCGAGCGACCCCGCCGGTCGACCACGATCGGGAAGTTTGCCTCGTCTGGGGCGCCGGCGCTCACAAACACCGTTGATAATCCAGACGAAAGGCCCGGGTGATTCTGACCCTACTTGAACCGAGAGGAGGTCGGCTACCCTGAGGCTTCGGCCTCTCAGAGGAGAAAGACAACCATGGTGAAGCGATGGGCAATTGTGGCGTGCGCGACGCTCGCGGTAGTGGCGATGACGGGGGTCGGGTTCTCCGCCTTCACCTCTAGCGTGACCGTCAACGGATACGCCCTTTCGGCGTACACCGACCTTCAGATCGTGAACTACGGCGTCGCCGGGTGCGGGGCCTTCTACGGGGCGACCGCGCCGGGCCCGGGGAACATCTCGTTCTTCGGGGAGGACGAGGCTGCGAACGAGATCTCGCTGGTCGCCTACAACCTCGTCCCGGCGTCGTACTGCTATGCCAACATCACGATCGAGAACACCGGCTCGGAGCCGCTCAACGCGAGCGTGGTCCTCAACACCCCCGGCGCGAACGGCATCTGCACCGCCAACGGCACCGACTGCTACGACGTGTTCACGGCGACCGGGATCATGACCCAGGGCTGGGTCTGCTTCTCGGTGGCCCCGAACTGCCTCACGAACCACACGGCGACGTACGCCGAGTACGGGTTCGTGACCCTGCAGCCCGGTCAGACGTTCACGGACCTGATCGGGATGGACATCCCGCCCCTGTCGGACAACAACACCCCGTCGATCGGCTACTTCTCGCTGGTCTACACGGGGTCCGCGGGCTACTAGTCGCAGCCTCGGACCGACGCGACGAACTCATTCCAGGGCGCGGGACGCCCGACCTTCGGTCGGACCCCGCGCCCGTGCCTTCTATCCATCCCCCGCTACGGGAACGTTCGGGTCGGGGAGCTTCCCCGTCCTCCCCCCGGGGAGCCCGATCCACGGACGTTGCCGAGCCCGACGTCCGGGCCCGCCCCTGACGTCGCCGGACCCGGATCGAGGTCTACTCGTCGTCGAGAGAGGTTCGGCGGGTCGCCCCCACGATCAGGAGCACGACCCCGATCAGGAGCAGCCCGGCTCCGCCGGCGTAGAACCCACCGCTGGGGTCGGGCTGCGGGCCCGGGCACATCGGGGTCTGGGCGCACAGATGGTTCTGAGCGGCCACGCCCTGGGAGATGATCCCGCCCCCGATGAGCAGGAAGACACCCAGGACCAAGAACGGGAGGGCGACGCGGTAGAACAGTCCTCCGGACGGCCCGGTTCCGGTGGCCCCAAGGGGATTCCTCGGCCCGTCGTCCAGCGGTCGGTACCCTCCGGTCGTCAGGGGCATCGGCGACGGTTCCCCGAGGGACGATCCGCACCACTGACAGACTTGCGTGCCGACGGCATTGGCCCCCCCGCATCGGGCGCACGCGGCGGGTTGCATGCCCCGCGTACGGTCGGCCCGCAGATTAGGTAGTCCGCGTTTCGGAGTTCGGAGGTTCTCCGGGCACTCGGACGGTCGAGGTTAATCGGGACCGGCTCGTCCCCCCGACTGTGCGCTCCGTGCTGCTGAAGGGGGAGTTGTCCTCGGAGGACCTGGGTGAGGTCGTCGAGGCGGCGGGGGTGGAGATCCAGGACTCCGCCGCGTACGCGTTCGGGACCACGCGCGTCTACCTCACGGTGGGGCGCAAGCACTTCTTTCGGACGAACAGCTACCTGGGCGTCGCACTCCTCGCCGCGACCGACGGCGCCACCCAGCGGATCGACATCGCCCATGCCGGGGGCGGTTCGGGGCTGATGGGGATCGAATGGGGCTCCGGGGACGACCTCGAAGGCGAGATCGCCACCGCGCTGGGGAAGCTGATCCGCGATCGGGGTCTCACGCCGTTGCCCGTCGGCTGACTCCCGCCGAAGGGCCCGGTCGCTGGCGGGGCCCCGGCCACCGGCCCGGCACGGCTCCGGGGTGCCCCGTCCGCTCCCGCTAAGTGAGCGGAGCGTTCGTCGCTTCCCGGGGGCCGTCCACCACGAGCTCGATCGCTGCGGCGCTCCTGGCCCTCGTCTTCGCCGCGGTGATCTGGCGCCAGACGTCCGGCCGCGGCCCTCCGATCTGGACGATCTTCGTGGCCGGCGCGTTCGCCTACGTCGCCCTCGGGGTGCTGAGCGTCCCGGCGGGCGAGCAGGCGCTCGCCGCCTCCGCCCCGACGCTCGTCTTCCTGTTCTGCCTGTTCCTCTTCGCCGGTGCGCTCGACCAGGCCGGCGTGATGGACCACCTCGCGCGCTGGATCATCGGACGCGCGGTCCACCCGGCGGATCTCCCGCTCTACCTGTTCCTCGGGGTCGGGATCGTGTCGGCGTTCGTCGTCAACGATGCCCTCGTGATCATCGGCGTTCCCCTGCTCATCGGCGTCGCCCGCCGGATCGGCGCGAACGCCAAGGCCCTGCTCCTCACCCTCGCGTTCTCCGTGACGGTCGGCAGCACGCTGACCCCGTTCGGGAACCCTCAGAATCTGATCGTCGCGTTGGAGACCGGACTTCCGTCGCCCGTCGCCGTGTTCCTGCGCTATCTCGCGGTCCCGACGGCGCTCAACCTTCTCCTCGGGGCCTTGTACGTCCGCTGGGCGTTTCGCCGTCAGATGCCATCGTCGCCGATCGCCGGCCGGCTCCCGGAGGGTCGGACGCGGCTGTTCCCCACCGCCGGTTGGGGGCGGCGTCTCCTCGCCCACCCGGTCCTGTGGATCTTCCCCGGGACCCTGCTCGTTCTCGTCACCCTCGGGATCACCCAGTCGGTCACCGCGGGCCCGGCGATCCCGGTTTGGGAGATCGCCCTCGCCGGAGTCGTGCTGCTGCTCCTCCTGAGCCCGGGCCGATCGCGCACGGTCCAGCGCGTGAACTGGACGATCCTGATCCTGTTCGCGGGTCTGTTCGTCGTCGTCGCCGGCGCTGTGGGGGGCGGGGTCATCCCGGCGCTCGACGCGCTCGTCCCGATCGCCGGTCCGAGCCACCCGCTCCCGGGGATGGTCGAGGTGGTGGTGGCGGCGCTGGGCGGCAGCCAGCTGGTGAGCAACGTGCCGTGGGTCGCGCTCCAGATCCCCGTCCTCAACGGGCTGGGGTACGGGGGCGGGACCCCGGTCGTTTGGATGGCCCTGGCCGCGGGCAGCACCCTCGCGGGGAACGTAACGCTCCTAGGGGCGGTCAGCAACCTCATCGTCGTCGATTCCGCGGAGAAGCTAGGGGTCAAGATCCACCTCCGGGAGTTCGTACGGTACGGGCTGCCGCTGACCGCGTTGAGCGTGCTCGTGCTGGTCGGGTGCCTCGCCCTCGGGCTGTAAGGGGGTCCGGCGGCTCGCGTGACATCCTCAAGCTTGAGGCCCGCCCCAACGGAAGGCGTCCGGGCGATGAAGCCTGCCTGAAGATCCACCTCGGCGAGCCGGCTCGCTACGACGGTCGGCCGGCCTACCAGGCGGCGGTGGAGCGGCCCGGCACGAAGGGACTCTGGGGGGCCACGGTCGCCCGCGGGATCTACGGTTTCAGCAAGCGCAGTCTGGCGCACTCCGCTTCGGCCCTTCGGCTCAGCGAAGAACTTCCGCGGATGATCGAGGCGGTCGATTCGGAACCGAAGGTCCTCGCGATCGTTCCCGAGCTCAGCGAGATGGCGGAGGGGGGCCCGATCTCTCCGGAGGACGTCAACGTCCTCCGTCACCTCGGCGGACGCGGGTCGGCGGCCGGTGAAGAGCGGGGCCAGAGCTCGAGCTGGCTCCTCGATCCGTGGACCTCGGTGACCATCGGAGATGGCCCTGCCGCCGTTCCAACCCCTCACCTTCGGCTCAAATACCTTGGAGCCGACTGCCCAGCCCGTTCGGACTTCCCATGACCGACCGCACCGGAACGCAGCGCACCGCGCGCGACGAGAGAGTGATCCGATGGCTCCTCGAGGAGGACCAGCCCGCGGTCCGCTACCGGGCGCTGGTCGACCTCCTCGACCGACCCGAGACCGACCCCGAGGTTCGGTCGGCCCGATCGAAGATCGCCCGCGTCGGCTGGGCGGCCGACCAGTTGAAAGCGCAGGGACCGAAGGGATTCTGGGAACGTCGGGAACCGAAGGACATGAAGGAGTGGGTGGACTTCCTGTACTACCCGAAGTACCTCAGCACCAACTGGCGGGCGCTGGTGCTCTCGGACCTCGGTCCGGATCCGTCCACCCCCGGGATCAAGAAGGTCGCGAACCTCCTCTTCGAGTACAAGCTGCGCCTCAGCTCCCCGTTCAACTTCTACTACGAGGAGATGTGCGTCTCGGCGAACACGGCTCGGATGCTGACCCGGTTCGGCTACGCCGACGATCGCCGCGTCCAGAAGCTCTACGACTGGCTGATCGATGACCAGCGGGACGACGGCGGGTGGAACTGCTCTCAGGGGACTCCCGGGACGTTGGATGTATGGGAACCGCTGGCCGCGTTCGCGGCCCTGCCGAAGCCCCGGAGGTCGCCGCGAATGGAGCAAGCGATCTCTCGCGGTGCCGAGTTCTACCTGAAACGGAAACTGACCGAGGAAGGCAAGCCGTACGCCCCGTGGCTCCGTCTCCACTACCCGAACCACTACTACTACGACGTGCTGATCGGGCTCGATCTGATGACCGAATTCGGGTACGGATCGGACCGGCGGCTTCGTCCGGCGCTCGAGCTCCTTGGGAAGAAGCGGCGCTCGGACGGGACCTGGCTCAACGAGCGTTCCCATCCGGACGTCGGCCCGGGGACGGACTACCATCCGGATCCGAAGACCGTCAAGCCGCTCGTCATCGAGGCGGCGGGGCGACCCAGCAAGTGGATCACGCTGAAGGCGCTCCGGGTGCTCAAGCGCGTGGGAGAGTCGTGAGACGCGGGATTACCGACGCCGGTGGTGACCCGCTCGACCGGCTCGTAGCGGCTACGATGGAGATGGACCGGCTGGTAGGACCGCGATCGGGGCCTGAATCCCCACGTCGAGAGTCGGGGCCGGTGACGCCGGCCCGACTGCCGAGATTCGGTCAGGTCAGCCGAGTTCGCGGTCCCTGCGCTGCTGCTCCTCGGCGCGCCGATCGTACGGATACGTGACCTCGAGCTCGCTGGCCTGATTCAACGCCGCGATCTGGCCCTGACTCAGCGACCAACCCGTAGAGCCGAGATTCTCCGACAGCTGGTCGAGGGTTCGAGCCCCGAGGATCGGTGCCGTGACGGTCGGATTCCGCAAAAGCCAGTTCAGGGCGACCTGGGACATCGGCCGGCCTGTTTCCTGGGCGACTCCTTCGACCGCCTCGACGATCCGCTTCGTCCGGTCGTTGTCGAACCGACCGGTGTAGAAGTCGGGGTCCTCGGCATCGGCGATCCGCGTCCCCGCGGGAGGGTTCCGAACCCCGGTCTTGTACTTCCCGGAGAGGACTCCGCTCGCCAAGGGGCTCCACGGGAGCACCGCGACGTTCTCCGCGGCGCACAGCGGGAGCAGCTCGAACTCGGTGGCCCGGGCGTACAGGCTGTACTGTGGTTGAAGGCTCACCGGCTCGTGCCAGCCCCGGGCCCGGCACAGCTGGAGAGCCTTCTCCAGTTGCCAGGCGCGGTAGTTGCTGACCCCGACATACCGGATCGATCCGTTCTCGACCAGGGTGTGCAGTGCTCCGAACGTCTCCTCGAGCGGGGTGAGCGGATCCCAGGCGTGCACTTGCAGGAGGTCGATGTAGTTGGTCTGCAGGCGGCGGAGGCTCTCGCTCACCGCGTGGAAGAGGTGCTTCCGGGACAACCCCACACGATTCGCCCCGCCGTCCGTGCGGAACCGGGCCTTCGTGGCCAGCACGACGTCCTGTCGGTCCCGCTGACAGCCACGTGCCGATGATCTCCTCGGACTTGCCTGACGAGTAGACGTTCGAGGTGTCGAGGAAGTTGCCCCCGTCCTCGACATAGCGATCGAGCATTCGGTGGCTGCTGCTCTCGTCGGCCTGCCAGCCAAAGGTCATCGTTCCCAGGCAGAGCTCGCTCACCAGCGTGCCGGTCGGCCCGAGCTTCTTCAGCTTCATGATCCCCCGAGGGTCGGTCGAGTAATGATGCTACCCGCCCCCTGTCCGCGCCCGCGTGTCCCTGGGCGTTGGGGGTTCGACCCCCGCTCGGGCGGAGCCGCGGGCACTCCGACGCAGCGCCTAGGACCTCGGCGGAAAGATTCGGAGACTGCTCCCGGGCGGATTCCGCGTGATTGGAGAGACCCCCGCCGGACAGGACAGTTTCGCCGCGGTTCAGGGATGATTCCCGAACGCCCAGTCGTCGCCCCAGAAGTTCCGATCTCTGGGCCAATCGATATCGATCAGACAGAACGGATTCCCGTCCGGGTCCGCCAGCTCGACGAAGTCGTGGCCCTTCGTAGGTGGGTGTCGGACCGTCGCGCCGAGCTTCAGAAATCGCTCGAGCTCGCCCGCGGGGTCGGTCACGTACAGGTCCAGGTGGAGCCGATACTCTTTCGCTGGCCCTTCGTCCGATCGGCTGATGTTGAGATTGGGGCCCTTCTTCTTCGGGTCGATCAGCATGATCCCGTCCGGCCGGACCGGCCCCTGCGGGACGTAGTGCAGGGCCTCGCTCCAGAACGGGATCATCCGGTCCAGGTCGGTCGCATCGACCACGATCGACCCTAGCGTCACCTCTCGAGGGTTGACGGGCTGGCTCACGTCGTTCGGGGAAGGCCGCGCTTGCATCGGGCGACCGAACCGCGCAGGAGATTTAGGACCGTTCGGAGTCCGGAGTCGGGTCGACCTCCGAGGTGGTCGAGCCGACCGGGAGATCGACTCCTCGGGCGACCCACGCCGACTATGCGGTGTCCTTAAGCACGGCGCCGAACGAGGTCAGACGCTGCACCTTGCCGTTCTCCAGCTCGAAGATGTTGACGAACCGCACGTGGAGCTCGTTCCCTTCCTTCTTGTGGACGTGAGCGATACCCTCGACCGCCACGACGTTGCCTTCCTCCGTCATCCGGAGGATCTCCGACGTGAGCTCGTCCGTCCCGAAGTTCTGGAGGAATGCGGCCTTCCCCCGCGTTCGAACTCCGGTCGCGGGGACCCCGTCGCCCCATTCGATCCATTCGACGTCCTCCGCCAGCAGCGAAGCGACCGTCGATCGATCGGTCGAGGCCATGTACGCCTCGATCACTTTCTTGTTCGGGCTCATCGCCGCCCACAGCGGTCGTCCGAGGATAAACTCTGTTTTCGTTGAACCAAGGCGGGCCGGTCGACGAGGCAGTCACGAAGCCTTCATGGTCACCTTCGTTTGGGTCACTCGCATGACAGCTCATGTCAAGCCGGTCCCCGAAGGATACCACACGGCCACCCCGGTACTGACCGTCGATAACGGAGTCGCGGCGCTCGAGTTCTACGTGAAGGCGTTCTCGGCCAAGAAGCGCCCCGGGGTCTCGACCATGGAAGGGAAGGTGATGCACGCCGAGTTCCAGATCGGGGATTCGGTCTTCATGCTCTCAGACGAATTCCCCGGCATGGGGAACCGCTCCCCGAAAACGCTGGGCGGGACCACCGGCGGACTCTGGCTCTACGTACCAAACGCCGATGAGATTTTTCGACAGGCCGTCGCAGCGGGTGCGACCGTCGTCTCTCCGCCCACGGACATGTTCTGGGGCGATCGATTCTGCCAGGTTCGAGACCCGTTCGGGCACGTCTGGTCGATCGCCACGCACCAGGAGGACGTACCGCTCGCGGAGATGGAGCGCCGCTCCAAGGAGTTCTACGCTCAGATGCGGGCCGCCCCGCCTCGAGGTTCGAGGTAGGCGCGGGTCGTAGGAGGACCGCTGGTCCCCTCGGCAGGGTCTAACCTATCGCCGAGCCCTGCGGCCTATAGGGTTCAACCGGTCTTGCACCTCACCGCCGAGGGAACCGTCCGAACGGACGGGTTCTGACGGTCGATTCGGCCCGAACAGGGCAGGGATTGGGACCGAATTGGGGAACGATTCTGGCCTTCCCCTAAGTGCGCGACATGGAATCGGCGCCCCGATGGAGCGACTGAGCCCCCTTAGGTCGTTACCGGTCGTGGCAGCGTTCGCGCTGCTGCTGCTGGTACCGGCTGTAGCGTCCGCCCAGACGACGACCCCCGCCGATCATGGACACCCCGGTGACTTTGGGGGCGGGCTGGGAGCGGTGTTCACCATGTCGAATGCGGTCAGCGGCAACTCGGTGATTTCCTACGTGCTCGGCCCGGACGGCGCGCTCACCACCGCCGGTACGTATCCGACGGGTGGAATCGGCACCGGGGTCAGCCTCGCCGACCAGGGCGCTCTCGCCCTCACCTCCGACCACCGCTTCCTGCTCGTCGTGAACGCGGGCGACAACACCGTCTCGGTGTTCTCGGTCAATCACCCGGGGTCCCACGGACCGCTGCTGAGCCTGCGGGACGTCGTGAGCTCGGCCGGGGTTCAGCCCGTCAGCCTCACCGTCCACGGGCCCCTCGTCTACGTCCTGAACGCCGGGAACGCCACATCGCCTGGCAACATCGCCGGGTTCGTGCTGGGCTTCTGGGGCGGGATCTACCCGCTCCCCGGCTCCAGCCAGCCGCTGAGCACGAGTTCCCCGACAGGACCGGCCGAGGTCGCCTTTAGCCCGACCGGGTCGGCGCTGGTGGTCACCGAGAAGGCCACGAGCCTGATCGACGTGTACCCGGTCAACTTCTGGGGGATCGCGCAGCCGCCGGTCGTGACCGCGTCCAACGGGTCGACCCCGTACGGATTCGCGTTCAGCGCTACCGGCGCCCTGGTCGTGAGCGACGCGGGGCCCGGAGCCCTCTCCTCCTACGCGGTCGCTCGGAACGGACTCCTCGCGGTCGTCAGCGGGTCGATCCCCGACTATCAGGCGGCCCCCTGTTGGGTCGCCATTTCGGGACCGTATGCCTTCACGACGGATGCGCACAGCAACACCATCTCCACCTATCGCGTCGCGTGGAACGGGGCGCTCTCCCTCCTCGCGTCCTCGGCGGCCACCACCGGGGCGGCCGACACGGACATGGCGATCGGCGGCTCCCATGGGCAGTACCTGCTTGTCTACGACGCAGGCGCCGGTGAGATCCAAGAGTTCGCGATCGGCCACGACGCCAGCCTTTCCCCGCTCTCTGCGGTCTACTCCCTGCCCTCGACAGCCGAGGGCCTGGCGGCGTTCTAAAGGGGCGGAAGTTTCCCCGCCGAGGAGGGGGTTTCCCTGATAAGGAGTGGATCGTGATTCGGGGCGCACGATGAGCCCCGGATTCCGCTCTTTGATGTGGTACCTCCTCTTCGGTACCCGCGGTGGTCCCAACCGCCGGCGTCTCCTCGAGGAGCTCGTGCGCTCGCCGGCCAACGCACACCAGCTCTCCGAGTCGATCGGACTCGACTACCGAACGGTCCGCCATCACCTTCGGATCCTGGAGCGTAGCGGAGCGGTGGTGCGTCCGGTCGGGGACGCGTACGCGACCCCGTACGAGATCTGTGCGTCCACCTCCGCCTATCTCGAGACGCTCGAGCCTCCCACCGGCGCCGGGCCGGCGCCAGGGGCCGGTGCGCGACCGGGCGTCCGTCGTGCGGTTTCGCGTCCCGCGGGAGGCCCCCGGTGAGCGACCTATTGATGGAGGCGAGCGTGATCCTTGGGCTCGTCAGCATTGCTCTGGCCGGCGTACTCTTCGTGCTGTATCGTCGAGTGTACGCGACCGCAAGGACCGGCTTCGGTCTCGCCCTGCTGGTGTTTGCCGGGGCATTTGTCGTCCAGAGCGCGCTGACCGTCTACTCCTATCTCGCCACCATGCCCCTCATCCCAGCTTCGTTCTCGCCGTTCCTCTTCGGGATCGGCCTCTGCGAGGCGACGGGACTTGGCGCGGCGGCTTGGACCGCCGCGCACTAGGCGGATCGCCAACGACCGACCCCTCGATCGTGGGGCCGTAGCCCGGAGAGTTTGCGCTCTCGGGTCTGGATCCGGTCCGTTCCGAGGGGCGGGCGACGCGAGGTTGGGCGTCGCTGACTGTTGGGCTTCGAATCCGGTGGGTTCAAGCGGTGTTGAACCTCACTGAAATGTCACCTCGAGGACGCCCGAGAAGGAAGCGGGCGGAATCATCGAGACCACAATCGACCCCGGCGAGGAGTCCACCGTGACGGGGAACGCCCCGAACACCGTGAATCCGGGAGTGGAGGTCGAAACGTTCTTCACCGTACAGGGAACCGAGCCCCCGGGCGCGGGAATGCCCCAGCTGATGAACGGTATCCCCCCGCCGGGGGGATGGAGTTCGATCGTTCCCAGGTCGTCCCCGTTCAGTCCGCAGGCATTGTCCGGAGACGTTACCTGGAGCCCAGTGATGTTCACGGCGGTCCCCCCGGGCGGCGAGTTTGACGAGAAGGTGGCGTACGCGATGCCGGCCACGATGATTGAGACAATGACGACCGCGGCGAAGACGATCCTCCCGGGATGAATCCCCGCTCCCAACGCCGAGGGTTCTAACGGGGCGGGGAGGGGGCGGTAGTTCGAGACGGATGGGCTAGCCTCGGCCAAGCGAAGTGCCAACGCTGACCCGCACCACTGACACTGAACCGAGCCGGGGGGATTCGCACCCCCGCACCGAGGGCACGGACCGTGCATGCGGTCCAGAGGTCCGGAACGCTGATTACGGTTTCCGCGGTGAAAGTCGATGCGGGCTCTCGCCGTCCGCCTCGGGAACGGGCGGGTTCAGGCGAACCTCCCCCGTGGCGGACCCGGTGTGTTTTCATCGGAGGAGGACGGACGATCCCTACCGGAGGGGGGCACCTGCAGCATTATCCCTCGGGCCAGTTCCGGTCGAGCCGCAGGGGGTGGACCACGTCGCGACACCCGAGCCATCGGCGTCCACCGCGCCGAACTCCCGCCCGAGCTTCCGGCGCACGCTCGCCAACCGGCCGTTCCTGTTCGTCTGGGTCGCGCAGCTGATCTCGCAATCCGGGGATTTCATCTTCGAGGTCGCGCTCCTCTGGCTGGTCCTCGCCATCACCGGCTCGGCGTTCGCGGTCGGTCTCGTCGTGACCGGCACGATCTTGCCGGCGGTCCTCCTGGGTCCGATCCTGGGCGTCTACGTCGATCGATGGAATCGTCGGCGGACGCTGATGATCACCAATGTGGTGGAAGGCATCACCGTGGCCGGGCTATCGGTCCTCGTCCTCACGGGCCGCGTCGATCTCGTTGGACTCCTTGCCGTAGTGTTCGCCCTCGGCACGGGCGCCACCCTCGTGCGGACCGCAACGAACGCCTACGTGCCCTCGGTGGTGTCGGTCGATGACCTTCCGCCCGCGAACTCCCTGCTCCAGTTCAGCGGCTCGTTCAACCAGATCATCGGGCTCTCGTTGGGGGGTGTCTTCGTCGCGGCCTTTGGCATCGCCTGCCCATCGAGTACGACGCCCTCTCGTTCTTCGCCGCGGCCATCCTGCTCATGCTGATCCCCCGGGACCCCGCCTCGGCGAGCCGGGGGCCCGCGTCGCCGCCGCAGTCCTTCCGGACGGATCTGGCCGAAGGGTTCGCGTTCATCCGGCGGAACCGGTTCATGATCGAGCTCATCGCGCTCGGAATGATCGCTAACTTCTTCGGGAACGGGTTGCCGGCGCTGCTGCCGCCATTCGCGAAGTTCGTCCTTCACGGGGGCGCCGCGGTCTTCGGACTGCTGGGCGCCGCGATCGCGGTCGGCTCACTGGCCCCAGGGCTGGCCATGGGGCGCGTGGACACCCACCGCACCGCCGGGAAGTACCTGTTCGGGGGCGGGGTGGTGCTCGGCCTGGGGGTGCTTGCCGTGGGGTTCACCTCCACGTTCCTCCTGGCGGTCGGGGCGATGATCCTCATCGGCGCGACGCTCTCCGTCGTCAACATTCCGATCGGCGTCGTGTTTCAGGCCAAGGTCCCCCGGCAGCTGCTTGGACGGGTCGGTGCGACGTTCGGGGCGATGATCTCCGCGATCTCTCCGCTGGGTCCCCTGTTCGCCGGATGGCTCGCGCAGCAGTGGTCGACCCCCGACGTGTTCATTCTGTCCGGGGCGGTCATCGCGGGAGTGATCGGAGTAGGAGCGTTCACCATGCCCTCACTGCGTCGCGTGGAGTACTGACGAGGTTTTGCCCCGCCCGAGCCGTCACTCGAATCTCGTCACCTCGGGAAAACTCCACGTAGCGTACGATTTCCGCAGCACCGGAAGGCGTTCGTTCCAGTCTCGGGTCTGAAGAGGCAGAATCGGCTTCAGTGTTAGCTCTCCGTTGTCTTCGATATCGAATCCCCACGAGAATCCGGACGTCGGAATCACCCGTCGTTGGCCCGATAGCAGGTCCTGTTCGCCGTACGGCGGCGTAGTCGCCAAGAAACTGTTCGCCAGCCAGGAGATCCTCCGGCGTTGTTCCCTCGATGGAGCATCAAACAGTGTCGGAAGGAGACCGAAGAAAGCATAGGGAGAGGCGGAGTCCGGGAACCAACCCAGCGGATCCGGCTCGAACTCTTGACCCCCCGACCCGTTGTCGGTCGATCGAACCAGCTGAATCCATCCGAAGAATGAGTTGTACCCTCGTCCGTCGAAATCGACCGAGGCAGTGCACGAGGGGAAGCCCACCGCACTCCCCGACGTGCCGATCTCCCCCGGATCGGGCTCTACGGCGCACGTGACCCGGACCGACCCCCTCCGCCCATCATGGACAAAGTCGAAACGGGCTACTCGCGGACCGGCCTCACCGCCTGGACTCATAGATCCCGTTGAGCTTCTCGGACCCTAAATCAGAGCGCCCATCTCTCGCCACCCCCGGTCCCGGGGGCCGACCCCTAGGTGATTCGGTTCAATCCGTTTGGACCCGCCATCCTCTGGTCTCAGCCGGAACCTGCGGTGGCACCGGCCTTGACGGCACCCGCGGCGGTCTCAGTCTACTTGGGCCGACCCTGCCTCATCTCTTCGATGATCTCGTTGATGCCCTGTACCGTGCCGAGGGTGAAGAGACCCGGGACCCCCGGCGGGGATCCCTGCCGGCATTCGACGGGGGCCCCGGATTCCTCGACCGTGGGCTCGGGCCGAACGTAGAGCAAGTAGTCGATGTCCTTCGCGTTGGGATTGGGACGGTTGCCGAGAGTGGTGATCATGGTGACCGCGTGCTGGTTCAGGGCGTCGATGAACGGTCGAATGCCTCCCTCTTCCAACGAGAGGACCGACTCCGCCAGATTGGCGTCCGCGATCACCAGGACGTTGGTCAGCCCCCCGGAGGCGTTGCCTCCGATGAGATTACGGGCCAGCGTCGGAAGCTTGAGGAAATCCCCGATCAGGTTCAGCCGAGTTTCGGATTCGACGTCGCTCCGAACGAACCAGTCCGCGACGGGCCCCGCCGGGGTCTGACGGGAGACCTGGCTCGGTCGAAGATAGAACAGGTGGCCACTGGAAACCCGCCCGGCAGCCACCGACGGGCCGTCGGTGCCCGACCCCGGGGCGCCTTGGATCTGGAGCCAGTAGAAGTCAGGGTTGATCCGCCGGGCGATCGCCATCGCCAGGCGGGCCCGGGTCGGCGGTGACCCGCCCCAGAGGCCGATCGACGTCGGGACCCGCCAGTCGTCGCTGAACCTGCGGTTCTCGACCGACATCCTTGGGCCCTAGTTGGAGCGATACCCGGTCCCCACCGAGCGGGACGCTCGGCGATCGGTTCTACACGCCCAGCTCGGCATAAAGGGGATGTTTCGGGCAGCGCTTGGCGCGTCTACTCGGCGGGGGAATTCCGGACCGCACGTCCGTTCCCGATCGATTTCGGTGGCAAATCCGCCCGAGGCACACTCGGGTCTCCTTCCCAGGTTACGACCCTCTGGGCGGGCTATGGTCCGGGGGGGACGTCCGCGGCGGTCTGGGGCCGGTCCTCCACCGCCGAGAACCGCCGGGTAATGTACGCGGAGGCGACCAGGTTGCCCCCGACGACCGAGATCGCCGCCACCCCGACCACCACGCCCACGATCGTCTGGACGACGCTCGACACGAGGTTCGTGGTCGAGGTGAGGAGGGAGAGAGCCAGCACCACCGGGATCGCTCCCCGGATCCCCGAGATCGTCAGGACGTTGTACCAGGTCGTCGGCAGTTGCGCACGCTCCCCGACGAGCGCCCGGGAGAGGGGGCGATGCGCATAGACGAACGCCGCTCGGCCCGCGTACAGGATCCCGAGGACCAGGAGCACGAGAGGCAGATGCGACAGGATGTCCGAAGGAGCGACCAGCAGTCCCATCGCGAGGAACACCATCGAGTTGTCGATCCAGACGACGACGCTCCAGAACGTGTCCACGGACGCTCGGATCTCGGGAGCGACCGATCGGGGCCCGACCCACGTCCCGACCGCGATCCCCGCGATCGCTACCGCGATGATCCCGGAAGCGCCGATATCGCTCGCAAGCAGGTAGGAGCCGTAGGCGGCGACGACCGAGACCGCCGTTTCGACCGCCGCATCGTGCAGCTGGCGGTGAAGGACGTAGGTCCCGCCCGCGACCAGTAGACCCACGCCCGCTCCGCCGACGATCAGCCAGAGGAATCGTTCGATGCTGCCGAGGGGGCTCCACACGCCGCTCCCGACGATCCCCAGGATCACGACGAACGCGATCACGCCCGTGGCATCGTTGAGCAGCGACTCGCTCTCGGCGATCGTCGACAGTTCGGCCGGGATCTTGAGCCGTCGGGAGAGGTCCGTGACGGCGATCGGGTCCGTCGGAGAGACGATCGCGGCCAGCAAGAGGGCCGCCACGATCGGCAGCCCCACGAGCCAGGTGACGACGAACCCCGTCAGCAGGATCGTCAGGAGCACGCCG
>Ga0335079_10004593_pt1 | contig 15897 bp, 11 predicted proteins | sample Lox_Sample_33_FD_206719 | JGI IMG/M metagenome (GOLD analysis project Ga0335079, IMG submission 206719) | Soil microbial communities from Loxahatchee National Wildlife Refuge, Florida, United States - Lox_Sample_3.3 | ecosystem: Environmental > Terrestrial > Soil > Wetlands | place: USA... | reverse complement strand
CGGCTCTTACTCGTTCAACGCCGGAGGCACCAACGACGTAGGCTCGGACGATTCTTATCCCGATTACCTGTTGGGCCTGCCGAACACGTACCTGCAAGGGTCGGCGCAGCACGAGAACGTCCGCAGCACGGCTCTCTACGTGTTCGCGCAGGATAGCTGGAAGATCCGGCCCAACCTGACGCTAAATTATGGACTGCGGTGGGAACTGGATACGCCGCTGGCGGATATCGGCCACCACGTGCAGACATTCCGCCCGGGACAAGTCACCCAGATTTATCCGTGCCAGCTTGCGGCGGACAATCCGCTGGCGCAGCAGTTTGGAACCACGGATTGCAGCCAGGGAAGCGCGGGAGACGCGGTGTTCCCGCTGGGCCTGGTTTTTCCGGGCGACAAAGGCGTACCGTCGGCGATGACGCAGACGTACTACAAGGCGTTCGCGCCGCGTATCGGTTTGGCGTGGAGCCCGTCGGCGGACGCGGGCTTTTTGCGCAAATTGATAGGCGCGCCCGGCAAGACGAGCATCCGCATGGGATGGGGGATCTTCTACAATCCGATCGAGCAACTGGTGCTGGAGCAGTTCAGCGCGGAGCCGCCGTTCGGCGGCAGCAGCAGCGTGACGAATCCGATGTTCAACACGCCCTTCGTCGGCCAGGATGGCACCGTGACGCCGAACCCGTTCAACGGGATTCTGAACCCGCCGCGCGGCCAGGCCGTGGATTGGTCGGCTTTCCGGCCGCTGCTGCTCTACGGCCAGTTCCAGCCGAACATGCGGACGCAGTATTCCGAACAATATAATTTCACCATCCAGCGCGAGCTGCGCGGGGACGTGCTGTTTCAAATGGGCTATGTAGGCACGCAGGCGCACCGGCTGCTGGCCTCCTACGATCTGAATTACGGCGACGCGCAGACTTGTCTGGACCTGAACCAGCTATCGACGCTGGCGAACGATGCGTCTTTGGCGTGCGGTCCTTTTTATGCCGACTCTTCCTTCTACATTGGGGCCAACGAGATTCCGGCCGGATTCACGCTGCACCTGCCGTATGGTCCGCAGGCGACGGTTACGGGACCGAACCCGAATCCGATTACGCTGGTCGGCTTGCGGAAGTATTCTTCGCCGAACTGCAATCCCCTGACGGGCGCGGGCTGCCCGCCGGATGGGGTGCCGGTGTTTTCGAGCATCTTCACGGAAAACACGGTGGCCAATTCGAATTACAACTCGCTGCAAGTCAGCGCCGAGAAGCGTTTCTCGCACGGGCTGCAGTTCCAGGCGGCGTACACTTTCAGCAAATCGATCGACGACGCCTCGAGCTTCGAGAACATGCTGGACCCGCTGGACTTCCGCAAGAGCCGGTCGCTGTCGCTGTTCGACGCGCGCAACCGGCTGGTGATCAGCTATGTCTACCAGTTTCCGCACCGGGACGTTCACGGCTTGGCGGACAAGATCCTGAACGGGTGGCAAAGCTCGGGCATCATCACATTCCAGAGCGGCTTTCCGGTGCCGATCGAATCTTCCGACGACCTGGAATTGATGTACAGCGCATTCTTCTACTATCCGGGCGAGCCGGACCAGGTGGCGCCGTTCCAGAAGTTGAATCCGCGGAATCCGCTGAATGAAGCGTTCAATCCAGCGGCGTTCCAGCCCCAGGCGCTGGGGACGATCGGGGACTCTTCGCGGTCGGTATGTTGCGGACCCGGCATCAATAACATCGACTTCAGCCTCATGAAGGACACCCAACTGACGGAGCGATTCAAGATGGAGTTCCGCGCCGAGTTCTTCAATATCGCCAACCATGCGCAGTTCACGAAGGTGGACGGCAACATTTCCGACGGCGATCCCGCGCAAGGCGGCACGTTCGGCAAGGTGCTGCAGGCGCGCGACCCGAGACTGGTGCAGTTCGGGATGAAGTTGATCTTCTAGGGGGCAGCATGAAACTCATCACAGCGGTATTCGCAATGGGGCTGGCGGGGACGGGTCTCGCCCAGCAGCCGAAGCCCAAGGTGGAGGTGGCCGGCGCGCACGACAAGGGCCTGACCAAGGGCGGCGAGCTCTACCGGGCCTACTGCGCCGTCTGTCACGGCAAGGATGCCAAAGGCGGCGGTCCGGCGGCCGGCGCGCTGAAGACCAGCCCCACCGATCTGACGCAACTGGGGAAAAGTCACGAGGGGAAGTTTCCGCTGGGAACGGTGCGGCAGATGCTTGGCGGAGGCGCGTCCACGCCGGCGCACGGTTCCGAAGAGATGCCCATTTGGGGACCGGTCTTCCGGGCGATGTCGCCCGATCAAAACATCGCGAAGCTGCGGGTGGACAACCTGGTCCGCTATCTCGAGTCGATTCAGGAAAAATAATCGCAGTGCGGGCCGGGCTTTGGGCGGAAAGCGCCGGGGAGCCGCGAAAGCCCAGTTCGGGGCGCTGGCAGGCGTTGGCAACGGCGTGGGGCGCCGTCCTCCGGTTGCGCGTGCCACCCGCGTAAATGGCATACTGGAACGAGCCGATTCAGCGGCTGATACTTGACGATTCCAAAGGACCTTTTTTCAGATGTACGCAGCCCTGCAACACGAAATCGAGACTTACGAGAAGCGCACGCCCGGATCGAGGGAAGCGCACCGGCGCGCCGTTGAGCGCGTCCCCCTGGGAGTGGCCAGCAACTATCGCTACTATCCGCCCTATCCGCTCTTCGTGCGGGAGGGCCACGGCAGCCGCATCCAAGACGTGGATGGCAACGAATACATCGACCACAATCTGTGCTACGGCGCGCTCATGGCGGGCCACTGTCATCCGGCGGTGATGAAAGCCGTGGAGGAGCGGCTGCGGATCGGCACGTTATTCGGGATGCCGCACGGGATGGAGTTGGAGCTGGCGGAGGAGATCTGCGCGCGCTACCCGGTGGACATGGTGCGCTTCGGAAACAGCGGCTCGGAAGTCACCATGCACGCGCTGCGGCTGGCGCGCGCGGCCACGGGCCGCAGCAAGATCATCAAAATGGAAGGCGGATATCACGGCGGCCACGACGCCATTTCGGTGAGCGTGAAGCCGAAAGGGGACCAGTTCGGAGATCCGGAAAGCCCCACGCCGGTGGTGTCGAGCGCGGGCGTCCTGAAGGGGACCACGGACGCGACGCTGGTGGCGCCGTTCAACAATCTGCCCGCGATGGAGCGGCTGTTCCAGGAGCACCCGGGCGAAATCGCGGCGGTGATACTCGAGCCCATCATGATGAATATTGCCTTCTGCATGCCGGATGAGGGCTACCTGCAAGGGCTGCGCGAGATCACCAAAAGGCACGGGGGCCTGCTAATCATGGACGAGGTGAAGACCGGCGCCAAGCTGGCGTGGGGGGGCGCCTGCGAATACTTCAACGTGAAGCCGGACATCATCTGCCTGGGCAAATCCATCGGCGGCGGTTTTTCACTGGCGGCCTTCGCGGCGACGCGCGACATCATGGATGTGATCGCGACACAGAAGATGTTTCACGCCGGCACTTACAACACGAACCCGGTGGTGATGGCGGCGGGAATCGCGACGTTCCGCCACGTGTTGACGCGCGACGCTTACACGCACATCGATCGCCTGAATCGCAAGCTGGTGGACGGATACCAGAAGATCATCCAGGGGTCCGGTTTGGCGGCATACGCCGACGGGGCCGGCGCCAATGGCGCGCTGCTGCTCTATCCGCGACGCATACGCAATTATCGCGACTGGTACCACGTGGATGAAGACATCTGGACGCACTATTGGTTCGCCATGGTGAATCGCGGGATTCTCGCGCAACCCTACTGGTGGGATGAGCAATGGACGATATCGGTGCAGCACACCGAAAAAGACATCGACCATCACCTGGAGGTGTTCGCGGAAGTCGCGCCCGCGCTGGCGGCCGCGCAGCAGGAACGCGCCACCGTAGGCGCACACGTGTAGCCGCGCCGTACGCTTGAAACGGTGCTTAAAGAGCCATTAGCACGCGGGATTGGCAGGCGAAAGCGCCTTGCTCCACGTAACGCCGGATGGCGAACCGAAGTTCGCCGCGGCACGCTAAAGCGTGGGTCACGATTATGAGCGGCAACGCCACCTCTGAAGCGCGGCCCCAGCTCAAGCGCGCACTGGGCGCTTGGGACCTGACCTTCCTCTCCGTCGTGGCGATCGCGAATCTCAACCTGGTGCCGGTGATCGCCGCCAGCGGAACGATCACGATTTGGCTTTGGGCGGCGGCGCTGTTGCTGTTTCTGCTGCCGCAGGGCATCACGGTGATCGAGCTGGCGCACCGCTTTCCGGCGGAGGGCGGATTGTATGTCTGGACCAAAGAGATGTTCGGCGATTTCCACGGGTTCCTGTGCGGCTGGGCCTATTGGACGACGAACATGTTCTACCTTCCCACGCTGCTGTTCTACATGGGTGGAATTTTGGCCTACGCGGGACCGAAGGGCGCGGCGGACCTGGCGGAAAACCGAATCTTCTTCTTTTTGCTGACGGTGGGTTTGCTCTGGCTGACGGCGGCGCTGAATATTCGCGGAATCGGCGTGGGGAAGTGGGTGAACAATTCGGGCGGGTGGGGTACCTTGATCGGCGCGGCGGTGCTGGTGGTTCTGGCGGTGGCCGCGATCTGGCGCCACGGCATCGTGCTGCCGGCCAGCAGCTTCGCGGTTCACGAAATCGACTGGCCGACGGTATCCGCTTTCGGGGTGATCTGCTTCGGCCTGGTGGGTCTGGAGCTCGGGCCGGTAATGGGCGACGAGATTCGGGATCCGCAGCGGAGCGTGCCGAAGGGCGTATTTTGGGGAGGTCTCCTGGCCGGGCTGGTCTACGTGACCGCGACGCTGGCCTTGCTGCTGGCGGTTCCGCAACAGGAAGTTAAGGTGGTGCAGGGCGTGTTGCAGGCCGTCGATAAGATGACCTCGGGCGGCACGCGGTGGATCCTGCCGGCGCTGGCTGTGGTGCTGGCAGTGGCGCTGGCGGGCTCGACCTCCGCCTGGCTGAGCGGATCGGCGCGCATCCTGTTTGTTTCGGGGATTGACCGGTATCTGCCGAAGGGGTTGGGGAAGGTGCATCCCAAATTCGCGACGCCGCACATCGCGATTTTGGCCATCGCCGGGCTGTCGTCATTGCTGGTTTCGATGAGCTTTATCGGAGCCACGGTGAAGGAGGCGTACGTCACGTTGCTGGACCTGTCGGTGGTGCTGCAGATGATTTCTTACCTTTATCTGTACGCGGCGCTGGCGCGGGTGGCGTTCGGCAAGACCGCGGGCGACGGGTTCTACGGAAAGGCGCGGCTGCGCTTCGCGGCGATCGGCGGGCTGGCGGCGACGGTGGTGGGCGGGGCGGTAGCCTTTGTGCCTTCGCGCCAGATCGATTCCATCTGGCGCTTCGAGCTGAAGATGGTTCTGACGTGCGTGCTGTTTATGGGTTTGGCGGCCGGCCTGTTCTGGTACTATTCGCGGCGCCGCGCGGCATAATCGATTGTATGGCCATCGCGTCGATCAATCCTGCCAGCGGCGAAACGTTGAAAGTTTTCGATCCTCTGACGGCGGCGGAGCTTGCACAGAAGATCGAGCTGGCGTGGGAGGCGTTTCGGAGCTATCGCCGGACGTCGTTCGCCCAGCGCGCCGTGTGGCTCGCAAATGCCGCCCGCATTCTCGAGGATGGCAAGCAGGAGTTCGGGCGCATCATGACGGCCGAGATGGGCAAGACTCTCAAATCCGCCGTCGCGGAAGCGGAGAAGTGCGCGTGGGCCTGCCGGTATTACGCGGAGAACGGCGAGCGGCAACTGGCGGAAGAGACCATCGCGACCAATGCCTCGCGGAGCTTTGTGCGGTACCAGCCGCTCGGGCCCGTGCTGGCGGTCATGCCATGGAATTTCCCGTTTTGGCAGGTGTTCCGGTTCGCGGCTCCCGCGCTGATGGCGGGCAATGTGGGGCTGCTGAAACACGCCTCGAACGTGCCGCAGTGCGCCCTGGCGATCGAGCGAATTCTGCGGGACGGTGGTTACCCGGAGGGCGCATTCCAGGCGCTGCTGATCGGCGCGAATCAGACGGCATCCGTGTTAGCGGACGACCGCGTGGCGGCCGCGACATTGACGGGCAGCGAGCCGGCCGGCCGCGCGGTCGCGAGTCTTTGCGGCGATCGCATCAAGAAGACGGTGCTCGAGCTGGGCGGCAGCGATCCGTTCATCGTCATGCCCAGCGCCGATCTGGACGAAGCCGCGTCTACCGCGGTGAAGGCGCGCACCATCAACAATGGCCAATCGTGCATCGCAGCCAAGCGGTTTATCGTGGCCGACGGCATTTACGAAGAATTCGAGCGGCGCTTTGTGGAGCACATGCGGGCGTTGAAGGCCGGCGACCCGATGATGGCGGAGACCGACGTCGGCCCGCTGGCGACCAGCGCCATACGCGAGGAATTGCATGCGCAGGTGGAGCGCGCGGTGGCGGCGGGAGGGCGGCTGCTTCTGGGCGGGCACAAGATCGATGGTCCGGGCTTTTACTATCAGCCGACGGTGCTGGCCGGAGTGCCGCGCGGATCGGACGTCTTCCGGGAGGAGCTGTTCGGGCCGGTGGCGATGCTGTTCCAAGTGAGGGATGCCGGCGAAGCTATCGAACTGGCGAACGATTCCGACTTCGGCCTGGGCGCCAGCGTGTGGACGCAGGACGAAGCGGAGCAGCGCCAATTCATCGATGAAATCGAGGCCGGCGCCGTTTTCGTGAACGGCATGGTCGCGTCGGATCCGCGATTGCCGTTTGGAGGCGTGAAGCGATCCGGCTACGGCCGGGAGCTGGGGGGATTCGGCATACGCGAATTCGTCAACGTGAAAACGGTTTGGCGCAAATGACGCGGCGCAGGCACGCAGGGCGCGGCCCATTTCCGCTCGCCGGAACTCTACCGCGGGCTGAAGCCCGCGGCGGCACGCTGAAGCGTACGCCTCGATTTTAGGAAACCGACACTGTCTTATGACTCGTTATCGAATGTACATCAACGGCGCCCGAGTAGACTCTCACACGGGCCGCTGGCTTCCGGTCCACGACCCTTCCACCGAAGAGATCATCGCGGAGGTTCCCGACGCCGACTCCGGCGATATCGATCAGGCGGTACAAGCCGCCGCGGCTGCGTTCGAATCCGGCCCGTGGCCGCAGACCACGGCGCAAGACCGCGGCCGCCTGCTCTTCAAGCTTGCCGACCGTATCCGCAGCCACGCCCCGGCGCTGGCGGAACTGGAATCGCGGAATTGCGGCAAGCCCATCGTCGAAGCCGAATACGATATCAACGACACGGCCACTTGTTTCGAATACTACGGCGGACTGGCGACGAAGGTGCTGGGGCAGGTGAATCCGGTGCCGGACAACGCGTTGAGCCTGTCGCTGCGCGAACCGGTGGGAGTGGCCGGGCAGATTATCCCGTGGAATTATCCGCTGCTGATGGCCGCCTGGAAACTCGCGCCGGCGCTGGCGGCCGGCTGCACGTGTGTGCTGAAACCGGCCGAGCAGACGCCGCTGACGGCGCTCGAGATCGCCGGCTGGTTCGAGGAGGCCGGCTTTCCGCCGGGAGTGGTCAACATCGTGACCGGCTTCGGCGAGACCGCCGGCGCGCCGCTAGTGGCGCACCCGGCGGTGAACAAGATCGCCTTCACCGGGAGCGCCGCCGTGGGCAAGCTGATCGTGAAGAGCGCGGCCGATACGGTGAAGCGCGTCACGCTGGAACTGGGCGGCAAGTCGCCCAACATCTTCTTCGCGGATGCCGATTTCGAAGCGGCCATCGATGGGGCGCTTTTCGGTGTCTTCATCAACCAGGGTGAAGTGTGTTCGGCGGGCAGCCGCATTCTGGTGGAAAAGGCCATATACTCCAAGTTCGTCGAAGCCATGGTGGAGAAGTCGAAGCGCATCCGGCTGGGTGCGCCGCTCGATCGCGAGACCAAGATGGGGCCGCTGGTGAGCAAGGAGCAATACGAGCGGGTGCGGCAGTACCAGGAAATCGGCAAGCGGGAAGCGAAGCTGGCCGCAGGCGGCGGGCGGGCGGCCGCGATGGAGAAGGGCTATTATGTCGAACCCACGATCTTCGCGGACGTAGACAACGGCGCGCGGATCGCACGCGAGGAGATCTTCGGTCCGGTGGCCGCCGTCATCCCGTTTTCAAGCGAAGCCGAGGCGATCCGCATCGCCAACGATACGCCCTATGGCTTGGCCGCGGCGGTGTGGTCGCGCGATATCTTCCGCGCGTTCCGGATCGTGAAAGCCCTGCGCGCCGGCATCGTGTGGGTGAATCACATGCAGCCAACTTATGTGGAGGCGCCTTGGGGCGGCTACAAGCAATCCGGATTCGGCCGGGAGTTAGGGCCGTGGGGGATTGAAGAGTATCTGGAGACCAAGCAGGTTTATATCAATTTGAACGAGCAGCCGATCGGGTGGTATTGATAGGGCGCTTGCTTTCTCCGGCTTCGTTGCGGTAGGCTGACTTTGGGTACTGCCGCTGTCCGTCCGCTAAACAGTCGATTCCGTGTGAGCTGTCCGAGCTAGCGCTCGAAGACTGCCCGCCGAGAATCGCTTCCTGCTTGTCTTCCAGCTTAGAGTCTGTTGAACAAGGCGCGGGACCGCTCGCTGACGCAAGCGGCTCTGAAACCGAGCGACGATTTCGCAACAACCTACGGAGCCGCGACCGTGAGGGGGTGGTACCCCGGCGCCTTTTCAACAAGCTCCTAGTTCTGCTAACAGGAGATCCGCGCATGACGGAATTCTTTGACTTAACGTCGATAGGCGCGAATGGGGATGTGTACCGCGCCTTTCAGCCCTACGAGTCACGTGGGCTGACTCTGGGGCGGGTGTCGGTGGTCCACGGCGACCGATACCGGCTGTACACGGCGCACGGCGAGATGCAAGCGGAGGCTATTGGCGCGCTGCTCTACCGTGCGGACCGGTCCGGGTGGCCGGCGGTAGGTGACTGGGTGGCCGTCCAACGTGTCGGACCGGACGAAGCCATGATCCATGCGGTGCTTCCCCGCAGCACGATGTTTTCGCGGCGGGCGGCCGGGGATCGCGAGCAAGAACAAATGATTGCCGCCAACATCGACCTGGCGCTGATCGTATGCGGCCTGGATCAGGAATTCAACCTGCGGCGCATGGAGCGCTATCTGACCCTGACGCACGCGAGCGGCGCGGGCGCGGTTATCGTGCTGAACAAGGCCGACACCTGTGCGAATGTGGGCGCGCGAATCGAGGAGGCGAAAGGGATCGCCGGGGCAGCGCCGGTGCTGGCGATTACCGCCCGATCGGCCTTGGGGATCGAGCCCGTGATGCGGCTAGCTGCTCCGGGACTTACGCTGGCGCTGCTGGGATCTTCAGGCGTGGGTAAGTCTACGCTCGCGAATCAACTTCTGGGCGTAGAACGGCAGATGGTGCAGGATGTACGAGCGAGTGACAGCCGCGGCCGGCACACCACGACTTATCGCGAGCTATTGCCGCTGCCGCAAGGAGGCGCGCTGGTGGATACGCCAGGCATGCGCGAGCTGCAATTGTGGGCGGGGCGCGACGATCTGGATTCCGCATTCCTGGAGATCGCGGCGCTGGCCTCGCATTGCCGGTTCCGCGATTGCAGCCACGCGGTGGAAGCCGGATGTGCCGTGCAGGCGGCCATTCTCGCGGGTGAACTGGAAGGGTCGCGCTGGCAAAGCTATGTCAAGCTGCGCGCCGAGATCGCCTGGCACGAACGGCAAGCCGATCCGCGGGCGGCCCTTGCCCTGAAGCAGAAATGGAAGAGGATGCATAAGGCGATCCGCGTCCGCTACAGGCGCGAGCAGAGATCCGGGCCGCAATAAGATAGTAACTCGACACAAAAGACCTCACCGGCTTGGTAGCCTTCCGGTCTTGCTCAGGCCGTGTATAGACACGAACATTGAACGCGACGGCGGCGGACAACCAAAATGGCAAACCAGGGTTACTATTCATAGCAACGGTCCGCGAATTGCTAGTGGTCGTTGGCAAGAGGAGGTCAGAACAGAAAATGCACCAATCGAAGCGCGCCGCGGGCCGGGCGGCGCAATACCCGGGATGTTTCATACAGAACCGCCGAGTAAGCGGCGGCAAACTAGGGACAGCGATCTGGAGTCTGAGCTTGTGGTTGATTGCCGCCGGTATGCCGGCGGTGAATGCAGCATTTAGCCCGCCGGTCGCCGTTTCAGCCGCCAGCGGCACAGCGCCGGTCGCGCCCAACTCCATCATCAGCATCTACGGTCTCAGCCTTTCCGGCGGGGAGGCGTCGGCGACCGCGGTGCCGTTGCCCCTGAACCTGGGCGGCACCAGTGTGACACTTACCGACAGCGTCGGTATCCAGACAACGCTACCCTTGTTCTATGCCGGTCCAACTCAGATCAATGCGGCGATTCCGGCCAATGTACATGCGGGCACGGCGATCCTCACGGTGTCCACGCTTTCCGGGAATCAGACGAGCACGGTGCAGGTCGCCGCGGTCGCGCCGGGTCTGTTCTCGGCCAACGAAACCGGAAGGGACGTAGCCGCGGCGCAGATCGTGACCAACACGGCCGATGGCTCGCAGACAGGCAGCGAAATCTACGAGTGCGCATCCGGAACCTGCTTGAGCATGCCAATCGATGTAAGCTCGGGCCGATCCGCGCTGGTGCTCTACGGCACCGGCATCCGCAACGCCTCTCTCGGCGCCGTAAGCGTAAAGATCGGCAACCAGACGCTCCCGGCTTTCTTCGCCGGCGCGGCGCCGACATATGTGGGGCTGGACCAGGTCAACGTATCGCTTCCGGCCAGCCTGGCGGGCAGCGGGACGGTGAACTTGACTGTCTCGGTGAACGGAGTCCAGTCCAACGTGTTGACCGTGAATATTGCCCAGAACACCACGTCCATAGCCTGCGCCGGATGTACGGAACAGACAAATCCTCCGTACTCATTTCCCAACATTACTTCCGGTAACTGCGGCATATCCAGCGTGACCAGAGTCGACAGTTCGACGCTGCTTCCGCCAGGATCGTGGCCTTACACTCTCAGTAAGAAAGTATGGACGGCGGGATATCCCGATCCCGACACGGATGTCGATCAGCTTCTGATCGCGGATGTGGCCGCGGACGGCACGCTCCAGAATACGACCTGCCTTTCTTGTAACAATCCCAATGCGCCGCCGTTGGACAGATTCAAGCATTTCGCGAGTCTGAAGCCGCAGGGCGGCTGGATTCTGCTGGACGTGGAAAACTCGGACGGGCCGGTGGTTACGCAGCAGAGCTCGCAGCAACTCCAGGTGCAAAGAAACAACGGATACTGGACGAATCTATGGGTGACCACCGAGGATGGCAGCTTGTGGTACCCGCTTACGCAATTCAAGGCGCCGGCAAACGGCTCTCCCGGAGCCGTCGGAATGCTGAATCCGCAGTGGTCTCCCGATGGAACGATGGTAATTTTTCCGGAGACATACTTACAACCGGATCCCGCCAATCTGCAGGGCTTTTGGAGACTCTATGTCACCAACTTTGTGGTCGACGGCTCGGGAGTGCCCCTCTTGACGAATTTCCGGGATGTTACTTTTCCCAATGATGTGTTCTACGAGATGCAGGACATCGCGCCGGACAATCAGCAACTTCTCGTGCAGTCGACGGCAAACGGGATCAACACCTACGGTGTAGATATCTACGCGGTGAGCCTGGCGGCCGGGGCGGGATTCGGAAGTTTTACCGATCTCACGAATTCGCCTTATTCCTGGGACGAACACGCGTTGTATTCACCAGACGGGAAAAAGATCGTGTGGATTTCATCGTTGCCCTTCCCCAATATCATTCCGCAATACGGCGGTCTTCCGTGGGTGGATTTCCGGAACTATCTGCACAACGAGGTTTTCCTGATGAACGCCGACGGAAGCGGCGTCCAGCAGCTTACGCACTTCAACGATCCGAGCTCGCCGGAATACACGGCACAATTCGGTGATGCGTTGTACGCGGTGTGGAGTCTCGATGGGACCCAACTCATGATCTATAACGGCACGCCGGAAGTGCTGGTTCCGGGAGGCAATTCCACATGGCTGCTGCAATTCGCGGGGGCGTGCGGCGGATCGGCGGGAATGTGACGGTCAAGGAAGGCGATGGCGGGGACGACGGGGCTCGAACCCGAACAGGGTGGTTCCACGGGGTAGCGGCGCGTGCTAAGTGGTTGTGTTTTCAGTGCGCGTCTGTGGCCGTCGTCCACGCAGTAACGACGCATTTTCGTGGCATGGTTGCACGTTGGTTGCACGCGGTTGCGTTCAGAACAGATCGGAATGCGTGCCGGTGCGGACCAGGTAGAGGTCGGCACCGTCCACCTTGTAGATCAGCAGCCAGTCGGGCTCGATGTGGCAGTCGCGGTGATGGTTCCATTCACCGCCCAGCGGGTGATCCTTGTACCGGGCCGGCAGGGGTTTCCCCTCGATCAGCAGCAGGATGATCTCCCGCAGTTTCGCCATTTCCTTGCCGCGCTTTTGCGCGAGCTTGACGTCGCGGCGGAACTGGGCACCGGTGATCGCGATCCGCAACGATCAGATCCCCAGATCTTTGAAGAGGGCGTCGGCCGACCGGTGCCGCTTCCCCTTGCCTTGGTCGGCGGCGCGCATCGCCTTGACGGTCGTGGCGTTAGGAACCCTCACCTCGAACGGCAATGCTTTCTCTGCCGCCACGCGGACCAGCAACATGCGAACCGCGTCGGACACCGAGATGCCCATGCCGGCCAGGGTCTTCGCTGCCCTCTGCTTGGTTTTCTCGTCCACGCGCACGTGAACCATTGTTGTCGCCAGGATTTACACCTCTGAGATACATTGTATCGCACTAGGGATGCCAGCCAAGTCCCATACCCAGCACAGCGCCGGGGCGACCGCACAAGGCCCCGGCCAATCGACCCGCCGGCACCTCCTTGCCGGTGTGCGATGCTGGGAAACGTGGGTCTCGATGTCTTTGTGGGCACATTGACGCGCTACTACTCTGGCGATTGGGAACTAATAGCCCAGCAGGCAGCCAAAGAGATGGGGTTGAGCCTCGAGGTGATTCGCCAGCACAACCCGCCCGACGCCATCCGCGACCCGGACCAGATTCGGCCTACGGTGCTGGCTTGGCGTGAATCCTTGTCGGCGGCCCTGGCGGATCGCCTTGCGCAGCCTCTTGACTGGGATGAGAGCCAAGCGGCTCCCTACTTCACGGACAAGCCGACCTGGGATTGTTACTCCGACCTCGTTCTCTGGGCGGCATACGAGGAGCAGCGCCAGTTGCGGCGCCCAAAGCATCACATGGACGACTGGTCAAAGGATCCGGCCTATCGGCTCAGCGCCGAGCCTGGCCTGCCATCTCGTTACTCGCATCTCTATGACGTCGGGCTGTGGTTCCCGTGCGACTTTGGATTCGTTTTCAAGACAGAGGACGTCGGCGGTCCCGAGATCGTTGTCGGGTCGAGTATCATCCTGTCGCGGCAACTGGACGATCTCAATGCCCGCACGTGGCAAGCCGAGCCTGAGACCTTGCATCGCTGGCGGCGTGACGGAGGAGATGCCGGTGCTCCGCTCGAAGAGGGCGCCAGATTCGCGTTTGCCGTCTTTTCCAGGCTGGTGGCCGAAGCAGTGCATCACCGGCTGCCGATGCGCTTGGACTGGTAGCGAAGGCGAATCGCCGCTGAGTGGGAATCCCAGACAACCCGGCATGCCCGTAAGCAAGCTAGAATTCATCTGAGGATCACACTGAATGACAATGACGCCGCTCACGAGTTTCCGACGCTTGGCCGTGGTGATCGGAATCTGTTTTTCGGCGATTGCACAAACTCCTCCTGCCGCGCCCTCAGCCGCACATGATGGATCTCCGATCCCTTTGGCGGAAACTGAAGCGCACCTCCTTCAGCATGAGGCGCCTGCTTATCCTCCACTTGCGAAGGCAGCCCGAATAGAAGGAACTGTCCACTTGGTGCTGAGGGTTGATCCACACGGCGACGTCGCTGGTGTCGTCAAGACGGCCGGTCATCCACTGCTCACGCGGGCGGCAGAACAAACTGCGCTGCTCTATCGGTACCGACCGTTTGAGGTCGCCGGTGTGCCGGCCGAGGTTCTGGTCGAAGCCTCTGTTTCCTTTTCGCTCCCGCCTCATGGCCTTGGTCCTCACGTTCCCTTTCCCGAGGTGACGGATCTCGCACGGGTCGTGATGGAGTACGGGGACGGCTCGATCAACTTGCGGGTGACCGGCGAAGGCATAGTCGAATATGACGGTCTGGGGAGAGTGGCCGTAGCAGGCAAACATCAGCGGCGCATCACTCACGAAGAGGTTCAGCGTCTCTTGCAGGCCTTTCGCGACGCGGACTTTTTCTCGCTTAGCGATGACTGCACGGTTGGCGCGACGGACATCGGGACGACAACCACGTCAATTCAGGTGGGAGCTACGAAGAAGGCTGTCACGGATGACTGGGTTCAAGTGCCTCCCGTTCTGAAGGACGTTCAGGAGGCCATGCTGAAGCTCTCGCATTCAGAGCAATGGACGAAAGGAAACGCGGACACCGTTCCTGGACTACTGGCGGAAACATCCGATCCGCACGCTAGGCGCGACCTCCTATCGCAGGCGCTGCCCGGCGTGGCAACGTACGGCGACGCCGCGACGATCGCCGACATGCTGGCTACCGGAGTTGACCTGGAGTTCCGCGGTGAATGGGACGCAACGGCTCTGATGCACGCTGCAGAACGCGGCTTGGCGGACATGGTCGGGGTTCTCCTCAAAGCGGGAGCCGACCGTCGAACGCGAGACAAGGAAAGCCGGTCCGCGCTCTTCTTTGGCGCTGGAAGCGGTAATGCCAAAGTGGTCGAACTGTTGCTTGCTGCCGGCGCGGACGCAAATGAGGACGACAAGTACAGGGACACGCCGCTCATGGGTGCGGCGGCGGCCGGCAACCCTGAGGTTGTGCGCCTACTCCTTCACAGCGGCGCCCGCGTGAACGCGCGGAACGTGCGAAAACAGTCCGCATTGATAAGCGCTGCATCGGGTGATGCCGGGTTCGCCATGATGGAAATGGGCCGAAGGAGAGCGGAGGTTCCTGAGGAGACGATCCATCGCGATGTCGTTGTGAGGATGCTTCTGGACGCGGGCGCCGACATCAACGCCCGCGGATGGGATGGCGAAACGGCTTTGTTTTCTCTGGAGGACGATGCCGTCCGCGAGCTGCTACAGCACCACATCAACATCGAGGCCCGCAACAACTACGGAGAGACCGCTTTGGTTGAGACGGTTTCGGAAGACATCGCGGATCTGCTCGTCAAGGCCGGTGCAAATGTGAACGCCCAGGACAAGAAGGGTCAGACGGCTCTCATCAAATCCGCAGAGAATAATTATGTCGCCAAACTGCGGGTTCTTGTCAAAGCCCCAGGAATCCAGCTTGATCACCGGGACCGCCAAGGTTCCACAGCGCTGGTGATAGCCAAAAAGGCGCACCACGAGGACTGCGTCCAAGTGCTCCTCACGGCGGGTGCAAGGCTGTAGATGAAGTTACCAAGCTTCATTTCTCGCGGCACGGATTAGTGGCGTAATTCGCCGCCAATCACCCGTGGCTCCGGCGTGATCCTGACGCTCTCGACTGCCTCAATGCCGACAGTGTATATCGTGCGGTCATCACGCAGCCGTAATCTGAAGCGACCTGTAAACGTGGCAGTCCTCTTGACGTCGAAGTTAATCGGCCTGTCAGCGCACGCCCCGCCGAAGAATGCGTCCGCGGCAGGACCAGCGTTCGGAACATCCATTGGAACGATCCCCCGTTCGCATCGGTTGTCAACTAAAACGCTACCATGCATACAATCGCTCAGCAGTGTCGCCCGGAACCGGATTCGGCGACACAGGAAACGCTGAGGATGGCTCACTGCCTCGCATAGATTTGTTTCAATCGGCCAAACATCCCGCGGCTGTTCGGACGGGCAGGGCACAT
>Ga0335079_10004592_pt1 | contig 15898 bp, 13 predicted proteins | sample Lox_Sample_33_FD_206719 | JGI IMG/M metagenome (GOLD analysis project Ga0335079, IMG submission 206719) | Soil microbial communities from Loxahatchee National Wildlife Refuge, Florida, United States - Lox_Sample_3.3 | ecosystem: Environmental > Terrestrial > Soil > Wetlands | place: USA... | reverse complement strand
GGTTCAGGACAGTCTGCCCCCAGGTGGAGCGGCAATCATGCTGCTGGCGTCAGATCAACATGCCCGCGATCTCGCGCAATGCGTGGCCTTGGGTTTCGCTGGGCACGTGCTGAAGCCCATCGAGCAATCCGACCTGTTCGATGCCATCCTCATGGCCGTCAACGCGCGGTTGCCGATGGCTGAGCCGGCGAACGACGGGACACCGCGGCTTGGCAACGGGCGCGGGCTGCACATCCTCCTGGCCGAAGACAACATCGTCAACCAAAAAGTGGCCGGCGGAATCCTGCGAAAGCTGGGTCACACGTTCGTACTGGCAAACAACGGCAGGGAAGCGATCGAGGCGTTGAAGAATTGCGGTCGGGATGGCTTTGACATGGTATTGATGGACGTGCAGATGCCCGGGATGGACGGCCTCGAAGCCACTCGCTCCATCCGCATGAGAGATAAAGCTCAAGGGACCCATACCCCCGTCATCGCCATGACCGCCCACGCTATGACGGGCGATCGGGAACGCTGCCTGGATGCCGGCATGGACGGTTATATTGGGAAACCCATTCGCGTTGCCGAGCTGATGGAAGAAATCCAACGGCACGCACCTGAAATACCCGTGGCTGCCTCGCCGGCCTCGGCGCCATTTAACAAGGGATGACGGGCCGCGCCCCCGACGGTCACGGCTTCGGGTTTCAGGGAACGCGCCATAAACCCTGCCTTGTTCAGATTCTCTTGAGAACATAGAATAGGCAAGCTGACGGATTTACTGTCGCCCCCATGCCACGAGTCTATAGCTATCACGTATCCCCTCGCCTGCCACCCCGCCTGCAGTCCTTGGATGAACTGTCGCTCAACTTGCGGTGGGCGTGGGATCATCCCACCATCGAATTATTCCGCCGCCTGGACCCCGACCTGTGGGAAGAAACCGGGCACAACCCCCGGCTCATGTTGGGGAAGATCGACCAGAAGCGGCTGGCGGAACTCGAATCCGACGAAACCTTCCTCGCTCAGATGGATCGCGTTCAGGAGAACCTGGACGAGTACCTGGCAGGCACCGGTTGGTTCCTTCGCGCCCATCCCGAGGCGACCGACCTGGTGGTCGCCTACTTCTCGGCGGAGTTCGGCCTCACCGAGTCCATCCCGATTTACGCCGGCGGCCTGGGAATTCTGGCCGGCGATCATTTGAAGTCTGCCAGCGATCTCGGTTTGCCGCTGGTCGGCATGGGCTTGCTCTATCAGGGTGGCTACTTCCATCAGTACCTCAACGCTGACGGATGGCAGCAGGAGAACTATCCCATCAACGATTTCCATACCCTTCCGATTGAGCAGGCGCAAGATGCGCAGGGGAAACCGCTGGCCGTGGAGATCGATTTTCCGGGCAGGCGTTTGTCCGCCAACATCTGGAAAGTGCGCGTGGGCCGAATTCCGCTTTACCTGCTGGACACCAATGTAAAAGAAAACACGCCCGAGGACCGGAGAGTGACGGGCGCGCTGTACGGAGGCGACCGGGAACTGCGCATCCAGCAGGAAATCGTTCTGGGCATCGGCGGGATGAGAGCCTTGCAGGCGCTCGGCATCCGGCCGACGGTCTGCCACATGAACGAAGGACACTCGGCATTCCTGGGCCTCGAGCGCGCGCGCACGCTCGGGGAACAGCTTGGGCTCTCCTATCACGAGGCCAGGCAAGCCGCGGCATCGGGCAATATTTTTACCACCCACACTCCCGTGGCGGCGGGTTTCGACCGCTTCGAACCGGGGCTGATGGAAAAGTATTTCCGTCCGTACTCAGAGCGTTTGGGCCTTGAATTCGATCGCCTGCTGGCCTATGGCAGAGAAAACCGTTTCGACGGCAATGAGCCGTTCAACATGGCGCACCTGGCGGCACGGCATAGCTCCTATGCCAATGGCGTCAGCCGGCTGCACGGCGAGGTGACACGCAAGATGGCGCGCGCCATGTGGCCCGGCTATCCGGTGCATGAGATTCCCATCGGCCATGTGACCAACGGGGTGCACCTGCGGTCCTGGGTCTCGATGGAAATGAGCGCGCTCCTGGTTCGCTATCTGGGGCCCCGGTGGGCGGAGGAAGATCCGGACAGCACAGTCTGGTACCGCATCGGCCGCATTCCGGACGAGGAACTGTGGCGGGTGCACCAGATCCGCAGAGAGCGGCTGATCCACTATGCGCGCACCCGGCTGGCCCGGCAGGTGAAGCAGCGCGGTGGTTCCGATGCCGAGGTTAAGATCGCCGACGAGGTGCTCAGTCCCGATACGCTGACCATCGGATTTGCGCGCCGCTTTGCTACCTACAAGCGGGCGACGCTGCTCCTGCGCGACCTGGCCCGGCTCAAGCGGATCCTCACGGACGCGAAACGGCCCGTGCAAATCCTGTTTGCCGGAAAAGCGCATCCTCATGACAATGCAGGCAAGGAACTGATCCGGCAGATTGTCCACTTCGCGCGCGGCGCCGACGTGCGGCACAACGTAGTGTTCCTGGAGGGCTACAACATCGGCGTTGCGCGGTACCTGGTGCAGGGTGTGGATGTCTGGCTCAACACGCCGCGGAGGCCCGACGAGGCGAGCGGCACCAGCGGCATGAAGGTGCTGGCCAACGGTGGCCTGAATCTGTCGATTCTGGACGGCTGGTGGGATGAGGGCTACGCTCCCCAAGCCGGCTGGGCCATCGGCAGCGGTGAGGAGTACTCCAACGCGGAATACCAGGACCAGGTGGAATCGCAAGCTCTCTACAACCTGTTGGAGAACGATGTCGTGCCGCTATTTTACGATCGGGACTCAGCGCAAATCCCCCATGGCTGGGTAGCGAAGATGAAGGCGTCCATGACCAAGCTGTCTCCGGTCTTCAGCACCAACCGCATGGTGGCGGAATACGCGGAGCGATTTTATATCCCCGCCGGCAAGCGTCACCTGCGTCTGACGGCCGACCGGGCCGCCCGCATCCGGCCGCTGGTCGCCTGGCGCAAGCGGCTGCACACTCATGGTTCAGAAGTGAAGATCCTGCAGGTGGACGCGAAGTTGGCCGGGGAGGTCTTCGTAGGCTCGAAGCTGAAGGTCACTGCGCGCGTTTCTTTGGGGAGAGTCCTGCCCGGCGATATCCGTGTGCAGGTCTATTGCGGGGCCGTGAATCCCGACGGTGAGATCATTCATGGGCGTGCCACGGACATGGCATTGCAGGATGGTTCCTCTGGCGACCCGGTCTATGAGGGCGTGATCGAGTGCACCGAGAGCGGCTCTTGCGGCTTTTCGGTTCGCGTCGTCCCGTTCCACGAAGACGCGGTCCTGCCGTACGAATTGCAGTGGACGACCTGGGCGCAGTGAGTCGCGCCCGGGTGCGCCGCGAAGAATTTCAAGCAACCGCTTAGCCGTCCTTTAAGACGCGTATTGTAAAATGCAATGACCCGTCTCGATGGCCCTCCCCGCAAACTTCGACGCAATCATTCAGGAAGCCTGGGAACGCGCGCGCACGGTTCCCGGCTACATCGGCGAGCTCGAATTCCGCGCCCTTGGCCTGCTGGCCGCGGGTGCGCCCCCACAGGGAGTGACCGTTGAGATCGGCAGTTTTAAGGGCAAGTCCACAGTCGCGCTGGCTTCCATTGCCGCGCGTTGCGGCCTGGGTCCGGTCATCAGCATCGACCCGCATACCGCGCCTTCCGTCACCGATCCGATGCTCCAGGGCCAGCCGTCCTCTTTTGAAGATTTCTTAACCACCCTTCGCACCACCGGGATCGAGCGCCAGGTGGAGGTTCATCGCGCCCCCTCGAAGGACGTGGCCGTGGGCTGGAACCGGCCGATCCGGTTACTCTGGATCGACGGCGACCACACCTACGCCGGCGCCAAACAGGACTTCGAATTGTTCTCTCCTCACTTGGTCGAAGGCTCCATCGTGGCGCTTCACGACACCTTGCACGAGTTTGAAGGCCCGATCCGCGTTTTTGTCGAGGATATTCTCGGCTCGGACCGGTTCGGACCCGCCGGTTTCTTTCACACCATCGGATGGTCGCAGTATCGGCCCAACGATGGGGTCCGCTTTCGCTCCGAACGCCAGCGGCTGGCGCGGCGGGCCGCCAAACTGATCCCTTTCGTCGCGCGGGGGCGCGAGGTGAAAGGGTTTTCCAAGCTTCGATACAAGCTGCACCGGGCGCTGGTACCCCACGCTGTGTTGTCGCCCGCCGAATGGACCTCGAGAATCGCGCCGGGGTAGAGCCGGCTCACGCATCCGCCACCACATCCTTTTCCAGCGCCAGGTATCCGCAAGCCACCACCACCAGGAACATCGTCAGCACCTCGCTATCCCCCAGATTCACGTTCGCAAAGCCGTCAACTAACGTAGCGATCACAACGGCGATGCCGCCATGCAACAGGAACCGGCGGTTGTCGCGGCCCGGCGGCAAAGTGCGCAGCCCACGCCGGAAATCCCAGATGATTTTGCCCATCAGCCACAGAAACACCAGCAACGTAGGAATGCCGCGCTCGGCGGCATAGTGGAGATAGATGTTGTGCAAGTGGATGTACGACCCCTCCGGCAAGGGCCGCGGTATGTCGGCCGGAACGTAGGCGTCGAACTGGATTCTCGGCATTTCCGGCCCAAGCCCGAGCCACGGGTGCTTCTCGATCATGCGCAGTCCCGTGCGCCAGGTCACCAGGCGGAACTGATTGGAGTCGAGACGGCTGGGCCGCACGATCGAGGTGAGACGCTGGCGGATCACACCGGGCGACAAGAAGAAGCCCACGGCGATGATCACGGGGACGAGCAGCACCACCCAGCGCCGCCAGAACCACGTCAGATACACACCCCCAACCGCGGTGGCGATCCAAATGCCGCGCATCTCGGCCAGCAGCATCCCGGCGGCACTCAGCAGCGCGAGTGGCAGCCACACCCAGGCGCGCCGCCACGCTTCCGGAGCGAAGAACAGAAACGACGCCAGCATGATGAGCACGAACATCTCCTCGGCGGAAAATGTGTACCAGTGGCTCATAAAGCCGGTGATTCGCTCTCCCACGTAATAGCTATAGACGTCGCGGCCCACAGCGTGCGCCTGCTGCACTTTACGCGCGAATTGGACGAAGCTGAGAACGGCGCTGATGCTGCCCAGTCCTGCCCAGCTTAGAAACAGCCACCGGATGAGCTTCACATCCCGCAGCATCGAGAACACTACCAGGAGCTGGCAGAACACGTAGATTTTGCGCACCTGCGGCAAACCCGCTGCCGGATTCCCGGAAAATGCGATCGCAATCAGCGTCCCCAACAGAAACAGCCCGAGCGGTAATTTGATCGGCGGCAGCCGCAGCTTTTCTCCCGACAACAGCAGCGCCGCCAGAGACAGCCCCAGCAGGATCTGAGACGGCGCGATGCCCACCAGAATGGATACCGAGGAAGCGAACGCCAGCCAGCGCGCGGCTTGCACCATCAATGGTGGGGAGGGATTCACCTGGAAGACCTCAGTATGCCAGAGCCGTCAGCATTTTGCGTGCCGCCGCCGCCGGTGCTCTGGGAATCCGGAGCCCCTGTATAATCGGGACAGGCTGCTAAAAGATGAAAAAGCGCCTTCTCTACGGATCGGGGCTGGTCCTGCTGTTCCTCTCGGCGACTCTTGTCATTTGGGAGGGATCCTTTGATTTCGGCGGCTATGCGCCCATCGATCCCGCGCAAACGTTTATCTTCTGGGCTGTTTCCACCCTGATCTTCCTGCTCATGGTGACGCTCGGCTTCATGCTGGTGCGCATCTTCGTGAAGCTCTATATCGAGCGGCGCAGCAACCGCGAAGGCTCGCGCATCAAGACCAAGCTGGTGATCGGGGCATTGGCCTTGAGTTTCATGCCGGTTTTTTTCATGGTGCTGTTCAGTTATTACGTGCTGAACCGCAACCTCGAGAAGTGGTTTGCGCGGCCGGTGGAAAAGGAGCGCGTGGCCTTCATCAAAATCGCCCAGGTACTCACCGAGGAAGCGCGCGCTAAAGGCGAAGCGCAGGCCGCTTTGCTGGCGGCGCGGCCCGAAACTTTGTCTCTCCTTAGCTCGGGCACGGCCGCTCCCGGCGCACTGGATCGATTCTGCAACGCCGAGAATGTGACCGCCGCCGAGATCCAATCCGCGTCCGGCGTGGTGGCCGGCTACTGCGGTGAGCCGAATGTCCTGCGCGGAACCGCCAAGAACGCGATCGTAGTGACGCGGGCCGTTCAGGCCCAAGGTGAGTTGTTGGGCCGGGTCGTGCTGGCTCCCCGAATTCCGCTGAATCTGGCCGAACAGCGGGCCGCCATCGAGGCCTATAACAGCGAGTATGCGCGCCTGGTCGGCTTGCGCCAGGGTGTCCGCAATTCATCCCTGCTGTTGTTGGCGCTGATCACCTTGTTCGTCCTCTTCGTGGCAACCTGGATCGCGCTGTTTCTGGCCCGGCAAATCAGCGTGCCCATTGCCGCGCTGGTGCATGCGGCCCGCGAGGTGCGCGAGGGGAATCTGAGCCATCGCGTGGAGGTGCCGGCGATCGACGAATTGGCCGGCCTGGTGCGCAGTTTCAATGAAATGACCCGCGAGTTGGACAGCAACAGCCGCGAGTTGGACGCGCGCCGCCGTTTTACCGAAGCCATTCTCGAAAGCATTCCCACCGGGGTCATCTCGGTCTCGTCCGACGGCCGCGTTCAGCGCGTGAACCGGGCCTTGAGACAAATCTTTCCTGAAGAAGAGGTCAACCACGCGACGCGCCTCGAGGATCTGTTCTCGCGCGAGGATACGGCGGAGATCCGGTATTTGATGAAGCGCGCCCGCCGCACCGGCATGACGTCGCGGCAAATTGAATTGCGGTCCGAACGCCGCACGCGGCATCTCTCCATCACCGTCGCGGCGCTGGAGGAAAAGGTGCGCTCGGGCTTCGTGATCGTGGTCGAGGACACCAGCGACCTCCTGCGCGCGCAAAAGGCCGCAGCATGGAATGAAGTGGCGCGTCGCATTGCGCACGAGATCAGGAACCCGCTCACCCCGATCGCCCTTTCCGCCGAGCGCATCGCGCGCCAGCTCGAACGCGTACCCGTGCCGCCGGATGTCGCCAGGATCGTCACGGAATGCACCGACACCATCGCCAATGAAGTCGAGTCGGTGAAAAACCTGGTCAACGAGTTTTCTCAATTCGCCAGGTTCCCGGCGGCTCAGCCGGTCCGCTGCGACTTAAACGAAGTCGTGGAGAGCGCTCTCGCGGTCTTCACCGGACGCCTGGACGGGATCGACCTCCGCGCCAACCTGGCTCCGGGCCTGCCCGCCGTCAACGTCGACAAAGAGCAGTTCAAGCGCGTGATTGTGAACCTGGTGGACAACGCCGCCGAAGCCATGCAGGATTCGCTGGTGAAGCGCTTGTGGATTGCCACCCGCCCCGGTGCGCCCGATACCGTCGAGCTGGTGATCTCGGACACGGGTTGCGGCGTTACTCCCGAGGATAAGGAAAAACTCTTCCTTCCGTACTTTTCAACGAAAGGCCGAGGCACGGGTCTGGGTCTGGCCATCGCCAACCACATTCTCTCCGAGCACAACGCGCACATTCGGGTGGAAGACAACCAGCCGGCCGGCGCTCGTTTCACCATCGAGATTCCAGCCGCCGGGGACGCCGGCGAAGAGCCTCGGCCGGCTGAAAGCGCGGCCCCCGTCACTCACGTATGAAGCCCGCTCGTATTCTGGTGGTGGACGACGAGCCCGGCATCCGGCAATCGCTGTGCGGCGTGCTGGGTGACGACGGCTATCTCGCTCACGCCGTCTCGAGCGGCGAAGAGTCTTTGGAGGATCTCTCGCGGGAGCCGTCAGATCTCGTGTTGCTGGACGTCTGGCTGCCGGGCATGGACGGCATGGAGACGCTGGCGCGCATTCAGGAGATTCCCTTCGCCGACCGCCCCGTGGTAGTGATGATCTCCGGACACGGCAACATAGAAACCGCCGTGAAGGCCACCAAGTTGGGCGCCTTCGATTTCCTCGAGAAGCCGCTCTCGCTCCAGAAGCTCACGGTGGTTCTGAAAAATGCTCTGGAACACCGCCGGCTGCAGCTGGAGAACGTCCGCCTGCGCGGGGACGGCGACTCCAAGTACCGCATCATCGGCGACAGCGTGCCCATGAAGGCGCTGCGCCAGCAGATGGAACTCATGGCCGCCACCAACGGCCGCGTGCTCATCTACGGCGAGAGCGGTACGGGGAAAGAATTGGTGGCCCACGCCATTCACGCCATGAGCCCCCGCGCCCCCGAGGCGTTTGTCGAAGTCAACTGTGCCGCCATTCCCGAAGAACTGATCGAGAGCGAGCTGTTCGGGCATCTGAAAGGCAGTTTCACCGGCGCGCACGAAAACAAAATCGGCAAGTTTCGCAAAGCCGACGGCGGCACCCTGTTTCTGGACGAAGTCGGCGACATGAGCCTGCGCACCCAGGCGAAAGTGCTGCGCGCGCTCGAGGAGCAGCGCTTCGAGGCGGTTGGTGCTTCGGAATGGACGCAGGTGGATGTGCGCGTGATCGCCGCTACCAACAAAGTGCTCGGCCAGGAAATCGAGCGCGGCAACTTCCGCGAGGACCTGTTCTACCGGCTGAACGTGATTCCCTTTCACGTGCCCCCGCTGCGCGATCGCGTGGAAGACATCGCGCTGCTGGCCGACTATTTCCTCCGTGAGTTCACGGTCGCGTACGGGCGCAAGCCCAAGGAGCTAACGTCCGGGGCCTACGACCTGTTGCGGGAACATCACTGGCCGGGCAACGTGCGCGAGTTGCGCAACTTGATCGAACGCATCGTCATCCTGAATCCACAGGTGCGCGTGGATGCCCGTCACATCCCTCTGCAAACTGTGCGGCGGTCCGCCTCCGAACGGCCAGAGCGCTTTGGCAGCTTGCAGGAAGTGCGCGAGGCCGTGGAGCGTGAATACATCCTCAAGAAACTCGAAGAGACCAACGGCAATGTCACGCGCACCGCCGAACTGCTGGGCCTCGAGCGCAGCAATCTCTATCGCAAAATGAAAACTCTGGGCATCGGACCCAAGGAATAGCATTCACCCGAACGCCCGAATCTTTTTTTACTTTTGTTGCATCACAAGGGATTAATCGGACCGCACTTCTCGCCTGGAAACTGCGTATCCTGTTAGGAACGGGAAGCGTTGGCAAAACAACAGTGGGATCGGCGACTCAAGACAGGATCGAACCGAGCGAAGAGTCTATCCGCGAGGCCCTGCGGAGACTCAGCTCCAGCCCGCGATTTGCGTCGTCCGAGCGTCTCTGCCGCTTTCTTCGCTTCACCGTCGAAGAAACTCTTGCCGGCAAGACCGATCAGCTCAAAGAGACCATCGTTGGCGCGGAAGTATTCGGCCGTAAGCCCGACTATGATCCGCGCCTGGACGCCGTCGTTCGCATCGAAGCAGTAAAGCTTCGCGCGCGGCTCAAGGAATACTACGACAACGAAGGCCGCAACGATCCGGTACGCATCGATCTCCCCAAAGGTGGCTACGTCCCGGTTTTTTTGCCCCAGCCTGCCGGAGATGCGACAGTCGTTTCGCCTCCGGCCGCTCCGCGCAGTCGCGCATGGATCGCGCTGCTGGCGCTCGTGCTGTTTGCAGCAGCCGGTCTCTGGTGGCTAGTCGAGTCCCGTCGTCCCGTGCCAGTTGCTGAGGTTCCTTCCATCGCGGTCTTACCCTTCGTGGATCTGAGCGAAGCCAAGGATCAGGAATATTTCTGCGACGGCATGACCGAGGAGATCATCGACGCCCTGGCGCGCGTGCGCGGTTTCCACGTGGCCGCGCGCAGTTCGGCCTTCGCGTTTAAGAATAAGCAGCAGGACATCCGCGAGATTGGCCGCAAGCTGAACGTCGGCGCGGTGCTGGAAGGCAGCGTGCGCAAGTCGGGCAACCGGCTGCGTGTGACTGCACAGCTCAACAACGTGGCCGACGGCTACCATCTCTGGTCGGAGACCTACGAGCGCGAGATGAAAGATATCTTTGCGTTGCAGGACGAAATCTCGCGCGCGATTGTCAGCACCCTGCGCGTCCAACTAGGCGAGACCGGAAAAGCGCCGCTCGTCACGCCTCCCACGGGAAACCTGGATGCCTACAATCTCTACCTTCAGGCGCGTTACCTGCATTCGAAATGGCAGCTTGCGCCCATGCGCCAGTCGCTGACGGTGTTCCAACAGGCCATTGCTCAGGACCCCGGTTTTGCGCCGGCGTACGCAGGTCTGGCTTCCTCCTACACCTGGCTCGGCTTTTTCCGTGCGCGCCCGCGCGACGTCATGCCCGGCGCTGAGGAAGCCGCCCGGAAGGCCCTGTCGATCGACGGTCAGCTCGGCGCGGCCCACATCTCGCTTGGCGACGTCAAAGCCCTCTACGACTGGGACTGGGAGGGCGCCCGTCGCGAATACGAAACCGCGCTCCAGATCAATCCCAGCGACGCGGTCGCCCACTTCTCCCATTCGTTGCTGTATCTGGCGCCGCTCGGCCGGATCGATGAGGCCATTCAGGAAATGCAGCGCGCGCGCGACCTCGATCCCCTGAACGTCGTCTTCCACACTTATCTCGGCATGTTGTTCTACTTCGCCGGACGGTACGACGAGGCGGTCACCCAACTGCGAAATACCATCGGCATGGCGCCCGATTTCGCCGAAGCGCATAACACGCTGTTCCGGGTCCATTTGGAGCAGCACAAGTTGAGCGAGGCCCGCGCCGAGCTGGACCGGTCTCACGCTCTCATGGGTCAGACGTCCCCAGGTCTCGCCGACGCACAGTTGGCCGTCGCTGAGGGCCACATGGAAATCGCGCGGCAACTGCTGGCCGCGTGCGAACGTGTCTCAGCGCGCGAGTATGTAAGCCCGGCATCGATGGCCTGTGTCCATACTGCTCTTGGCGACAAAGACGGCGCCTTTCGCTACCTCGACCGCGCCTTCGAAGAACGCGACGGAATGCTTGCCTATGCCAGGATCTTCCCGGCGTTCGCTAGCTTGCGCTCCGATCCGCGTTTCATCGCTCTGCTCCGCCGGCTCAACCTACCGGTTGAACGCTAAGACGACACCTTGCCGTGGACCCCACGCCCGTTCCAGTTCAGCCAGGTTGTGTTTGATGATCAACACGTGTGGATGGTCTGATCCCAGCAGCTTTTCACGAATAGCCAGCGCGCGCCGGTACAACCTCTCCGCCGCGGCGTAGTGATGCTGGTTGAAATCGACAGCCGCGAGGTCGTTCAGAATCGTTGCCACGTGCGGATGCTCCGGCCCGAGCGCCTGCTCGCCAGTCGCGAGCGCCCGGTGCAATAGCCTGCCCGCTTCGGCATATCGATGGGCGTCGAAGTAGATCTCGCCCAACTGGTCCAGTGCCAGCGCCGTGTTCGCGTCTTCGGGACCTAGCTTCTGCTCCACAATCGATAACGATCGCAGCGCTGCTTTCTCCGCCTCTGCCAGATTTCCCTCGCCGCGATATGCCGCCGCCAGATCTGCCAGCACCAGCGCCACTTCCAGCGTCTCAGGCCCGTACATCCCCGCAAATCCTGGGAGCGCGCCGCGGCACAGCTTTTCCGCCTCGCCATAACGCCCGGCATTCAAATGGAACAAAGCCTCGCGGTGAATCTCCGCCGGCGTCCATATCGAAACCATCAGTGCCAACGCCATCCAGCTCATGGCATCAGCATGAGCGCAGTAGTGGTTTCCTGGAAGTTATCCGGGGGTTAGATAACGGTTGCGTCGGCGCGGAACGTGCTGAAAATGCTGGGGACTGGCTCCATTGTCCCTAATCCACACAACCACAAACCGAGCAGACAGCATCGTCGTGGACAGTGCAGCCTGTCCCCACTCTTTAACTCGTTTGCACCAACCTCCTGTACTTCCGCAACAACTCGTAGATCACCACGCCCCCGGCGGTCGCCACGTTGAGCGAGTGCTTCACACCAAGCATCGGTATGCGAACGTACGTATCCGCCAGCGCCGAGACCTCAGGCCGTATGCCGTCAATTTCATTTCCAAAGATCACGCACACCGGAAACGCCGGCTCCCAATCGAACAGATCGACGGACCGGACGCTGGTCTCGACCGCGGCAATCTCATACCGCTCCCCGCGCAGCCGTTCGACAACGGTTCGAGCATCCGCCGCGCACTCCCACCGCACGCTGGCCTCCGCGCCCAAGGCGGTCTTGCTGATCGACCGGTGCGGCGGGCGTCCCGTAATTCCGCAAAGAAACAGGCTCTCCAACCCCGCCGCGTCCGCCGTTCGAAAGAATGCTCCCACGTTATACAGGCTGCGGACATTGTCGAGCAAAGCAATCACCGGCAGCACAGCGATCGGCTCATACGCCGCCGCAGCAGTCGTAGCGCGGTACGGAAGCCGTTCGGTCATGTTGCCAGCTTACCGCCTCGCTCACGGCTCATCATCGGGCGATTTTGCTGAGCCGCGTCCGTGAGGGAGCGGTTGCTTGCTGCAATGTGCGAAGAAGCTCCCCCCTAAGCACGACCTGCCCGGTAGCGAGCGAAATGGTCCTCTTGGACTCGGCACGCCTGCCGCCCGGTAGTGCGCTAAATTTGCGTGATTTAAGAACTGGCCGCATCGGCACCGGAACCGCTGAATCGGTGTCAATTTCATAGGACTAGAAGATTTGATGCGGAATGCTTGGGCGGTAGTTCCAATAATCGTATTGACGTTGCCGTGTTCGAGTGTCGGACAGGCAGAGAGCACAACCGACACGTGTTGGCAAGCTGACGTTGTTGAATTGACGACGGCGCAGACGAAAGCTCAGTTGCGATACGCCGGTCCCATCAACGGACCCGCAATGTGGCGGCAAATGCGGGTCGAGAATGCCGTTCTCGTGTTTAAGATCCGCACCGACGAAAATGGTAATGTTGCGTGTGTCCGGGTGATTTCAGGTCATCCGATCATGTTGGCAGCCGCAATTGAATCGCTAAAGAACTGGAAGTTCCAGCCTAAGAAAATTAACGGGCGCGGTGTCCTATTTTACGGAACACTCGTGGTGCAGACATCATGTTGCAAGCCGGGTAAGCGGGGTCTGGAGGCAAAGGTCTTGGACAGAGAGCCGCCGCAAAGAAAGTGATCGGCGGCGGTTGCGTTAGGCATGACCGCTGGTAGTGCTCTCAACTTCTCAGTGAACTGAAGGAAGGCCAGAAATGGCAGTGGGAATCCGATGCTGTTCACATGAACTTCATTCACGCACTTTTAGCGCACTACCCCCGCCCCACTCCCGCCTTTGCAGTAAGATAACAGTTACAGCCCCATGCTTTCCCTCGTAATCCCGGTGCACAATGAGGAGCGCTCCATCCTGCCTCTATACGACCGGCTGACCACAGTCTTGGAAGCGCTGCAGCAGCCCTACGAAATTCTATTTGTGGACGATGCTTCCACGGACCGCAGCTTCGAGCTGCTCGCAAACCTGGTGGAAACGGATGCGCGGCTCAAGGTGATCCGGCTGCGGCGCAACTTCGGGCAGACCGCGGCTCTTTCCGCGGGCTTTCACGAGGCCAAGGGATCCATCATCATCGCCATGGATGGCGATCTGCAGCACGCCCCGGAGGACATTCCCGCGTTGCTCGCGAAGATCGACGAAGGTTACGACATCGCCAGCGGCTGGCGCAAAGATCGCGTCGACAACGCCATCACGCGCAAGATTCCATCGCGTATCGCCAACTGGCTCATGGCGCGCGCTTCCGGGCTCGATCTGCGCGATTTCGGCACCACGTTCAAGGCCTACCGCGCCGAAGTTCTGAAGGATGTCCATCTCTATGGCGAGCTGCACCGCTTCATTCCCGCCCTCGCAAGTTTCTACGGCGCCCGCGTGGCGGAAGTGCCCATCAGCAACACACCGCGCGCGGCCGGTGAATCCCATTACGGCCTTAGCCGCACGTTTCGTGTGCTGTTCGATATCCTCACCATCCGCTTCCTGCTGAAATATTTCACGCGGCCCATGCATTTCTTCGGCACCCTGGGCCTGGCCGGAACTTCGCTGGGCACTTTGATTCTGGTCTACTGCGCGGGCGATAAACTCATCAACGGGCGGAATCTCGTGCTGGAACACGGCCCGCTCATGATGGCCGGAGGTCTGCTGCTGCTCGCCGGACTCATGATGTTCACTACCGGCCTGCTGGGTGAGGTCATGATCCGAACGTATTTCGAAAGTCAGGACCGGCGTATCTACGCGATCCGCGAAATCCTGACGCAGAAAAAACGCGGCGTAGTCGACGGAGCCAGGTAACGCAAAGAGGCAAAAGGCAAAGGGCAAAAGGCAACATCGCGATCGTCGCCGTTCCTGATTAACTTTTGCCTTTTGCCTTACCTCTTTTGCCTTTTGCCTTCTGCTTTGCGTCCCCCGCCAGTCAACCGCCCAACCCTCCGTGCGCCGCTCGCTCCCGTCCGATCATCCGTCCTCCGATCTCTCCGAACGCAGCCTTGGCACGAGACTTCGCCAGCCTGAACTGCGTAAACGTTAGTTGCAGTTCTTCACAGATCTGCCCCTCGGTTTGATGCAACAAATAGAATCTTGTCAGGATCTCACGATCCCGCGGGCGGAGCCTCTTGAGCGCCCGGTATGCGATCTCTGTCCTCTCTTGGCTGAGCAGCAGGTCTTCGGGGCTGTGATGGCCGGCTGCGATACAGTCCGGTGACGTGGCGCCGCTGTCCTGCTCGCGGCGCTTGCTCAGTTCGCGGATACAGCCGGCGATGTGGCGGCGCATCACCGCAAGCGCGAAACCAACCAGCGATTCCGGTTCCCGAAGGCGTCCCGCGCGTATCGCCGTGAGGACGGCGATGAACACATCGTGGATACGATCATGTACGTCCTGCGTTCCCAACTGGCGAGCGATCAGAATACGCAGGCCTGTTGAGAGTCTCACATAAAGTTCCTCCGCCGCGCTGTCATCTCCCGCACGAATGCGTTCCACTAGCGGCGTCCAGCGGACAACCGGATCGTCACCGCGCGCTGCGGCGCTTCCTGCGCTATACGTCATCGGGGTGCCCTCCGGCTGCCATTCGTTTCTCGTCGGCCGGCTTGCTGGAAAGCAAGGCGTACTCGGCCTGATAAGCGCACAGAAACTCATCGCAGAGAGCACATTCCGGCGGGAGCTGGAACCATTTTGAAAAACACTGTTTGACATTCTCGGGGCTGAGCTCTTCACAGGTCCAGGCAACGGCGCGAGCGACAATCCGAACGCGATCGGATATGGGGGATTCAGGTTCCATCAAGCGCGAGATATCTGCCCGCGGGCAGGATTCCTCGTCGCAGCACGGCCGTCTCTTGGCGGATCGGGTCTCAATATGATCTTGGCCGCCGCACTGATCAGCCTGCGAGCAAGATGCGGGTTGGCTCGGCGCCGGCCGTGCTGTCAGATCGGCAAGCAGCCGGCGTGACTTCGCATCATCCTGTATGAGCGACGCTAGGTCGCCGGCTTGGATGAGCGGCGCATCCAGCAGGTGTTTAGGCTCGTAGGCCGCTTTGGACCATTTGCAATCCATCAGGCTGACGCCAACTTGATATCCGCCCTCGTTGAAGACGCAGTATCTGACCTTCCCGCGAAACCGGCAGCCCGCGCAGTTCAGCGTCATAATCGCGTCCGTTGCCACTGACTCTTGCAGGCCCAGGCACAAGCCCGAGGGCGAGATGTCTTCCAGATTCGCGACCAACAGGTCGTTTTTGTTTTCGAGCTGGACCGTCACCAGGTCCGAGCACATAAAACGTTGTTCCGCACGCCGTTCGTTCATGGGGTGTTTCTCCTAATGGTTTGCGATTAGATCGCAAATTACAAATAGGTATCGGCGGCAACTAGGAAAGCCTTTAGGAAAATCTTTGGCAGGATTTAAAAAAAATCTTTATAGCTGCTTCCCGCGCAGCCAGTATTCGTCGAAAAGGCCCTTCATGGCCTCGCCCATGCCCTCATGGTCGAAAACCACAGCGGTCCAGCCGGGC